>Ga0207160_1001_pt3 | contig 157463 bp, 154 predicted proteins | sample Alteio_BWMinHeat_21_FD_153510 | JGI IMG/M metagenome (GOLD analysis project Ga0207160, IMG submission 153510) | Enriched cells from forest soil in Barre Woods Harvard Forest LTER site, Petersham, Massachusetts, United States -... | ecosystem: Environmental > Terrestrial > Soil > Temperate forest... | reverse complement strand
CAATCGGGCATATTCCCCTTTAAGGCAGACCTTACCCTCAAGCCAGGAACAAATTGGACCTTTAGCGCTACTATTAATGCCCACTATTTCTTGGACAGACTTTCTGCATATGGCGAATATATCGCAGTCAATCATAGTGGAGATTGCTATAGTAATATTACTATGCGCAGTTGTAATCCTAACATTACTCCTCCACCACCACGTTTAAAAAAGATGGCAGAACAATCTAAATGGCGTTCACACCTATTTAACTTTAGCCTCACCTATGACATTGCACCAAATGCCATGCTTGGTTTTCTTTGGCAGGCTCCTGTCGGCAGACGTAATGCATATAGATCTACCACTATTTTATTCTCCACCGTATTTAGATTTTAAGGGTTAACATCCATATCCCGAACTATCTCTATATTCCCGCTAACCGCAGAGGATGAAATGGTCGCGATCTTTATAGAATCCCTCCCCCGCTCTTCCAACCAGCCGAGTATGGTAACCGAATTGCCATTCTCATTATATCGATAAAAAACATCACTGAAGAATGGCTCATGGGGAATCCGAGCTTTTAGCACCATGTTGTCAACCTCTCGAATATATATATCAACGCTCGTATAATGTTTTCTCCTCCATCCCACCACAACAGGACTATCACCACATACCGTAAGAAAATATTTTTTTCTTCCGTCTATATCTTCTATTTCTAAATCTTGTTCTATTTTGTTAGTCAAATCTGTGCTCAAAATTTCTAATCCCAACTTTTCGTCATTTTCAGGGTATAATATAAAAATTAATTTTCCCGAAGATGATATTGCAGCTCCTATTGGAAGTTCACCAGAAGACATTCGAGACCGACTTTGAAATGGAACAAGCATATCTTTTGGGACAGACAATGGCAGAGGACAATATTGCATGATACTACATCGGATATTTCCACTATCCAACCACCTCACCCAACCACCCGGGGTCCACGTAGTTTTATACTTTCGACATGAACTATTCAAATCATACAATACATGATTCTCATAGGATGGGTTATTTTTCAGCTGTTCTCCGATGCACTGAGAACCAGCTTGCACAGAAAGACGCACTCCACAATAACGATTGTTATCGTCATAACCACTGCCATTTTGCTCTACAATACAATATAGATAATCCTTATAATATACCACATGCTTTGCTTGAGATATGTCCCACTTGCCTTTACTCTCTAACTCCTCTGACTCTGAGGAATTGTTGTTCCCTATCGGAAGATTAGGCGCAGAATGGGTCACAATCGCTGGCATCACTCTTGCAGAATTTTGAGACGGAGGATACTGATAGTTACCTATACCCCAAAGGCATGCACCTGCGCATAAGAATGCGCCGGCAGATTTTGCCAAACGACGATTGCCATGGTCATATTGAGCACTTTTTACAAGAAATACTGACGCAAGACCACACGTACCAATCGCTACCGGATGAGACATACAACGCCTCGTACCCCTGGCACTCACAGGCATCCCGTCTAGTTGATGTACACTATACAGAGAACATACAAGCGTAAGCAATGTAGCTAACTGGTACATATTGTTCTCCGATACACTCTCAGTCGTCATCCTCCCAGAATTTAGCAACATGACTACGGATGGCAACATTAAACGCAATCTTATTATCGCCCCCATCTAATGTTATTGTGCCCAGCACCACATTCTTTTCGGAACCATCGCTCGTATAATAACCCACAAGTTGCACTAGCTCATTCCGTATATAGCAACATTGAACATCATGTAACTTGCAACCAACGATGTAGTCATCAAGCTTCTCCAGATGATTTTCTTGCAAACCATACCATATAGACAGCTTACATTGACTATCACTACTAAGTTCATTTAGCACTCTATCTCGATATGTAACCAATAATGGGATACCTCCACAAACCCCTACTCTATACCCCGTCCATATATTACCAATATTACCACTGTAGGTTGTTTGCAATGTATCCCCACAACGGCGCGTAAGTCTTACATTACCGTGTCTATCACTCGATCCTGCAACCATCCCGTCTCCTAAGTCAAAAAACACCGGGGCAGGGAGCAAGAATCTACTCACTTCGGTGGACAGATCTTTCTTGATAATACTACTTAACAAAGACAGAAATCTGTTTTTGTTACAGTGAAATGGTATAAAATAGATACTCCTGCATATCACGGGGGGGATTTGATCTGTTTGCTCCTGTGGAGCGGTCGTTACTATAAAGCCTTCCAACGCTGTCGTTACCCAATCAACATCCCTACTGACTGCCTTGTACAACCCTTCCGTATTCCTTCGTAACCACCCATAGTGCTCAGTATACAATACACATTCTATTGCATTTTCTGAAATATCAACTCCCCTGGGATATAACGCCAGTGCGCACTCGGTATTATTGTCTTTATACCGATACCAACCCTTGCTATGCTTAGTCTCGCTCTCTCGGCGACAATATAACCTATTTTGCTGCACACCTGCAAAGCATATCAAAGCACATGCAATACCCACTCCGCCCGTTACATAACGAAAACGACTGCGGTCTCGTGCTGCGCCTCGCAACGGCACATTCCTAAGAGCTATTACCAAACTACCTATACCCGAAGCTCCAATACCCAAAGGATGTCTCATACCTTGGTATATGACGGGCATCACTGAAGGACGCATATTTTTCTTTAATGGTTCTCCTTCAGCCCCCTGCAACAACGAGGGATTACCCACCATACTCATAACAACCATACACATTATACGTGTTATATACATCAAGTCCTTTGCTATTTCTATAAAAGAACATAACTAATCGCTTAGCCCATCATAGCAACATTTTCTACACAGATGAATAGCCTTATAGTACACTAGCGAAGCATAGTATACTTATGCAGCTGAATGCACAAGCTACCCACTCAATGAAGAGTGCTGTCTAGGCTGACCGCCTAGACAAATTTGCCACAAGCAGATAGATTGTATACAGGTGATAATTTAGAGATTGATACGTGGTAAGGAGTATAGATCAGCATGAATCGAAGAGACCGAAAAGCAAATGTTACAGTGCTGGTAAACGGTAATGTCGAGCGGGCCCTTCGTCAGATTAAGAAAAAGATGGAGCGGGAGGGTGTGGCGCGTGACATGAAACGTACCGTCTATCATGAGCCGCCGACCCAAAAACGGAGAAAGCGCTTGGTGCGTGCGGTTAAGCAAAACTGGATCCGTATGGCCTCTTCCAAGCTTATCTAAGTTCATTCTTATATGAAACGTATCGAGTCTCGCGTTGGCTCTATAAAAACGGCGCAACGTGAATCAGTCATATTTAGAACGGTCTCTTCACTCTTCTGCGAGGCAATTTTTGAGCGACCAGAGCTGCAGGGGATTTTTGTCAACCGGGTACAGTTGAGTGGTGGTAAGGGTATGTGCTACATTTACTTTTACTCTAGTCAGGGCAAGCAACATTTTGAGTCGGTCCTCAAGGAATTGGTGCTCTATAAACCCTCAGTACGTAAGGCAATTGCGCAAACACTTGATGCACGCCGCGCAGTTGATATCATCTTTGCCTTTGATGATACCTTTGAACGTATACAACGAATTGAGGGATTAATCGAATCAATCAAGGCTCATACACCAAATGATCATCCTGAGGAATAGTATAGGCCTGTGAGGTATCTATGGTTGCATTCACCGCTGCGTTGATAGGCGCGTGTTGGGGGTCATTTTTAAATGTGGTAGCACACCGTAGTATTATACATCAATCACTCCGCGGCAGGTCCCGTTGTCCTCGGTGTGGATGTACTCTGTCAATCACGCACATGATTCCGATGCTATCATGGATATTCCTACATGGTACGTGTGCGCACTGCTCCCATCCTATTTCCTCATGGTACCCATGCATTGAACTGCTCACCGCCTTATGGTTCAGCATGGTGGTATTATTCCAAAAGCCATCCTACTGGCCGTTATCTCTACTTTTTGGATCCCTGATGATCATTACTATACGTACCGATGGTGAGCATATGCTCATCCTTACCGCACTGATGCGCTTTGGGACCATCGTAGCATTAGGGGCGGCCTACTGCTTTTCTTCCCCTCTTTCCCTCAACACCGCGCTTGCTGGTGGTATTATTGGATTTTCTATACTTGCTATCGCTCGGTTCACCTTTACTCAGCTTCGTGGTCACGAAGGTATTGGGTGGGGAGATATCGAATTACTCACCGCTATCGGTACTTACGTGGGACCTTACGGTGTATGGCTCACCCTACTTTTTGGCTCTTTTGCAGGAAGTATATATGGTATAGGCACGCTGCTACATAGCTCACAACAGTATACCAACATCAAGCTTCCCTTTGGGTTATTCCTTGCCGGAGCAGGGCTAATCGTATTTCTCTGGGGAGAACAGATACTTGATATAGTATTATTCGTCTCGTAAAGGCAATGGACATGCAACATGTACCATTGTATGGGGCATATCATACAGTGCTTTAGTGTTTATGCGGTAGCCTTGTTGAAATAGTCTCAACAATTCACCGGGTGTATGGGAATGCATACATCGGTTTTGCATATCAGTCTGCACTGTATTATCTGGTATATTAATAATACGAGATGTATCATAACATAATCCGCGTGCCCCACGTGGCAATCCAATACACATCCAGCGATCCTCGAAAGTGTTAGGCGAGATTACCCCTTGTTCTCGCAAAGTGCGTAACTGTACTTGCACCTGTGCACTCCTATATATGGTCATATCCACCGTATGATGCCATGACCAATCACCACGATTCTTATCAATGTCCCACGCATGTACCGCTTCTTTTATAAGAACCAATGGTGGCTGGGTTATAGTTTTGCCACCGTTATTGTAGCAACAGGTAATGTCACCTCCTAGGCGAAAATAAAAGCCATATGCATGCGGTACCGTGCGTAGTGCTTGCACACACATAGGTAAATCAATAGGCCGAATCACGATGATATCATCAACAGCAAACATACAATATTCCGTTTTAGTGGATTCAATAATTTTTAGCAGGTGATCATAAAAATCAGCGCGTGAATTTTTACGTGACTGAGGCACAAAAGTAACACAGCGAAAATCTTCTTTCACTATCTGATATTCCGCCTCATACTCATCATCTTGTGCATAATACAATACAGTCACATGCGCAAGACCTCGTACGTGATCATGTATTGATTCTAATAATGCGTATAATTGGAGTGGTCTGTTTTTACTGAATACAATGAGCGAAACTTCGTTTCTGCATTGTATTACTCCCACAAACAAAAAAATCAGCGCGTAAATTCGCATGATGATTACTCTCCTCAGCTTCTTCGTTTTTCAAGAGGTAATTCAATCTCTATATGAGCAGAAGTATGAGGCAAATCGTATAATTCATCTACAGAAATGCGATACCCTTTATTAAATAATTTCAACAATTTTTCTGCAGACTGATGATGCCAACATCTATTTCGTGGTGCATCTTTTTGAACGAGGTTTAAAGGAATATTGATGGTACGCGAATAATTAAAGCATAAACCGCGTGCACCTTGTGGCAGAATAATTTTGTTCCACGCCTTTTCAAATCCGTTAGGGGAGCATACGTCTTTATTTGCAATGGCCTGTACCTGTGCGAGCAATTGAGACTTAGGATATAAGGCCATATCGGTACAGTTATACCATGACCACTCACCACGATTACTATCAATACGCCATGAATATACGCCCTCACCTTCCTCTTGTAATAATGGAGGAGATATTATCATATCATACCCCATGTAACAGGTAGTAATATCTCTACCAATCCACAAATAAAAACCATATGCATGTGGCACCCGTTGCAATGCCCGTATACATACATTAAGGTCAACTGGACGAATGATAACCATATCGTCTACCGCAAACATAATATAGGACGCTTGTGCTGATTTAATACTATCAAGCAACAGTCGATAAAAATCTCCACGGGGGTTTGTGCGGGATTGTGCAATAAATGTAACACAAGGGTATTCTTTCTTAACTACACGGTATCCTGCTTCATAGGCATTATTTTCTACATGATATAATACAATTATGCGCGCAAGACCTCGTACGTGATCATGTATTGATTCCAATAATGCGTATAATTGAAGCGGTCTGTTTTTACTGAATACAATGAGTGCGACATCATTCTTACCGCATACCGACATGTGTAATGCAGTAACAACTAAACTCCACACTATGAAATATTTCACGTCACAGCCTCTCATGCAATACTATTTCACAATGGTTCATAGCGGGGCATTGCGCGTATCATTCGATCAACATACATCTGTTCCTCCGATCCCTGCACGCGCCAATCGCTCAAGGGATTAGCACCATTATAATCGTAGATGACATCGGAAATAAATCGTATATGTCCGTGTGCTGCCATTTCAAGCATTGGAAACATAATTGCCGTATCACCGGTAACCCTCAAATAATCCTGCGTACGAGGATCTATAAGATCTTTCTGTCGAATACGCTTGTATAACCAAGCACGAAAAGTTCGTGGATGACTGCTAATAAGGACAACACCATAATCACGAAATGATCCCCGTTTACACACATCTCGAGGAAATTCATGACACCAGCCAATAACACCTTCGGGCATAATCCTAAATTGCCCATAGGTTAACCACACCTTTGGATTCTGGTACTCATGTGAAATACGTTCCAGTGACCGTATATTTGTCCAACAATCATCACCATCATAGATCACCACAACGCGATTATCTGGGCATTCCGAAATAATTTGACCATGTAATACAGTATCAGTTGAACCACGAATTGCATCATCAATATTGCGACATGCACCACAATTACGAGTATTAGTGATCAATGTAACCTTATTCTGAAGCTGGTGTGCATCAATATACTCTCGCAGAAGCCTTCCTGTTGCATCGGTTGAACAATCATTGATAATGACCATATGCCAATGGGTATAGGTCTGCTTAGCCATCATCTCAATATTACGAATACTATACCGTTCATTATTATACGATGCGGTCACAATGTGAAAGCAAATATCTCGAGCGCTGCTCAACGATCCCCATAGTGCCAAGAGGAAAAAATAGGCCTTATTCATATATCTCTGTAATACCAGTTAATTAACCATATTCCCGTCAACCGGAACAGTAATATACCACATACAAAAATTGCAAGATCTAATACAGTTACTCAGCAAGATCGTCAACAACAATAGTAATTTTACCATCCTGATCGATCGTCAAAAGGTCAATTACCCCATCTCCATCAATATCAGCAGCAGCTGCAGCAACGAATCCGGCACTGGTTACACCAGCCTTTTTGAGGGCAGATCCGGGTGCCTTGAGTTCACCCATAACAAAATTAGTACCTGCTGAACCAGGAAATCCATAGGTATACAGCAAAGAGCCAGACGGCTTCCACCCCAATGCGTTCGATTTTCCCATTAAGGCAGCAGTATAAGTTCCATGTTCAAGCTGATACGACTTTTCCGCAAGATATAACCCCCGTAAGGTCATGTAAGCCTCTGATCGTTTCGATTTTGCGAGAAATTTCATAAATGAGGGAATAGAAATTGCCGAAAGAAACGCAATAATGGCGAGAACTATTAGTACCTCAATTAACATAAATCCCGCAATCCGACGCATATCGCCCTGTTTTTATTATTGTGTACACGTTTTATAGACTCATGAACAGCGTAACAACAGAGAGATATGTAGAGTCAATCATTTAAGCAGATGATGTTGGTCCCATATTGTCAAGCTGACTTCTAAGAAAGCTTCCCAGATTCTTTGCTTGCTTCATAATAAATGTTTCTAATTGCGGCATACCTTGTAGCGTTCTACCCAAGTTCCACAAAAGATTAAATGTATATTTAACCCCGGTGTCACCAGCCGCATGTTTAAATGTTACAAACCCACTGGCAATCGTGTTTTGTATATGCTGTCGATACGTATCTAGCCACAACATGTATAATGGTATAGGAACACCTGTTGTTGGTGTCACAGCCGTGGCACCCTGTGCAATGGTAGCAGCATCAGCAATAGCATATGCAGCCCAGTAACATGTAGAGCGTTTTAGAAAGGCGTAAAAAAATGGCTTAGGGGAACTCGTATCCTCAGTATCAAGCGCTGCAATGAGACCACATACCCCCAACCCAATGGCATGTACCAACAAAACACGCTTTGGCTTAAAGGTACCACAAACATTGTATACACCTATAAAAAACGGTGCTCCATTTTTAGTGATACTCCAGAGAGTTTTAGAGGCCTTGACAACACTTCGCACCTGACTAAGTACCGAGATGAGATTCATACCATGCCCAGCTACGGGGCATATACCCACCGATATTGTAACTAATGTCACAAAATGACTTAGCACAGATGTGTATTTCATAGTGCACAACACCCCAACATATATTCCAATCAGTAATCTCTATGCGCAATAGTACAAAAATATTGGTCGTTATACAATAGATATTATGGTCTACCAATCAATATTTCGACAGCGCACCCGATGCTCACTTCTGAGCGGTAGTCAAATAGAACATTATATGTTTTGAGTATAGATTATCCAGAAATAACAGAACGAAGTGCATACCCACAAAGAGAAGCAAGCGCATAGCTACCCATAGCACTCATCGCTGACTGCTGTACAGAGTTGCACACATCCGCAGTTGCCTTGTTATCTTGGCTTTCACTCAACTCACAAGATGTTTTTCTTAGTTCCTTAGTGTGAGGAAGTAGCGAAGGCAATTGTTGATTTACCTCATTTCCTGCAAAGGTACCGACTTTATTCAGCATAGCATCCCATACCGTACTATTAGACAATACATGATATGCCACAGCCCCTGCTCCGATGCATAACTGTGCTACTGGCTGCTTATTTAAGAAGAATCCCGAAAGAAACCCAACTTTCATCACAGCGGGTACACGTATCTCAGTTGGCGCGAGACTCGATATAGCCCGTGACACATCCTGCTTTAGTGCCATAACAGATACACATATAACAGCGCGCTTCATGTCATATGTCTCTGAAGGTACCACGCGATCACCCGACTGCTCTCCTTTGTACACCTTCTGTGTCCCACCAAAGATATATGGCCCGGCGCAGACCGAGGCAACCATTAAAGCAATATTCATTACTTTTATACCTAAATTCTTCATATTATGACCCCCCTGTAATTACCTTTAATTCTATTATAATTATATCAATAGGAAAATTTAGGTCAAAAGGGGTACCATTGAGGGGATGGAGGGGGTATTTTAGGCTATTTTAGGAAAGTAGGTACCTTTTACTGCCCAAATCTACGCTTACAGCGCACATAATGGAGCGCAGCATCGATTAGGTGGTGCTCCGTTACCTCTGGCCAATAACAATCGAGGAAATATAGCTCACTATAGGCTGCCTTATAGAGCAAGAAATTACTCAATCGAACGCAACCACCGGTACGAATAATCAAGTCGGGATCCTGTACTCCTGTACTCCAGAGGGCATGCTCAAGCTCTTCGGCGGTAATATCAGGCTGAGGCGCATTATGTATGAGACGTCGTTCATCATATAATCGTTGCACAGCGGCGAGAATTTCCTGCTGCCCCCCATAACAGAATAACAAATTCATAGTTAACCGCGTATACGCAATGGTCTTTTCTTCAATCTCTCGTATCATATCTCGTAACTGTATCGGAAACTTGGTGCTATCACCGATAAATCGTATCCGTACCCCCTGTGCACACAACTGCTCAAACTCCTTACTCTTAATTTCCTGCGCGAGTATAGTAAATAAGAATGTTTGCTCTTCGTGAGGCCGTTTAAAGTTTTCCAATGACCAAGTATAGAGCGTGACCTGTTCTATATTTTTTTCGATACAAAAGCGCACCACTGCCTTGACAGGTTCAATGCCCTGACGATGTCCAATCCATGGCTTAAAGCCATGTGCTTTTGCCCATCGACGATTGCCATCCATAATAATACCCAAGCTGCGGATAGGATTTATTTGTAACTCCTGATCAAGCTGAATAGATTTCCATCGATAGAGCAGTATTCTCCCGTAGTAATATCCCCCCGTGATCACCACAAGGGTTATGCCTACCCAAAAGAGCAATTGTCGCATACTCAAAGTCATGTACGTCTCACCTTATGAAGCAAGACTAGATACTATATAATGAGAAAACGCATATATACGCGATAAGTAACAGATGCCGCGTTCAATACATACCATACTGCATACCATACCCAGTGCAATTGCAGTTCGCTCAATCATCACTACAGGAATAAGTCCCAACCACAGTGTGGGGGGCATTGTATGAGTCCACACCCAAAGAACCGAACCAACAGCGTGTGCGATGAAGGTACTCGCATAGGCATGAAATAGTAGATGCTTATGAGGAATAAGGGCCGACGCTGCAGGAATAAGCCAAAATAATGTGTACTGCCAAGCCTGGCTGCCGATAGGATCACAGGAAAAAAGCATCATGCAGCATAGCGGTAATAACGCCATCCCTATTCTCACAGACCACCATGTATAATATTTACCTGAACCTATCCATGCCCAATACACCCCTGCACAAACCGTAGGAATGTGGTATGCTAGGGCAATATGAGACCACGAAAGTAATGAGTCAGGAGTACACATTAGACTTACCCGTATTATATGCATACTCAAGAGCGCTGTTATGCCACCATATGCTCCTGCCAAGGGAGCGATCATAGACGCACCAGAGAAAAACGCCATTTTTGAACCGACGATGAAACTTCCCCGGATGAACCCGACACACCAAGTAAGGGCCCCTATAACTATCCCTGTCCCACAATCTCGTATTATTGTACCTCTCATCGCTCCTATGTTCCTTTGCCATGTGCAGTATTATATCAGACACTATAGGACAACAGTTGTATCATATTTATTGTACCAGGAAAAGCCGAGAAAGGATTATATAGTATGAAGTCTATACGCGCAGTTATTTTTGATATGGATGGAACTATTATCGACACTACCAATTTGTGGAATATCGCGACTGATACACTCATGCAGCGACGTGGCGTACAGTTATCCCACACACACAAGCAAGCACTGACCACACTCATTCATGGTCTTGCCATGCATGAAACCTGTCAAATTATCAAGGCGCTCGGAAACCTATCTATCACCGTTGAAGAGTTAGTAGCCGAAAAACGTACTATCGTACAATCATTATCTCATGATGAACACGTACGTTTTATTGAAGGATTTAGCGAGTTTCATGCACTCATCGCACAGCAAGAGCTTCGATCAGGAGTCGCAACTAATGCTGATGAGGCCTTTCTCCAAAAAACCAACAGTTCTCTGGGGCTATCAAAGTTCTTTGGCAACCATTTATATTCTATTGCTCGAGTAACTCGTTGCAAGCCTCATCCGGATATTTATCTTTATACAGCACAGCAACTAGACGTACCGGTGGGGGCCTGTGTCGCGGTTGAGGACTCTGCACATGGTATTGCTGCCGCAAAAGCCGCGGGAATGAAATGCATTGGAATCAATACTTCAGGCAACCGTGGACAGTTACATCACGCTGACATTATTGTTGATTCATACGCTGAGCTTACTGATGCTGATTGGTGGAAACGATTATGAAAGAATATTACAAGAGAATAATGCCTCATATACATAAGGGACGATTTTACAATTATGAACATGAACCGCACAAATCAATCGTACTGCCTACATTGGGCATGTACCTGTCTCGATTACTCAATCCTCGATACAGCCTTTCTAAATTTCATAATTGGAATGCACATGAGCAGCATATCATCCATCCAATTCCTGTTTCTCATGAAACGGCACCAACTATTACTTGGATTGGTCATGCAAGCTTTTTGATTGAATTTCCCCATCTTACTATTATTACCGACCCGGTATTCGGCAATATTACCCCATTTTTTCGTCGCTTTTCACCCCCAGGAATTGCGCGAGATACACTCTGTGATATTGACGTGGTCATTATCTCTCATAACCATCGCGATCATTTAGAGCGTTCTACCATACGCTACCTTGCGAGTAAATTTGATTGTGTATTTTTTGTTCCGTCAGGCGATGGTGCACTGCTAAAACAATGGGGCGTACGCCGTGTTGTAGAATGTATGTGGTGGGATCAGCACACCACCAATCATCCCTACATCGCAACACCAACACCGGGAACTATTACCTTCCTTCCCGCATATCACTGGTCACAACGTACCTTATTTGATAAAAACAAATCACTTTGGGGAAGCTGGATGATTGAAGTAGGTAACTATCGCTGTTATTTTGCCGGTGACACGGCCTATGGCCCACATTTCCAGGTAATTGCACAAGAATTTCCTCAGATTGATGTCGCTTTACTACCCATTGGACCCTGCGAACCACATCGATGGCTTAAAAATAGCCATTTAAATGCAGAACAGGCATGCGAAGCGTTCTGTGAACTTAAAGCTGCTGTTGCGATTCCCATGCACTGGGGTACCTTTGGCTTCGGCATTGACGATCCACTGACTCCACTAAGTCGCGTACAACAATGCTGGACAGAACGATACGCTCAACGACATGCAACACAAATGCTCTGTCCACTGCGCATCGGACAGGCACTGGCTTGCGTACCTACCACAACACATACCTCAGTTCGTCACGCAACCTCGATAGAACAATTACAGCTATAGCATTGCACAACTATTTTTCTGTCTCTTCAACAGTACAGTCATGTAGTCTCGCCCAAAATTTGACAGTTGGAGGTAGCGATGAAGGTACAGGTAAAGGCAGCGACTCAATACCTTGTAACGCATGTAAAGAGGGGCACAATGGATATACCCCAAAATCCCTTGTTGGTTATGCCGTTGCCCATTATACTTTTGAAGAAAAAATAGCCGCGGTATACAAACCATAAAAGGATAGCACCCCATGGACGTACTTAAAACAGCAGTACCAAGCCAACTTCCCACAACCCTCACTTTGGACAAACAAGAACCGTCATTATCATCTGCGCTACACAATACTATTGTCGAGTGCATTGGTAATACCCCGCTCGTCCGTATTCCTTTTAATACCCCTGCACATTGTTATGCAAAACTGGAATACTTTAATCCCGGTGGAAGCATCAAAGATCGCTCCGCTGCTTATATGATTGAGCAAGCAGAAAAAGCAGGGCTGCAACCCGGTGGAACTATCATCGAAGCATCTTCCGGCAACCAAGGCATTGCGACGGCAATGATCGGACGCGCAAAGGGCTACCGAGTCATTATCACCGTCTCTGACAAGGTCAGTCTTGAAAAACGAACAACACTAATGGCATACGGTGCTGAGGTTGTTACCTGTCCTGCAACCGCACTGCTCAGTGACCCCAAGAGCTACCACAGCGTTGCCCTGGAGGTACAGAATAGTACACCAAATTCCTTCATGCTCAACCAATACTTTAACCCTGACAATGCAGCAGCACATTATTACTCACTAGGGCCGGAGATATGGCATCAAACGAATGGTTTAATAACTCACTTTATCGCCGCAGCAGGCAGTGGAGGGACGGTGAGCGGCGCGGGAAAATATTTAAAAGAACAAAATCCTGCCATTACCGTTATTGGCGTTGATGCGGCCACCTCCTATCGAGCCACATGCGGCGACCCAAAGCCTTACGCGATTGAGGGTATGGGAGTTGATTATGACACACCACTGATTGATGCAACAGTCATTGACCAGTTTATTAATGTCACTGACGCTGATGCATTTGCGATGCTCAAAACACTCGCCCGTACCTATGGTATATTAGTCGGTCCTCCCAGTGGTGCAGTGGCCGCTGCCGCAGCATCCTATGTTCCGTCCCTCCCAGAATGTGCCGTAGTAGTTATGATTTTTGGTGATTCAGGAAAATCCTACTTAACCAAACATTTTTATGATTGATACCATAACTTTTGATATAAAGTACGATGCTGCTGTACCATAGCGTCACAAGAAAAGTTACTAAAATCATCATGATAGCTTGCTAAGGTTTCGTATAGTGCAGAATCGGTAACAACGGCGTGTATAGAGTCAGCCAACTTTTTCCACTCCTTTTGTGGGCAAAGCAGGCCATTCTTCCCTAGAAACACGATATCTGACACACCTCCAGTATCATATGCTATAATTGGCAGCTTCAAGGTACGCGCTTCAACAATAACACAAGGGGTTGCCTCCCATAATGAACTCAGTACAAATGCATGCCATCGCGTCATAAAGGGCACAATATCCTCTTGCCACCCATGCAACGTAATAACTGAGCAAAGATTATGTTCAGCGATCCATGCCTCTAAAAAGGGACGCTGAACACCATCACCAATAATTTCACACCGCACTTCAGGATTTTGCTGATACACGCAATGAAATGCACGCAATAAATCAATGAGATTTTTTTGCGGTTTAAAGCAGGATACTGTCCCCAAGATAAAGGGTTTTTTTGCTCGTTGTGTACACAGCGGTCGTGCCGCTGCGAATCGGTCAATTGCCACTCCCGCACGGATTAAGGTATATTTTTGCGAAAATCCCGGGAATAACTGGCATGCTGTTTGAACATCTGCTGTTGATGCACACACAAAATGGGTTGTAATAAAGCTGGTAATAAGCTCAGCCACATACACCATCCACCACTGCCACCATGGTTGATGTCTATGAAATGCAAAACCGTGAATAGTATGAATACGGATAGGAACACGAGCACACCATGCAGCCCACCTTCCCATAATACCTGCTTTGGTACTATGGGTATGCACAATGAGTTGGGAATATTTTTTACGCATAGCACGCATCTGTCGAAATAAGGAAAAGAAAGTTCCTAGCTCATTCCATATCCTACGAATCGATACTTCACGGTGTAACTGAGGCAACAACGTGACTTGCGTATTCTCCGAAACCTGTGCATCAAGTATACCCCCAGCGCCCGCAAGAAGTGATGTACCATATGTATCATAGGGAACCTCACGTAACAGGGTGAGACACACTTTTTGCGCTCCACCAAGCTCCAACTTAGTAATGACATATAATACATGACGAGTACTATCTTTTCCCTGCACCAACTCAGTAGGCATAGCAACCCTCCTTCACCACAGCGTGATAACACCTTAGGATGTCACAGCTGCATAGAATATCGAGAGCAAATACTTTTTGCAAATAATATAAAACGATATAGTACACAGCCGTGAGGAATGGGACCTACAAGTGATTTAAGGAACTATGACGAGAAGTGTAACAGCAACAATAAGACCATAAATCACCGATGCATCAATAATCGCCTGACATACTAAGCTAGTATATGAAAATAACCCCGCATGTTCGGGGCGCTCACCAATATTACGGCAGGCAACATGTGCAATCATTCCTGATGCAATACCCGGACCAAAGGTAACCAATATCATTGTAAGAGCTGCTGCACAGAGAGGAATAATTCCCGATTCTGACGAATAGACGATTAACATGCTAATGACCAACGCCAAAAACAGCGGTGTCTCAATAAGCGCTTGGCTTAAAAATGAAAAGGATAATAACTGCGTATGTGCAAGAGGGTATTGCCCAGTTGCTGCGCATGCCATTTCGGTAAAGTGTGACATTCCAAGCAACGGTCCAACTGCACTGAGCCCAAATGTGCAACCTGCAGCACACATTTGTATGCCTGCGGCAATTGTCATGTCAGGTACAATTTTTCCATACACAAAGAATCCGATCACAAGACCGAGTATAACAGACATCTGCATCATAGACATCAGTATCATCATCATGCTTATAATACGTGGAGCTCTATGCGGTTGACGCGCAATCGCAAAAATTGCTGCACGCTGAGGGTAAGCGGCAAGGAACCCAACCAATAGCCCTGGAAATCCCATCGCAAACCATATACCCAACTCTGCAAATACCGATGCACTGGTAATCTCTTCCACACGAAATAATATTATCCCCATAATGAGGCCAATAATAGCGGTCGTTTCATTCAATGCGGTACCTAAGATAAATGATCGGAATAAGGAGGATCCCGCTTTTGGCTGTAGATCAAGCGCTTCAACAATCGCTTGCGCAGCAAGCCGTTGCCCACATGCGAAACCAATCGCAGGTCCAATGACCATCAGTGCTACAATAAGATAATGAAATACAACCACAACCTCATACATACGCTATTTCCTACTCTCCATGGGGCTGTAATACACGTCCTAGATATGAAATTCCCAACATCACAAATACACCGGCTTGAATCACCCCTTCAAGCAACCCAAATATCACCATAATCAGGAGATTGATGGGTACAATAATGCCCAGTAATTGCCATAGGAGTGATCCTGATCGTGCCTGCTGCCATAATAAGGAAATCACCGAACCAGCGAGAATATTGCCAAATAAACGGAATGAAAGTGATATAATACTTGAAATTTTACCAATCAGTTCGATAGGTAGCAAAATACAACCAATAATACCATTTAACAGCAAACGAAGTACCACACTGAAGACGGTAATAATAGAATACGGTGTAACAACACCACGCACAGGAATCGGAGTCTTAAAGTACTCATTCAGATACATAAGTACACCATATTTCTTAATTGCCTCCCATTGCACATACAAAAACAACAGCACACTCAATGCAAGGGTAGTGTTAAGGTCCTTTGTCGGCTCTTCAAAGGTAGGAATCAGCACGAGACAATTACAAAAAAGCAAAAAGGTAAACATAGTTATGAAGAACTGCATATATTGGTAGTCACACCGTCCTGTTGTTTCAGCGATCATATTTGAAAATGCACGCACATACCGTTTTGCCAAATAGGCGGTCATAGAGTCAGGGTAGTGTAACAGTGCAAATCGACCAACCCCCGAAACAAATATGATAATACCCAACACGACCCAGGAGTATAGGACAGTATCTGCCTGTACTGTAAGTAGTCGATGATCTATTCCAAGCCATGCAAATGGATGCCATTGGTGGTCGGCAAAGAGACTAAACTTCGCCATGTTCGTTATCCTGAGTAGCCGTATACCATAAAAACACCCAGAGCGTAACAACAATGGTTACTGCAATGAGTATAAAAGGTATTGTTGATAAGCACAACCATAATGCGCACATGCCAGACCCAATGCCAGCAAGTCGTATCATGAATCCATATACGGTAACTGCCCGCCTCTGTTTAAAAAAACTATGTGCTGTCCTGAGAAGATGATATGCATATATCATCCCCATAGCGACAGCACATATAATTGCGAGTATATACCGAACTAGCATGCAATATTATAACTTTTTAATACCCTTTGACTTCCAATACGCTGTCACCATTGCGTGTGATCCACTCACTACCAGAAGCCCATGACGTTCATCGACTGATTTTTTCGCCAATTCAAAGGCCTCATCGAATGATCGACATGCACGCGCCTTAACTTTCATACCTTTAATATCGTTGGCAACCTGTTCAACATTCCATGATGTATCCTCACCGATACCTGGAATTGATTCAGGCAATGGACATATAAAAATCTGTCCTGATGTTTTCTTAAAGAAATAGCGAATAAGCTTAAGGAAATTTTCACCATGCAGCTTATCTTTTGCCGCACCTACTACAATCGCAAGTCCTTTTAACGGACGTTGATAATGTAATAGACGAATACCTAAAAGTAAGTTGGTAAAGGCATCTAGATTGGAAGCAGTATCTAATAGAATGGTTGGCTTCTCCTTATCCAGTACCTGAAACTTACCAGGAACATCCGCAGCGGTGCTCCGCCAAAATTGCTCAATTGTTTCACGAGGATGTAATTCCTGCTGTCGCTTCATTTCCAAGGTTGGACGACCACGCTGTCCACTCGTACGAACGAGTAGACTATGAGTACTCGATTGCCCTGTATGGCTAACCGCATATTCAACAAACAGTGATGCAATACGCTCGGCAAGTGCTGCACATCGTCCTTGTAATTGCTCAAACGGATACGGGAGACTTGCTAATTTACGAATCGGCATTGCCCATGAACCACCTCGTTCAATTGTTGCACGTTGAAGCACATGTAAAATTGCCTTACTTTGATCACCAGAAATAAGATGCATACCAGGCTTTACGATAGAGGCCATCTGATACACCATATCCTCAAGTTGCTGTTCGGTGGTATGTGCATCATAAGGCACTACACGGGTAATCGTTGCAACACGAGCATCAACAATCGTACTTGGATCAGTTTCTGCGCGTGCCTGCGTCACCTCAAGAATGGCCACATCAACATTATTATGTTTAAAGTATACCAGTGCCATCAGAGCCAAAAGCTCTAAGGTATGCGCTTCAATACCACGCTCCTCAGCTGCAGCAATCACCTCATTACCAACCTCGGTAAACATCTTGGTCGGCATCTGCTTTACACCAACAGAAAATCTCTCCTTGTACATGAGTACATGGGGAGAGGTAAAAGTACCTACCACTAGCCCCTCGTGGGCGAGTAATTTAGCGGTAAAGTGTGCCGTTAATGTTTTTCCATTGGTACCTGAAACTAAAATAGAGGGGAACTGCTTGGATGGATGTTGCAATGCCATATCCAACTGTCTCATGCGCTGCAATGACGGATCGACGATGACATTCCAATGCGTATCTAAGTATTCTACGATTTCACCATAATTACGTTGTTTTCGGGAAACTGGCCGCCCCGTGCCCACACCTATTTGCTGTGTTGCATCCATATGTTTATACTCCTTGAACCCATCTGAGAAATCGCAATCTGAACTTTAATATATACTATATCTTTGAGTATACCCGGGAGAAGTGAAAAGTCAAACTAATAATTCTCCTGTTTATTATAATGGTTATAATTGACAAAAGAATAAAATATACCACTGATCAAGCCAGAAACCTTCCCTCCAGGCCCCATACCCATTTGACCATTTAAATATTTCAGATAGAATAAATAAATAAAAGAATGATTAATAACTATAAGGAGAGCATCACTATGAAACGAAAGATGCCATTATTCAGAATTTTTACCTATAGTCTCATACCTTTCTTAGGTATCACTGTTACCCCCGTGCATGGGTGGTTTACTCTCGATATCATAGAGTCAGTAGACAAGATACAAACAGGTCAAGCCTCGCTGGTAAAGTTCCAGTGCCTTCGACAGATTGCCACAACAAGTCTTGTGCTTGGTGCAACGGCATGGCTATGTTACACCGCCTACAAAAATTACCAAACGGTAAAAAATGAGAGGGAATTTCGCAATAATGAAGAACGTTCAAAAAATGAAGAATATGAAAAAGGGATCGCTGGGATTACAAATTACCGAAAGACCAATCGTTTAGCTCCGGCACAGACAACACCCCCTACGGCTCCTACAATAACAGATGCATATGTCCCACAACAAACCATTAAAACAACATCCAATAAAACTATACTTGTAGGCCGATTTTCGCATTATATGTAAGGATAAATATATATGACTACCTCTATAAGACATACCATTCTGCTTATAACAAGCCTCTGGACCTTGCCTTTACCAGCAGGTCAATGGAGGCTATATACTGCTCTTACGGGAATAGCACATAGCGCATACGCGTGTAGCATACGTCACCCTAAGATAACGCTTGGTGGCGCACTACTTACTGTACTGGCAACGTATCACCTGTATTGTTATTGGAGTAAGAAGGCACTGAGCAACACTCTTGCTGAGATAATTATATCTGAACCATACAATCAAGACAAACACCCAGAGAACCTTATCAATCACTATGCTGAGACCGAAGCAGATAAAATGATACAAGCTGCAACATCTCATTTGCCCCTTAGAGAATTACCCACAGCACAAGCAAAGAAAGATTTAGTAGATAAGATATTACAGGCTATCTACCGTGATCTGCACCAAACACTCATACGGCGCACCATACTCATAAATTCTCAAACAGGGAATATGATCGGGTACTATTAAGCATCTAAAGGAACTCACAACACCCAGCCCGCACCCCCCAATGGTTCCATTCCTACTTTGCCTACCGAACCTTTACAGATAGTACAAAGGAAGATTGCTACCTTGATACCCTATTGGATCAAACCCCTCTTCACAATGCTATTTATACCATACATCAATTCATTGCAACATACGATAGCGACGCACAATTGATCAAAGAAGACCGTACGACATCACTTACTGAGCTCAAAAACATGGGACAAGAAAGGGCAGCTAAGATCATAGGGAAATGGAGAAAGCAACTCTCCAGAAAAGTAAATATAGACAATCCATCTGCCAGTAAAACTGCCGACCAAGAGAAGCACAAAACATTGAACGAATGTTGTGAGCTATTAGATAATCACATACGGAACACGCAATAGGCACAATAAGGTACAACTATGTATCATTTTCTACCATAACCTGCAACATGAGAGGTTTTGTAATATCAATTAACTCTCCTTCTACTGGTACATGTTCCTCTACACGACAGTTACAGCAATGATCCTCACCCACAGGACTCTTATGATGCACCTGTACTACAATCCCATACTCTGTACATATCCCCTGCACCTCATGCAATGGTAATCCTCGAAAATCGGGAACAATGCGTATTGGAGTCATACCACCTACCACATATACGGTAATTACACGTTCTGGTACTTGATCCCCTGCGCAAGGGCTTTGAGCACATACCGTACCAATCACTCCCGACAGCGGTACCGGATAGGATCGAACTCGAAACCCTTCACGCTCAGCACCTTTAATCGCCTGCTCACTATCCTGTCCTACTAAATCAGGGGCAATAGGATAGGACGGCTCCTTAGTCACAATAATCCCCACTGCCTGCAACGGACGCAACATATGCCCCGGGGCTGGAATTTGGTCAATTATGGTCCCAGGCGCCAGTTCTCTATCCTCTCGCTCTCCAACCACGGTCCCCGACAAATGAAGGCTAGAAAGCAAAAATAGACCCTTCTGTATTGATAATCCAACAATCGAAGGAGTCTCTGTCCCGGCTCTTTGCTGTATCCGATAGGAAACACCAAGGTACCCCCCTAGAAAACAAAGAAAGGGGGCGGTCCACAGCCAGCCCTGACGATTCATAGTATTGCCTCATCATGGTATTCATCGCTCAAATCCGGAGACCTGCTCGTCATCCTTCAAAGGGGATACTGGATGGGGTAGACCATAAGCCGGATTCTGTCCCTGCACGATAGCGTGCAAGTGGTAATCATCTCTCTGAGCAACATACCCGTACGTTTTTATTCACCGTTTATACCGGCGCAGAACAAACAACTGCACGCACTCCTTTGTCTTGCTCCAAGCGGGGTTTACCCGTTTTCTGCATTACTACAGAAAACCGTGCGCTCTTACCGCACATTTTCACCCTTACAGACCGTATCCATACAGAACGGTATGCGGTTATTTTCTGTGGCACTTTCCAGAGGTTTACACCTTCCCAATGTTTTATCTCTCCATGGCCCGCTACCTCCCCCGCAATCCGCTGAAGCCTGCCGAGCCAGCCCTGTCCACCGAAGTTTCGACGAGCACAGACACGCATAGCTGAATGTCAATTAAGAAGCATGAACAATGAAGGAGACTCGCACAAGGCGCTTTGTTTGTGTCGGAGTCCAGACTTTCCTCACCATACGCCCTTTCTACGCTTACTCAAGTGTGGTGCACTAAAGCACACCATTTCCCGCTTGATAAAACATGGTGACACGTACAGCGCGATTACCTCATCTACCTCATCCCATCACTTCTTGAAAAAATGACGAACAAGTCCTTTTCAGTGTATACAGTATCATAGTTGTGTCAAAATGGTTTTTGCCTCATCGCATATACCACATAATACTCACCCATCCAACAAGAACACGTAGCATGATGAAGGTACCGTAATACATTGGCTCAACAAGCAGAATCCATCCACACCATATAAGGTATGATCCAACCGCAACTACTGTTCGTGCAAAGGTAGTTCCCACAGTATGCGTCATAAAAAACCGCACAAATATTGCAAGTGAGCAGCAAAGCACTAATTCTTCCGCTGCACCACCATGCTCAATAGAAGAGATAACCATACATACGATGATTCGCACCCATGCATAGGGGGATCGTTCCAGTAGTGATACTACATACAATACACGAGCACCATCAATGCAACGATATCCGAGCACGACCAATAATAGATAATCAGCAACAAAGACACTTTCTCGCACACATATACGCTGTACGACACTCAATAGGCGAGATATACTGCTCGATAATACCATGCATGTGTTATCCATATATGGCCTTCTTTTTGTGTTTTATTCTCGATTTATCTGTTACATAGTATGCACTTTATTCTTGCTATTCTGTATGTGCAGTGGCGCACTCATCTACATCGCACATTATCCCTGGATCGATATTTCAGTGCTATCCCAGCTACATCAAACTCCCCCTTCAGTTGTGTTAGATGATGAAGGGAATAAGCTCTATATCTTTCAGCGTGATCAACGAGAATATATATCACTCTCTACCATACCACAGCATGTACAAAATGCATTCATTGCAACCGAGGATCGACAATTTTACACCCACATAGGACTTTCATGGGTCGGTATTGTACGTTCTCTTGTATATAATGTGTACTATGGAAGAAAGGCACAGGGAGCAAGTACCATCACCCAACAACTAGTACGCTTGTTATTTTTTGACCAACAAAAAACATTCTCCCGTAAAATCAAGGAACAATTCCTCGCCATTATCGTAGAACAACAATATTCCAAAGAACAGATCCTCGAACTTTACTTAAACACACTGTATTTTGGTGCAGGAATACGTGGTATCAATGCAGCAGCACAGAATATCTTTGGCAAGCATGTCAGCGAGCTCTCTGTGGAAGAGGGAGCAACTCTTGCAGGCATTGTACGATCACCTGCACGGTATTGCCCTCTTCTCCATGCAGAACGAGCACGTAAGCGACGAAATCTTGTCCTCTCCTTACTCCATACCACGGGGCATATCTCAAATGAAGAAATGTATAGTCTGCAAAAAACTCCACTTATACTTGCCCCTAGCTACCATACTAACACTTCACATCTCAAAGAACTGATACGCCGTACGCTTGAAGAACAATTCGGCCGCACAGCACTATACACCCAGGGACTGGTCATTAAGACAACCATTAATCAGGCCATGCAAGAGACCGCAGAGCAAATATTTCACAAACATGTTACTGAACTACGCAAAGTATTCGACGTTCCTCTTGATGGCTCACTGGTATGCCTTGAAATAACGACCGGCAGTATCAAAGCGCTTGTTGGTGGCTACGATTATCGTCAATCACAGTTCAATCGTGCAACACAATCCTATCGACAACTTGGTTCAACCCTTAAGCCCCTTATCTATGCAGCCGCGCTCGAGAATGGAATGCATATACAGGATGTTATTAAAGATGAGCCCTGGAGCAGTATGGATCATGGCACCTTATGGCAACCATCAAATGTAAATCATCAATTCGCAGGACCTATAACCCGGGCACAGGCATTGATCACTTCAAATAATATCGTCGCTATAAAAACACTGCTCGAACTAGGCATTTCTCGATGCATCACATATATACAACGATGCGGCATTCGTACATCTATTAATCCTTACCCATCCTTAGCACTGGGATGTATTGATGTCACTACGATAGAAACAGCCGGTATGTTTAATGTATTTGCCAATCAGGGAGTATATGTACCACCCCACTATATAAGCTGGGTTAAAGATGCTGCAGGAAAAACATTGTGGACCTATCGGCCGGAATATGTATCGGTATTTTCATGGAACACATGCAGTACCATTATTTCTGTATTACGACATGTGGTAGAACGATGGCAGAACTTCCTGAATCTTGAACCACTATCTTGTGAAGGCATAGGAAAAACAGGAACCACTAATGACGCACGAACCTGTCGCATTGCCGGCTCAACACCCTCGTGGACCACGGTTATATGTCTCGGTGCCGACGACAATCAACCCCTTGCTGGCATGTATAGCACTCGTAGTGCATTGCCACTCTGGCACGCCTTTAACAATGCAATTGCGCAACCAAAATCCCGATTTTCTTATGCACCGACTACACAGTTTTCCCGCATAGATCCAATCACTGGTGAGACAGTATATTTCGAAGGAGAACAGGGCATTCTCATCCGAGTACCGATTGCGTGAGCCATTGGAAAATACGCCCTCTTTCACTATCGTTCTCCACCATGCTCATTACGTTGCTATGCCGCATTACCGCTGCGCAGGCGTTGAAATATTGATGCTCTGTTACCTCCATATCTAATGGCACCAACAAGGTAGACACACCGAACCATGTCAGCTCATGAATCGCCCCTGACCCTGCACGAGATATTGCACAACTCGACGCTGCATAACAGGTGGCTAAATCTTCACGATAGGCAAATATAATTGATCGCATTGTAAACTGTGCATATTGCTCACAAATAAAATCATATGACCGGCTTCCCGTCTGATGGATAATTTGTATCGTATGTCGCTGTGATGCGGACAAAGTATAAAGCCATGAGATAATCAACCCATTAATACAATCTGATCCTTGGGATCCACCTAATACCAGCAACACCGGATGATTAGTGTCCAATCCTAACTGAGCACATGCCTCAGCACGAGATACCTTTTGCCCCGCAGTATACCGCATAGGATACGCAGCAGTTGTCACGCGCGGCGCTCTCTGTATCCAAGATAACCATGATACCTGTTGCGATACTCTTTGTGCCGCTTCATCAAAACAACATAATATCTCAGTTGCACTTGGTGAAAGCATACGTACGGCAGTCCCAACTTCAGCATTCAGCTCATAGAGACGTATAGGAATACCGCGCAACCAAGCAACCGAACAAAATGGAACCGATATATATCCGCCCATACTCACGATCTCATCCGGTTTCCATGCCGCAAGCAAATCCCAGCTTATACGTAGTGCACTCCCCAGCTGAGCTCCATAAGCCGGATATGCGCGTATCGCTCGTAATCGAATGGTATCTAATGATAAGAATGCAGTTTGCGTAATCCAATCATTACCGGCCAGCAATGAACGATCAAGATCTCGATCCAGTGCTACAAAATAATGCTCATCATGAGGATGCTGTCGCGCCATTGTCATTGCTGGAAGAATATGCCCCCCAGAACCACCCGCTACATATACCCGTTTCATGAGCGGCTATGCTGTATTAGGGTACGTAGTATTTCTTGTAATTGTATATCATCAATTTTTGCAAGTGCAGAATTGTGGTGCTCGGTAAGAGAACGAGGTGTTATAGAATCAACTTTTTGCTGCTGAGGAGGTGACAGCGGCGCAAACCGTTTTCTCTGTTGTACCTGATAACGCCTTGAAAGAATAAAACGCACCCGCGTCACTTTTGGCTTATCAAAGGGGCGATTAATCGCCATCAGCAGTTCACGGGATAGGCAAGATAGCTCATGCATCCAATGAAGGTCATGAACGCCAATAATCACCAATGTCCCGCGAATATACTCGAGCGAAATACGAGTGTGTAACTCACCTACAATCGCATTCCAATTTTTTAACAAATAGGCCTGCCATTCATCCTGTTGCGATAAAAATGATTCAAGCAATGCATGCATTGTTGGCATCATACGGTCACCTGCGATACAATAACTATCATATTGATATGTATGCTAGAAGTATACCAGTACTACCCAACAATCGCGACAGTTCTATGAGCACTCATGTTACTATTATTCCCCATACCGCAGACCTTGCAATAGCCATCACTGCCTCCTCTTATGAGGAGCTTATATGTTCTGCAGTGCAGAACATGTTCGCTTCGCAAAAACCGATATATCGTACCAAGGACCTCCAGGTAGAACGTACCATATCAGTCACTGGCATTGACCATGAGTCAGTATTAGTCGCATTGCTCAACGAAGCCTTGTGGATAGGTGCAACTCATCATGAAAGTTATACTCATTGTGCAATAACAAAAGTATCGAAGACTGTATGTATTGCAACGTTGGTTGGAAAGTCTATACAAAGATATACAGGCACCGAGATAAAGGCAGCAACATACCATGCTCTCACTATATATAAGGATATTTATGGAATCTGGCACGCTACCATCGTCTTCGACATATAAAGAAAGAATGCGCATGAAACGTACAATTACCCTAGACGATTGCATGAAAATCGCAACAACCGTATATGAAATACCACGATCATTCGATCCAGCCATGCGCGTTTCGGCACGGGTATTTGTTGATGATACGGCACTCCGCAACATCATTGACGAGCTATCACTGCTACAAATTGTCAACGTTGCAACACTTCCCGGCATTGTCAAACATGCTTATGCAATGCCTGATATTCATCAAGGATACGGATTCCCCATTGGGGGAGTTGCAGCAACCAATCTCAATGCTGAGGGCATCATTTCACCCGGCGGTATCGGGTATGACATTAACTGTGGTGTACGATTGTTACGCATCGCTACTAATACTCACGACATAAAACGGCACCTTCCCGCACTCGCAAAGGCAATCAACGCTGCCGTTCCCTCAGGACTTGGAAGAGGTGGTAATTACAAACTAACTACTGAACAAATGAACGCAATTTTAACCGGAGGGGCTCCCGCGCTTCTTAACAATCACGGCATGGGCAAGCCCGAAGATATACTCTATTGTGAATCGGAAGGACACAGTAGCGTTGCTGATGCACAATGTATTAGCAATCACGCAAAATCTCGTGCAAAAGATCAATTAGGAACTTTAGGATCCGGCAATCATTTTATCGAAATACAGCGCGTTGCAGAAATATATGATCAAGAAGCTGCTCGTATATTTGGTCTCGAGCAAGATATGATCACCGTCATGATTCACTGCGGCTCACGTGGCCTTGGGCATCAAACTTGCACCGACTATGTGCAGCGCATGGTACTGAAACTCGACTCATGGAATATCAATTTACCCGATCGAGAACTTGCTTGTGCACCATTCCATTCCCCTGAAGGGCAGGAATATTACCACGCCATGCATGCTGCCGCAAACTTCGCATGGGCGAATCGACACACAATTGGACATGCGGTCCGTACCTCCTGCGCAGCAATCCTCGGGAGATCGATCCCGGTCGATACGGTCTATGACATTTCACATAATATCGGAAAAAGAGAAACGCACCTCGTTGATAACGTTCCTATGGATCTTCTCATCCATCGTAAAGGGGCAACACGCGCCTTCCCCGCAGGGCATCCCGAAGTTCCCATACCCTATGGTACCGTTGGACACCCCGTACTTATCCCCGGCACCATGGGCACCGCATCCTATGTCATGGTTGGCACGTCACATAATGAAGCATTTGCAAGCTGTTGTCACGGTGCAGGCCGTATAATGTCACGAAACGAAGCAAAACAAAAAATGAGCGGCCGTGCATTGCGCAAAGATCTAGAACACCGCGGTATTATCGTGCTTTGCCACTCTGATAATGAATTAGCTGAAGAAGCACCATTCGCCTATAAAAATATTCATAACGTCATCGATATTGTAGAGCAATCCCAACTTGCACGCAAGGTCGCGCGGGTAGAACCGTTAGCGGTGATCAAAGGGGGCTAGGCATATGCTGCAAACGTACCACCGGGATTACACAAGGATTTTGATTGATAGGATCCTTCTTCCGTATCGCTTCCATAATAGAAGCTGTCACTGTATCTCTTGTGTTTAATTGCCTGTTACACCAGTCGGAAGGCGCTCTCTTCGCGACCGTGTTCAAGGAGTCGCACCAGGCTAACTGTCGACTGTCTGGATACCAATAACGCATATATCGCTGCCATTGCCCTTCAACGACATGGTGATCCGCTTCCGGCGCCGCAAGTATCTTTGGCTCTATAGCGCATCGTGCAACATCAATATAGGAGTGATTCTGTAACCAGCGAATACTTCTAGATGCCGTATACAGAGAAGTTACAGCGAACGCTGATGCCATCACTATCCATCCACTGTGCTTTTGCCACGTCTTTTTACGTATGTGATACATTATGTAGGCACTAAATCCCACAGCTCCCATACTACCATATAACGCTCTACGACGATTATTTCCAATCTCCTGTCCGGTTAATAGGGTAAGGAATCGTTGCTGTTCAGACTCAAACCAAAGATGAGACGCTTTATATATGTCGGTTCCTATTTCCTTGACTTTAGAATCATAAAGTGCGCTGTATATATTCTCATTACTTTCAATGCTATCAAGAACACTGAGCTCACGCGCGCCACCCTCTTCCAAAATAGTTCTCGGCACAGCTACCCAATTAACAGGATCATACTCATCCGCTTCACCCTTCCTTTCTTTCTCCAATCCTGACATATCCTGTAAGGCGACACAGAGGCTACCCTGCAATCGATCTATCGTATCAGTCACACTCTGTATATCTTTCAGCGCAAGAGATCGCAATGTTTTCTGCCTGGATAATGATGGTGTAGACGCTTCAGCAAGCGTACTTCTTTCTTGCGCTCGCAAACTCTGCTGTATGTGATTATTCATTTCTTGCTTGAGGTCAACGTAAGGAAGGACTTGTTCGCTGACCCGCCTTACAAGATGCTTGTTTTGCTGTACAAGTCCTTTCATAGCACTCGGGGCTCGCGTAAATAATTCCACATACCCATTCACTGTTTGCATTAATTTATCTAAACCGATTTTTCGCTGAATCCATGAACCAAGCTTAGTGCGTTTAATCTGCTCAGATCCCTGCATCATCATGTTCTGCACGGTGTCACTGGAAGGTATATGAAGTGTAGAAATCCCCTGCGGCTGTAGCTCTACACCTATCAAATCTTTTACCTGTAATATCATATTTCCTATCATAGGCATCTCATACTTATCTGCGAAACGCTGTGTATTTAATCCCTGTAAGTATTCACGCCATTCCTCGTCAACATCCTGCCAATCATCGGGTACTCGTTGCTGTTTGTCAGTAATAGCTGTATTTAACTTTTGTATTCCCTGCACCAGACCAGCGAGAACGCTAGCACAATCGTCACCCCATATGTACTCATAAGGAGCCGTTAAGATCGAAGGTTTGTCTCCGACTATTACGTCGCCAAGTTTTCTTAGATCACCGCATAGAGTATCTATTTCTGCCTTGTAATACTCTTCTTCCTTATCGCTTAATAACATTCGGATATGGTTAAATGCCGTTACAAGTTCTCTATACCTGTTAACTAACTCTTCACTTAATACAAGATCATCCGTGGGCTCTTTTGGATGATATAAATCCCACCATCGCCGCGTTTCATCGAGCACATTGAAAAATTCTGTTAATCGACCATCCCATGATTGCAGCGCTACGGGAACCTCTTGCCAGAATCGCATCAACTCGAATAGCCGTCTTCCAATAACCTGAGGGGATTCCAGAGTGAGCTGGATCAAATACAAGCCTTTAAGGACTTGTATCCGTTTCAAAATTGGTCCAAAACAGACATTTTTGAGATACAGGCGATACATTTGCAATTGAGGCGTTGTCAAATTTGAAGAAGCAACACGCACACTGAGGGATCCCTCTCGTGGCTGCTTATACTGCTCTTCAGAATAAAATTTTTGTAGACGTTGAAAATAAGATACAGCTTGTTCTAAATACTCTACAATTACCTTTACATCATCATCAGCTAGTGCAGAATCATACTTATCTGTACACTTCTTCCACGCATTATGCAACTTCCGTTCCGCCCCTTGTATGGCATGAGTAACATCAGCCTGAGTAACCAACAATTGTGGCACTGAATCGGAAACTTGCGCCGCTTTTACCCCAAGCCAAAAATTGGTAATAAAAAGGACCAAACAACCCACGGTAACAACAAATCGTCGACCACTGATAACGTACGCCATACCCATCCCCTTTTTCCCAGATACTATCGGAATCAATTGTAGTATTATGACACGCGCTTCTCAAGACCATCATTCCACGACTTGTACATACGCAGGAGCAATAATCGCCAGAACAGCATCTCACCTCCCGGCATAGGCAGCTGTCGATATGCCGTACATATAACATGTATAACTGCATCCGCTTTCTGTATCTGTAAAGAATCAGCCCCTTCTCTCTTTTTTTTCCAGTGTAACAATAATACATCAAGATACAAAGCGGTTCGCGCTGCAGAACCAGCACAATGTTCCCGTAATAACTGAAATTGTGCCATTGCCACAGTTATATTGGTGCACTCAAATAAGCAGGTAACAAACATTGGTAATGATTTCTGGGCCACGATGTTTTGCGTACCGGGTAGGTGATATACTATGCACCGTGAACGAAGTGTGCTGGGCAGAAGCCGCTCATTTTCTACACAGAGGATAACATGCCACCCTGGATTCGGCTCTTCCATGGATTTTAGGAGTCGATTTGCCGCCGCTGGCAAAAGCATTTCTGCGTTGGTGCATACAATAATCGAACATGAATTCTCCTCCGTAACAAACTGCATGGCATGCAAGACACCGTCAATGTGCTCTTTGCTATATCCATGAACGTCAGGAGTTATCCAACGAACACTTGTTAAGATTTGTGACGCAGATAATGGCGTATTGAAGTGGATATATTCAATAACCGCATCACGCCACAGTGCAGATGCTCCCACTCCTATCACTGCAGGAGGCAATTTACAATTCGTGCTGCTGGCCATCAGACCCAACTAAGGCGCAAACGCGATGATAGACCTCATGCACAAGAGACTCAACGGGCAATGTTGCATCAATACGCATTACATCACGTCGTTGTGCATATCGTGCTTCGTACCCTTGAATCACCGCGCGAAAAAACTCGACCTGTTCACGATCATAACCACTCACACCCGATACACGCTCACGAAGCCGTTTTTGAGCAGTTGCATAATCAATCATACAGTACACGGTTAAATCAGGTTTTACATCACGCATCACCCACGCATTAATCGTATCAATCATTGCAAGATCAACACCGCGACCGTATCCTTGATATGCAATGGAAGAGTCACCCATGCGATCCGCAATCACAATGGTACCACGGCGCAATGCAGGTTCAACCACTTCACGCATATGCAACGCCCTGTCTGCTGCAAACAGTAAAAATTCTGCCTCAGGGGATGCGCGCACACAGCCCTCCCGTATAATATCATGTATCCTTTTACCACACGAAGATTCGCTTGGCTCAGATGTTAATAATACAGTGCAGCCATCTTGCTGCAATAACGTTACTAATCCACGCGCTATTGATGTTTTTCCGGCACCATCAATACCTTCAAGTACAATGAGCTTACCAGACGACAATCTACATTCCATGCATACTACCTAGGGTTACACTATCAGATGCTTCATTATCTAGCGTAGCTTGATTTACACTATCTGTTAAGAACCTCAAGAAAAGTCAATACTAAGAATATAGGGAACTAAGGAGCATTCTCGCATGATATGGTTTACCCAGCATGATCGTGAACACGCACGAGAACAACAAATACGCGCATCATTATCCTCCAATAACCAACTCATATACGCAGGTTCGCTGCTCCATCGTGCCGCACAATTATTCCCTCATCGATGTGCAATTATTGTCCCTCCTGATGAATATTACACCTATGAACGACTCAATAAACACGCATCACAAATTAGTCATATGCTCGAACAACACGGACTCGTCCCTCGTATGCGTGTTGCACTATTGATGGAAAATAGCTATCTCTTTTCCGTTGCCTATCACGCGGCATGGCAAGCTGGTGCTGTCGTCATACCACTCAATGTTTTCCTCCATGAACAGGAGCTGATCCATATCATACAGGAATCACAACCGCATATACTCATCATCTCGGCGTCACTCGTTCATAAAGTTGACACTATACGAGATCACATTCCACAATATATTACCGATCAGGAGCTTAACGAAATACTCCACACCACAACAAAGCAACCTCTTTACCAAGTGAAGACGCTTGCTGCCGAGGAGCCATCGGTAATCCTATATACTTCAGGAACAACCGGCATGCCCAAAGGAGTCGTCCTTACCTCCTTTGCTATTATGAGCAATGTCACCCAAGCGCTCACTCGTTTTGCCTTCACCCCTGATGAACGGGTTCTCTGTGCCTTACCGCTGTTCCATAGCTTCACCCAAAATACCTGCATATGGAGCAGCACTGCCTGTGGAGCAACGGTCATTATCGTCCCTAAGATTATGCGGTCTGCACTGCTCGCGGGCATAGCATGCAATCCAACTATTGTCATTGGCATCCCTGGATTATTTGCACTCTTTTGTCGCATGCACAATATCACCTTTCCTACCGTACGCTATTTTATCAGTGGCGGCGATGCACTCCCTCATAATATTCGCCGGTTCTTTGCGTTACGATTTGGAAGAGTATTATGCAATGGATACGGGCTTACCGAAGCTGGCCCTATTATATCTGCATTCCTCGACGATTATATTATGCCAACTCACACCGTTGGTCCCCCCGTTATCAACCTCTCAATTGACATTCGTGACGTTACCGATGGTATAGGAACACTATGGATATCTGGACCCAATCTCATGGATAGATATTATCATGCACCGGAAGCAACTGCAGCCGTTATGCGTCAGGGATGGCTCAATACCGGGGATTTAGTAACACGTGATAATTTTGGCAATATTAGTATCTGTGGCCGAGAAAAGGATCTTATTGTGCATAAAGGGATCAAAATCTATCCCCAAGAAATTGAAACTGTTCTCAGCAATCACCCCCGTGTGTTTGCCTCTGCAATTATTGGCATTACCGATCCCGAAGATGGTGAATATCCCGTTGCCTATGTACAACCACTCGACGCTCAACAGCTTGATACAGAAGAACTTCGCACATTTTGCACCCAATATCTCGCCTCGTATAAAATACCAAAGAAGTTTTTTGTCTTAGAACAACTACCGCTCACATCAACAGGTAAGATTGACAAAAAAGCCCTACGGGCGACCTATACCCCTCTATACAAAAATAAAGAGTCACGGTAGAACAGATAGTGTAGAGTATTGTCATACGGTTTGTGAGACACCTCATGGAACGACCTCGCCTTGTACATTTTATTACCATTTTACAACATGGCGGAGCAGAACGAGTTCTCTTTCACCTGCTCGATGACCTTAAAGAACAATTTGAACAGAGTGTGATCTATATCTATGCAGGCCCTGGAGTAGCAGAGGTAGCCACACGTAATATTCCTCATTATCATATTGGCTCCATTGGAGGCATTATTAATCCACTCACCTGGTACCGCCTCATACGTGTACTGCAAGGATTAAAGCCTCATCTGCTCCATACTATGTTGTGGTCCGCTCAAATTATGGGGCTCCTCTGCGCACAGCTCTTACGGTCTCACGCCATCACTTCAGTACACCTCAGCGCAGAATGTACCGGAAAAATTCGCACTTTTCTTGAGCGTTTGTTACCCTACCGATATACTCGTATTATCACTACTGCGCACTCCATTGAGCAATCACTCATCTCTCATAAACTCTATCACCCTACACAGATTTTCACCATTCAAAATGGCCTTGATGAACATGACTTCCGTATACGCGCAGCAAACAAAATTCCTTCACTCTCCTTCGGCAAACAACAATATTACATCATTGGAACTGTAGGAAGATTGGTTCCGGTCAAAAACCAACACCTTCTTATTATTGCTTTCGCACAAATACAGCACCTATTTCCCCATACCCGCCTTATGATCGTCGGAAGTGGACCTGAAGAGGACAAACTCCGTATCCTTGCCCACAAGCAGGGGGTGCATGAACAGGTCATCTTTATTACCGGCCAGGATGCTGCCCCCTATTACCGCTATTTCGACTGCTTTGTACTCCCCTCTGCACGAGAGGGGGGCATGTCATATGCACTTCTTGAGGCACTCGCATCACACCTTTGCCCCATTGTTACCGGCACCTTGCCAAATCATCTCCACGAATTAATCACCGATGGCTATAATGGTATCGTTATCCCTCCTAATAACGTTTCTGCATTATATAACGCCCTCTATACCGTTATCACTGACCATAAGCTAATAACACGGTATAAAGCGGCCGGCAAAACAACCATAGCACAACAAAGTTCCCATAAAATGGTCCAACGGTACGGTACCCTCTTCCGTAGCATCATTGAGCAACCCATCATCAAAGATGGCTCCCCGTCATAGGAAATATTAAAAATTTGAATTAAGAGCCGCCCTGGATCTTATCCCATTTGCATTAATTAAAAAGAGATGCCATCCTGTATCTATGTATCAATCAGGCCACTAAAATGAGGGGGCGTCCCGAGTTATGAGTATACAGTACCTATATGCTGTAATATTATCCATTTTTATTGCTGGGTTTGGTATTAGCAATACATCCAAACAATCGGCACAAATAGCCTATGCAGACCCCTGTAATACTGTACTTATCTTTGACATACATGGGGTCCTATTCTCCAGAAAATGGAGCGCCACTATCTCTACTTTTAGTAGGCTCCTATGTAATGGGTACATTTTCCGCAATCTGTATCGTCTTCATCAAAAATACCCTTATAATTTCACGGCACTCCGTGATGCGATTGAGCCGGTCACCAATCTTCAGGAGCCGTATAAAAAGCTGTGGAATGCGATTAAAGCATGTAAGGAACAGGGAATACCCGTCTATCTCTTCACCAACTCTCGCCCCGAGACTCATGCACAGCTCATAAAGACATTCCCTGAACTTCTCGGTCTTATTAATGGAACAATCCATGTTGGTCCTCACACCAACCCGCACTACAGCTGGCTCTACAAACCACATCCACTCTACTATCAACAATGCAAACATATACTCTGTGCTGCTGGACATGGTGATAAACGGGTGATTTTCTTCGATGATAAAGCTAAAAACGCACAAGAGGGAACGCGCCAAGGATGGGATAGTGTACACGTTGCTACAAGTATCATACATCCCCATGTCGCCGAAGAATCCTGCCTGCACGCTCTCCATGCACGAGGTATACAAACGACTCCAAAAGAACAACTACCAAACACAGCATTTCAGGCGCGCTGATAAAACTACACAGCAAATGAAGCGCTCAGTGGGCTTTTCGAAGGGTTCTACTTGCCATTCATCCACAAGCTTAAAAAGCCCTGGGGTATTCTGGCGTAGGAGGATAAATGTCGCCAAGAATCGACAGAATTTTTTTAGATTGTTGACAATGAGACGCAATTATTTATGATTGATACCCATATAATATATAGAACATGACTATCTCATAGAGGAAATACAGCATGAAACATGTATTATTAGCAATGTTCGGTATCACCCTGCTGTCCGCGCCATATAACAACATACATGCTCTAAATTTTACCAGTACCGAAATTGGTTTAGGGATAGTTTCAGGGGCAACTATTGGAGCAATAAACTACCGACTCCAGAGTTCGTTTTTAGACATACGGTTCCGACCGTTCCTTATGCAGATCTACCCAAATGTTGAAGTGGCAGCGCCCATCGCTCTTACAGCTATAGCATCCAAAAGCCTAATGGCTCTAAACGAGCACAAAGCACGAAAAGATTCTCAAGATATAAGCACGCAGATACAATATAGGCTTTGCGAAGATCATCTGATCGAAAAATTGATGCCATTTTTGTTCGCCATTACGACCACTGGTGGCATCTTGGGTCACATAATAGCCGCAATACAGCACAGTCGCTAACAAGAGATTTGGATAAAAGTAGTAATGCATAAACATATATCACCTATCACAGTACCGCTGCTCATGCTCATTATTTTTTTCTGTTATCCTGCCTGGGCAATGAAACAACAATCACTTAATAATTCTAAAACAAGTACCCTCATTAAAAAAACAGACCTCATCATAGACATAACATTAATCCCCAAACCAATGACTCTGCTTATTATTGAATATGCTTCCAGCCTATTACCCACAACAATCGCAATACTTGACCGCTATAATAGTCGGTACAAACGCCGTCCTCTTTATCAGTGAAACATGGCTAATTTTTATCTATTTAAAAAAACTAACCTTATGATACACGCATGCCCATGCACCCCGTTCGCACCGATGAATATGATATGTTTGAATCAGACCTTCATATATCATATGATGCACTCCTATTTGCAACATATCTCTTGCAAAATACCAATATCAAATGGGTTGAAGAAGCATCATCTCAATACCAAGAGGCCATTAAGCACAGTGCAGCAGTATTAGCACCTGGCACAACATTACATGATATAGGCTGCAGCATGGATACCATGTATCGCAGTGCACAGCATATCTTAACTTTACCTAAATCTGCTATGCAAAACTGCTCCAGTGTACTAGCATATAGTCAACTCAATAACTACATAAAGGCATATGAGGGATCCGTCTTGCCACGATTACTACAAACGGTAACATATCCTAACAACCCATGCAGAGCCAATACCAACCAAAAAACGCAAAGCTCCTGTAGAATAATTTTTTGACATAAGATAGTTTTTTTATAATGATAACCCACTGTTGTTTTAAAATACAAAAGATATTAAAAAAAAATAACTCACCATTGCGCTATAAGGCGGAAAAGCGATTATATGTTATGGAATATCACCTGTATCGTAAACCTCGAAAGAATGATCTTATAGTATCCGAAATACTGCATTATTGCCCATTTTGTGGCAAAAAATTTCCTAAAGAATTAAGACAAGAATACTCTCGAATATTGCAAGAAGAATGTCATATAAAGGATATGTGGGAGCAGATACGCACGGGAAATATACCAGACGAATTTAAGACAGATAAATGGTGGAAGAAGCGAGGATTATAAATACATAATGGAGCTTGATAGTGAGCACACACTGTTGCTTGAGAATGACACATACCCTTAGTGAATATAAAACTCCAATAAGGTATGACCCTCAAAAACGGTCATACCTTATGCAATATCATCTGTATCGTAAACCTCGAAAGAATGATCTTATAGTATTCGAAATACTGCATTATTGCCCATTTTGTGGCAAGAAACTTTTCATGAACCTAGACAATAACTCATCATTGAGCATAAAACCTACACAGTTTTAAATTTAGATAACACCGTGAATATATTAAAGCGGAAATATTATGCAAAGCCACTGCTGTCAAAAACTCATAAGTACATTACAAGAATTCAACACGCCACTTGTGTATGATCCTCAAACTCGATCATATCTTATGCAATACCATTCTTCTATTGAAAGGTCGAAGAAGAATGGCTTGATAGTGTGTGAAACGCTACGATTTTGCCCATTTTGTGGCAAGGAGTTCCCACTAGACTTACATGATAAGTTATTTGAAATACTTGAACAGGAATATACTACGGAAGGACTCGCTCAAAAAGTAAGAGCGGGCAATGTACCTGAGGAATTCAAAACAGATGCATGGTGGAAAAATCGGGGGTTGTAAGAGATTGCCTTAAACCTCATATGTCCTCTGCACTAAGGCGTGTGAGTAATTTGGACACTGTCTTCATTTATAGGATGGGACAATATTTCCCCACAAGCTACGAAAATCTGACATACTCATCTGCTGCGCACGTAGTGCATCCCAATGCGTACCGCCTGTATGTACCAGATAGGCATATTTTGAGGCAAGTAAGTTATTACGCAAGATCCTTCGTGGCTGTGCAAAACAGTAACGGATAAAATCCCAAAAATCAGCTTCATACGGAATGGCAACAACTTGTTCACGAGGTTTTATATACAGAAGGCGCGAATAGACACGTGGTGCGGGAGTGAATGCCTCAGGGGGTACTTTGATTAAAAGCCGCATATCAAAATAATGTTGAAAAAACAGAGAAGTGTATCCATAATTTCTTCCCGACTGTTTCAGTAACTTTTGCGCGACTTCCTCTTGCACCATTACCACCAATTCATTAAACAATTCACGATGTGCATGTATTTGATATAAAATAGGAAAAGTTAAATGATAAGGTAAATTAGCAATCAGCGTCCATGGAGCATATTGAGACAATCGTTCGTGCCAATTAATCTGCATAACATCCTCAGTAAAAACCGTGAGTCTGTTATCAGTAATTTTCTCACGCACCTGTTGCGCCCATGCAGAATCTATTTCAAAAGTCCATAATCGCTGTAGTGGATGATGCATAATTTCTGCGGTTAAAAACCCGTCACCACAGCCAATTTCCATAACCGAGGATATGTCAGTGAGATGGACCGCCGCTACCGCTGCTGCTGCCACTGCAGGGTCACGAAGAAAGTTTTGCCCGTGCCACTTTTTGAACGACACCCCCCGTAATTTCTTATCCATATCGCTACTTCATTAAGGAATCACGGAAGAATGCAATATTCTCAAGGACCTTTCCCGCACCTTTTACTACACAGAGAAGTGGTTCCTCAGCAACAATAACCGGCAAACCAGTATCACGCGAGATCAGTGCCGATAATCCTCGCAACATAGAGCCTCCGCCTGCCATAACAATACCACTATCAACAAGATCAGAAGATAGTTCAGGTGGCGTATTTTCCAATGCAACGCGCACTATGTCAATAATGCTAGATATGGTCTCCAATAGGGCCTCATGCACCTCATTACTGGTTAAGACAATGGTCTTTGGAACGCCAGTCACTAAGTCACGTCCTTTAACTTCCATTGTTGCATCATTTGAACTCGGCAATACAGTCCCAATCTGAATCTTAACTTGTTCAGCGGTACGTTCACCAATTAATAAGTTATATTTACGTTTCACATATTGCACAATCGCACGATCCATTTCATCACCGCCAACGCGAATCGAACGACAGAAAACAATATTCTTGAGGCTGATCACTGCAACTTCTGTTGTTCCACCACCAATATCAACAATCATACTCCCAATCGGTTCGTGTACTTTTAAACCAGCACCAATCGCTGCAGCCATGGGCTCCATAATACAGTACACCTCACGTGCACCCGCCTGCTTTGCAGAGTCCTCAACAGCACGACGCTCAACTTGTGTAATCCCTGAGGGAACACCAATAACCATACGCGGACTCACTAACATACGCCGGTTATTATGCACACGCCGTATAAAATACCGCAACATACTTTCTGCAAGTTCAAAATTTGCGATAACACCATCTCTCATAGGACGGCAAGCAATAATACTCTCCGGTGTTTTTCCGAGCATTTCTTTTGCATCCATACCTACCGCAAGTACTTGGTTAGTATGCGCTTTAACCGCAAGCACCGATGGTTCATTTAACACGATACCACGATGCGGCTCATACACGAGCGTATTTGCAGTGCCGAGATCGACCGCAAAATCATTTGAGAAAAAACTAAACAACCGACGAGAGGGAAAAAATTTCATCATATTCGTGTTTCAATTCGTAATGAAAGAGCATGAGATTTGTTGACCATTCGAGTCACCGGACCTCCACTCCATGGAATATCAATTGTTAATGATACTATAGGTGCAGAATATGAACAGGCCCGTTCATACCCAAAATCATAAAATAACGTAACACTAAAATGATCTCTTCCCCATGCAGATCGTTCGCGTAGCAAGGCAAGATTAGGATCAAATTGTTCCGCAATAAGATCGCTAACGCACCACCGGTCGGGCGCATGATGTACTAAATAATATGCACCAACACACCCAAGTCCTCCACGTAATCCACCAACCTGTACATAGGGATTAAACACAACAGTTATACCAGGACTTATTCGTGCTGGAGCCACTAACGCGCCAAAGTTTGTTGGTTCTGTCAGCACCGGCATACGCTGTATAGATGTGCGAGAAAAACGATGAATCACCTGCAATGCGTAGCCCGCACTTAAAAGGTCGTTCAATAAAAAGTTACCATCAGATTGTACATACAGACCCCAGTGTCCGTTACCACCAACGGGTAAAGAGGCAGGATTATACCATAAGGTCCCTATACCTGATGGTAATAAACCACCAACACGCAATCCTATGTCAAGATGATGCATCTTGCACCAATAATCAACGGTAATGCGCCCTCGTGTATACAGATCAATATCGCCAAAGACTGCCGCTTCATAACATGAAGGCACAGTTTCTAAGGCAGTACGCATCTCCATATTAGCCATATGGAGAGCGTTGATGTCACCAGATGCATACCGTTGCGAATTACACAAAATACTTGCTTCATTCGCATGCATTTTCCCCACGAACCACGATGCACCAAAACCACAATATTCGTGAATGTACCCTTCCACTGCTAATACACAACCGCGCAATGAGGTCTTTCCCGGCGTACTCCATGGGATACTGTTTAATTGATCAAATTGCGGTGGCAGTAGCGAAGCTGAAGTTCGTCCAGCCTTTTGTAATGCATTATTGATTACCACTTGATCATACTGACCGAATATACTAAACAAATCTGCATTTTCATTGTTTCCTTCGCTATCTAGTGACTGCGTTATCATGGTATCATCAACAACCGATACATCGGACCCAATAAATATCCCACCACCGAGCGCATACAGATGTGCATGCGGATATGCCTGATATGATAAAAACTGGTGCGGATACAGTATCCAATAACGATTATCATATACGAGCGCTCCTAAGGAAGAAATCCATAGGATTATTACCGCTATCCAGTACGTTGTGTGCAGTTTCATACAATACCTATCTCAATATTATCACTGCTGCAGGCTGTACGTATTGTAACATCCTTTTATTAACTGGAATAGCCCGCACACAAAAGGAAGCTCCTGGAGGAGAGGGGGGGATTCGAACCCCCGATCCCAATCACTTGGAATAACCGCTTTCGAAACGGTCGCTTTCGGCCACTCAGCCACCTCTCCGGATATCTTCCCACCAGAACGTTGTACAGCATAAATCATTTGTTTTTTTTGAAAAGGCGTTACATGCTTGATATACTTGTCCCGGCTTATTATAAAAATCACATTATTACACATTTACTTAGGGAGGCATCATGGCTCGTACTGCTGTTCAAGCTATCCTTCTTGCCGCAGGAGCGTCCTCACGCTTTAAAAGCGAAACCTCAAAATTGCTCTTTACCCTCTGCGGGCAAGCAATGATTCTATTTCCTGTAAAGATATTACATGCCTTAGGCATACCCACCACCTTAGTTATTGGGTATAAAAAAGAACAGATCAAGCGACTACTCGAAGAACATGGATGCGATTCATTATCTTTTGTCGAACAAGCAGAACAACGAGGAACTGGTGATGCTGTAGCAGCAACCACAGCAACCTGGCATGCAGATCATATCTTCGTCATGAATGGGGATATGCCACTAATCCAAGCAGAATTAGTGGCAAACCTCATTGAACAACACATCCAATCTGATGCGGCGGTAAGTTTTGTCACCGCACATAATACTGACCCCAGCACAGGTGCATACGGACGCATTGTACACATCAATGGCATCATGAGCATAGTTGAGGCGCGCGATTTTACCGGTAATCCACAAACAGATTGCTGCATCAATGCTGGTATCTATATATTCCGCCGTGAATTTTTAAAACAGTATATTGATACATTACATACCCACGCAAATTCACGTGAACTCTATCTCACCGATTTAATTGAGATTGCAAGTCGACAACATTTGCGTATCACTACTATAACTGCCCCCTTTGATCAGGTACGCGGTGTAAACACTCTGCAAGAACTATGGGCTGCAGAACAGATTAAGCGTGCAGAAATTATCGAGCACTATATGCAGCAAGGGGTAAGATTTACCTATGCACAATCCACCCACGTTGACGTTGATGTCGTTATTGGAGCTGGTACCTGTATCGAAGCTGGTGTACAACTACTCTCCGGCACTCGCATTGGCAAGCATGTCACCATTGGTTCATTCTCTTGCATACGCAATAGTGTTATTGGGGAACACGTTACCGTACAAAGTCACTCCATTATCACTGATGCTACCATCGGTGCTTCTGCACGCATTGGTCCATTTGCACATATTCATAATAACAGCAGCATTGGATCTGAATCAGTAATTGGTAACTTTGTAGAAGTCACCACGAGCTCTATTGCGCAAAAAACAAAAATCAAACACCTTAGTTATATCGGCAACGCCCACATCGGTTCTAATGTCAATATCGGCGCTGGTACAATCATTGCGAACTATAATGGCGTATCAAAACAGACAACGATTATCGAAGACAATGCCTCCATTGGCTGTAACAATTCACTTGTCGCTCCTATCACGATTGAGCAATATGCAATGACCGGTGCCGGATCAGTGATTACAGAGGATGTACCAGCACACGCATTAGCGATTGCACGAGCACAGCAGGTCAATAAAGAAGGATATGCAACGCGCCTCCGTGCCTCACTATCGATTGCCGGCGTCAGAATGCTATGATTAAAATTCTCCACACTGCTGATATTCATATCGGTATGGAAAATTACGGAAGGATAGACCCCAAAACAGGAATTCATTCCCGCCTTCTCGACTTCCATCGATCTCTTGAATTTTGCGTCGACATCGCCCTTACTGAACAGGTTGATTTATTCTTATTTGCCGGTGACGCATATAAAACAGCGACACCTACACCAACTCATCAACGGTTATTCTTACAATCATTGCTTCGATTATTTGAAGCGGATATTCCTATCATGATGATTGTCGGCAATCACGATAGTGCAGTAAGTTTTGGTAAGGCACATGCCATTGAAATATTTGGTCAATTGCCGTGGGAAGGGTTTCATGTTATCAGCAGGCCATCGATACATACTATTACCACCAAACACGGCCCTCTCAATATCGTCGGTATTCCATGGCCATCACGTGCAACAGCAGCACTCAACAGCACCACTCCCTATGCCACAAGTGATCTTCTCGCAGAACAGATCAGTGAGGCAACAAGTAGTATCATTGCACAACTTGCCGCACGGCTTCCACATGATGAACCGGCTATTCTTGCAGGTCATCTCACGGTCAGCTCTGGTGTTTTTTCCGGTTCTGAAAAACGAGCAATTTATGGAAGCGATCCCGTGTTCTTACCATCACAACTTGCTCGGGATCCCTTTGATTATGTTGCATTAGGACATCTACACCGTTATCAAAACCTCAATCAGTCAGGGTATCCAGCATTGGTCTATGCAGGCTCGATTGATCGTATTGATTTTGGCGAACGGCATGATACAAAAGGATGTTGCCTTGTTACGATTCAGAGAAAGGGAGCAGTAACGCATCGCTTTATTCCTACTCCTATACGACCATTTTTTCAAATCGATGTATCGCTGAAACCGAATAGCGATCAAACCGAACAAATTCTTGCGCAAATCCATGCAACAGAATTACACAATGCCGTGGTAAAGATTGTATACCATGTATCCCCCGAAGTACATGATAAGGTCAATCTAAATGTGATACAAGAAGCGTGCGCATCAGCACACTTTTTAGCAGGAATCATACCAATACGACCTACACCTCATGCACGGCGGCGCGTATCGGTACATCAAGATATGCACTATACGCAACTATTACAAACCTACTTCACCGCAAAACCGGAACTCGCCCCTCACCAAGAACGACTTATGCAAAAAGCGGCAGAACTTATCGAAGCTTATGAAAGCTCCGAAAAATCATAACTACTCAAGCAATCCCTCAATACCTGGCTTACAATATCGAATCTTTACACGAGCGAGTAGCTCCTTTTGAAATTTCTCCAGCAGATCTTTATATATCGATTCATGCATCATTGCCACTATCTGTGCTTCATCAAATGGAATGGGCGCTGCATCTTTTTTTGATACAAGCTGTACAAGGTCATACCCATCTGCATTTTCATCCATAATATACATGGCCCCCAGCTCCATACTTCGTATAAATTGCTGTTGTGCAGTCAGCTGATTATCACGATATGATTGATCACGATCCCACTGTATTACTGCCGCAGGCACGCCCGACTTAACCATTGCATACACCTCATCACTACTCATCACATCCGCCGGAATAAATCCTAAGCGAACAGTATATTCCGCAGGAAGCTGTGGCGCATGCTCTCCATAATAACGACGAATTTCCTCTTTGGTTGGCTCTGGAGGACGTATAATGATCGATAACATTTCTTCTATCATCCTGCGATTACGCAACATTTCACGACCTTCTTGCCACGTCATCCCTTGTGATTCAAACATTTCTGTCAATTGCTCACGATTTATGCCGCTCCGTTTTTGAATCATAGCAATCATACTATCTATCGCAGGGTCAGGTATTGATATGCCAAGATCTCGGGAATGGACCACCATCAATTCCTCTAACACAATGTCTCGAAATGTTTTTTGTTCCCCCGTACCATAGTGCATCAACATGTCAGAGGCCAATATTATCCTATCCCCCCCCATGTGTGGTACAATTGCAAGCACTTCATCAACAACAACACGCTTTGCTATACATCCGTATGATATGCAGAGATATATGAAATAGATACAATAGTGCCTTCGTAACCTCATGTATACCTTTCATAGAGTAACGGGGCCCCTATGAGGGCCCCGTATATACAATGACATTAAGTCGCTATGCTACATGCGCAGCAGCTTCCCCACCGCTATTACTTACCGCATGGGCTTCTGGGGCTGTAGCGGGAACTTCTTTTTTCACAACAAATTGCTGTAAGCAGACATTTTCCACCTTAACACCATATTGTTTTTTCAAGATTTCCATAGTTTCATTATATAACGCATTTAAACGTTCCTGTTTGATAACCTGCCGAACCATGTCACGCACCTCTTCAAACGGAGCAAACTCTGGCTTTTCAACCGCTTCCGGTTTTCCTCCTGGACGGCGTTTTATAAATGGTTCACGTTTAAAGATAGGGTCTTTATCTCGATGCTCCATATAGTACGCGCGTACTTCTTCATCGGATAACCTATCAACAACACCATCAATTTGTTTCGTCAAATCATTTTGAAATGCTTGAATACGAAGGTTGGTATCAAGTGTTTCATGGGCCTGTTGTGCCATGTCACGATACTCTTGCGTTGCATCTAGACCCTTATTTTTGACATACTCAGAAATCAACTGCTCAGCAACACAGCCTTCAGCAAACCGCTCATATACCTTTAACTGCTCTCCCTCAGGCATACTTGAGATAATATTTTCCAAGCCAGGCTGCGCTTCTTGCAACATTTTCAACTTTTTTCTAAATTCGTCAGAGGTGAGCACCGTCTTGCTGCCAAACATAATAACCGCTTCCCCCGTCCCCGCGCTACGTTGCGATTTACCTGGTGATTCATCACCACCACGGCCACATCCAGGTAGCATACTTATAAGAATGCCAGCAACTGTACCGTACAATATCCGTTTGCACACTATCCGCTTCATATATTATTCCCTTCCAAACTTCAGAATTACCGAATGTCCTATAAACGCTCGCATTGTATCATAAGGTCTCCCGCATTGCAATTCAAACCCCCCTGTATGACCCGCCTATACAATATGACCCACGAGTGTTATAATGAAAATGTATTATAACAACACAAAAGATATCATGAATAATGATACAATATTTAAGACAATTTTCTAGAAGAGTATTATCGTGGTCCGTGTCCACTCACTGTTATACACTATACTAACAACAACAGGTATTGCCCTGTATGCTAATCCTACGCCCAAAAAATTACCGCCAATAATTCTTTCTGGCATGACCCCAGCGAACATTTTGAAGCCGGATGCACATACCATAACACCTGGAAAAATCCTCAAGCGATACGTATCGTGGCACGATGGTGCACTGCTTGCTACGAACATGTATTCTCCCCTTAAAACGCTATGGAATAACTATGGTAAAACAGAAGATGACTCTGTTAAGCTGAAAGCTGCTGCTAAACGTGATATGATCGCGGCGTCACTTCGTATTGCTTGCCCGGTAGCAGGAAGAACGGCCTTCGCATATGGCTATAACAACGTCGGCTGGGGACTCACTATTACAGAACTTATGATAAATGAGTTACCCATATTGTGCCATCACATGCAAGAAGCATACTCAGCGCAAAATGGAGCCGAGATGATAGGACAATCAATATTCAAGCGTACATTACGCACCGCCTGTGCAATAGCGGCAAAATCAGATCACTCACTATATGGTGTTCTTCCAATAATCATCGACCTTTGGATTCCCGAACCAATACTACAGGAAAAGCCAAACATCTCAGAGCCAAGCATCTCAGAGCCAAACACCTCAGAGCAGAATGTAGATTCAGAACATCACTTAGTATATTTTTCTTCTGCGCAAGAGCAAACTGCTAAACAGCAATTTCCCCCTGCAGTCACCCAAGCATTTAAAGCAATGATCACTAGTAGTGATACAAATTCGACACAAGAGCCAGCGAAAAATGATACGCCGCCACTGGAGGATGGTGAAGAAGAAGTAAAAAAAGAGAGATTTGTCTTATATAATACAGATTCTCAGGCAGTTCTTGGAACACTATCGTATAATTCTAGCAAAAATCTCATCTACCAATATAATACTGTAGTAAAGAGCCAGAGTTATGATGATCACATACTGTGTTGGAACAATGCCCACATTTTGAACAAGCTTATTCCAAAACTTGCCCACAAAAAACAGGCAGTGGACGAATCAAGCAAATATGTGACCGAAAAACAGGTAATATGTGTATCAAAAAACAATGTACATCCTAATGTAATGATGTCATTGTTTATGCTTGGTTACGCACCACTGCAAGTATATCCCCCTGATAAGGACCACACTGCCTGGACAAAAACTAACACCCGGAAAAAAGACAGCGTCTAAAACTTCCAACGACCCTCTAGCTCGGCACCTACGTCGCCACGTTCATCTTTAAAAGCACGCACACGAGCATCATCAGAAAGTGCATACTCAACTTCCAAAAGAGTGTCCTGCGGTAGGTCAAAATTCTGTTTTATAGTACCGCGTAGGCGATCATCAACCTCAATAGCTAATGATGCCCGCAACCCACCACGCCCCGACTGATCGGTAAAACTCGGAACAAGTCGAATATTTCCTAAAGGACGAAAAAGGTTTTGCAATGTTTTTTGCAGGCGAGAGGTCGCATCTGCTGGCCCGAAGATTATACGTTCTATTGATTGCATCACTGAAGTCGACATTGCAAGGTACAAGGAACCATCCTCAGATCCTCCCCATAGTAATCCAATAATTTGTTCCTCCAAAAGATGTGGTGAGGCCGTAAAACTTATGTGCGGACTCTTGAGTGAACCGGATACTTGCATCCTTACTTCATACCCTTTAATAGAGCCTTCTGCAATAATATCAACTAACGGATCATCAAGATGGTTCGGTGTCCAATAGACAAAACCTCGTGTAATAAATAATGGTTTATAAGGAAATAAAAATGCCCCCTGCGCAACCTCAACCGTACCTTGAGTGCGTGCTTGCTCTCGCGTACCAGAAAGATGCGCATTCACCCGTACACCTGCTTCAAGAAAGGTTGTTTTTACTTGCATCGGTGCACGCGTTGCACATCGTATATCAAGGGCAATATTGGTATCTTTCCCCAATGGGCGAGCTGGAGTTCCCATTATCTGTTTTTGGAACTCTGCCGAAAAAATATTGCTACGAATATGCGCACGATCAACCTCAATATACCCACGTATACACGATTGTAAGCTCGGCTGATATTGTATCGTGACCATTCCCGAAATTAACGCGAATATATCTTTTTGTGGACTAATCAAACAATCCTGCAGCAATACCGGAATATGAGCATAGGTGCACGACCCCGATGCATCTCCCATTATTACGGCCGAAGAGATCGATATCATACCTTTATGCAATTGTACCTGTGCATCGGTCAACGTACATACCTTGCCTGTATAATCAAGTACTGCATGCGCAGAGAAATTTTCTAAGACATTGTACGTATAGGGAAGTCGAACAACCGCCCCGTCCATACGTACATCACAAGAAATCGTGTTTGATTCTGAGTCGGGTTGTATTGCAACATCTATCTTACCTTTCCCAGGCATATGTAATCCATAGATATCAAGTATGTTTGATAGACAGGTATATTGTACCGTTCCTTCTACTTTTCCTTGTTCGGTACCCGTCAAATATACACATGGCTCATGTGCGGTTGTCGTGATACACAATTCACGGACCGCGTACCCCGTATCACGTACAACAATACCACGATACTGATATGGTGTGCAGGAACCTTCTATTGTGCATACATCCTGCATAATAGCGATTGTTCCCTGAGTACACAATGGACGTACCGTGTATGGTCGCGTACAGGTAACAACGTATGAACCACTGATAGCACCATCAATAGACTTAGTACATTGCACGCTACACCCGTTTATAGGAATACTATGTCCAGCAACATGTATCGGCGTTTCATTATGTACATTAACCGACATGACTCCGGTAGGAATACCAACACTAGTTATCACACCAGTACCATATACTGGATGCGTATAACGTATTGTTGCGTGCGGAGAGTCGGAAAAGGGCTGTTCTACGTGTATCAATACAGGAGAAAAGGGTACGCCGTAGAGCTGCAGAGAATCAAGACATGCATCTATAGTACATGCATGTATATCATGCGGTTTACCAGAAAAAGTAATAGTACATGTGGAACCATCACACATACTGTTCGCATAGGGCATACACCGCTGAAGATATGGTACAGGACATTTCACCGTTCCTTGCAGTATGTTATGAGGCATATCAACAGTACCAGTACCATAAACAGAGCCATTACCCGCAGTCCCTTGTATTTGCCACACCCCCTGTTTTTCATTGCCCCACACAAGAAATCTTTGCTCATCAGGAGGATGCACCAAATAATCACCACTCACCTCAAATCGCATACCCTTGCCATTACCCGCTGTCTCATAGAGGCCATTCAGTGCCGTAATAATCGATAATCCATTGTATTGCCAGTTTCCTTGGTATACGTGTGCAGAAAATATGCCCGCCTGTGGTTCTAAAGGAATAGTACAAGAACAATTCGCCGTAAAAATGCCTGATTCCCCCTCTATAGTACAATATCCATCATGTATACTGAAGTACTCCATACGCATCCATAAGGATTGCGTATGACTTGCAAATAATTGCTGTATATATCCTTGAATGCCAATCACACCCCCTTCACACCGAGAATAGAGTACGGTATCATACGCAATACATTGCAGTACGCATATACCCTGTCGCAACAGGTGCCACCAAGAAAATCGTATAACAAGTCTACCCATGTACCACCACCATGCTAGATTAGGCTCATGTGCCCGCACATTATGAACTGTTATAGTGCCTGTGATAAAGCGTATAGAAGCAGAACTTAATGAGGGACGCACATGCATGGTCTGCTCAAGAAGACGGTGTACCATCATGCCCATATACTGCTGTACCCGTGGATCTTCCTCTATCACCACTATCATGACATATAAAGCGGCTCCTATAAGCAGAATAAGTGTTACAGCCCACCAGCAAATTCTCATGAGAGCAACACCCATGTACCGGCTGTATTATATTGATACCGGTGGAGGTGCGAGAATACACCTACAGAAACAGTTAACGCATATCCAGCGGTATGCTCTGTATTAGAGAGATAAATAGTACCTGGCTGTATGGTGCCATCAGGATGAAATTGTATTCGGTGATCTATATATGAAATCGGCTTATCAATGCTATTATGCGGATTACCTGGCGGTCCCAGAGCACCTCGCGGTGCACTAAATAACACCCCTTCTGTTAATCGATGCCGTTGATTATCAACGACATACTCGGTCCCATTGGTAAAGTACAAGCACTGTACCATTCCATCTCGTGATGCCTTTTGTGATAACGCAAGACACAACATATACAATGTGTCAAGTTCTAATCGCACTGCTCCATGGACAATCCACGTTGACCATCGCGCACACGTATACATCATACCCACAATTAACATTAACACGACGCAATACTCAAGCAATACAAATCCCGCTTTTTTCACGATACAGCTACTGATTCTCCAAAACTTGCTTCTGCAAGCACTTCTTCAATCGTCGTTAAGCCTTGCTTAACCTTGTCTCGACCATCTTCAATCAACAGGCGCATTCCCTCGTCACGGGCCTTTTGTTGCAGTTGATGGGTATCAGCACGCTCAACAATCATGCGAGCAATAGTCCCTGAAACCACCATGACTTCAAAAATAGCAATCCTACCCTTATAGCCGGTATGAAGACAATCGTCGCACCCTACCGCCTTATAAAAAGCTATCTTTTTACTTTCATTTGGCGAAACTCCCAATAAGGCAAGTGCCGAAGATTCTGGTGCATATCGTTGCTTACAGGTATCACACAATCGTCGTACTAATCGTTGTGCAATGACAGATATCAAGGTTGAGGCAATAAGAAAGGGTTCAATACCCATGTCTACAAGACGAGTAACAGTGGCTGCAGCACTATTAGTGTGTAAAGTGCTCAGCACCAGATGCCCTGTTAATGCTGCCTGTATCGCAATCTGTGCTGTTTCTGTATCACGAGTTTCACCAATCATTACGATATCAGGATCTTGCCGCAAAATAGCTCGCAACGCCGCAGCAAAGGTTAATCCAACCTTTTCCTTCACCTGTACCTGCCCAATACCATTCATCTGATATTCAACAGGATCCTCTACGGTGATAATATTCACTTCAGGAGAATTCAGCTTACTTAAAATGGCATACAGGGTAGACGTTTTACCCGAACCAGTCGGTCCAGTCATAAGGATAATACCGTTAGGTTGCGCAATGCTATGCATCAATGCCCCATAATCACGCTCATTCATCCCTAGCGCTTCAAGCTTGCCAAAGGTCTTTGTTTTATCCAGCAAACGCATCACTAACCGTTCACCATACACGACCGGCAATACAGATACCCGGATGTCAATCGCTTTATTGGCAACCTTCAATTGGATACGGTTGTCCTGCGGAACACGCTTCTCTGCAATGTTCATATTCGCCATAATCTTTAAACGGGAAACAATTGCTGATTGTGCTCGCTTCGGAGGCCGCATGCCGTCATGTAATATGCCGTCAATACGGTATCGTACCTGTAATTCTCGCTCAAATGGCTCGATATGAATATCTGATGCACCTCGCTTTACCGCTTGATATAAAATATGATTCACCAATTTGATAATAGGAGCTTCGCTTGCCATGCTCACAATATCTTCTTCACCAATGGTGCTAAAATCCATTTCAGGCTCTAATTCACCCTCTTGAGCAAGATCGGCGATCATCTCCTTCTCACCCTCGAAGGGATAATATTTATTGATAGCCTCGGTAATCACCGGTCGAGCCGCAACAGCAACGAGTAATGGTTCACTAAAGAGTAATCGTAATTCATCGAGTGGTTGAAATCGATCGGGATCATCGGTAACCACCGTTATATAGTCAGGGTGCTCTTCCCATCGGATTGGCAGTACCCCATTATCACGTAAAAATCGCAACGGTACCTGAGAAAGAATATCGGATACCGCCATCTTTTCTGAAATCGTCGCAATATAGGGAAGGTCATAATAGAGAGCACGTGCATGTGCAAGATCTAAAGCAGTCATCAAGCCTTGTTTAACTGCATACTCATCCCACGAAAGCGACTGAGCAACAGCCTCCTGTTGTATCCGTTGTATCTGTTCCGCGGAAAGAACCCCCTGGTCAACAAGAATATCGCTCAGTGTGCGCTGCTTCATTATTCTACCCTTATATACCTATCCGCCATCGATTTATTATACGCCTTAATTTTCCTACTTGCCATACTGTCCAGCGCAACTCTACAGTGCCTCATAGTTTTATTCTGGAGCCAGGTCGAATAGGCGTTGTAAGTAACAATACCATAGTGTATCAATGAGAGATAGATCTACGCTATGACTAACGATACACGCGTTGTATCATGTGAGAAGTAAGTTTTGCCACTAATTGATTCTCAGTTATTACAGCATAATCTGCCGTTTGGTACTCAATATTCTGTGTGCGACCTATAATACGACCATATACTATTTCTTCTCCTGATGGATTCTTATATGCAACCACATCGCCAACATGTAATGCATTAGCTTGATATTTCTCTACTACCACTGGGATATACCCAGCTTCTTGTTCCACGAGCTTAAATAATTTTATATTAGAATCAGTAATAAAAAAGCTATTCGTAGTGCCATCCGCAGCGGTAATAGTGTAGTAATCTTCACCAGCACGTCTCCCTATACTCACCACTCCGTACAGTTGATTCATCGCTCTAGATCGACCTTGATACTCAATACCCATCATACGATTATCTCTAAGGTTAGTTTTAGTAGCACTAATAGCAATACGCTTCATAGGTACTATTGTAGGAACACTCGAGGCAACTACAGGAGTTACTTGAACAACTGACTGGGACAACAACAAAAGCTGTACATCGAAATCAAGCAACTGCAATTGCACATCGTGGGAACCATGAATACATAATGGAGCTATGATCACATTCATTGCACAAAACATATATAGGCGCACCGTTGTCCCCATTATGTACCTTTTGTATACAATGTTACGGTACACAATTCATATAAGATTATGCTACAATTATACACTACAAGAAACAGCGTTATACTATAGTGAGAGTTTTGTTACTATGATAAAAGGTATACACCACTGGCTAATATTACTCATGATACACCATGAAAGTGTTGCTTTTACCAAATCATCCGTCCCTGTTGCCTCTAAGCAGACACATGTAACAAGCCAATCGAGTAAAAATAATAATATCAATAAAAAAACAAAGGTAATCATTGCCACAGGTGGTCTCGCTTGCCTTGTACTGCTCTTACGATTCCTACATCAACCAGCACATAAGAAACATGAACCTTCCAAGAACACAAAGATCACCGCTACAGATATTCCTTATAAGCCTACAATACTACCTATGAAGCGTATTGCTGTTGATAAACTCGAGAAAAATCTTGGACACGGCAGAATGATAGGTATTAGATACAATCACGGCAGGGCAAGTAATCAGCTATACGGAATGATGAGTATAGGGAGAAACTCTGGTGAAGATTACTACACTATTACCGCTGCGAATGGCGCTATGCAATCCTTTTTTATTGATAATTGTATAAAATTATTTAAGCTCGTGGAACAAGAAGCTGAGTATACCCCAGTGGTAGTAGAGAAATATCAAGCTAATGCATTACATGTTGGCGATGTGGTTGCATATAAGAATCCATCAGGAGAAGAAATAGCATATGGTCGTATTATAGGTCGCACACAGGATATTGAGTACCAAACGGCAGATTATGCTGTAATAACTGCGGATCAATCAGTGGCAAAACTTACTTCTCACATGATACAGCGCGTGTATCGTTAGTCATAGCGTAGATCTATCTCTCATTGATACACTATGGTATTGTTACTTACATGAAATGTAATGGTATACGATTTCTACTTGCTCACACGTAGAGAGAGTGTTATAGTCAAAAGAGCAGTTACCTTTTGCACTGGATAACAAAATCAGTATGTATAGCTCATTTCATGAAACCAGATAATTCCTTTTTATCGTGTGTAGCGTCGTTGCTTATACTCTGCCTTGTTCCGGGGTGTTATCGTCCTCACAAACCGCGTTCATTTAAGGCGCAACAGGAACGAGTACAACGGCTAAAGCCACAAAAGCCTACCAAACAGATTAAGCATATGAATGCAGAAGAAGCTATTGCTGCCGCTACATTCTATGAAGAGCTTGGCCATAAGGATATGATCGTTGCCAGCTATCATCAAATCATTAACACCGCGCCGGACCCCGATATTGCGGGTACTTATCTATTAAAACTCGCTGATTTTTATATGGGTGAGGGCAACATTGCCGAAGCAAAAAAGCAATATCAGCGCATAATTACCATATATCCGGGGCACAATTCCATTGAACGTGCCCATTACCGCAACCTTATCGCACACTACTGGAGCATGCTTCCCGCGGGAAGGGACCAGGCGGCGACCCATACTACGATTAAACTCGCGAAACAATACCTTTCTGAATATCCAGACCAGCACGAAAACAGCCATAAAGTACGTGATATTATTGCTGCTGCTTACCAGCGACTTTTAGCACATGAGCTCCTCGTGATCAACTTTTACCTTAACCAGTTTCTTATCGAAGGACGCGCAGCATCATTGAAATCAGCAATTCACCGGCTACAATTTATTCAAGAAAAGATCATTGAATACATGAAACCATTTGTATCACAAGTAGAATCGCTACGCGAATATAGTACATTACCTGAGGATATGGTAAACTTTAGTACACAAAGTTATGCTGAATTGCTGCCTTACGCACAATTGCTATCGGACAAAGTTACGCGTATGAGACAATTTAGTGAGCAACACACCCTCGAAGGCCCTCAGAGTATCCATCCTCGTGATACATTCTAAACAACTGCTGAAAGAAACACACAAACAAACAGGCATAGAGGGAGAGGCTACTGTCATTGAGTACTTAAAAAATAGCGGCTATCAGATCCATGCTTGCAATTATCGCTATCACGGCGGGGAAATCGATATCATTGCACAACGGGGTGATATTATCTCCTTTGTTGAAGTAAAAACAAGAAAGACTCAGTACCTGGAACACCTCTCTGCTGTCATTACCCCTACAAAACAACGTAAAATCATCCGCACTGCACAACATTATCTACTACGCCATCAACATACCGCCGTTGTTCTACGTTTTGATGTCGCATTAGTAGAGTACAAAAACAGTATAACCACCATTAGCTACTTCCCAAATGCATTTAGCGCTTCTGAATAGATAAGCACTGACCACCTCTTGCGCTGTATTCATGCTCTATACTACTATCTCAATATACGTATGTGTGACAAACAAAAGGAAATAATGGTGCTTAACCGATTGTATTACAGCATTGTGATATTTGGCTATCTCTGCTGCAGTGTCCGTCAGAGCATTACGCAAGAACTAGAATTACTTGCCTATGACCAGGCCCTTACTCAACTGACATCAGCAACATATACACAAAAGCCAACCAGTGAGTATCCTAAGCTTACCGTAGACGATATAGACAGGGTATTGGATATATCGTTCCATCCACAGCACAATGATATCATTGCCATCTCATATGAAAAGCCTCAGGCTATAGAAATATATCGCCTAGACGGGGACAAGTGGGTCTTTCTTCACAAGATCACAGGATTTTATTTACCCAATATCAAGGAACATATTCCAGGGAAAATATGTTGGACCCCTCTCGGGGACGCTATCATTGGATTCACAAAAGGCGATTATTCAAAGAGTGACTCATTAGTCATTGCACACACCACTGACAATTGGGCACATTACTCTACAAACACAGTACCCTTAACCGAGGCAGCTATTACAAACTGGGGGAAAATACTCTCTATTATTATGCACGGTGAACAGAGAACGTTCTTCACCTTCGGACCAGACAATACCCTTGCCTTTTCTGGTATTTTTAAAAAGCAAGGCGGAGTCGGGGAAAATACATTAGTTATTTGTCTCACTCAATACAAACACACACACAACACCTTTACTCCTATTGCCCTTGCCTACATTCCGGCTAACTTAAGCTACATAGCTGGGTTCACTTACCCAAGCCCCAAGAATAGAAACGCACCTCTTATCGCCTTAGTAAGAGAATTTGAAAATTATGCGAATAATCCTTTGCTAGTATGGGATATAGTAGGGAACAAAAAAACCTCGGATAACATCAGGGCCTATAATATACAGAAGGAATTTACATTGCTTTCTGACCATAATGTGTATGACTATATCGCTGGTTACAGTAAGACAAACACAGATCTGACGTTATATAAGTCAATATCATTTCTAGACGGGAGGCCATCATCTCTTTATACATGGTCAACTCTTGCCAAAGGGGGACTGGGCCTAGAGAGTATTAGTTACATGGCATGGCAAAATGACACTACACTCATCATCACAACTGATTTCGGTAATCCAATCTGGTCATTATCTATAGGCGAATCCCCTACCCCAAAGAGCGTTGTGACCCGTTCAGAGCACGCATATCAACACCCAGTAAAGATACATACATTTAGCTTTAACGCCTCTAGAACCCATATCGCTTATATCGATTCTATCGAGTTTTCTAAGCACAGTGAAAAATCAATTAATATCGTTAAGCTACCTTGATCTACATTTGACATATACCGCCTATCCGCATAGAATCTTTTGAGAATAATCATGAATAGCTACGTAAAACTCTTGTTTTTTCGTTATTTTTAAGTTCAATAGAGAACCTCTCATCCCAGAAACCATGCGTGAATTTTATCAAAGGCTTGTTACCGGTATTATACTTGCCCTCTGTGCGTTGGCCGTATTTTCTCTGTGCCCACCGTTGGTCATTTCTCTATACCTCACATTTGCCCTGCTTTATATTCTTGCTATCGAATGGCCTCGCTTCAATCAGTGGAAGCTGACTCTCCTTTATCCACTGCTCCCGTTTTTGATACTTATTGGCATCAATCAGTATGGAGCCCGGTGGGAGTTGCCTTGGCTGTGTGTATTAGTCATTAGCCATGATACCGGTGCATATATTGCCGGCCGCCTCTGGGGCAAACATAAATTATGTCCCACCATCAGTCCTGGAAAAACATGGGAGGGGTTATGCGGCGGAATGGCGCTTTCCCTTGCCATAGCAGCGATTATGTCATACACTATCACCGAGCTACGGGTAATGTTTACTACAGCTTTTTTAACATTTGTTAGCATAGTCCTTCTCATAAATTGTGCAGCGGTACTAGGTGACCTATTTGAGTCATGGCTTAAGCGCTTAGCACACCTGAAGGACTCTGGTAGTATTCTCCCCGGACACGGTGGAATTCTGGATCGCGTTGACAGCCTTCTCTTTGCCGCAATGGCATGGGCAATGATACGGCTGTTATATTAATTAAGCAAGGACACATTCATGAACTATCTATCACACACCATGTTACATGATATAATCATAGCTGCCCCATTGCTATTAGGTACAGGGGCACTTGTTGCTTCTCAAGCACCGCGCGAGCCACAAGCACATCCTGCATCATATATGTCATGGTTCTGCAGTTTCTTATCTTCCTGTATAAAATCACCACAACTAGATCACAGCGTTGTTAGTGCTCCCTTAAACGTACCTTCTTTTCGCACGCTAGCAGCCCCTAAAAACAAACGTGTCAAAGAGCAAATGGTGGTTCACCACCCTAGGAGGAGACTATACCCTAATCTAAAGCACATACCTCGATCGCAACCCATGGATATCCCACGCGTGGCTTCATCACACCACCGCGAGGAAACCAGCAACAAGAACGCACAGCAGCGACTGGACGACGAGCAATTTTTCTTCAGCAGGACCCTTCCTGACCCAAATGATTCAATTTGAGATTCTTCACACCTCCTCCCGTTCCCGTGCACGAGCAGGAAGGATACATACCGCACATGGCACTATTGATACCCCCACTTTTGTTCCTGTTGCTACCCATGCAGCACTCAAGTCGGTTGATGCCGTTCTCTCTCCCTCACTTACCATCCCGCTCCAATTTTGTAATACCTATCACCTTATGCTCCATCCGGGTGATCAAGTTGTTGCTGCTGCGGGAGGACTCCATACATTTATGCGTCGTTCTACTCCTATAATCACCGACTCTGGGGGATTTCAAGTATTTAGTCTCGCCTATGGAAGTGTATACAATGAATTAAAAAGCAAGGGTGTTAAGAAGCAAGATGGCTCAGTCCTAACCATTACTGAAGAGGGTGTTACCTTTCGTTCCTATCGCGATGGCACAACACTTTTACTCACCCCTGAATCTTCTATACAAGCACAAAAAAACTTGGGAGCCGATATCATCTTACCACTCGATGAATTACCCCCCTATCATACCGACCCTGCCATACTACATACTTCTTTAGAGCGAACCCATCGATGGGAGCTTCGTTCACTTGCCGAACATCAAAAAAACCCGCGGCATCAAGGGATATATGCCATTATACACGGTGGTATTGATCCAATACTCCGACGCTTTAGTGCAGAATTTTTAGCGCAACATCCCTTTGATGGATATGCTATTGGCGGCAGCATTGGTAAAGATAGCACCGAGATGGTAACAATGCTTGCCAATCTTATGCCAATTATACCGACACGTATGCCGATCCATCTCCTTGGAATTGGCGATATCCCTTCCATTGCCAAAACTATTCCATTAGGCATTGATACCTTTGATAGTTCTTATCCAAGCCGTAGTGCACGCCATGGAGTATTGTTCAGCAGATCAGGAACTGTACGTATCGAAAGTACAATCCATAAAACCTCCTTTATTCCCATTGATGCTGCATGTTCTTGTATTGTGTGTATACAGCATACTCGAGCATATATTCACCATCTTTTCAAAGCGCACGAACTTTCTGCTTACACCCTTGCAACAATCCATAATATACAGTACATGATGGATCTCATGCATATGTATCGCATGCAAATCCTTAATAATGACCTATAACGGTTACTACGTCGCAGTCAATGCATTGAGAGTATCGGTTACATCAATAATACGGATACGAAACCATTTCGTAGTTTTATTCCACCTTTTTTTCTCCACACAAGCAACACAGATACGATCTTGCACCATAATCCACGTTAACGATGCTCGAGTATCAATAAAAAACCCCTCGCCAACGGTATATACTATTTTTGTTACAATTTTCTTGCTCTTTTCGTGGCAAGAAAGCAATATAAGTGCATGCTCAGTACTACACACCGATACATTTTCATACGCAAACCCCGGAAACCATTTGCAACGGATAATATTTTGTCTTACAAAGCCTAAGTGTTCAGCATCTAACATCCGCAACATTATATATGCCCCGTTGCCACAAACAAGACTCCAGTACTTCCCCCCATAGGACGGTTCAAAGTAACGAAGCCCCTTACATTTCTCCGGCAACAACCTCCCCGATTCAAAGACGAATATATCGTTGTAAGAATCATAAGAAAGATATACATTATTAAAATACTCACCCCACGTTGTTTCTTTCACGGCTATCTTATCTGGCGTATATAATGATAAAATAACCTGCATATGGTTACTTTGAGGATATATAAACTTTAAATCCTCTATTTCAACGCTTTGCTGTTTATCTTCGTGCATTGGCAGCGCAATAGTCTTAGGCATAACATTCCAGCCACTCCCCCTCCGAGCAGCGGCCTTGGTATATAATTGCACAATATCACCTAAAAAAGCACTACGCCATGCAACGCTAATACAACCGACACCATCCCCTAGCACGCCTGCTCCAAGGGGACTTTCTTTTGACAGCTGAGCCTTCTTAATATCTACCTCACCAGATGAAGATAATGGTACCAGCTCTGCCTTAAAGGCGCCAGACGTACCACCTACCATAATACTCAGAATATAATGAGTAGACATAGTACCAGCAGAGTCTCTGCATAATGTCACAAAAAAAGGCAACTTCTCAACCGGATCAAATCCCCATGAAAATGATCTGTACTGTGCACTATCTTCGTATTGTGACATACATAGCCTGTAACCGTCAGGAATAGTTAGCTTCGGCCCTTCTGCCCATTCATTTGATTTTTTATCAAATGATAGTAAGGAAGCTGTTTGCATAGAGGAACTATCCACAATAATAACCAATGTATTAGGGATCGAAAGATGTGAACCAATATTAATAAAAAATTCGCTCTCACGTTCTAAAAAAATTGATGGGATTTCAGTACTCTGTGTCGGTGCGGCACCAGGGTGTAATATATTTTGCAAATTGTCTGCATACTGCAAAAAATCGATCTCAACGCCAGTCGAATAGCAGGTTATGATCATACTATGGATAATCAAAAAGCCTATATACCAGCATAATTTTTTCATATACCTCTCTACTTTTCGTTGCATCATGCAATAGATTTGCGTATCCTCATAGAGGTATGGTCATACCTTGGAAAAATAGTCACTCACATGCGTATACAATCTATACAATCAGCGCACAATTCCATCATCAAGCAAGCTATCGCGCTCAAAAATAAAAAAGCAAGAGATATAGCTGGGTTATACATCGCAGAAGGGGTACGCACTTGTTCTACCCTATTTCGTTCCCCTCACACGCTTATACGATGTATTATGACCGAGGATATGCGCATAACCGTAGAACAATATACTATTCCCGAAATTGTTGTTGTCCCACCTGAGCTCATGAAAAAAATAAGCGCTACTGAAACACCGAGCGGCTTAATGGGTGTATTTCAGAAGCCACAGCGACCCATCGCCCCTCTTGGACCAGGATTAGTACTCGCACAGATCAGTGACCCCGGAAATATGGGCACCTTGATTCGAACCGCTGCAGCACTCAATGCTACCACCGTAGTCATAGTCGAAGGATGTGATCCATGGAGCCCTAAAGTGGTACAAGCAAGCGCAGGAACCATCGGCATGATATCGCTCTATGAACTCAGTTGGCAACAATTATTACACCTTCGTGGTTCAATATCCCTCGGAGCATTGGTCACCAATGCTGGAATCTCTATTAGCGACATCTCCTCTCTCCATCAACAATTATTGGTCGTGGGAAACGAGGCACATGGATTACCAGAGGAATGGGAGTCTACATGTGACATCCGCATCACCCTCCCTATGCCTGGACAGGTAGAAAGTCTCAATGCAGCTGTTGCTGGATCTATTGCTCTATATGTGGCATATTTGCAGAAATAATTAGGTAGAATTACCACTGGATAGATCTATAATGACCGCTCAATCACGCCCCTTGTCTCTTGCTGCTGCAACGCTCGTCAACCTCAATATTATGATTGGCTCAGGAATTTTTATCAATACCGTTATATTGGCGCATACCGCAGGAGCATATGGGGCAGTAACCTATGCCGCCGTTGGGTTGTTAATATTGCCTCTCATGCTCAGCTTTTCTGAGCTTGCACGTCAGCACAGCGGAGGATCATTTTACAGCTACGTAGCACCGTTATCAAAAACGTGGGGATTTATGAGCCTATGGAATTACAGTATTTCCAAGCTTGCCTCTTGTGCCGTCGCCCTTCACGTTAGCATGAGCTTATTACAAACAATATTTCCTACACTCACAACTATCCCTCTCATCATGCTGGATCTTTGCACACTATTGCTCTTTACCATACTGAATAGTTTTCATGTCCAATTCGGCAAACAGGTGCAACTGTTTTTTATGATCGGCAAATTAGCGCCAATACTCTTTGTAATTGCAATAGGGTGCATCACTGCATGTGGCTCCTTGCCCTATACGCAAGAACTTGAATTTCACACACTCTCTGATGGTATCAGGGGAGTACCTTTCGTACTCTATGCATTTATGGGGTTTGAAATGGTCTGCGGGCTTACTAGGGCACTCAAAGATCCTGAAAGAACTATTCCCCGCGCCATGATCATCGCCTATGCAATCTGTATCAGCCTTACCACATTATTCCAATGGTTCTTTTTCTGTTTAGTTCCCTACTTAGGAACACTGTCAAGCTATCTCGCCGCATTTCCCGCATTAGTACATGTGCTACACATTCCTAATCAGCACCTTGCTATTATCTGTATGCACACTGGCATCGCATTGTCAGCAGCGGGAGCCTCATTCGGTATCATGTATGCAAATGCGGGTAATTTCTATGAACTTGCACGACGAAAATTACTCATCTTTTCGTCATTCTTTGCACACCGAAACTCACTACACACCCCCGTAAGGTGCATTATTGCAGAATCAGTAGTCGTTGCACTATTTCTCATCTTCAGTCAAGGTAATATTCAAGTACTTCAAAAATTGTCAGCAACAGGAGTAACTTTAACCTACCTCCTCGGAGCGCTCACGCTCCTTATTGCAACACCTCATATTACACGAACTACACGGTTTATCGCATTTTTAGGTTCTTGCAGCGCATTAGTCCTGTTTACCATATGCCTCAGTTCACTCACCACCGCGGGAATTGCACCGCCAATATGCTTTATTACTATTGCTGCACTAGGGGTAATAATGAAATGGTATTATAAAGAGGCTGATACCCCCCTGTAGCGTACGTTTCTATCGCTACCGAACCTTCAGCATCATTAATGCAACCAAACAGGCTATGCAACTGATAAGCGCAAAACGAATAGTAATTTTTGATTCCGGCCATCCGAGTATTTCAAAGTGATGATGAATAGGAGCCATACGAAAAATACGTCTCCCAAAGTAACGAAATGATACAACTTGCGTCATCACTGAGACGGTTTCTATAACAAATAAAATTCCAGAAACAGCCAATAATAACTCTTGCCGAGTCATAATTGCCATCATCGCCAATGCGGCACCTAACGAAAGTGAACCAACATCACCCATGAAAATCTGTGCCGGATAAGCGTTAAACCAAAAAAAACCCATTGAAGCGCCGACTAAAATCGCACCCACGATACCTACTTCCGCAGTCGCCATATAAGGGATATGCAAATACTCTGCAAAGCGATAGTGTCCTGCCAGGTAACCTATTACTGCAAAGGTAGCAAAATTAGGAATTAAAGAACCAATCGCAAGGCCATCTAGCCCATCGGTAAGATTAACCGCATTACTTGCTCCTACAAGCACCCAGACCCACCAGAGATATATTAATGGCCCGAGAGGTATAGTGCTGTGTTTCCAAATAGGCATAATCAGCATAAGTTCAGGCTGAGCAACCCGAACCCACCAGCTAATAAGGAACACCGCTGCGGCTATCTGGGCACGCGCCTTGTATACTGCAGGCACCCCCGCCCCCCTTGCTATTTTCGACCAGTCATCCCAAAACCCAATCAACCCGAAGAGTAACAGAGTTGCCAACAAAATCCATACCCGAGGATCCGTAGTATTCGCCCATATAAGAGTAGTAATACAGACAACACCAACAATAAATACCCCCCCCATAGTTGGCATATTATCCTTCGCTCGGTGCCCTTCAGGGGTATATTGCCGAGATTTTGAAGCAAAGAGCTGTTGAGCACGTGCAATAAACGCTCCACCAGCAATCATCGAAAGAGCAAGAACCGTAATCAGTGCTGCCAGCGCTCGAAAGCTAATATAATGAAAAGAATGCGCACATGAAATATAGCTCTTAAGGAGGGAAGAGAGATGATACACCACAAGAATAATCCGATCAGTATACGATAAACCTATAGCAGGAGACAGTCTAACAGAATCAATCGATTAAATCAGTATATCAGTACCCCTTTTGACCTTTTCAATGAAGCATTTAGAATGGAGATTAGATTGGTAATAGCGATTATAGCCGCTATGAGTATGATATCTACAGTGAAAGGAAACACAACTGTATGAAGAGAAAACTGATTAATTCGCTTCTTTTACTCGCCCTTACGGCAATGCCACTTGTCCATATTTCAGTGATCAGTGCGTGTAACCATGGCAGTAAAAAGCTCTCCCCTGGTATATTGCGAAAACGTATTGAAACTATGATAGAGCAGTTGTTGGATAAAGATATTCGAGTTCATCCACACCTATATCTCGAAATACTCAGCAACTTGGTTGCTGATCTCGCGCAATACGACAAAGACATGTGTGCACTTCGTGATTGTTTAGGCACGTTACTCTCCCGCAAAGAGTGCCGAGCACAAGCTATCTTTGATTCGCTCAAGAATTTATGTCCAAAGAAAATGCTTACGGTAAAATTGACGACTAAAATTGCAACCTATACCTTGGCAAGTAATCGCCAAGCACTATTTGCGCTTATTGAGTCGGAGATGTCTAAAGAAACGTGCATGGATATTAGTACAGCTGAACGTTATTTATTTGCACAGTAAAATAAGCGCATAGTACGCACTATTTTGTCATCTTGTGGTATAATACTACTCTGTTGTCCAACCACAATACCATATAAGATCCAAGGTACCAATACTCACTATGAACAGCACGTGGAATACGTTTGATGTCATCGTCGTAGGCGGCGGACATGCGGGAATGGAGGCTGCATATGCAGCAGCGCGCATGGGGTCAAAGGTACTCCTCATCACCTTAAATGTTGATAAAATCGGTCACATGCCCTGTAATCCCGCAGTAGGCGGTATCGGCAAGGGGCACATTGTATTCGAAATCAGTGCACTTGGCGGATTAATGCCACAGCTGTGTACCAAAAGCTACCTTCAAGCACGAATGCTTAACACGCGTAAAGGACCTGCCGTGCAGGGTCTACGGCTACAAATCGATAAACTTTCCTACAGCAAATGGGGTCGCACCATTCTTGCTGCAACGCGTAACCTTACGATTGTTATGGGTATGGTTGATGAAATACTCTTTGATGCGCATCGTACCGTTCAAGGCCTCAGGACTCGGGAGGGCGTGGTCTACATTGCGCCCACGGTGATCTTAACTACCGGAACCTTTCTAAACGGCCTGATACATACCGGACCGCAACACTACTCCGCGGGAAGACAGGGTGAAGAATCAGTCCAAGGACTTGCCGCATTTTTACGCACCCTTAATTTACAGATGGGACGGCTTAAAACGGGAACCCCTCCTCGGCTACTTCGTGCAAGCTTGAACTTTTCGGTTATGGAAGAACAAGGTTCTGATCCACTTGAATCGTTGTTTGAATTTGAACCACACTCAGTAGAACATAAATTAAACTGCTACATTACTCATACCACCTCAGCAACACATCAAATAATTCGTGACAATGCTCACCTATCTCCCATATATTCGGGCTACATTACCGGCACGCCACCTCGTTATTGTCCCTCTATTGAAGATAAAGTAGCTCGGTTTTCAGACAAGGAGTCACACCATGTGTTTGTAGAGCCAGAAAGTATGTCTAGTGATGAAATATATCCCAATGGATTATCAACCTCACTTCCTCTTCCAGCACAGCGTGATTTTATCCAAACCATACCGGGATTTGAACAGGCACACATTGTACGGCCAGGATATGCGATTGAGTACGATTATATCTTCCCGAATCAACTGCAGCACACTCTGGAAGTAAAAATGTACTCAGGACTCTTTCTCGCCGGACAAATCAATGGTACTACTGGTTATGAGGAGGCAGCGGGACAGGGGATTATTGCTGGTATTAACGCACATCTCAAAGCACATGCGCTCCCCCCTTATGTCATGAGCCGCACTGAGGGATATATTGGTATTATGATTGATGACTTAGTAACCTTTGGCGTTGATGAACCATATCGCATGTTTACCTCGCGTGCAGAGCGACGCCTTATTTTACGCCAGGATAATGTCTTCTCTCGACTCACTCCTACTGCATATCAGCTTGGATTAGTATCTAAGGAGCGTTATGACGCCGTACAAGCAGAAGATGTATTGATTCATACCATCTCTGAAAAATTTCTTAGCACACCACACCGATATACTGAACTGATGCGTCTTTTAAGCGACAACAATGAGGTAGCATTTCATGTGATGCTTACTGAGGCGGCAGGCGGTAGTCCTCTTTCTCAGCGATTACGTACTATGTTACATGCAGAGCTTCTCTATCATCCCTATATCGCTCGAGAACTACGTGAGGTAGACAAGATACGAGAATACCAAGCACTTATTATCCCTGATAATTTTGTCTATGATAATATTCCTGGACTCTCTATTGAACTTCGCCAAAAATTGACCAAAGTGAAGCCACATACCATTGCTCAAGCAGCCCTTATACAAGGAATGACTCCTGCTGCATTATCTCTCTTGATCTTCAGAGTACGGGAACTGGACAAGAATAGGAATCGCTCATGAACAATCGTTATAAGAAGACCTTAATTGCCCTATTACTTACCAGCTCTTATATATCACCTGCTAATTTCAAGGAATATACCACTCCCTTCCTATCACAGGCATGTGCCCATGGCACTATATACACAATCAATGTACTATGTTGTCATGCGCTTCACCATCTCCTGCCATCAAAATTTATTGAAGCACATCAATTTATCAACAAAAATACACTTTCAGGCGAGCCTAGTTCGGTAGCAACTACCTTAAAAAGGGACATGCAGAACACACTTTTTGTGATTTTGAATAAACAGCTCGATAGGCGCTTGCGCAAAAATTACCCTCACAACAGACCAATCTATTATATAAGCATGTCATCAATGTTTATAGGATCTATTATAATCCGAAACCTAGTTGAGCATTGGGGTACGCCTCATGTTGTGTTTGCATTGCCCGTTAAAGATGCTGTGTCGAGAGTGGCATATGCGACCGCACTTGGCTATGGCTTAGCTGTTTTAGCAAACCAGATAGCCACTTCTATATTTAAGCAATTTCAGCCTATCCAAAAAGATCACCCGAAAGTCGACCTATGCGCGTTTAGTGCAAACGCGTTAGTATTTCACTGTTTATTTAATCATCGGTACTATGTAAGTGACACCCTACGCTCTATTGTCTCCTATGCCATTATAAGGCTGAGCGATGCCACCATATAGCCCTATCACGGCTCACATTTTTTAATAGTTCAGATTGCCTATAATATCCAGTTCTACCCATTACAACAATTTTGACGAGTCTTACGGATTATTGTACAATTATAGTGCTATACGCCCATGGTTTCATTAAGGAGCTTTTATGCAGAACACAATGACAAAGCATACTACATTATCAAAGAGTATACTTATCATAATTTTCTGCACAGCATCCATATCCACTTCGCTACGCACAGCAATAGGCACCCAGTCTGTTAAAGATATTATTGCCATTACCGCAGAATCTGCAGTGAACAATTGGCTTAATACATTGCAGGTGGCTACTAATATTAAGAATCTCGGAACGAGTTATGACACAATATTTAAATACCTTAAAGGACCAAGTTCACAGCAGGCCGGTGAAACATGGAAAATATGGCTGCATGCTGCATTATCTGAATCAACCTCGTTGCCCTTACGACATATTATTAAACGATTGATAGATGATGCAATTCCTACTACTGCAAGCAAACTACTCATACCAGTTACCTCATATGTAACAAGCGGTTTCACACGGTACGCAGCAACACGGCTTATAGAGCAACTCTCGCCATCCGCAAAAGCAGCAGCAAACGTTGCAACCGCGAGTCCATCCATAGACGCTATACAATACCTACTATTTCTGAGTATGTTCGCAGCCGTAAATGCAGGATCGTCACATGTGGCAAATCTTGTTATTGACCTTGTCATACCACAATTTGCCTCCAGCGCGAAGCAACTCTCTAAAACAAATCCCTACCTTGAATCCTTTGGAAAAGCGTGCGGATGCCTTATCGGAAGATATATGGCTTGTCCCAGTCAAGCTTTTCCTAGTACAAAAACCACTACCACCACTATCAAAGATTATATATCTGAGCCCAAAAACATCATGTACCTTACATGCAACACGTTGTATCCTTATCTCAAACCGTCAGTAGATCGCGCTTACGATTATGCCAAAACGTACCGTCTACGTAAAACCTCCGATCAAAACACTGCTTCCGATGTCAAAAGCTCAAAAAATCACACAGTTCCTACTGCTGCTTAAGCTCTTCTGAAATCTCATCACGATAGAATAAAAACAGCCCAATCAAGATCATAATAAACGCGATAATATAGTTAATGTACAGTGTCTCGTGAAATATTAGTTTACTAAAAATTGCCCCAAAAATCGGACAGGTTAACCCCGAAAAACTCAAAAAGGTGAGTGTATACCTGCCTAACAACATGCCATAGATACCGCAACCAGCAATGTCATAGACTAAGACGAGTGATAAGGCATATGCAATGGCGTGTGGCAATGAGGCGTATAATTCTGGGTACCACACAATACTTGATAACCGTACAGTCATAAGCAATGAACCACCAATAAGCATAGTGATACCGTTCACTAACACAAGTGGGTATCCGCGACTGTGCAGTTTTTTGACCAAAAATGCACCGTATGCCGTTGAAACAACCACAATACACATTGCCAATTCAGGCAATGAGACGGTAAAGAGATCACCAAGAGGTGCCATGCGCTCATCCGGCAAAAGCATCATAGGGACCATCCCCGCAGTACCCACCAATAATCCCATCCATTTAATCTTTGTTAATCGTTCATGTAAAAAATAATAGCCAAGTAGCGCGCTTACAAATGGCAATGAAGACCACAACATATTAGTTTTGAGTGATGACATATACTGCATTGCCCAAAATTCAAATACAAAGGCAAGAAGATCATAGAATAACACAGTCTTCAGCATTAAAAGCCAATCATTACGTGTAATTGTATGCATACGTTTTGTTGTCAGCAGGTAATATCCCAATAGCACAACCCCGGCGAGCATCATGCGTAAACCGGTAAAAAAAATTGCTCCCGCATATTGCAGCCCTAGCTTGCCTAAGGGAAAAGTTGCCGCATAAAAAACATTCATGAGTAAAACAAGTGCAAGCCCCATACTCTTTTGCACAAAATTACGCATATACTCCTTTGTATAGTTTCTGTAGCTCTTCATAATAAAATAACAGTAGCCCTAGCATAATACATGTGGCAGCTATCGTATATTCCGCACGCCATGCCTCCCCTAACACATATACACCTATGACACTACTTGTCATAGGTGTAATACAACTTGACAATGCAAGAAATGCAATAGGGTAGCGCACAATTAAAAAGTTTTGCAGTGAAAGCCCGATAACATTCACTATAACAGCCACCATGGCACTATACCCTATAAAGGGCCACCAAAGGATTGAAGCGGCAGCGGTGAAGTCGTAAAACACAAGCCATGTTACAAAGCTCATCACCCCCCCAAGAAGCATAATAAGGGCATTACTTTGTAATATTCCATACCCTTCTTCAATAACCCGCGAAATTAAAAAATAAGCCCATCCTGCGGCGATAACTGCTCCTAGCATGAGCGCATCGACAGAAGAACAAGAAATGGTGAACAGATCGCCAAGTGGGGCTGATCCCATAACAAGCACTATCATACCAATGGTCCCAAGAAATATGCTGCATACCTGCTTCCTGCGAAGGCTCTGCCCGTATCCTATCCAGCCAATAGTTGCAGTAATACAAGGCAACAAAGCCCATATAAGACTTGCACGAGTCGCGCTCATATATTCTAATGCAATTGCCTCTCCAACACATACCATATACATTGCGACACATGCCGTACTGACAAGTAACTTCCAGTTCCATTGACGCATTGGAACAACACACTCCCCTGAGATTTTTCCAAGCATACCAACCAACAATCCGCCCAATATCATCCGGGCAGAAACTACTAATAAGGGCGGGGCATACCCTATTGCCTGCTTCAGTAGAGGTAATGCCACAGCAAAACAAAGATTCATTAAAAAGATAAGAACCATAAAACTCAGATAACTTGTGCTACTCATAAAAACATGGGACATTGAATAGTAGTATACAGTATTTTATCACTTCACCTAAAGGTAGATACTTATGGTTATTTCCCGAGCTACACTCATCGGCATTGCCATGCTCATAGTAAGCATATATGTATCCCTCTGGTTTTTTGGAGATTTGCGCCACCTGCTTACTGTAGAAACACTCTGTCTTCATAAACAGTTCTTAATTGACCTTGTCCAGCAGAACTACTATCATGCGACAGCCCTCTACATCCTTATATATATCGTACATAGTAGCCTTGCACTGCCCGCCACCTCACTTCTGATCATAGCTGGAGGGATGCTGTTTGGCATACCCGCTACTATGGCATACGCATCACTAGGATCCCTCATTGGGGGAACCAATGCCTTTCTTGCTTCAAGATTTTTATTCGGAGAGGCACTTCACCGACGGTATGGCCCCCAGCTACAACAATTCCATCAGCAATTCATGCGCCACCACAGCCGCTACCTGCTTATTATACGCTGTATGCCGATTATCCCCTTCTGCCTCATTAACGTGCTCTCAGGACTTTCCTTAGTACCAATACGTACTTTCATATGGACCCTTATGATCGGCATACTTCCCAGCCTCTACCTATACAGCGCCATTGGTACTGAGATATCTCTCATGCAAAATCCATGGGATCTTCTGAACTATAATATGGTTATTACCTGCATCCTTATTGGTATCTGTATCTGCGGCCCTATTGCTTATACCCGTATCACACGCACAAGAACGCCATAATAGTACCATTATCCCATTGAAAAATTTCGATATACCGCTATGCTAAAGATAGTCGATCTATTAATGAGGGGGGGGATGGGGTGAGGCGTTCATTCCAGGTTTATTTTTTATCGCAATCTTTAGTGTTTCAGGGCTTTTCGTTAGCATTCACACCACCAAGATCACCCCATATGGATAAGCAGAGTAAGGGGCTCTCGAAGAGCAAACTGGTCACGGTGTTCGGAATAACGACCTTTGCTGCCTATTGGTACACGCGGCATCACCGCATGAGTATAAATACACCAAGATTGCCACCCTCTATAGGGGTACAGGCTGTCCCGTCCATAAAAACCTCAAGGCCCGTGATAAACGAATTACAAGCAACTCCAGCAATCGATTCTCCATCACCCACACCCCTCGACACTCTCGTAGTCCCTCAGGTACAAATGCTTCAAGCCACACAGACACCAACTACACCAATCACGTCGGTCCTTCATTATAAGGATATGTCTACACTAAGGCATTATTTTCAACAAGAGAAAATCGTTACGCGTCGCGCTAAATTTACAAAAAAACTCAAGAAATATAAACCACTTTTTACGATTACCCCGACCGTCTATCCTTCTCCTCAATACACACAACACACTAAAACAATGGTATTGACGCCGCTTTCAGCACCGCCTAGTCCTCTTATTACATCTCTTCCCATACCACTACCATCTGATTCTATTCCAACCCTTCAATCGTTATCTGAAGACACACATGATCTTGATAACGAACAGATTACAATAGTCATTGATGACCGCCCCATTACTAATGATTTTCCTGAAGTGCCAACGAAATTATCTAACAGGAGAAATTACTGTTCTACATTGACATATGCATTTCTCGAATTCCTGAAAAAACATATACCCAGCAAAGTCAAACGTAATAGTTCTACTCCTTGTGGTCATACTGATCACAGTGGCGATGATTCTACGGTTAATGTGGTATAATACCATACATAGTATCGTACCACCCTTTTATCACTTCTATTACCGATGAAAGAGCTCATCCATCTCTACGGACCTATCGCAATACACGGCTATGGCGTTGCAATATGCATAGGACTCTGCATCGCTCTTTGGTGTGCCACACAACATGTATGGTGCCGCCGATATATTGGTACAGCGCGCTTCATTGATCTTATCTTGAGCGCGATTGGTGCTGGTATTATAGGAGGTCGGATTTTGTATAGTATCACCGAGTGGCATGAATTCAGTACCTGGCTTGAAATAGGAGCACTCTGGGATGGAGGATTTTCCTTACTCGGTACCATCATTGCAGTCCTCTGCTTCATTCCTTGGTATAGCTGGCGACACAACATACCCTATTTCCCTACCATCGACCTTTGCGCTTTATATGCGCCATTATTTCAGTCTATTGCACGACTTGGCTGTCTTTGGGCTGGGTGTTGCAGCGGTATTATAAGTACTGTACCTTGGGCAATTTATGACGAAACTGGTACCTTTTTTGTCCATCCCACGCAGCTTTACAGCACACTTGCATTATTATTTGTGTTCCTTTTCTTACGTTTTGTCATCACTCGTTATTTTAAACAGCCAGGTCATATACTTGCATGGTACCTTTTCTCCGCTGGTATTGAACGGGCTACGCTCGATTTCTGGCGAGCAGACCATTATACACATTCTGCAACAACCCACTGGATTTCAGGGCATCAAATACTTGCGCTCAGCATAAGTTTTGTTGGCTTAATCATACTGGTTTATGCTTCTTTCTTTCTACAACGAGAACATACCTATGGGCCTATTTAATGCTATAAAATCTCAGGTGGACATCATGACGGTGATCAGTGAGTATGTTACCTTAAAGCGAACGGGATCATATTATAAAGGACCCTGTCCCTTTCATCGAGAAAGGACTCCCTCTTTCACCGTGACTCCAACAAAGGAAATATTTTATTGCTTTAGCTGTCACCGTGGTGGAGATGCAATCACCTTTATCACTTTTGCAGAACAATGCTCTCCGCGGGAAGCGGCAAATCACCTCATAGAACACTATCATCTCACAATTTCTTCGGAATACCAGCATGAACTTAAAGCTCCTACAGATGCACGGCAGCGACATACTATGCTCTGCACTATTGTTGCACAGTGGTGCCATGAACAACTAACTTCTCACCGGAGTGCAAGTCAATATCTTGCAAACCGAGGTATTACCACAACAAGTATAAAGCGATTTGAGCTTGGTTACATGCCTGCGGGAGAACGTTCTCGAAAACAGCTTCTGAGCCATCTTGCTACAGAAGGATTTCTTGCACAGGATCTTGAAAAGATTCGATTTATCCTTACAGGAAAAAAGGGGTTTTACTCACCATTTGAAAACCGGATAATATTCCCTATCCGTGACCACCTCGGCCGTACTTGTGGCTTCGGAGGGCGCATATTTGAGCCGGGAGACCAACGGCCGAAGTATTACAATTCCCATGACCATGCCTATTTTTCAAAAGGATCGCTCCTCTTTGGCTTCGATCTCGCGCGACGCCATGTGCAAGCCACCGAATGTTTATACGTAGTTGAAGGATACACCGATTGTATTGCAATGACCCAAGCACACATGCCCAATACAGTCGCCACACTGGGAACTGCCTGTACCGCGGAACATCTCACTCTTATATCACGTCATACAACGGGGGTATGTATTATCTACGATGGTGACGCAGCCGGAATATCCGCAACCCTTCGCCTCGGAAAACTCTGTTGGGAACACTCAATAGATCTATCGGTCATTAAACTCCCTACCGGCTATGATCCAGATAGCTATCTCGCGCAATTTCAATCATTCACCGCTATACCTACACAAGATATTATTTCATTGTATATTCACTCACTGCAGGAGATTCTTGTAAATGCCCCTCTTGCACATAAACTACAAAAAATTCGAGAGCTCCTTATTACTATCAATGAAATTTCCGATCCGCTTAAGCAAACCATTCTCCTACAAAAGGCCGCTGATAAATGCGGTATTCCTTATGCAACACTTACCCGGGAAGCACAGTATATACAGAGTAATACGAAACAGCAGACCCTCTCACCTCCCGTAGCAATAACAACCCAAAATACCCCTCAAGTAAAAAGTCAAAAAGAAAATACAGTCTTTGCAACGTCTGTCTTTTATGCTATCTTAAACTTCAATGAGCAGGTATTAACTGACGATGAAGTGGTAGTGCATGCGTTACTCGGCGACCGGCTAGGTGCTATTTTTATCAAATCACAAGTTTATAAAGGTTCACATGCAGAATATATATTTTCCAGCTTTTTCTCAGAACTTACTGCTGAGGAACAAGGGATAGTGCAGCACATTATGGCTATACAAGAGAGCCCTAGTAATACCCATTCAACACGATATACCCTTGTCAATGTCATTGCACAGGTATATCGCCGACACTGGAAAAAAACGGTGCAAGATTTTAAAAAGGCCTTGCTTGCTGCGCAGAAAACTAATGATACAGCAGGCATTGCTGCTATCATAGAGCATTTTCAATCACTGAAACACGCGATGCATGCAAAAGGATTGCTATGATTATACGATCTAAAAAACAGAAATCTACTCCAAAAACTAATACAGCTTTACATACCACTGAACACCAGTCTGACGTTGAAAAAGAGATCCATGATCTATTTCTCGTTAAAGGTAGACAGAACGGAATTATCGCTTATGAAGATGTCATGGAGTTTTGTGCACAAAAACAATTTTCGGAACAGGAAACGCTTGATCTCTTTAAACTGTTTGAGCGAGAGAATATAGAGCTTGCAACTCATGATGAAATCGAGGCAACCAATGCTTCATTTTCTGATGAATTCGTCGATCCAACCAAAGAGCATGAAGGCTCTCTGCTCGACCTTGAGGAAAAAAGCGGCCAAGCAGCCTCACTAGAGCATCTCGATAGCGATGAGGAGGCGGGAGGCGAAGATATAGACGATATAGAAGACTTTGATAAAAAGATCGTCCAACCTGCTGGAGAACCAGCCTATATCGCAGATGGCGTTAAATGTTACCTTCGCGATATTGGAAAAATTCCACTCCTCAATAAAAAAACCGAAGCAATCATTGCCGAACAGATCGCCTCATGTCGTATTAACTCAATTGCTACTCTTGCACAAGTCCCTCTCATCCACCGTGAAATCAGCAGAATGGCAGAGAAGATAAACGCAGGAGCCATGCTGCTCAAAGATATTATCCAGTTCTCTGACTTTGATGATGATAATCTCCCTCGCTATGAAGAAGAGAAGCAAAAGCTGCTTACGTTGATGGAGCGAGTACAACAGCTCCTCAAACATAAGATCACTATCTACGACAGCTTCCGAGGCAAGTTGAGCAGTCCTCAAGAAAAAAAGGCTATGCTAGAGCAAATTAAGCAAAATGAGGAGGCCATTGTCGAGGTTATTCGTTCCATCAATTTTTCAAACAAAATGATTAGGAAGTTTAACCGTCAAATCCAAAAAATAGTCCTTAAGCTTGATAAACAGCACGACATAATCAAGCACATGCAAATTGCTATAGAAGGATTGCGTGACGTAGAGCACAATCCTGAGGAACTTGCACGCCTCAAGGAATATGATGCCCAGATGCGTGCAGCGCGCAAAAATATTGAACGGCTTGAGGATGAGGCTGGAATTCCCGAGCATCAAATTCGCATTATTTATCGCCAACTCGAAGAATATCAGGCAAAGGACAAACGCGCAAAGGATAACCTTGCGCGAGCGAACCTTCGATTGGTTGTGAATTTATCAAAAAAATATGTCAACCGTGGACTTCATTTTCTTGACCTTATTCAAGAGGGTAACATCGGCTTGATGAAAGCGGTTGAAAAGTTTGAATTTGAGCGCGGATACAAATTTTCCACCTACGCAACCTGGTGGATACGACAGGCAATTACCCGAGCGATTGCTGATCAATCACGTACCATCCGTGTACCGGTTCACATGGTCGAAACACTTAACAAAATTAACAAAATTAAACGGGCTTATATTCAGGAACATGGTAAGGAACCGACCCACGCAGAACTTGCAAAAGAAACCAATATTGATGAGAAAAAAATAAAAAATATTATCAAGATATCAAAAGAACCGGTATCGCTAGAAACACCCGTTGGTGACAGTGAAGATGCATTTATCAAGGATTTTATCGAGAATGAAAATGAATGCTCCCCTGCAGAAACAGTAGCAAACAATGATCTCAAGGATCGGGTACGCCATATCTTAAAAACTTTAACACCACGCGAAGAAAAGGTGCTTAAAATGAGATTTGGTATTGATGTAGCATCGGAGCACACCTTAGAAGAGGTTGGTAAAGATTTTGGAGTTACCCGCGAGCGGGTACGTCAAATCGAAGTGAAAGCGTTACGCAAGCTTCGTCACCCATCTCGAAGCAAGGAGCTTGAAACATTTTTTGACCGAGACATGAAAGTACCACAATCAGAAGAAGATGAGTCTGACGAATAAATCAGAATCTTGACCTTTTGAACAGCAGTGCGATATATCCTACAGAAAGTTGAGTACTCTATAAGGGATCTTTGTCGGTTATGCTCTATGATCGTTTCATATACACATGCACATTGCTCTGCATTGTAATATCGTTAGTAACACATACAGAGCAATGTTGTCCGCATTACCACGATCAACTCCCCGAGACGGTCGTGCAAAGCATTGCCGGAATCGCACAAGGACTGGTTACCATTGCAGCAAGTGAAAACCCCTATGATAAAGAATTGCTTGCAGAACAGGGACATGCGTTGATTGCATACCTTTCCCAGATTGCGCTTATAGCTCTTACGCGTACAAGAAACAAGAACGCGAATATACCAACAGCTGATGAGATAACCGCTGCCTTCACCCTTGCACTCTCTCATACGATACTGCTACAAGGTACTCAGTACAATCACACACAGGCCGCGCCATAGCATTCATGCCATTAAAATGCCGGGTAAATTACGTTAATGCCTCTGATGAAACATCCAAAAATTGATCGGCAAGCTGTAACACTTGGCGGGCATTATGGTAGGTAAGTAACTTCAAGGCATCACCAAAGAACAACCACGCATATTCTTCATGCTCAGGCGAGAGGGTAACCGTATCAGAAATTGCTTTACCCACAAAAAAGGTAACCTCTTTATGGACCGCAGCTCCATCTCGATCACGGAAATCATATGAAACCACATACTGAAACTCGGGATCTAATTGTACATCAAGGCCGGTTTCCTCTCTGAATTCTCGAATCGCAGCGTCTATATTGGTTTCAGATGATTCAAGACGTCCTTTAGGAAAATCCCAATATCCCGAAGGATAGCGCAGCATAAGATATAATCGTCGATTCCGTTCTTGATCGTAGCGATAGGATATAACCCCTGCCGATCGTTCTTGTTTCATGATATTGCCCCTCTATATACCTGCCCGTACGCATATCACCTGCTTAGCTCATACAAATATATATTCTTAATACTTTCTGCCACGGTTTGATGTGCGATCAGCGCCATCAGGACGGTAAACTCGTACCGATGATCGGTCGCCACCACGTCCTCCACGATAGCCTCCCTCACTACGCTCACCGTATTCAGTATCACCATACGATGACTCTCGTCGTGGCCCTGATGATCCACCATGTCGGCGACCACCAAATCCACCGCTACGATCGCTACGATAACCATCACGTCTAAATCCATCACGTTGTTGTTGCTGCTGGTTCATACGTACTGCACGAACAGTTCTGCCACCAATAATAGTATTATGCAATGCAGCTACGCACGCATCAACTACCGATGGTGCTACATGAATAAAAGTACACCGCTTGAGAACACGGACTTTAAGTACTTGATCAAGTGGAACCTCTTTAAGCTCAAGGATAGCGGTAATATCTTCACGTTGCACATTGTCATCAAGGCCCACATTAATGGAAACTTCTCCATGTGCTTGTGACTCATATGAGTTACGCTCGGAATGACCTTCCTCTAATGCCTGAGTTGCACCAAAGTTTTCTCCATCATCAATAGATTTTAAAAACTTCTCATACAACATGACGCTCAGTACACGACGACATTCTTCATCAGAAAGCGCGCCGATAATCTCCGCACAAGCGGTATGGGGTAAATCTGCATCAGATTTCTTCTGACGAGCAGTGGTTATATATGTATGTATTTCTCCTGTACGAGCCGCTAATAAAGCATCACGGTCAGGAACATTTATCGGATCAATAGATAAATTAAATTTACGCTGCATAAGACGCACGTAACGTACCTCAGGTTTAGAAATAAATGTAATAGCAATACCCTCACGACCAGCACGTCCTGTACGTCCGGAACGGTGAACATAACTTTCTTGATCTTCGGGAAGCGAATAATTAATAACATGTGTAAGATGTGCAACATCAATACCACGAGCCGCAACATCAGTCGCAACAACAATGGTTATCTCCTTTGCACGAAATTTTTTAATAATCAAATTACGCTGAGATTGACTCAGATCGCCATGTAATGCACCAACACGATAGCCATACGCGATCAGTTGATCGGCTACCTGCGCGGTTAACAATTTTGTCTGGCAAAAAATGAATCCATAAAAATCGGGGCTGCATTCAATAAATCGGCATAATGCCTTGGTGCGACTATGATGAGGCACTACGGCAAAATAATGTTTTGTTGTATGAGTAGCAATTTCCTCTTTATTGACGCGTATCGACTGCGTATTTTGCATATGGGTCTTTAGGATTGCATAAATCCCTCCTTTAACCGTTGCAGAAAAGAGCCAAATTTCTCGGTCCTCAGGAAGCTTTTCAAGTATAAAGTCAATGTCCTCTTTAAACCCCATATCAAGCATGATATCAGCTTCATCGAGCACTAAGGTCTTAACCTGATCAAGGGACAAAGAACCACGGCGGATATGATCATTCACTCGGCCAGGCGTCCCAACGACGACATGTACACCACGACGGAGCCGGCGTAGCTGTGTTTCCATAGAAACACCGCCATACACTGGATCCATTGTCACACCCACTGCTGATGCAAATGGCTGTAAACTGTCGCATATCTGTACTGCCAATTCACGCGTTGGCGCTATAATAATCGCCTGCGTTGTTTTTTTACTAATATCTATACGGTGCAATAGGGGAAGTCCAAATGCAAGGGTTTTGCCAGTCCCTGTCTGAGCCTGTCCATGAAAATCAACACGGCTAGCACTCATCAGAAGTGGTATAGCCTTACGTTGAATATCAGTTGGGGTCTTAAATCCCTGTGCACTTAAAACTTTATCGATCTGTGGCTTTAGTCCAAACTCACGAAAAGTCCCTGATGCCGGTATAGTTTCATTTTCATTATTATTCATCGATTGATATCTCTACTCAGTAGTAACGTCTAACTTCTTCATATACTTCAATATTATTACAATATTATAAAATTTTCTTCTTCTGTCAAACGGATAAACCATCGCAACCGTCGCATAAACAGGCTAGTTTCATTAGCCCACACACCACCTTGGCAATAACAGAATAGTCGCCGTCTATTACACTTTCAAGGTAGGCTTCCGTTCACAGCCATCCCCTTCCCCCATTTGCATAAGGAACACCATATACGTCACTGAGGACTTTACCTGTTACTCATATTTACTCAGCTTCGAGGGAATTGACTCGAGAAGATACCGGACAAGCCACAGATTTGCCCCAGACTGTGGGAGAAGGTCAGCATACGCCTATACCACAAAAAAGGCAAGAAATTCGGCTATAAAGGAATTTTACCCCAACCTTGACCCCAAGATCCTCTCCTGCCCCAGGGAAGGCGACTAGCGACCTTTCTAAACTTACCCCGTGCGTTCCTATCCCTTTGGTTAAAACAGGGTAAAATGCCACCCCCTTGCCATTAGTTTAATTTCAGGTAGAATTAATAAGTTAGAAATATAACCCAGGAAAGGATATACAGATATGATAAAAAGATTATTAATTTATTCATCTATATTTTTATTCCCCATTGTTGCTCTCGGATCTGAAAATGTCAATACAGGGGAAATAGACCAAAAACTCGATGCAATGTTAGCAGTACTTCGACAAGGACCCCAGCAAGTACCAAACCCTCAACCGGTAGCAGTACCTGTGCAGCAACAAAACAACCCTGTCCAAGCACAACAACCAGTGCAAAATCCTCAACAACAACCCGCACCAGTAGCAAGACAAGTACCTCAAGTTTTACCAATAGGACCGCAACAAATTCAACCAAATAACAATCCTGCCCCAGCGCAAAATCCTCAAAATCGCATTCAACAGCCTCTCCCAGCTCAAACATTCCGGGATAAACTTATCTATGCTGCAAGATATACACCACTCATTGGTGGCGCAGCCTATCTATATTCCGGAAAATTCAACCAACCAGATATGCCTGCGGAACGAATACTGCAAATTTTCAAATCAAAGAATCACGAAACCGCTATAAACATAATCACTTTATGTGGTTTGGGGACCACGTATTTGGGATATACTCTTCTCGATACCTATTTTCGTGATACCTATGACAACGATAAAATAAAAGATCCTATAGTTCATCCAATACGAAACAAGATCACCACGATACATGACCTTTTAGTCCCTCTCAATATCTATATGCTCTATGGAAATACTATTAACTCTCTCATGCGTGGCATATGGAATAAATCTTGCACTCAAGGGCTCGCGATATCCGCTCAAAAACCAGAACAAATCGCACAAGACATACACACGCTGAAATCATCGGTTCCCTCATTTATACAAGCGGCATGTACAACAGGTGGAAGGGCTATCTTTACAGGATTAGGCTACGCTGCAACATGGCAAATATATCAATTATATAAACGGCTATGTGAATTTATCAGCCACAAAGATTTTGAGAAAAGCGTGTTCATGAGAGGCTGGTCATCCACATTATTTACTGCTCATGCTATCTTTGTACCATTTCATGCGTATCAACTATTCGCAAATACTATAAATCCACTAGTGCGTAATGCCGTATACAAAACTGCTATAGTTGGTACAGCTATATCTGCTCCTGCAAACATACCAAACATATATACACACCCCAAAATTGCTGGACATGCTACGCTAGGATAATCAAATACACCTTTATACTATCCATAACTCAAGTACCACGCATTAATCCCCATTGCAAAGTGAATTAATGCGTGGTACATTTATATGCCTATACTACACTGGTATGTACGATACTTTTTCTGTATCTGCATAGATGGTCCTGTAGTGCGTTATTAATTGTTTAACTCTTCTGTGCGCCGGACTTTTTATTCCAACGCACCGTATTACTCTTTGAGGCAGTAATGTCAAAAGAACTTCTGAGCTCCACCCAATTCCGTCACGTTGAACCCACTACTGTTGATGAATCATTTACCCTTACCCCTGAACAACAGCAAGACTTACAACAGCTATATGAGAGTGGGGCCCATGCCGCGTACAAACAAGGTGGCTTGGTCAATGGTACTATCTCATCAATCGGCTCAGATGGCATTCTAGTTGACATCGGCTTTAAGTCAGAAGGACTCATACCAGCGTATGAATTCTCAGAGCATGATCTTAAAAAATTCGCTGTAGGCTCCTCCATTGAGGTTATTATCGACGAACTCGAAAGCGTTGACGGCACCGTTGTGCTTTCATATGAAAAGGCCAAAGTACATCGTGCATGGGCCGTTATCATGAAGCTTTTCGAAGAGAACAAACCGGCTGAGGGTATAGTAACCCATAAGGTAAAGGGTGGATTGAGTGTCGATATTGGGGTTCCTGCCTTTTTGCCGGGATCACAGGTTGATGTTCAGAGAGTCGCAGATTTCGATATCTTCATTAAACAGCCTATTACTGCCTATATTATCAAAGTAAATCAGAAGCGGGGCAATGTCATTATTTCCCGTCGTAAATATCTCAGCGAACAACGTGCCGGAGCTCGTAAAAAAATCATGGATACATTGCGCGTTGGCGACGTAATTCAAGGCACTGTAAAAAATATTACCAACTACGGTGCATTCGTAGATATTGGTGGTGTCGATGGCCTTTTACACATTACCGACATGACCTGGGGCCGCATTGCACACCCAAGTGAGGTCTTAAAGATTGGTGATACGGTGACCGTTAAAGTACTTACCCTTGATGCGGTCAATGAGAAAATATCACTTGGCATGAAGCAACTTTTGGGCAACCCATGGGAGTCCTTAAGTAAAGAGGTCACCATTGGCTCTGTTATTAAAGGTACAGTGTCCAGCATTGCCGATTACGGTCTTTTTGTAACTGTTGCCAAAGGCGTTGAAGGGCTGATTCATATTTCGGAAATTTCTTGGACTGAGCGTATTACCGATCTTCATAAGCATTTCCGCGTCGGGGATGTCATTGAAGCGCTTGTCGTCTCACTTGATACTGAAAACAGGCGTATGTCCTTAAGCATTAAGCAACTTGGAAAAAATCCATGGGATGTTGCAGCTGAGACACTGAAGATTGGTCAAAAGATTACGGGCGTAGTAAGTAATGTTGTTGATTTTGGAGCCTTCGTGCAGGTCGCTCCTGGCATTGACGGTCTCATTCACATTGCCGATTTCTCATGGACTGAGCACGTAAAACACCCTTCAGATCTCTTTAAAAAAGGAGATGTCGTCGAAGCCGTTATTACGGACATCAATACGCAGAAAAAGAAGATATCACTTGGCATCAAACAATTACAGCAAAATCCGTGGGATTTCATCGAAGAGCGATACCCAATCAACTCTATTGTTGAAGGCGAGATTACAAAAATCACCGATTTTGGCGCCTTTGTACGCCTTGCGGACGGCATTGAGGGACTTGTGCATATCTCAGAGGTCACCGATGAACATGGTGGCACCATTCAGGACCTGCTACGCGTTGGCCAAAAGGTTAAACTCCGTGTCATTAAGGTGAGCAAGGAGGAACAAAAATTAGGACTCAGCTTACGTCTTGACCCATCAACTCGTGATCATCGCACTCGAGAACGCGGCGGTTATGATGAAGAACGAGATGGTACTAAGCGTGATACAGGAAAATCAGCGGGACGCCGTACGACCGGCACGGGAGCGCGAACCGTACGTAAACAGTCCCATGATAAGGAACCGTCGATCAACACTTCAACGGTGTTTGGTGAAAAGCTGAAATCACAGTTACAGCTTGAGCTGGAAAAGCATGCAACCCGCATCCAAAAAACCAACGCTAGCGACGATGAATCATAGAGGCACCGTATGACACAAGAACGCACCCTAGCAATTATCAAGCCAGATGCAGTACGAGCTCATTATAGTGGTCCTATAATTGAACTTGCTGAACAAAACGGCTTTACCATCATTCACATGGAAAAACGTACACTGAGCCAAGAAGAGGTCATCGAGTTTTATATAATGCATAAAGAACGCTCTTTCTTCAAAGAGCTCGTCGATTTTATGACCTCTGGACCCGTTGTCTTACTCCTTCTTGAGCGAGAAAATGCTATCACTGCATGGCGTGATCTTATGGGAGCAACTAATCCCGCCCAAGCGACAGTGGGAACCTTACGATATATGTTTGGCACCGACGTTGGTTGCAACGCTACTCATGGCTCTGATTCACCTGAATCCGCAGAACGTGAAACCAATTTCTTTTTCCCCTGTCACTGTTAATATATCAGCGGTATACACTCTTAGTGCCCCTTATTAGTAAGGGGCACTTTTTTGTACCTCAAAACCAATGACAGTTGATAATTATTGTTCTATACTAGTATGCAGAAGCAAATATATATATCTTTAGGAATATTGTATGAATAAACAAAGAAACACGCTTTTGATACACATTACAGCTGCCCTTTTATGCTCCTTTTCGCAATATACTTACACACTTGAACTTACCACCCCTGATTTTATTAATGACGGTGCACTTGATCACCTATCTGCCACTTCTTGTGAGCAGCCCCTGGACGAGATACAGGAAACGCTACCAGATGTATTTGTGGAAACGGCTCAAGAGCCTGAAGAAATTCTTGCCACTGATTCGGGAGCAATGAAAACTCTCGCCATAATAAAACCTGATGCGTTCGGTGATAGCGGTAAAATTATTGACCTGATCATACAGAATGGTTTTATTATCCGTGCATGTGAAATGAGGCATCTCACCGTACAAGAAGCTGAGGCATTCTATGCGGTTCATGAAGATAAAGAGTTTTTCGATTCATTGATCTTATTCATGACTGCAGGTCCGGTTATGGTTCTTGTACTAGAGCATAGCGATGCCACTATAGATACAGTTGCCGCATGGCGAGCACTTGCAGGTGCAACTAATCCTGACAAGGCACGTCTCGGTTCTATACGGTACATGTTTGGTACCGATATACAACGTAATGCAGTGCATGGATCTGAGTCAGCAGAGGCAGCAGGCCACGAAATTACCCTCCTATTTCCCTATGGTTATGGTAGTAACCGTTGTGGAACAGGAAAAACGGTGCCACCAATCAAAGAGATACATGCGACCTGCAATAACACTTAATGTGAGTTATGTACGATTTCTTGTATAAAAGCCATACGATCATCACAGGGCCAGCAGAACGGTGCGGGAAGATCAAGGTACGCAGCTCGTTGTATATTTTTTCGTCGCCAGCGGCGATTTGGTCCGCGTTCCACCAAGGGAAATAGTTCAAGTTTATATTCTGGTGTTAGTAATAGCACAAGTCCGCGATCAAGAGTACCTGCACCAATGGATGCTATCACTTCTCCACCTTGCACAAGCTCTACTGAGCCGTACGCACGACAGGCATAGGTCATTGCTTGCCCTCCCGATCCAGATAAATGCAAACTGCCCTCAAAAGCTGACTGTGAAGAATCTATGCGTATCCATAACACCTTTTGTGGCGTCAACATAGGCGGAAATAGCCACTTACCCTCACCATGCTGAATAATATCCTTAACTCTTGGCAACAATGGCTGTTTACCAATCCAGACCAGAACACTTTCAGGTGCCTCATTAACAAACAAAATGCGCTGCCTGCTCAACTGGACATCAGTACCGCAAAGCACATACATGGTAACACTACCCACCACTAGCAACAATGATTGCTTCATGGCATCCCCCCCAACCCTATATATTGTATGGTATCAGGGTATGAGTTGTAAAATCAACGCTCCGCAATAACTGTACCTTGCAATGCCTTTTAACTTAGTATAAGTATTAGAGGAATTTTTCTGACGATATCATAAAAGGGATATAGCATGAAACAGCACGCCTCACAGTACGTTGTACTAGGATACTCTTTTGGTACCTTCCTATACGCTATTTCAATGGCCGCAACATATATCCCCCAGCACGTATCAAAATACTCTCACAGCATTCACTTCCAAAATCCTCACCCCTTGTGGAATAACAGTACTACAAAAAAATTCCAAGACCAATGGGGCAATACGTTTTTACCGCGGCTCATCATTTCCCAAAATAAAGAAAAACATATGCATATCACTGTAAAACGCATCTACCCATCGCTAAAATGTTCTACCGCACAGCAGCTACTGCAAGATTATAAGGATATGGAAATAAAATATCACCTGCTTCATAATTATTTGGAGAAAAATCGTAAAACACTCGCCTCTGATACTCAAAAGATACTTAATCGAATACTGGCACTCATCGGACCTCTTATCATCCCTCCTACTTACACCTATCATACTTCCACCTATCATAATACCATTGAACACCGCCTTCGCCTCGAGCCATTTTTGCACGAAGGTACCATCGATAACCCGCTTGTACCTGAATGGCAAGGAATTAATACCACGGAGTCAATTAACGCACCTATTTTAGAGAACGCAACGGGTGAAGTCACTATCGCACGACAACTTGTACGCTACCTTACCGATTGTGGTAAACCACACTTTATATATAAAGATGATAAAAAACCGACTGCGATACTGAGAAAATCTTGCATTATATATAAATCAGCACGCAAAACTGACTCATTCTATCGTGACATTCTATCAGAGTATGAAAATTTACCCCAAAAGTTACTTGACTCAGAAAAAGATTACCTCGTCGAAAAAAACTACTGGCACTACATTAATACAGTATATCAAAACACACTCGTACCACTATTCATGAACCCGCCTGTTCAAGCTGAGCCAGATAGTACCGCACAGATGGAAGAACTGTTTTGCCTTTTCCGTTCAATAAACCGCCATACACGCTCTACAAAATTTACACGCCCTACAAAATTACGGACGCGCCTTAAGCAGCTCCTTTATACTATCGAACCTGTTGTCGAACCATTAACTCCTGTATACAGGACATCGCACCCGCAAGCCCCACTGCCTCATAAGGAACTATGACCAATTTGTTATCCTTCCCTTCAGTCATCTTCGACAACGCACGCACATACTGTAATGCTATAAGATACTGCGTCGCATCCCCTTGAGGAATTGCAGCACGAACCGCCTCAAGTGCTTTTGCCTCTGCAGTGGCAATGGTAAACCGTGCTTGTGCTTCTGCATTTGCCGCAATAATATTCGCCTGAGCAGCACCTTCAGCTGCCAATACCTGTGCTTGCTGCCGCCCTTCAGCTTCAAGAATTGCCGCTGCCTTTATCCCTTCTGCCTCTTTGATAACGGCCCGACGCTCACGCTCTGCACGCATCTGCTTTTCCATTGCATGCCGAATATCATCAGGAGGGGTAACTTCTTGTAATTCAACACGATTAACCTTAACACCCCATTTTTCTGTTGCCTCGTCAAGAATACTGCGAAGGCGATGATTAATCTTATCTCGTGAAGTTAAGGTTTCATCAAGATCAAGTTCTCCGATCAAATTACGAAGCGTTGAATGGGTAAGCCGTTCTATCGCCTCTGGTAAATTTGCCACCTCATAAACTGCCGCCCGAGGATTGGTAATCTGATAGTACAACATCGCACTAATATCCATAGTAACATTATCTTTGGTGATCACATTTTGCTTTGGGAAATCATAGACCGTCTCTCGAATATCAATACGGGTTACGGCACGCGGAATACGATGATACCGCCGCTTATCAACCTCCTGCACAAAGACCCAATGAGATGTCCGCGGCTCGTCAATAAATGGCAATACAATGTGCAAGCCAGGATAGAGAATACGGTGATATTTGCCAAATCGCTCTATAATGACCACCTCAGCCTGCTGCACTAAGTAGATCGACTTTACGCCAACATACATGACAATAATAATCAGTGCAATTAAAATCCACATAATGATTGCAATCATAGCAACACCCCCAGCATTTCGATTCAACCCGCCAAATAGAATATTGTCCTTTGTAGCTTACAACGAAATTACTGACAACGCAAAAATTACAATCACGCCTCCTAGTATTATTATATAAAATTAATTATACTGAAATTTCGCTACAGCAACAGCATTTTACCGCAGGCAAATCATGATTCTCACATGTACATATCGATACAGCTTCCTCACTATGCTCATAACACTTTTGTTGTCTTTGCAGGCAGACGAAACCCACATCACTTACAATATTACCTTCCTCAGTCCCTCTGCCTCTGGTAGCAGCTCTTATACCACCCCTGGAGCTCACATCACGGTACAGCAGCCCCCCACGCCTTTATCAACACGACTGTACCAGAAATTCAAACAACATATCATATCTGTCAGCCTCACTGCAGTACTAGCCATGTACATTACGCATAACTATTACAGCACCATACAATCTGGGACATTTGGAATGCTGTGTCGATTTCAATCTAAATCCGCAGCTTGGCAAGCCTCAATGTCCGCTATATCTGACTTCTTCTCGAAGCAGTTTAGTACTCATTTTTTTATTTAGAGAATTAACATGAAATACAATTCAAAAAAACGCGTTTCAACTCCAAAACTGGTATATCAATGTGTCATTATGCTCACGCTTACGACGCAATATGTTTTACATACAGACATGATCCCTGCTGCCACTGTTACACCCAATACTATTTATAATATTAGCATTCCAGCCCCTGTAGCCCATTACAAGACATCACCTCGTAAGCACCTTTTGCAATCTTTTAGTCTACTAACAGCGGCTCTTGGACTTTGTATATATTATAAAAAAATACTAGGATATCAAACCTATGTTACTCAGCAAATATTACGTAGATTGTTACAAAATATCCCTAACCCAACACCGCTGCGTGAGCAATTTGAAGAACCGCAGATGGTAAGATGGCCAAATATAATAACCTGTCCTCCATTACCTTCATTAACTTTCATAAAGCTTGACACAGAACAGATTCATAAGATACCGGACCTGCCAACAATAAATCAAGAGGATCTTACACCATCACCACCACCTCCTCCCGACACTCCTATTGCTCTCTCCGAACCTGTCACACAAGAACCTGATACGCAAAAAGATTTACCGATTCCAACCGCGCCACAAAGTGTGTCATCAGCTGATGCAGCTCGTTCCGAACCTACGCAAAAAGAAAGTTCTGAAAATCAATCTCATAGACTGGACATACAAGGTGGAATACCAAATGAAACACAAAACGATCAACGTAATTCTAACAACCAACTTGATCCTGGTCATAAACGGTTAAATAGGATACTAGGTCACCTTAACTCTCCCCCCAAATTTATCGCACCAGATGCGATAACAGGAGTTAGTGATCCAGTGGTTCCGGAAGAACCTGCTACACAAGAAGATTTACCGATTTCAAGTGTGTCACAAGCTGATATGGCTCGTTCCGAACCTATACGAGAAGAAAGTTCTGAAAATCAATACGAGCAACGTTCTTCTAACCATAGACGACTAAGTAGAGTAGGCCGTCAACTACTGATACAAGACAATTTATCACCTGTAGCTGTATATGAAACCCCGACACTCATAGAATTAATAATTAGGCGCTCTCTTATACCAAGTAATTTACAACAACCTCCTATACAGAATAGTGTACAACCAAAGGTTCTAAGTAGACTATAAAAGGTGTATCATGCTTTTAAATACGAACACATGCTTCTGGGTTTGCTATGGTGCTTATGATGGCATTCCCAACCACAATAGCATCCTCTCATAATGAGTCCTACAGGTAATTCAAAATGAATAAGCAGCGCAGAGCGCCATGTGTTTGTGTTCAGTATTCGGCTGAATAGTAATTGCTATAGGCAATTGTTCCGAGCAGGATTCAATTGTCCAATATGCCGCACAGGCAAACATTGCTCCGAGGGCTGCCCCTGCAACAAGTTGTGATACATAATGCCGATTACATTGTACAAAAGCAGCTCCTATCACCGTTGTAGCAATACCAAGAGGGATTGCAAACGCTGGTCCCATGCGTAATCCAAAAAAAATGGTTGCATAGGTCATTTCTAACATGTGCCCTGAGGGAAATCCCCCATAATAGTGCTTATGCTGTGCAAATCCCTGATTTTTAGGGCGGCAATTATCCCGCCAGCGAATCTTTTTTATTAAACTTTTTGTACCCCAGGTAATGGGTAAGGTAATCGCGTACATCTGAGCAGTACGTTGCAAATCGGGCCATTGTACGGCAAAACTTGAAGCAACAAGTGAGCTAATAGACATTGCTACCAAACACTCAGACATATCTTGCAGATGTGAACCCCCTTGGTGTTTATTTATATGATGATGATGACAATAGAAATGATTATGCACACGCTCGTCAAACATATGAGCTACACCATAAAAAGGAGCTCCCGCACCAAGCACCCACCACGCATCTGCACTAAACAAATTTGTAATAAACACTCCAAGATCATGTAACGCTGTTGATATTCCATAACACGGCGTTTCTATACTATCGTATACCGACTGCTCATGCAGAACCCATGGCGACCTCTGCATGCATACGCTCGGCACTATGTGCAGGCATACTAATACATGTACCATTCGATTTTGCATCTTCACCTGCCTATCCCCCTTGCAAACTAAGTATAAAAATCATTGCAAGAAAGAGGCAACAGCTCGCCATTTATTGGAACATATCGTACAATTATAGTAAAGGTGAACTTGTGAAAGCTAAACAAAAAGAGCTGTATAACTTGCAACGCATTCTACGCTACATTCTACTGGGACTCATAAGTCTGAATGCTTTCCTGCTGCATGGATCTGATGCTTCTGAAATGCTCTCTCTCAATCAATTTATAGCCGAGAAACCACAGTACCGCATAGTAAGATATTCAGATAAAGAACATGTCGCTGCAATCTATGAATTTTTAAACAATAAAATCTCAAATACAGACAAAACATACTTTCAAGTCACAGCAAATTGGTCCATATGGAGCAGCCTCATAAAGTCTGACAAGCCCACACATCTTGTTTTTAAAGGAGAGAAAGTGGTGGGCGTTATGATATATCGGATTAATGATGGACGTACGATAGAGATTAAGTATTTCGCAACTCTCCCACAAAACAGAATAGGAAAGGCATTATTATGTCACTTAGCACATATAGAAAAAGAATACCCCCACTGGTCCTTATACACCTATCAAGATAACACTCCAGCACAAGAAGCATTCGAACGGCTCGGATTTATACAAACAAAGACTGCAATAGGGAATACAGGTAAACGACTTATACAATATGGTTACGACCTTACTACCGATTCTAGCCATTTTCGCTTATGCAGCGATTTCGAAAAAAGGTTAAAGGATAATTCTTGGGAAAAAATTCACGTTATATCAAAGAACAATAATGAAGTATGCATTGTTTTCCCCACACAAACAGTCGCCTTATCATATACACATCACCTCTACTCCCCTTTTTGTACAGCAGCGGCTACTGCATTAATAGGCGCTTATTATATTCGAAAAGGAAGATTGCGACCTATACAAGCTTGTATAGGTCTTTCCTTATTACCCATAACACACTGCACACTATATCGATACAATCAATCACAAATATCTAAGGTAGGTATTACCATGCCAAAACTATTTTTCCAGCATTATTTGAGCACACTTACCATTGCACAAGGGCAATGAACTGCTATCATATCTTCCTGGTATTATGTAGTTTAATCAGCGTTCACGTAATATATTGTTCTGAAACAACAGCGTCCTACACATTGGAAGAGTTCGCATCACAACAACCCAATTATTCCATCACCTGTTACAACACATCAGAACTACATGATGACATAAAAAGTGCAATACACGCATTTCTGAACAAACACAGATACTATGATGTAACATACGAAGCTTGGGTATGGGATAGCATATTTGAAGATAGCAAGTATAAACATGTTGTAATAACCGATAAATGTAACGAACTACAAGGAATTATTACAACTACTCAAGAAACGAATAATCAGTTAATCATTGCCGCATTTGCAACTATTCCCCGTCAAGGTTTCGGAGGCGCATTATTAAGTTTTATTGCTAACGCAGAACCACTCGATACTAACACAACCCTTTGGTCACTAAAAGTAGAAAAACATAATATCGCGGCCCAGAATGCCTATAAAAAGTTAGGCTTTTTAGAAGGATCAGCCGAGGAAGATTATATAGAATTCACCGGTAACCCTCAACACTTCAGACTACCTAATCAGTGCTCTGGGATACTGAGTACTTATCGAGATCATCTACGCATAGAGGTAGTAGCCAATAAAGCGACTATCATCCTCCCAAAACCAAGCTCACACATTGCTCTGAAATATATTGCGCATACCTATGCTCCAATAGGTACTCTTATCCTAGCCTCATTAGTCCCTATGTATTGTATAAGACAGAAAACATTGTATACAAAAAGGGGTTCATTTCTCAGCACGGCTCATATCGTTACATTATCTATGCTTCATTATGGCGCATACCAATACAGCAAGCGCAGGCAGCTAGCCATCACCCACTGAAACAATCTTGCCCAAGATACAGCCTATAAAGTAACCAGTACAGGGCTTATAATTACTAAGACGTCCCGAGTATTTCTTCAAGATTTCTTATATAAAAAAACTCATAACAACCAAAATCCATAACACACTCTTGCATGCAAAATACCTCTCCCGCTCAGCGTGAAGTCTTGGACTCTGATATTTACACATTCTTTAGGCTACAACGAAATTACTGACAGATATATCTGCATACACAAAAAGAACCCCGAAGTTTTACCCTCGGGGTTCTTTTATAATAAATCCTGGCACTACCTACCCTCCCAACCCGTCTCCAGGTAAGTACTCTCGGCGCATGTGGACTTTACTTCTGTATTCGAAATGGGAACAGGTGTTTCCCCACAGCTATACGCACCAGGAAATTTTTCAAATTTTTTGTTCTTTTATAATTAGACAGTATTACTCCACAATCATGAATCATGCGTATAAATTTTTCCGGTCAATGAGGTTGCACAAAACAACAGTGTGATTAAAACATTCGATCTATTAGTACTGGTTAGCTTAATGCCTTACGACATGCACACACCCAGCCTATCAACGTCGTAGTCTTCAACGGATCTTATTTATTGACCGAAGTCAATAAGGGGTATCTTATCTTGAGGCGAGTTTCCCACTTAGATGCTTTCAGCGGTTATCTCTAATGAGCTTAGCTACCCAGCCTGCTTGTGTTAAACAACTGGAACACCAGAGGCTCACTCATTTCGGTCCTCTCGTACTAGAAACAAGCCCTCTCAAATACCCTGCGCCCACGACGGATAAGGACCGAACTGTCTTACGACGTTCTGAACCCAGATCACGTAACGCTTTAATTGGCGAACAGCCAAACCCTTGGGACCTTCTCCGGCCCCAGGATGCGTTGATCCGACATCGAGGTGCCAAACCTCCTCGTCGATATGGACTCTTGGAGGAGATCAGCCTGTTATCCCCGGCGTACCTTTTATCCATTTAGCAATGGCCCTTCCATTCGGAACCACTGGATCACTAACTCCTGCTTTCGCACCTGTTCGACGTGTTTGTCTCACAGTCAAGCTCCCTTATGCGTTTACGCTCTACCGACGATTTCTATGCGTCTTGAGGGAACCTTTGAATGCCTCCGTTACATTTTAGGAGGCGACCACCCCAGTCAAACTGCCCACCAGACAATGTTCTCTGCCCGGGTAACGGGTCAAAGTTAGATTCTTAAGCCTACAAGAGCGGTATTTCAAGGTTGACTCTGCCGAAACTAGCGTCTCAGCTTCACCGTCTCCCGCCTATCCTACACATGCAAGCCCAAAAATCAATGTCAAGATACAGTAAAGGTGCACGGGGTCTTTCCGTCCAGTCGCGGGTAACCGGCATTTTCACCGGTACTACAAATTCACTGAGTGTATCATTAAGACAGCGCCCAACTCGTTACGCCATTCATGCAGGTCGGAACTTACCCGACAAGGGATTTCGCTACCTTAGGACCGTTATAGTTACGGCCGCCGTTTACCGGGGCTTCAATTCAGCGCTTCGCCTTACGGCTAACACCTCCTATTAACCTTCCGGCACTGGGCAGGCGTCAGACCCTATACATCCTCTTACGAGTTAGCAGAGCCCTGTGTTTTTGTTAAACAGTCGGTTGGGCCTCTTTGTTGAAACCTAACGGTGCTTTTCGTATAACCTACTAACACCGTAGGCACTCCTTCTCCCGAAGTTACGGAGCTAATTTGCCGAGTTCCTTAATGATAATTATCTCAACGCCTGAGCATTCTCAGCTCGTCTACCTGTGTCGGTTTGCGGTACGATTACTTTTACGGCTCGCTAGAGGCTTTTCTAGTCAGCGTGGGATCAGCTGAATACATCTCGTCACAAGGACTTGATATACTTATAATGTCTCAGAGTTAACGAATTCGCGGATTTTCCTACGAACTCCTCCTTGAACACGTAACTTGGCAATCCACATTCCAAGTCAACCTACCCTCCTGCGTCACCCCATTGCTCAAACGCCTAAAAGTAGTGCAGGAATATTCAACCTGCTATTCATCGCCTACTCCAATTGGCCTCGGCTTAGATATCGACTAACCCTGAGCGGATAAACCATTCTCTCGGAAACCTTAGACTTACGGCGAACAGGAATCTCACCTGTTTTTTCGTTACTTATACCAACATGCTCACTTCTTTGGCCCATCACCTGTCTTTCCAGTCAGGCTCGTATCTGCCAAAGAACGCTCCCCTACCCCTTCATGGAACACTAAGTGCCCATGTAAGCCATAGCTTCGGTAATTCGTTTAGCCCCGTTCGTTTTTCAGCGCAAAAACACTTGACCAGTGAGCTGTTACGCTTTCTTTAAAGGAATGGCTGCTTCTAAGCCAACCTCCTGGCTGTCTGTGTATCTTCACTTCTTTTACCACTTAACGAATATTTTAGGACCTTAGCTGATGGTCTGGGCTGTTTCCCTCTCGACTACGAAGCTTATCCCTCGCAGTCTGACTCCTGTCTTCTACAAACCATGGCATTCAGAGTTAGCAAGAATATGGTAAGCTTACGCCCCCACAACTCAAACTGTGCTTTACCTCCATGGCCCATCCAACAAGGCTATACCTCAATATATTTCGGGGAGAACCAGCTATTTCCCAGTTTGATTAGCCTTTCACTCCTATCCACACCTCATCCGAGCAGTTTTCAACCCACACCGGTTCGGGCCTCCATTTCATGTAACTGAAACTTCACCCTGGACATGGATAGCTCACTAGGCTTCGGGTCTATTACATGCTACTAATCGCCCTATTCAGACTCGCTTTCGCTACGGCTTCGCTCTTTCTAAGCTTAACCTTGCAACATACAATAACTCGTTGGCTCATTATGCAAAAGGTACGTGGTTGCGGGTACATATACACCGCTTCCACCGCTTGTAGACAATTGGTTTCAGATTCTATTTCACTCCCCTTCCGGGGTTCTTTTCACCTTTCCCTCACGGTACTTGTTCACTATCGGTCATCAAGAAGTATTTAGCCTTACCCGATGGTCTGGGCAGATTCCTGCAGAATTTCACGTGCTCTGCAGTACTCGGGAATCATTGTTCGTTTCTTTATATATTTTTCGCATACAAGGCTGTCACTTTCTATGGCCGCCCTTTCCAGAGCTGTTCAGCTAAATATATAACAATAACGCTCGCATCTGTTTCTACGAGACACAACAACCCCACAACCCCTATGATATAACGCAACAGGCTATCACATATCATAGGTTTAGGCTCATCCCGTTTCGCTCACCACTACTTAGGGAATCACTTCGTTTTCTTTTCCTAGCGCTACTGAGATGTTTCAGTTCACGCCGTTCGCTCTATATCTCTATATATTCAAGATATAATATCCCGGGTTTAGCCAGGATGGGTTTCCCCATTCGGAAATCTCCGGATCACAGCTCGATTGACAGCTCCCCGAAGCTTACAGCAGCCTTCCACTTCCTTCATCGCCTCTTGATGCCAAGGCATCCACCAAAAGCCCTTTAAAATTAATCACTAATCTCAGTTGACTCAGCAACTATCTATGATACATTCAGTAATTATGAAGTAATACTATCTAAAAATTTCAAAGAACAAAAATCTACTACCACGCATACGTACCCGTTAACCTACAAAACATCACAGCACCTTTACATCTCTGAGCACAAAACAGCACACGCTGCACCCTTATCGCTGGCAAACAAGCATGGTAACATCAGTATATGGTGGAGATGATCGGAGTCGAACCGATGACCTTCCGCTTGCAAAGCGGACGCTCTACCAACTGAGCTACATCCCCTTAGGACCAACAGGAACCCAAACTACGGGAGGAGACCCTGGTGGGCCTAAGTCGACTCGAACGACTGACCTCCCCGTTATCAGCGGGGTGCTCTAACCAACTGAGCTATAGGCCCAGCTATGTATGGCAATTGATGTATCTATGAGTTTATGCGAACGATTGTAACACCTTAAAGGATCTTTAAGATAAAAATATCTCCCTCGAAAGGAGGTGATCCAGCCGCAGGTTCTCCTACAGCTACCTTGTTACGACTTCACCCCAATCATTCCCCATACCTTCAGCACCCGCCTCCTGTTAAGGTTAGCTAAGATGATTTCGGGTACAGACAACTTTCGTGGCGTGACGGGCGGTGTGTACAAGGTCCGAGAACGTATTCACCGCGTCGTTCTGATACGCGATTACTAGCGATTTCAACTTCATGAGGTCGAGTTGCAGACCTCAATCCGAACTTAGATTGGCTTTGTGGGATTGGCTCCACCTTACGGTATTGCAGCCCTTTGTACCAACCATTGTAACACGTGTGTTGCCCTAGGCATAAGGGCCATGAGGACTTGACGTCATTCCCACCTTCCTCCTGGTTTCCCAGGCAGTCCCATCAGAGTGCCCCCTTACGGGGTTGCAACTGACAGTAGGAGTTGCGCTCGTTAAAGGACTTAACCCAACATCTCACGACACGAGCTGACGACAGCCATGCAGCACCTGTACATCTGTTCAAGCTTTCGCCTAAAAAACCATATTTCTATGGCGGTCACATGTATGTCAAGCCTAGGTAAGGTTCCTCGCGTAGTGTCGAATTAAACCACATGTTCCACCGCTTGTGCGGACCCCCGTCAATTCCTTTGAGTTTTAATCTTGCGACCGTACTCCCCAGGCGGATCACTTATCGCGTTAGCTGCGACACTAGTCATGCAAGCACGACTAACGTCTAGTGATCATCGTTTACGGCGTGGACTACCAGGGTATCTAATCCTGTTTGCTCCCCACGCTTTCGTGCATGAGCGTCAGAAATGGACCAAGAAGCTGCCTTCGCCATTGGTGTTCCTCTCGAGATCTACGCATTTTACCGCTACTCCGAGAATTCCACTTCTCTCTTCCACCCTCTAGTAAACCAGTATCTACCGCATGACCTCAGTTAGGCTGAGGAATTTAACAGTTGACTTAATCTACCGCCTGCGCACCCTTTACGCCCAATCATTCCGAATAACGTTTGCACCCCTCGTATTACCGCGGCTGCTGGCACGAAGTTAGCCGGTGCTTTCTCTAGTGGTACCGTCATATACTGTCGTATTAGGACAGTTGTTTTCTTCCCACTTAACAGAAGTTTACGACCCGAAAGCCTTCATCCTTCACGCGGTGTCGCTGCGTCAGGCTTTCGCCCATTGCGCAAGATTCCTCACTGCTGCCTCCCGTAGGAGTCTGGACCGTATCTCAGTTCCAATGTGGCCGATCACCCTCTCAGGCCGGCTAACCATCATCGCCTTGGTAGGCCATTACCCTACCAACTAGCTAATAGTACGCAGGCTCATCCTTCAGCGATAGCAAAGAGGCCATCTTTCTCCCCGAAGGGACATATGCAGTATTAACCCCAATTTCTTGAGGGTATTCTCCACTGAAGGGCAGATTCCCACGCGTTACTCACCCGTTCGCCGCTAGATTACTCTCGCTCGACTTGCATGTGTTAGGCGCACCGCCAACGTTCATTCTGAGCCAGGATCAAACTCTCCATCACTAAATCAATAATGATTCTATACGATCGCATAAACTCATAGACATATTTGTATGTACGTAGCACGTATTTCAAAGAACAAAACCCATGCCACATTCTTCCTAAAAGACCCCCTTGAACTCCTATCGAAGTTTTCAGAGCACCTTTTAGTATCTTGGCTAAGGGATTCAAATTTTTTCAGACTGATCACTCCGTGCTGCTCTATATTCGCTTCAGTCAAATTCTGAACATAAGTATAGCCGCCCCATAGGCCATGTCAACATTTTTTTATATAACATGCAACAAATTCTTCACACTCATCGCAGCACCCCTCTATTCAGTCAATAAACCGCGCACAAAATACTGTACATTACACCTCCAGATCAATGGTCATGACATACTTTACACTGTCTATATGGAATTCTTGTTGCCGCAACATTTCTCTTCGTTATACGAGTATGATATTCTGTATGAAGTGACTTTTTGTCCTTTTAAGTACCCATAATACAACATATTAAGAAACCCAAGCATACTATAATGATCCTTGATCAAATTAAAGAAATTCTTAAATCAGCAGAACCGGAACTAGCGACTATCATTTCCTTTTGGGAGTCCGCTCATAGTGAAACGGAGTTCCAACGACTTACCGTGCTTACCGAGCAAGAAACCTTTTGGCAACATCCCGCTCGCACCAGCATCTTGCAGACACTGCAACACCTTAAAACGGATAGAGAACAATACCTCTCTATCCGACGTACACACCATGAACTGCAAGACCTCACCACGCTCTTTGCCGATGATGAACAGACGCTGCTATCACTATTGCAAGATGCGATTTCTTATCAACGAGCTATTCATCGCTTTAAACTCTCACTGCTGCTGCGTGAAGAACATGACACACGAAATTGCTTCCTGAGCATTAATGCGGGCGCTGGTGGCACTGAGTCACAAGATTGGGCAGAGATGCTCCTTCGTATGTATGTCCGCTTTGCAGAGCGAGAACGCCTTCGTGCAGATATAGTGGACTATCAACCAGGAGAAGCAGCGGGTATTAAATCAGCAACAGTATTTATACAAGGAAAACATGCTTACGGCCTACTCAAGGGAGAACAGGGGGTACACCGCCTCGTACGCATATCACCCTATGATACAAATAAGCGGCGCCACACCTCATTTGCCGCAGTACTGGTTATTCCTGAAACACCATTAGTCGAAACAAACATCAACCCTAACGACCTTAGGATAGATACCTATCGCGCAGGAGGGGCCGGGGGGCAACATGTTAACAAAACAGAATCTGCAGTACGCATCACACATATTCCTACTAATACCGTTGTACAATGCCAAAATGAACGGTCACAACGGCAAAATAAAGAAACAGCCATGAAAATGCTTGCCGCACGACTCAAACAAATGGAAGAGGAAAGGGCCCGTGAAAAGCACGCCGCCATTGAGCGTAAAAAGATAGAATGGGGATCACAAATCCGCTCCTATGTCCTCCACCCCTATAAAATGGTCAAAGATCACCGTACCGATTATGAATCACCTCAGCCAGAGCTCATCTTAGATGGAGAGATTATGCCATTTATTGAAACATTTTTAGTGCAACGCCCTGATAAGCCATAATGACGCACTACCAACTGCACTACACCTTACGCAGACTAACTACTTGTCACTTCTATCTCTCCTGAATTCCTTGTATATGCATTTCTCACAAAAAAATTACAGGTCATACAATCAATGCACGGATAATCATCCATAAAGCACTTGCAGAAAATACACCTGACCAAAAGGGATAATAGAGCTCCTTGTTCGTACAGAGGTATCTGGAGGACATACCGCCTCCAATTAATAAGAGCGAATACTGTAATGGCATTAAAATTCCTCCCAATACTAAAGTAGTATTACAATGCAACTGTTGTAATACCCAGCCACACAGTATGCCAAGCATCATAGCACCTAGATGCATTTCATGGGCTTGGATTAATAACGCTCGAGATTGTGCACGCTGTGCGAGCAATACACTCCCCTCACCAAGACCCAGGCGTTGTACCAATATGACAAATACAATGCTTGCTACTAGTGCGCTAATACATAACCCTAACCATAGCAATGGATAAAAATAATCGCACGCTTTTTTGTCAGCTAACCAAACCGCTTTATATCCAGAAGCAGCACTTGCTGCAACACCCCCAGAAATCTCTACAAATGCTGCAACCATGGTTGCTTGAAGGGGAGAATAGCGAAACAATAACAATCCAGGCACCATGACGAAGGTAGCGAATCGCCCTAGTGGTGCTAGACCAACTCGTCCCATCAATACTATCAACTGATATGCACACAACCCGGTTCCGATCACCACATATAAAATGCTGATCAATGACAACTGACTATAGTACCATAAAGCTGTCATAATCAGACCTAACACAACGGCATAATCAATACGCATATGCTGCAATAGAGTATCATAAGAGGTGACCAATGATTTATACCAAGTCCTTCGTTCAAATACATACCTTTTTGCTGCATTACGTATACTCCACAACGATCCAAAGCTACTCATCGCCCCATAGACCACTAATCCTGTACAAAAAGCGAGTAAAAACACTTCCTCAAAAGCGCAGGAAGAAAACAACCACCGATGACACGGCTCCAACAGTATGACACGCATGACAAGGCCAACGCCGTAAGGAATAGCAATCACATGCCCCGCAATAAATCCAATAGCCCATAGCATTGGCACAGTATCCATGCTCATGATTAGGAGTGGCATACGCCAACACAAGATGCTTTGGGCCCGAATACATACTATCATTCGAGGAATCCAGGCCGTGCATGTCTGTATAAGATGAAATATACTCACACTCAGTATACCGTGTAACAACCGTATCACATCACCTATCTGCTCACGTACCGCAATAGTCTTATAGACCAACTGTGCAATGGGAAATGGTAGTGCGGCATCGACAACTAATCGGGGAGCGTTGTACTTTGCAATGAGTAATCCAAGCCCGCCCGCAGCACCAATAATCACCGTAATAATGCATACAAACCACAGGCTTTGTGTACATAAAACAGACCATGTAGCTTGATCAAGAAAATAGAGTGTGGGGATAGACCATGACACAGCATTAGCAACTATGCCACCAATACTACCCGCTGCTGTTGCCATCACTCCAGCAAGTACTGGTGACGAAGAAAAATACCTCCCAATAGCCCATTGCATTAATGCACATGTCATCAGCGCAAGCGTAACATCAATCCACGGCCCTATACCGACCACGAGAGTAATGTAGCCCATAACAGCAGCTGCGACAGTCGCAAATAATGCTGCTAGGCAAGCAGTAAGAATCCAAACACTACTCCTCATCCTCTACGCTCCTGTTCCACACTGGTGACAACCAAAAACCATTTTCTGTATACTGTTCTCAGTATACTCATAAGGAGTTTTTATGAAATTATCTTTATTGTTTCTGTGCCTATACACAGCACGTCCACAATGCCTTTTTCCCCTCGCACATACCAATACCACGAACATTACATACAGGGACCGTCTCACCCTTGAAGAAAAAGTGGGCCAAATGCTCATGGTAAGTTTTTCTGGAACCTCGTGTAATGGTGATGCACTTCGTCTTATTACCGAGGCTCACGTTGGAGGAATAATGTATTATCAATTTTCCAACGGATTGACATCCCCTGAGCAAGTGCGTCTATTGAGCCGTTCACTACAAGAAGTAGCACAAAAACATTCTCCCTATGTCCCGTTGCTCATTTCGGTGGATCAAGAAGGAGGGACTATAAATCGCCTCATACCAAAACATAATTTTACCACATTTCCCTCACAAGAGATCATCGGTGCGGTCAATGATACAACACTTACTGAAAAAACCGCATACGCTATTGGAAGGCAATTGCGTGCTGTTGGCATATCCCTCAATATGGCCCCCGTCGCTGATATCAATTCAAATGCCGATAATCCTGTCATTGGTAGTCGATCATTTGGCACAACCGCGACACACGTTATCCCCCACGTCCACGCAGCATTACGTGGCTATCAAAAAGCAAATACCATTGCTTGTATAAAACATTTTCCCGGTCATGGAGATACGGATACTGATTCTCATACCACATTACCGGTCATTACCCATGTAAAAGAAATACTTAACGAACGAGAATTAAAGCCATTTGCAACATCACTTCACGCCCCTGCAATCATGACAGCACACATTATGGTTCCCACCTATGATCAAACCGCATGTGCAACAATGTCTTCCATCATCATCACCGACCTCTTACGAAAAACAATGCACTATCGGGGAATAATTATCACCGACTCACTGCTTATGCAGGGAGCATTACACAAGAATGACCTGTCCACCGCTGCTATTCGTTCTATACAAGCCGGCTGTGACATAGTGCTCATCAGCGGCAGAATGCTCATTGATCAACAGTATCGTACAGTTACTACTGATGAGGTTATACAAACTCATAAAGCAATCGTCAATGCCGTACGTGTCGGGCATATTCCTCTGGCGCGCATTAATGAATCGGTCGATCGCATTCTCTCATTAAAACAGCAATACTCGGTTGGTTATATACCAAGACTTACTCTTGAAAGGCTTCATAAACGTACTCATGGCGCATCAATTGAAGCTATCGCTACAACTATTCTGCAAAAACATACACCTTTAAGTAAACAATAGCCACTACAAGTACCATAATCTCTTGTAGGCCGCATGGTTGGTATGGTACATCATGATATTATAAGGTTTATCTCTTCACAGCAGCATTGCATGGGAAGATTACTATGATTCATATCACACGTATTCGAGTATACTTTTGTGTGCTTGTCACATGTGTCACTTTTTCATGTAACAGTGATTTACGCACATTGCTGCGCGGGATAAAACAACGGACCTCCCAACGTATTCCAAGCCGTCAGACAATTAAGGAGCATGTCAAACAGCTCATGTCTGATGCCAACGATACAATACTGCGACCACTGTGCTGGGCAGGTACTATTACTATTCCTGTCGCTATTGGGTGTTTAGAAGGATGGATACATAAGCAATGCAATCTGCTTGACATGGAAAACGAAGAAGAAAAACTTATCTCAGGTGCACTCAATATTATGTTTCTTGGTCTAGGTGCATTACCAATGCAATGTTGGCTATTAAAACATTATACTACTGCACCGCATGATATTAAAAATTTTTTTTTGATTATCGGGATACCGGCCTATATGGCAGGTCGCGTAGAAATGATACACGGATTCAAGCATCGTAGTATCCACCAAAGAGGAGCTGGGGCATCTGGACTATATACGGCCAGTAAGGCCCTCTTTCCCGCAGCATTTATATATCTTGCGGAAGAACGTTCCACAAGTGCACGCACCATAGTACAATCACTCTACCGAATATGCGGGCTTATGTATTTCCTTAAACTATTGCCGGTCCTTGTTGACCACTAATTATTGCACCTGACACATAATATAGGCGAGACCATTGCGCTTCCGCCATGCTCCCACGAAATCCTCTTCTGCATAGGCAACATTCGTTGATTGATCATCTGAAAATCCAGGGTCCATGCATAATAACTGCCTTGTTGCCGCATTATACCCCTTTACCACCAAAAGGTGCCCTCCGGTATATGGTCTTGCACCACCAGCAATGGGCCCTTGAATACTTACAACAACTGGATATCCTCTGTATAGCCACTTAATAAGCTCATCTACACCTGATAAATGAGTCACATAGGTCTTCCATCCCGCGCCAAGTTCGTGTGCAGCCTGTGCAACATTTAATGCCCAAGCGCCATAGATATCCAGTCGTGTATCACGCACTTTATCTGCAAAACATAATGGATCTATAGTAACTGAATCACCTATATAGCGTATAACTGCAGTAGTAGAAGTGGGAGAACAGATTTTCGTATTGCGCTCATCAGGCAGTGCAATCTGAGACAACCCTGCAACCGCAAGATTACATGAAGCATGCTCCTCTTGTACGCCAAGTACGGTGTGCTCAACACTATTAATAGTACTTACTTGTATCCCACGAAACTCTGACAAATCGGCGCCCAACTTCGCATACACCCGTACTCCAAACCCATCTGCTTTATTACCTTGCAAGAACCGAGTCATATCTTTATATAACTGAAATGAGAACATATGTTGTTCACCTACTCCCCACCATGCATAATCTATCCACGGAGACCAATTCCCACAACAATGTGCTCGTACCTGTATATGGTATGCGCCTTTCTGTGGTCGTGATGCAATCCAAGAAATCAGCATAGTATCAAAAAGAGCGACATCGCGATGCTGCCACGTCACTGTTAATCGTTTCTGTTCGCTTGGCTTCAATGATTTTCCGTACAGTTGTGCAACTCCCTGTACGGATACAACAGCACCCACCCCCAGCATTATTAGTACTATGTACCGAATACCCATATTTCCCTCTACTGACTATCAAACCTACCTCTATACTAACATAGAAGTATGCCCTAAATCACCAGATAGAAAATGGAGATGCATATGAAACACCCGCTGTCCCGCTTCATGCCCATTATTCATAACAAGCTTACATGAGGCGTTATTATGTAGTACAGAAAGCTGCCGTGCCGCCATCAATAGATTACTTGCTATTGTTGTATCATCAGAGGTAAGATCCCGTACATCTATAATATGTTTTTTCGGTATAATCAAATAATGAATCGGCGCCTGCGGTACAATATCTGCTATTGCTAGGACTGTTTCATCTTCAAGGATAATACGTGCGGGAATTTCTTTACGTATAATACTGCAAAAAATACATTGTTCTCTTGTATTAGCCATCATAATGCAAACCTCAATTTCATAAACAAAAAGTATTATTCTCTGTATAGTATAGTACTGAAACACTGCTATAAAGATAACACGATGACATATATCTACTCTTTACTTTTGTACAGCGCTACTTTTACCTTGTATATATGTATTAAATCCGCCTAGGAAACACCATGTATCGATACTACATCCTGTTTACATGTGTACACATGAGCATAAGCGCATCAACCTGTAATCTACAGATAATCGCGAAAGCTATAGAACAGAGTAACATTGAAACAATAAAGCAGTGCTTTGGTAAAACAACAGATCTATTTGGAAAACCTATCACAGCTGAAACTGAGGCATATTATAATGAGGAAAGCCAGTATGGAACACTTCGCGAAATCGCTGCCAAGACCACTAAAAGGCGCGGTACTGCACTGAAAAAATTTGGCAATTCCCAGCCATGGGGCTGGTGGGAGAAGGGAGATGCCCTGTATAGACGCAAACGGCTTGCACACGCGAAAATAATACAATACTATCTTGATGGCAAAGGCTGGATTGGATTTTATGACAACGATAAGCCTTATTATGAGTTCACGAACTTTGCGCGCTATTCTATTGTATATAATGATGATACATGGCCCACTTCGGAACATGCTTTTCAAGCTGCAAAGTTTTTACCCGACAAACCAAATATTGCAAATAAAATCAAAGTTGCAGAATCACCCAACGAAGCGATAAAAATAGCACGTGAAAATGCAGATCATATACGAAAAGATTGGCACGATGCTCCAAACTTTTTTGGCTATAAAAATCAGGCGATGCTCGACATTGTCTACACGAAATTTAACCAACATCAAAACCTAAAAAAACTACTCCTCGACACAGGTAATGCCTACCTCGAAGAATTTGCCCCACCGGACAATGAATGGGGCAGCGGCCCTGATGGACAAGGGGAAAATAAATTAGGAAAAATATTAATGCGGGTACGTGCTAATCTACAAAAACAATCCGAAAAATTATTGCCATCAAAGCAGCCTGTGGTCGATACTGCTTCAGCCAAAAACCTTACCGATCTCAATACTGCACTCAATATGTTACAGTTGGTCTTACCATAACGCTCTTACATTTTATCCTACAGGGTTATACCACGCAGCAAAGGTATTTTTCTGATGAGCTTCCCACACAGAACTATCACCTCTTGCCTGCCATAAACCCTGCAACGTCCACGTCCCACTATCTGCGGATGGAAATTCTATTTTGACAAAGCCACGACCTGGTGCATAGCCTGTCGTTAATACCGTAGTAATAACGGTCACCTGTGGAGAATCTTGAGAAAACAACTTATATATACTACGATTTGGCATAGCAGCCTGACTAACTAACTGTGGCATTGATGCATTATGCTGATGTGCCCGAATAATAGAAACAATACGAGCCTCACCACCAATAGTCGTGGCTAGCGCCTCGGTAAGATGCCGGCCAAACATGAATCCCCTGCTCGGAGTGTAATACGTAACGGTGCTATCTGTAGGCACAATCTTCTGATTCTTATAACGGTAACCGGCATTAAAATCGCTCCACATAAAACCGATATTAGTTGAGCTTGGTGTTGTAACGGTATCGGCAATTGCTGTAATAGCAGATTTATTCACATGATAATATCTACTTACAGCGCAACCAAGTGCATCCACACAGACAGTGCTCCGATTTAATGACCTAATCATTTCAACAGCACGTTTATCAGGATGCGCAAGGAGAGAACGCAAATCATAAAACTCTAACCCTCCATGACAAAATTGAATAAAGTCAAAAACTCTCCGCTCCCGCTCAATACCCACATACAGCGCCACAGGCAATGATGCATAAAAAGAGATCAGTACCTTACTAAAAAGATCATTGACACCCGCTGGAGAAAACTTTTCACAACATTCCTTATAAAAACCGTATCTTGTATTGAGTTCTACCTCCTCGTGGTTCCCTCGCACCAGAAAGACATTATCAGGATTTTGTTGTTTGAGCAGACAGAGCAGATAAAGCACTTCCGCACCATGCTCACCTCTATCGACAAAGTCCCCACAGGAGACAATATAAGTGTTTGGCTGCACTATGCGTAGCTGATCATCAATAATCTGTTGTTCCCGGAGATAAGTAATAGCCGAAAGCAGAGAGGATATATCACCATGAATATCTCCCCAACAGTATACGGTACTTCCTACAGATAGCACCGCTTTCCGGATATGCATCAGTTCATTGGATTTTACAGTATCGTCAGTAGCATTAATAACATGGCCACCCGTCATGTTTCTATTACTCTGCTCTACAGCCTGTACCATGCCGACAAAGGACTGTGCATCCAGTACGGTTTTTCCGCTTGCCAGCATAGAGCCACGGTCCCCATATAGCGCATTCCATTCGGCCAATAACCGCGGAACACAATATTGTTTCATGCCATTTGAGGACTGTAATTCCTGAGCAGGGATCTTACATAGCACCAATAATAAAAAAAAGGAAACCCCGAAAACACCACGATAACCCACACTACCCTCCATCTCATACCTATGCCATATTTTCTATCTTATTTACAGGGTACAAGTAGGATAACTTAATTGCAAATGCCGTTACCTGTATGACAATGTAAAAAACAAGAACATGCCGCAGTCAATCGGATCTGAAAAGGCAGCCCGCCCACACTCCAACATAAAACTACGAGGTATAACAAAGCTACGCCGGACAAGTCATAGCCAGACGAAGGCTGGTGCGCCCAGGAGGAATCGAACCTCCAACCTTCAGATTCGTAGTCTGACACTCTGTCCAGTTGAGCTATGGGCGCGTATAATTTCAAAATTTGCCACTCCTGAAGGGAGGGAATGAGGAATGGAGCTTCTCCGTCATTTCCTGTAGCAACGACTGGCGGAGAGAGAGGGATTCGAACCCTCGCGCCCCGTTTCCGGAGCTCTTGCTTAGCAGGCAAGCGCTTTAGACCGCTCAGCCATCTCTCCCAAGCTATTGTGCTTCGCTGCATATCGGAGTATAAAGAAATCATAAATAGTTTAAAGAATTATGCAAGCATTATGCTACGGTTGATTTAGGATTGTATGGCCTGTTCACTCATGATTCACGTTATTCCACGAGCACCAAAACGACGCATCATCAGTCACGGTAATGGCCAAATCAAAGTATATGTAACTAGCCCACCAGAAAGTGGCGCAGCGAATCGTGAAGTGATACGTTTATTGGCAACATTGCTAGACATGCCACGCACTACAATTACCATCGCATCTGGAGCTTCCTCGCGGATGAAACGCATTATTATTGATGCAAATATAACGTATGAGGAGGTACTTCAACGTCTTGGTTTGGCGGTACAACATGCCTTATTTTAAATGGTATGGTGTAGACAGCAATGGAATGATACATACCGGGACATTATTCTCTCGTGATCAACAATCAGCACACGCGGCAGTATTATCTGACCTCGAGATCACTATCATCGCATGTCAAGAACGATCTTACACTATACCGCATTATGTCGCGGCGCGAGAACAAGCATTATTATTTGAGCAACTGAGCATCTTATTACATGCAGGAGTACGGGTACATGAGGCGCTTCAAATCGCGGGAAGCATGATATCACATACCAAAAGCCGTTTAATTGTGGAAGATTGCACGCGTGCAGTTGCTGACGGTATGTTATTGAGTGAAGTAATGCGGCTGTATGGGGCACTCTTTTCCCATTTCACTTGGTGTATGATACGGGCCGCTGAGCAAAGCGGCACACTTGCACAGACCTGTCATATACTTGCGGAGTATTACCAGACAATTGTCACATTTAGAATGAAATTGCGTACCATATTACTCATTCCTATGGTTACTACTACCGTTGCCTTCATCGTAATTATAGGCATTATATACGGGGTCATACCACAATTTGCGCGCATTATGCAATCGACCAATAGCGTGCTACCAACCAGAACCACATTATTATTTTCTTTTGCATTCTGGGCACGAAGTTCGCTCGGCATTAGTATACTTCTTGGCACTCTCATCATTATCATTGGAGGGATAGTATGGATCATACGAACAGGAAGAAGATCTGCGATATCATTGTTTATTCATCTTCCCTTCCTATCTTCAGTCATACGTGATTTCTTGCTTGCTCGATACCTATCGGCACTCAGCTGTTTACTGCATGGTGGCGTTTCCTTATCTCGAGCACTTGAACTCGCTATCGAGGACATTCCCTATCGCAGTATTCGTATTCCACTCGAAATGGTTGTATATGACGTTATCGAAGGGAGTACACTATCTCATGCATATAAACAACATATACCACACCTCTCAGCAGCCTCATACGCTTTAATTAGGGTTGGAGAAAGAACAGGGACATTACCAAAGATGGTGGCCCTATGCGCACAACAGTATCGCGCTCGTATTAATTATCTTCTTCAAATGCTCGGCAAATTTGTGTACCCCTGTATCCTATTATTTTTAGGAACATTAGTTGGATTAATTGCACTTGCTTTATATGAGCCAATTTTTGCCCTCGGCAGCTCCATGACCCATACTATCTGATAGGTAAGATATATCCTATAGTAATGATTGACGAATCAACCGATACTGCTACACTAAATCGCAGCAGACAGAGATAATGCCGGGGTGGCGAAATGGCAGACGCACGGGACTCAAAATCCCGCGGTGGTAACACCGTGTCGGTTCAAGTCCGACCCCCGGCACCAGGCTTTGTTTTGAGACAGTGTCTTGTAGCATTATTAGGCTGCTCCTGAAAGACCCGGTCCGGAGGCGAGAGACTGTAACTTTTATGAAAAGACTACAGTGTTTCCAAACTTTGCGCTCAGTCATAGTAGAGTTCTTATGATTTTTATTCTACCCGCCTTTATCATACTGACCACAATATCAATCTTGATTACATGGATCGTCTTTGCGGTACTGTTCCAATTTCTGCTCATAACTGGACTTATCTATATATGTTACCGCCTAATGTGCTCAATCATAAGATATATAAAGCACGAGTGACTGCTCATACTTATACTACTACAACACTGATGCTACGCGTTCCAGATACCCGTTCCAGCAGCCGCAGTGCACCGTATCCCAGTACTGCCCCACACCACGCTCCCGCCAGCCATTCCTTGCAATACTCATAGACATTTGCACCAACAAAGTCCTTATGATAACTCCTCATGCCATACCCCCATGCAAGACCTCTGGTAACGGCCCTGAGCAACGAAAAATCATCACTCTCATTACAGGAAGTCGCTACCTCCACCAGGGAATAAAAAAATGTTAGTAAAAGGCCATGCGTCATACCATCGAGCAATGCTTCAGTTGTTTTTCTGCTTCCATACGTCTCTTCCCGCATCCCCTCAGTAACCTTCATCGATAACAGTGCCGCAAGCTGTCCTCCTACATACATCGCCGTAATAGGCAGTAGTCCGCGCAGTACCATCCGTGTCACAAGTCCATCTCTCTCTTGCGTATACTCATCATTCCGCATTATAAAACCCATATTCTCATGAGCATGCATAAGTACACCATATGATGCACTGCTGATCCCCAAGATACCCAATACCGCTACACTCATACGAAACAGCACAAAAATAATCCGATTCACCGTCTCTCCCACTCAGCTCACAACTCAATACATTCAATATATCATCTACGGTACTATAATAAACCCTCAATAACCAACCAGCTAAACTTTGCAAATTCTCGTAAATATTGGTAGCCTTTTTCTACTCATACTACTGTGTTTACACAGTATTTCTTCTGGAGAGATGGCTGAGCGGTCGAAAGCGGCGGTCTTGAAAACCGTTATCTCGCTAAAACGGGATCGTGGGTTCGAATCCCACTCTCTCCTCCAAACTTCTTCACAGGCGTAGGCTGTTGGGCTCTCAGCATGAGCCCTCAACTTGACAATGCGCCGAATCCTAATTATATTATTGTACGTATTTAATATAACTATAATTGGGATAAAATCGTGATAGAAAAATTTTTTAAGCGGTCAATACTGATCCTGATGATAGGTAGCAGCAGCGTTCAAGCTACTACAGATACTTCTTTGTACAACCCATTACAAAAAGACCTTCAAGCTCACAACGATGAGGCAACAAGTGCTCTTGATTCGGTTAAAGAAAACCTTAATCTCCTGAAAGCCATGTCGGATGCGTCATGGTTACACAGCAGGCAACCTTACAGAATTCATTATATCTTGCGCTCTATACCTTGTTAGCAGGAGTATGCAGCAACCTTGCAGAACTTGAAGATACAACTAAGCTCAGTACATCGCTACGTATCGATAAAATACTAAGACATATGATCACCCATAACAATTATTTTCTTTTAGGAAATATTATAGGCGGTGCGCTCATTCTAATTATTCAGGAAGGCCTAAAAGACAGGGCCGCTTAAATATACCGGTAAAGCAAAGTATTTATTTAACCCAGAAGTACACAATGTATGAACAAAATTCTCTATAGCTTAATACTCTTCTGTCAAACATACGCCATATACTGCGGCCAAGAAGCGCCTCAGACCGTCCTCTTTTACCCAGTGGCTTTTCATAGCGCATGGGACAAAGCAATCGACCCTCTCAATACACAGAACCTTTATGCTTGCACCAATCTACAATCAGATGTTCTGTTACAAGAAAATAATAGATTGCATTATGAAATAAGGTGTCTTACCGCATTGTTGGCACGATTCCGCCGTGAAGATAGGATTCAACAAGCTATTCAATTTGGCCAGCCGATATCGGTAATATCGTTACTGTCATCAATCTCAGAATAAAATTTATAAACCATTATGGGTATCGGGGAGAAAGCCGCATATCTGTGCATTCCATAAGCTGCGATATACGCCACGGTTTGCAAGCAATTCGGCATGAGTTCCATCCTCTACAAGTCTTCCTTTATCGAATACTAAGATACGATCCATCGTCAGCAATGTAGAAAGTCTATGTGCGATAACAAGTGTTGTACGATGCTGCATTAAAATATGTAAACTCTCTTGAATATAGGTTTCAGTAACCGAATCAAGAGCACTCGTTGCCTCATCAAGTAATAATATCGGCGGTCGCTTTAAAAACGCTCGTGCTATTGAAATTCGCTGTCGTTGTCCACCCGAGAGCTTAATACCACGTTCACCAACCAGGTGATCATACCCTCCTGGAAGTGCTATAATAAACTCATGTGCATGAGCATGACGCGCAGCCTCAATAACTGCTTCATCGGTAGCTTCGGCATACCCGTATCGAATATTATCGCGCAGAGTACGATGAAACAATGAGGGATCTTGAGGAATCAGTGCTATCGCTCGACGCAAGCTTTCTTGTGTAACCTGGGAAATAGAATACCCGTCAATAGAGATGCTCCCCGATTGTATATCAAACAACCGCAGGATCAAATTTACAAAGGTAGATTTTCCGCTCCCCGAATACCCTACTAGTCCAACCTTCTGACCCGGCTCAATAATGACTGAAAGATCTTTAAAGAATTCTTTTGTATCATTGTAGTGAAAGGTTACCGAGTCAAATACAATTCGACCATTGCCTACCTGTAGCTCACGTGCATCCGGCGTATCAACAATCGTATGCGGTACCATAATAGTTCGAATACCCTGCGACACTTCACCAAGCGTCTTCATAAACTTGGTTACATCTTGTGATATCTTCCATAAATTTAAGAGTAAGGTTGTATTAATCATCAAAATAAGTGCAAAATCACCTGCCGTAACATAGCCAAAGCGAAATCCATGGATCAATAATGCAAAATGGATCGATTCTAGCATCAAGAAGGAAGCGACCTGTAACGCCTTCACTTTAATTAAAAAATGTTCCCGCGCCAATTCAGCATTTGCAACATTACCTAATGCATCATGAGCTACTCGCTCCTCATAAGAATAACCCGTAAAAAGCCGTACTGACGCGATATTAGAAAAAGTATCAACAATGGTTCCTATTGCAACTGCACGCTCATGAGAGGTGGCATCGGACAACTCGCGAGATTTTCGTGCGGTTCCCAGCGCAATAGCAATAAATAGTAATACCCATACCACCATGGTCGCCGCAAAAAGTACATTAATGCGTGAGGTCACATAAATGGCAATAGAGACCGCACATACATTTTCTACAAACCGCTCGATAAAAATTTGCAACAATTCGGGAATACCCTTTGAAACATCATTCACCTTACTCGCTAAACTCCCTGCCATTTGTTCTTGATAAAAGGTGTGAGCATGATACATGCTATAAATCACCAATCGCTCTGCGATGCTTTGTTGCATACGTGGAATCATACGAACCATGATCCAATCAAACAAACGAAATGAAAACATTACAATAGCCAGTGTGGCACAAAACACTACTGCAAGAAATACCAGCTGCGACGCCGCTTCTTCATGTGATAACAAAGTCATGCGATCAAAGCATAATTTAATCAAATATGGTCTAAAGGATTGATCAACGGCCCATAGAGAACAAAGGCAGACCGCCCCCATTATATGATTCCAAAATGGACGAATAGTTTCCCGAACAAATCTACGCACCGTTATGGGAGGTTGTACACTATGCTTCATTACACGCCCCCCGCTTGTATAGCCTCACCACATCACTACCTATTAGGTGTAACACATTTTACTCATAAACAGTAGCGATAGTAGCCGATATAGTACTGTCGATAATCATTTATAGATAGTACCCACATACAACCGTAAAGCTCTCATATATCTTTTCCGCTTTATCCGACTTTACTGTATCAGCAACAAATTCGTCATATTTCTCTTTATACGGATTTTTCACCTTCACAACCTGCTTTGCATATATACGACGAGTTGCATTATTTTTCTCATAGGTCATCCAACCACCGCCGCCCTTCGCCATCGCAACAATACTTTCTGAAACCAGCTTACCTTTGTCATCAACGGTCACTGTATCTTTTTCCCAAATTTTATGACGTTGATAAGGACCAGCAACTAAAGTAACTGCATCAGAATCAAGCACTTCTATATAGACGTCTCCGCGAATAAATTCAGTATCGTAAGCAACAAAGTCCTGAAATGCTTCAGCCGCTCCGAGCTGTTCAAGATGACGCACTGCTTTTCCAACCATAAAGCGCACCGTTACCTGCTTTCCGGTTGGAAAGTAGGTAACCCCCACCACAAAATCCCCTTCAAGTAATTTTACTTTCTCAAAATAGGTCATTGAATATGCATTTCGCTCATGAAAACTAACCCAGCCATTAAGATATTTATTTGCCTGCGACAGAATAATTTTCACCATAGGCTGGCCATCTTGATCAACACTATTAATAAGATTCTGCCCAACAAATGCGGGATTCGCCATATCGGCCATAACGGTACCGTCCATGTTAAATACAAAGAGAGTAACGCCACCGTAGGCAAATCTTCCGTTTGGCTGCGACAATTCAGAAAATGATTCTTTAGCACCATGGGTACGCATAAAACTCACCGCACGTTTTACCACTGCTCGTACATCTGCCTCGGTCACTGCGGGATAATAACCACCAACTATTGCATATTCCTTTCCATCAGTGGTGGTAAGCCGTTCAACATAGACTCGTTTCCTTGCTCCTCCATGACGAGATGCATATTCATACCACCCCTTGGCATTCTTACTTTTCGCAATATTAACAATATCTCTGTTGGGATATTGATGATCTTCAGTCATGTTATCAATCAAATTTTGACCGATTAATTCAACACTTGGATGCGCAACACATATACCATTAAAATCAAATGCTTCAAGAAAAATTTCGCCTCTTCTAAATCGGCCATGAGGATTACTAACAGCCTCAAATAGGGTCATTGCCGAGGTCGATTTTCCATATTCAATAGCACTATGTACTAACTGCTCAGTAATATATTCTCCAGAGTCTGGATAAAACCCTGCTCCAACAATCAACAACTCATCCTCTTTATATACAAGTCGCACAAATGCGTTCATATATCCATTGTTCCACAGGAAATTTACAAATCCGCCACCCTGCTTCCCAACCGAGATCATTTCATCAAGTATATCTTTATGCGTCACTGCAATATTATCCCAAATAACGCTGCGCTGCGATCCAAATATAAGGCAATTGCCCTTATTACTAAACACGAAAACCTCTATCTCACCTCGGCGCCATCGCGTTTCGCTCACAAATGCCTTACAGGCTTTATGAATAGGGTTTTTTTCGATATACTCCACCGCTGCATCAACAAGCTTATGGCACTGATCAGCCTTTCGTTGCACATTAACACGTTTTTGGCCCTGTATTGCAAAAGAACAAAGCAGTGTACACACGGTATATGTTACAAACCACTTCATCACCCTTCTCCTTTATTTACGCTTGCCAAAAAGCTGTAACATGCTTAAAAATAAATTAATAAAATCAAGATACAGCTGCAATGCACATAAAATTGCTATCTTATTCAACATGACCTCACGATCAAGCAATGTGCGTGCCATCCGTGCAATTATGTGGACATCATATGCAGTGAGTGCAGAAAATAACAGTACGCCGACGATTGAAATAAGCATCTGAAACTGACTGCTTCCGAGGAACATATTAATGAGCAATGCAATAATGACACCCCATAAAACCATATATAACAACGATTGGTATTGTGTTAAATCTACCCGTGTCACGTATCCATATATTGCCATTACTAAAAACATGCCTGCAGTAGCAAAGAATAGTTGTATAATCGAACCGAGTTCGTAGACGCGAAAAATTGCAGAACCAGTCAACCCCGAAAGAACCGCATAGGTGAGAAATAACCCTTGCACATGGCTATAAGGCAAACTCACAATATTGCCTGATACTATCACCACAATACCAACTTGTACTAAGAGTAGTACCAACATCATAGGAAATGTTTGGAATATATAATGATCTGCAGCAAGATACGCCGTTGCCGCACTCAATCCTATAGCGCCTGCCATCCACGCAAATACACGATATAATACCTCCGTTACCACTCTGTTACTCTCATAGTTGTTATATTGTCCATTGATCATGGCAAATGTCCTTTACTTGCGATACCCTCATTATTCTTACTGTAAAGGTGATGAACCAATAGGAGCAATAGATTGTATTTTAAGTTACATTTTTGATACACCTAAATAATGAATTGTATCCTTGTATTGAATAAGGTGTGTTAGGCATGAACTTCCCCTTACCCTATAGAGTAGTATCTTCAGTACTCTGTCTTACCACAGTTGTATGGACTACACATATATGTAGCACAAGAAATAGCTCAAGAGACAGCGCAGAACTACCCAAAAAGAATTTTACCGCTACCATAGAAGGAAGTGATGGTCTATCCTATGTTGCTGATCATATCGCCATTGGCTCTCGTAGCAGCACTGAACATATTGTGGTGTATCATGCACCAAAAGAGCCTGGAGCGCGCCCCGGAGACTATGCAACCTATCTCGATCTTGGCAATATTACAGAAATCGTAACAGTATTTCCTTCAGAAAAGGAGCGAACAATAGCCTACGATACAACTGAATATGTGCCAATTACGGTAACATTTCATGATGGATCAAAAAAACATCAGTATCTGATCGAAGCACGTAAGGAATTATTCTGTGATGAAGTTGATGGGGCACAATATATTCCTCATGCGTTAAAATTTACCGCAGTAAAACGAATCACATTAAAAGGTACCCGTTGTACAACCAAAACTCATCCTGTGGCTCCTTCTTGTGAACCAATATCGGAACAAGAAAGACGTAAACATACCCAATGCTCCCATGCCGGGAAAGCAATTGATACCTTAACGCAGCAAGTAGAAACCCTTCCTACAGAGCAAAAAGGTAAATTGAGAGCAATGGTAGATACCGTACGAGATTATGTGGGCGCAATGTGCAGCACTGAATAACGTTGTTCATTATTTACTGCTACACTGATGAGTGCCACATACCCCATCAACAATAAGGATGTCCCATGGTTCATGATCTTACAAAAAAGAATGTTGCTGACCTTGTAGAGAATCAAAGCAAGCCTGTTATTATCGATGTTTTCGCATCATGGTGTGGACCGTGCATGCAAATGAAACCTATCTTCAAGCAGCTAGCAGCTGAATCAGCTGACGCCTATATTTTTGCGCAGCTAAATGTGGACGAAGAAAGAGATCTTGCAATTCAATATAGTGTTACCTCAATTCCTACCTTTATATTTATACAAAACAACAACATTGTAGGAAGAGAAGTAGGATATATGAGCAAAGAGGATCTGAAAAAAAAAATAACTGAACATCTCGAATCATAATCATCTTACGCAGTAGCATTATATTTCGTGATCCAACATTCCCGCTGTCAACATGAAGGTAAGGTATGAACAGACGATCTGTCTACCGCTTGCAATATACTATCACTATGATAGAATGCACGCGAGATTTGATGTTTTTCGCATCGACTACATACCCTTTAGACAATGGAAGTGTATCATGAACGGCAATAATACGATGCGTACCTTATATATTATCACCTTTTTACGTGTATTGTTGCTCATTATTTGTTGGTTGCTGGGAGGCAATACAAGTAGTGCTCTCCGTGCATTTCAGCATAGTGAATCGTATAGAACCACCCCTCCGTCCTCCTATGCTCGTGTTGGGGTCGTCAACATCGAAGGGCCAATAGAATCATCTGAACCATATCTCGATGAATTCACCGTGTTCTTTTCTGACCCATCAATTCAGGCAATACTACTCGTTATATCATCGCCGGGTGGACTTGCGGGAGTGTCATCGGCGATTGTCGAGGGCATCAGCGAATTAAAGGAAAAATACCCAAAACCTGTTGTTACTTGGGTTGATGAAATTTGTGCGTCAGGGGCATATCTTATAGCAGCTGGTGCAAGCGACGCTATTGTTATAGCACCACAGGCCACGGTAGGCAGTGTTGGTGTTATTTACCAAACCTGGCGATTTAAAAAATTTCTAAAACAGTGGGGGATATCTCGTGATGTATTATCTACAGGAAACTACAAATCGTTTGGTAATCCCTACATCGAGGATGACGCAGCTAGTTATGATTATATGCAGCAACGGCTAGATGAAGTATACAACATCTTTATTGAATATGTAGAAAGGGGTCGCCCTCAATTACGCGACATTCCCCATGAGCAATGGGCCGATGGAAAAATTTTCATAGGAAAAGCAGCATTGGAAGTGCAGCTTGTTGATAAAATAGGCGGCCACCTCACTGTGCAAGATACATTACGTGAATTGGCCGATATTGAGGGACCATTTGAATGGGTGTATCCGGTAGTACCACATAGTAATTCGAAGAATTATCAAGCGTATGTTGATGAACAGAAGCAAGCATCATCGACACATATGGAGCTTATACGGCGGCTTTTTACGCTCCTGGCAAAGCCGGGCATCCGTATGGAGTACTTGCCGTAATTGTATTCCTGGAAATGCAGCGTTTTGTGGTACTATAAGAAGGAACATAATCTTTTATAGTTATACAAAGCTGTTACAATGAAGCCTCTTACTTATGCTTTCCTATTAGATGTTACGCGCGGATATCGTGTACACCTTGGCGCTATGGTTCTTATCACGATTATGTGGTCTGTCGATGATAGCATGTTGCGGCCATATGCTATCAAGCTGTTTATAGATCAATTAGCTGCACGAACATCCGATACCTACGCGTTGTATGGATACGCGGCATTATATCTTGTATTGCGGCTCTGTGTCACCATATTCATGCGTCTCTGGGATTGGTTATCGCTCCGTATGGTACCCGGTATCAAAGCGCTCAGTCTTGAGAAATTGACCATGTATGCTATGCGTCATCCACAAAGTTTTATGCAGCGTAATGTATCGGGAATGCTTGCAAGTAGTATATGCACTTCTGCCGAAGGGGCACCTTATTTAATACTCCCCTTTGTTGGGAGACTCTTTGGGAGTTGCTGCCGCGTTATATTTGCCATTAGCGCGTTGTGGGCTGTGACGCCGTTTGTCGCAACTGGTATGTCTTTATGGGCATTATTTTTTCTAGGAGGAGGCATGCTATGGGCGCTATCCTCCCATCATCTTGCAGACCTGGCATCTACTCGTTATGCATCAGTCACAGGCGCTATTGTTGACACATTATTAAACAGCATCTACGTGCATCTTTTTGGACATTATGCCCATGAAGCACATCGTATACAGGACTATGGTGCACAATGGGCCCTTGCAGAACGCAAACGAGAAGGCTCCTTACTTTCCATGCATATTGTACAAGGGGTCTCATTTCTTCTTCTAGAAACATGGTCATTATGGATGATTATCACCGGCTACAATGCAAGAACTCTCTCTATTGGCGATACAGCATTAATCATTTCAATCAATACAATACTCATCGAAGCATTATGGGACATACCACAAGAAATTACTCACATCATTCGCGCTTTGGGAAAATTGTCTCAAGGACTACACACCATTGTACAACCATATGAACTAAGCCAGTCCCCACAGGCCTTACCACTTCGTGTTACCCATGGCAAGATTGAATATCACCAAGTAAGTTTCTCTTATCCGGACTCCGCACTATTATTTCGCCATCTTTCAATTACTATACCACCAAGACAAAAGGTGGGGCTTGTCGGCTATTCGGGTAGTGGCAAAACGACCCTTATTAATCTTTTGGTACGGCTTTTTGACATCACTAAAGGAACCATTTATATAGACGATCAAGATATTTCCCAGGTACAATTAGAAACCCTTCGTAATGCAATAACATATATTTCACAGGACGCATTACTATTCCACCGCTCAATTGCAGAAAATATAGCATACGGAAATCTCACTGCAAGCATGGAAGACATTATAAAGGCTGCGCAATACGCCGCTATTCATGAAGACATTATGTGCCTCTCCAATCAATATAACACTATTGCAGGGGAACGAGGTACTACCTTGTCTGCGGGACAAAAACAACGTATCATCATTGCACGCGCGTATTTGAAGAAATCACCTATACTCATCATTGATGAGGCAACAAGTGCGCTTGATTATTGTACAGAATCACAAGTGCAGTACTCTTTACGCACTCTCATGGAACAAAAAACCGCCATCGTTATCGCTCACCGATTTAGTACATTGCATCACCTCGATCGCATACTGGTCCTCGACAACGGGACTATCGTCCAAGATGGATCTTACGCATCACTCTTGAATAAGGATGGATTACTCCGCGATTTATGGAATGCGCAAATCGGCGATATAGTGCCTCACACTACACTATAGATCTTTTACTGCACTAATACCTTCATCAACTCGTAAAAGACATCTTTCGTGATAAAAATTGTAATGTGAATTTTTATAAAAAAAATATCTTTATTGCGCCAATATTCAAAATTAAAAAAATGTAGAATTTATTTAAGTGGCACGATATACTGGGTCAACATTACTATGAGCACCACACTAACAATACAAAGGCAACTAATGCTATTTTTTCGATGTAAAACGCATCTTTGCGGCGTACCTATACTATTATTTTTATATCAGGGTGATATGTATTCAATTCACCATAAGCATAAGGGCGGTACTGAACACATCTCCACACAATCATTAGAGGGAGGGGTACCAAAAGAAACGGCTTCCATTATTCCCACCAGGTATCCTAAGAGAGACAAATTTATTAAGCAGGTACGTCAACTGTTGCAACAGAACGACATCACAAAAGAGGAGATTATAGAAACTACCATCCTGCACTACACCTTCCCCGTCGCATGCTGCATCCCCCTCTATTACAATGTACACAATCAAACGTTAGATGTCCCAACAACAACAAAAAAACACCTCCTCTATCTGCCGTATAGATTGACCATAGAGTCTCCGCTAACAGAACAATTCAGTGTCTCCTCCAAAACAATCAGTAAATATGTACTGCATTATCTCAAAGAGATCGCCCCCGTTCCACAGAAGCCAATTCCAGTATATACAGAACAGCAAACATTAAGTGGTACAATACATTCGATGGACGCTTCTAAAGAATATAATAATCAACCAAAACGTATACCCAAAGACCAACTAACGATTATCGCACAGAGTAATGCGCGCATAAGACGTTGGCCTACAATGTACACTACAACACAGAATGCTCCTATTTGCGAGGCATATCATATTACCTATTACCCCGAATCACACCTATTGATTGCTGCACGTATTAAAGAAATATACCAGTACCGTAATGAGATATTGGTGTAACAACCTGTAACGGAAATACCCACAGAGATGGAAATTCTCAGCACATGCTACACGCTATTGATGAAGTTTCTCATCCTTCACTATCACACCCATACGTTCAAGGCGCGCACGGAGCTGATCAGCACGCGCCCAATCACGTTGTGAACGTGCATGTTCACGCTCTGTCATAATATGGCGTATCTCGGGAGTAATCTCTACAGTGACCTCAGCTAATGGCTTGAGATCGAGACCAAGCACATCACGAACCAATCCTGCAATAACTGACCTTGCAATAGGCATGGTACGTATCATCTGGCTCTGCTCAAAGAGTATTCCCATCATTCCTTGAACATTAAGATCATCGCAAAGAAAGGAAATACAAGAATGAATGAGTGTAGCTTCCTGTTCAGAAAGCAGATCCCATGCAATAGCGGCTATTGAACATTGTTCCTGCACCAAAGCATCGTGCAACAGTGTAATTAACTTTACATAACTTTTGCTCGCTGCAGCAATATCATCCCATGAAAAGTCAAGCGGACTGCGATAATGATGAATTAAGAAATAGTATCGTAAAACCATTGGATGCCATCTCTCAAATGCCTGAGCAAGAGTAACAAAATTGCCCAATGATTTAGACATTTTTTCCTGCTGTACACGCACAAATGCATTATGGACCCATGTTTTAACAAAACAATTACCAGTTAATGACTCACTCTGCGCACGCTCATTTTCATGATGAGGAAAGATGAGATCCATACCCCCTCCGTGAATATCAATCGTGGCTCCAAGATACCGCAAGGCAAGCGCAGAACATTCAATATGCCATCCTGGCCTCCCCCAACCCCATGGACTTTTCCAAAATGTACCCTCAAGCTCCGATTTCCATAAAGCAAAATCAAGCGGATCCTCTTTGTCCTCATTAACCTCTACCCGAGCACCAGCATACATATTACGCAACTGTTGCCCTGATAATTCTCCATACGTCGGATATGAATGTATACGAAAGTAGACGCTCCCGTTAACCGTATAGGCATGACCCCGATCAATAAGTCCCTGTACAGCAGCAATAATTTCAGGGATATGATCGGTAACTCGTGGCTCATACGTTGGTGTATGACACCCTAACTTTTGCATATCATCATGGAATAGCTGAGTAAATCTTTTTGCAATTACTGGGTACTCATAAGACGATCCCAGCTCCTTTTCTGCACGATGTAATAATTTATCATCAATATCAGTCACGTTACGGCAGTAGGTAACCTGATACCCTAATGAACGCAAAAGCCGGTATAGTAGATCAAATACCACATAACAACGACCATGACCTATATGTGCCCTGTCATAGGGAGTGACACCGCATACATACATAGTAATACATTCATGTGAATCCGCATGCACTGGAGCCTTTTTGCCTTGTAATGTTGAGATGATAGATACCTGACCCATGATCTATGCCTCCCCCTCTATTTTTTTGTGTAGAATACATCCTGGCCAATTTCATGAAAAATAGTATCATAAAGAAGCTTGCCTGATAAGCAACCCTTGAACCGGAGTTTTAGATGTATAAACGATCACCCACGCGTGAGACACGCCATGTGTATCTCACGGGTATTCTATTGCTGACAGCGTATATGCTCTCAGCGAAGGAGGATGATTCTTTAGGACTGCTTACTCCAGAAGAATTTGCAGCACATACCAATAATCATACCAGTAGCACTCAGATCGATTATGAGGAACATCCTGTTCGCATCAAAAAAATTCTCGTAGAAGGTAATCGGACAATACCAGCCTATACCATCCTTGCAAAATGTCCCTACCGCCCAGGAGACCTTATATCTCGATCAAAAAATCGATTATTACTACGAAGTCTCTATAAAACATTTGGCATTATTGGCAAAATCGAAATTGAGGAAGATCATCCTGGCACTGCAACTCTGTATATCGTTGTTACAGAAAAACGTCCTATACGCAAGGTAACCTTACGTGGCAACAGTGTTATTGGAACAAAGGCGCTTGAAAATAAGCTCGAATTAGGCTCCGTTACTTCAGCCGATGAGGGAGACTTTACTGTATGGGGAGAAAAAATTCGTAAACAGTATGCCGAAAAAAGCTACCACAATGTAACAGTAACCGGTTCATTTATCACTAATGATGATGGTGAAACTGAGGTGGTACTGATGATTGATGAAGGTCAGCCAACCTACGTACAGCGAGTTAATTTTATTGGCAACTGTATCGCAACCGACCGGCAACTACGCTCATTACTATTCACACGCGAAGATTGGGTATTCGGATTTCTCAACCGCGCGGGAACCTTTCAACCAGAAGCACTTGAGTATGATAAGTCGGTCATCGAAAACTTTTATCAAAATAGAGGATATCTTGCCGCACGTGTTACCAATGTCGCAGTTCAGCAAATACCGGGAACCCATAATGTTAGCATTACTTTTCATATACACGAGGGTGACCTATACACCATTAGCGAAATACATGCGGAAGAAAATCAATTGATGTCTGAGACGGAGCAGCTTTCCATTATACCAATTAAACCAAGACAGATATATATACGAGAGCTCATACGAGATACCCTAGAAACTCTACGCATGGTATGGGGAGAGCAGGGCCATATCTATGCAGATGTACATCCAACCATAGTCCCTGATCCAGAACAAAGAACCGTTTCCATCACCTTTCATTCAGACCTTGGCCCATCAATGCGTCTCAATAGAATTACCCTCATTGGTAACACAAAAACTAATGATGCTGTCATACGGCGCCAAATTACTTTGCAAGAAAATGAGCTCATTACAACACGACAATTAGAGCTATCAAAAAGTCGCGTACAAGGTCTCGGCTTCTTTGATCCCAAAAATGGGGTTAACTGGAATATTGTCCGACTGGATGAAGAAACAGCGGATCTTGAATTGATACTTCAGGAAGTTAAAACTGGTCAATACTTCCTACAACTTGGCACAGGAGGAATGCCAACTGACAAAACCTCACCTTCTGACACATTCCGTGCTAGTGTTGGATTACAAAACTCCAACTGGTTAGGCAGGGGTATTCAGGGTAATATTAGCGCCTCGTATTCACGGCAGGACAGAAGCTTTGATGTGACACTTGCGGATCCCTGGTTGTTTGATCGGCCATTATATGGAAGCCTCAATGTATTCCATCGACGCTCGAAATATGAGGATTTTAAACTTGCAAATAACCAGCACCCTTCAGAACTTACTACTGCAGGGTTTGCAAAACTTGGCTTCGCTATTCCGCGTATGCTTAACGTTACCGCACTGGCAGAAGGTGGATTTGAGAGTATTTGTTTTCAAGAAATTGCAAGCAACGATATACTCGACCCAATTTTACAACGCCGCTTTCAATCAGGTAATGTGTTAAGCCTCGGATGTATTCTCATGCAGGACCTACGTAATCACCCCACCCACCCAACAGCAGGATATCTATGGAACACCGGTGTTAAAGTTGGTATTCCATACAGCCTTGCAAAAACAGATTTTGGGTTTGTGAAATGGGATTTCGATGCACAATGGTATGCATCTATTATCGATGAGTACGACCTTATCTTCCGCCTCCACCTTTTTGCAAGTGTGATACAGCAAATTCACCACTACTCAGTTCCGTATCGCGAATTATTTCATATTGGCGGCCCGGCAACCGTACGTGGCTTTCTATTTGGACAAATCGGCCCTACACTCAATGGGAATTCACTTGGTGCTCTAAAGGCTTTTGTTATTAATGCAGAGTTACTCTTTCCTATTAAGCTTGATGCTTCAATTCGTGGTGTATTATTTTACGATGGCGGTGCCGGCTGGCATACTCCTGATACACAACTTATCCCACAAGGCTTATTAATAAACAACCACTTTAACTTCCGTCATGCAATTGGATTTGGCATACGCCTTACTCAGCCAACACCAGTACGTATCGATGTCGGCTTTAAACTGGATCGCAAAAAACGATTAAATGAAACACTAAGCGAGGTACACTTTACCATGGCGCGTGACTTTTAATCAGCAGTCAATATATATTCACCTCTTGCACTACTATACCATTGTTGCATAGACTGTCCTGTAGGGAGGGACGATCATGCACAAAATATATACCCGTATTGCACATCCACTTGCCATTATACTGACCCAAGCATTTCTTTTACTTGCTTCAATCACCTGCGAAAACAGGTTCATTGCACACCTCTACAAATACCAGCGTGCTACACAGCAACTTGAATCGATTAAAAAAACACACCAAAAGGCTACTCACCGCTTCTATACCATATGTGATAGAGGTGCAATCCACACCTACGCTACACAGCAGCTCAAATTGGTTCCTATCTCTATTGCTTCAATAAAACATCTCCATGGTAACACCACTCTATAAAATTCGTGTAGTGTTCATATTTCTGTTGCTCTGTTGTGCATATAGTACAATTATTATGAAGTTATATTATGTACAGGTTCGACACGCACATTATTTTGCATCACTAGGAAATCGTCAATATTCAGTACGTCATACGCAAGCTCTTGAGCGGGCGTTGATATATGACAGACATCATAATCCTCTCGTCATTAACGTATCCCATCCCAGCGCCTGTATCACACCGCGACAGTTACAGGATACCACACGCATGATACAGCTCTTAGAGGATAACTTCCCCGCAGCAGCGCGGCGGCTTCATGAACAACCAGATACTGGATACTTATATATACAACGACACCTTACTGAAGAGGAGAGGCTGCGCTTAGAAGAAGCACATATACCCGATATCTTCTTTATCAATGAACCTGGCAGATTTTACACTGTCCCCTCACTCGGCCCTCTGATAGGGATTACCAATGCCGATAACGAAGGAGCATTTGGCATTGAACGCGTATATAATACGCAACTACAGGGCAGTGCAACGGAATACACCGTCAAACGTGACGCTCGCAATCGACAACAACTCTACTTTGAGAAACAGGTAAATCAGGTTGGCGCTTCAGGAGAACCATTAACACTTACTATTGACAGCAATTTACAAGCAATTGCCTATGAAGAACTAAGAAGCAGCATAGGAAAATTTAATGCCCGTGAAGGAGCGGTAATTATTATGGATGCTGCCACCGGAGAAATTCTTGCCTGCGCGAGCTACCCCGACTTTGATCCTAATCATACTCGCTCACTTTGTATAGATCATACTAAAAATCGCGTCTTCGCAGAGACCTATGAATTTGGGTCTATTATTAAAGTATTCCTTGCGCTTGCCGCACTTGCTGAAAAAATAGTCACTCCTGATACGCTCATCGATTGCCATAACACTCAACACATTGTACTACACAGTATGCGTATCAACAATTGGCGCGCCGACGGCACTATTCCATTTTCTGAAGTTATTATGCGATCAAATAATATTGGTACAGCACAAGTCGCATATCTACTACAAGAACGTTTATATACTCACTATCGTGCCTGTGGCTTTGGCACCAAGGCCGGATTACTCCCCGAGGAACAAGCAGGATATATCACTCCTCCTCATACCTGGACTCCTCAGTCATATGCCTCACTATCCTATGGCTATGAGATTTCAGCAACATTGTTACAACTTGCTTGTGGCTTTTGCATGATTGCACGCAATGGGATTCCCGTACACCCGTCTATCATTCGTGATGAGCTGCCACCGTTACAACCAACCGAGCCAATCTACTCTGCAGATGTTATAGACCAGATTCACCAGATGCTTACGCAAACAATCACCCACGGCACGGCGTATAAAGCACATATCGCGGGCTATCATATCATGGGAAAAACTGGCACTGCCAACATTCTTGAAGATGGCGTATATCAACCAAACAAAAACCTTTTCACCTTTGCTGGTATTATTTTACAGGGAGAGTATAAACGGGTAATCGCCACCTTCATCAAAGAGATCAACGTCCCCGGCCCACAGCTCTATGCATCGGCAGTATCTGCACCATTATTTGAACGTATCGCCGAACGCATGCTCATACAAGAAAAAATCACCCCGCGCCTGTCAATAAACAGCATGGGGTGATTTTTGTTAGATTTTTAAAGATCGCTTTAAGGCACACTAATTAATGCTGGGATAATGCGCAAAATCTTCTTCATTTTCTTTTTCTGCTTTATACCAATTCCACAGTACCCACACAACAAGTGCAGCACCACCGGCAAGTAATACCGCCTTACCTTTGTTATCCATAACCCAAATACGCGCTTTTTGGAGATTATACGATATTTTAGCAACAGCTTTTGAGCCTTGGACAGTAGCGGGAACGGACCTTATAGCAGCAACACAACGACTCATCGGCGATAATTTTTCTGCTTTAAGAGCACCTACAGCCGTTTTCTCCAACCCTTCTGTTAACCCCGACACACCCTCAACTACCGCTGTCGCACCTGCTTCTATCATCGGCTTTATAGGGTCTTTAATCACCGCTTCTTTAACAGCTTCTTCTATACCCTCTCTAACCACCTTCACAGCCTCGTCAGCAACACTTGCATAAGAAACAGATCCAACAAATAGTAACGCGTAAGATAAGAGGTGTACCTTAGTAACAGCCAATTTCATAGAGACGAATTCCTTCCTAATTATGATATGAGTACGGGCGTACTCTTTTTCAACACTTTTATAACAAATTCAATTATCTATCAGTTTACAAAGAAAATCAGTATCGTCAAGCTCAGTTCGTCAATCCAACTTATTTGGTTATTTGAAATCTAACCTGTCGGTGTATGCAATATACCGTAATGCACCCCAGCTCTATTCACCCTTGTATTTCTATAGTATTTTCGCATAAGCTCTTCCCGTGCACCAACACCTACTTGAAGGAGGAACGTATCCTATGAAGTACTCAGCCCGGCATCGCTATCTCGGCCTACTATTGCTCGGATCAGGATGGGTTGAACCTGGATATGCAGATGAAACTCCCTTTTTTACCAGTCGATCATTTCTCTTCGAACGACCCCTCAACCAGAATATCGCCGCACGCAATTTTTTTTGGCAAGATATAGAAGCTGAACTAGAATACAACGGCATACGTGTTCTTCCCCTATACCAACACACTCGGTGCAACCTGCGACTAGCCGGCTATTTTCTACTCAACTGCCAATCGTCAATTACCATCGCTGGAAATGATAGCGGCGCCGCACTAACGAGAGATGTCTGCGCAGAATACCTCAGGCTTCCCAGTACCTTTAACGGCATACTGTCCCTTACACCGTACGAGCGACAAACCGGCACTTTAGTCACCTACAATCATAATCTTGGACACATTATCAAGTGGCTTGAGAGGGTATGGTTCACTGTTTCATTCCCTATCATATCATGTAAGCGCGCATTAAACCCATCACAACGAATCCTGACAAACCCCGGCCCTATCAACGATAACGCCCCCTCTGATCTGCTCAGTGCATTTAATCAACCCTCATTTCGATACGGCCGCATGACCACTCATGTTTTATCAAAGGCTGGACTCTCCGAAATTAATATCGGGTTTGGCACCACATTTGCCGCAAAAAACGATTTCCTTCTCTGGTATCAAACGACCCTCGATATTCAAACCTTTAAACGAGCAGATCCTACTTTTCTCTTTAGCCCAGTAGTGGGTCCTAACGGCCATTTCGCCTGGTCTAATGAGGTTGCTATCGGATTTCCACTACAGCCTGAAGATTCTTGTTACCATGTACGCCTTATTATGAACCTCGCCTCTCATTTTTACTTCCCTAAAAATCAAATACGCGTATTTGATCTCCACCATAAACCATGGAGCAGGTATCTACTACTCCGCAATCAACGAGATCGCAGCCTTGTTGTCCCCGCGATTTCTGTCCTTAGTCAATGCGTCCGAGTCCACCCTCATTGCGCTGGAGAACTTGCCATCAGCCTTGCAGGAGCATATGAAGGATATACTATCGAAGCTGGATATTTTCTGTGGGCTCGCAATCAAGAACGTCTTACCTTCCTCAGGCAAGGATGCAGTCCTACCCGTCCCTTGGTCACCGATTTTGGCATTGCCGATATAACGCCCGAGTCAACCTGTAGCGCAAGCAATAGCACCATATTTCAACCAGGAACACCTGACACTACCTTTGTTACACTCTTTCAAAATGACATTAATCTCCATTCTGGAGCAACTCCTGGCGCCCTATCACAAGGGGTACACATAGAGCTAGGATACCGGGGTACCTGCGCATACGCCGCACTCGGGTCCTGGATAGAGCAGCCACATACTAATACCGCACTAAAAACGTGGGGTGTATTCGGCACTATCGGCACCGAGTTTTAGTAATACAATAAAAAGTGGCCCGGAAAAATTTTCCGGGCCACAATTCATACACAGATAACCAACGACGGATTAGTACATTGGCCCCATACCGCCACCCATACCACCATGGTTATGAGCAGCAGGAGACTCCTTTTTTTCTTCAGGAACATCCACAATCATTGCTTCAGTCGTCAACATAAGACCGGCAATTGAAGCAGCATTCTGCAATGCAGAGCGCACCACCTTTGCAGGGTCAATAACTCCCGCCTCAATCATATCAACAAACTTGCCATGACGAGCATCAAAACCACGATTCCCTGACTCAGCACGTACCTGGTTCACCACGACAGATGACTCATATCCTGCGTTCGATGCAATAATACGCATCGGTTCTTCTAACGCACGACGAACAATCTGTACACCCAAACGCTCATCACCATCTAATTGCAAGGTATCAAGTGCTTCCTGTGCACGAAGAAGAGCAAGACCACCACCAGCTACTACACCTTCCTCCACAGCTGCTCGGGTTGCATGCAGTGCATCATCAATGCGATCCTTTTTCTCCTTCATCTCAGTTTCAGTCGCAGCACCAACTTTAATAACAGCAACACCACCGGCAAGTTTTGCCAATCGTTCTTGTAGTTTTTCTTTGTCATACTCAGAGGTACTGTTTTCTATTTGTGCACGAATCTGTAATACACGACCTTTAATTTCAGCTTCAGAGCCTTGGCCATCAACAATCGTACAGTGATCCTTGGTAACAATAACTTTCTTAGCACGACCAAGATCACTAAGGATTACCGTTTCAAGTTTTGCACCGAGCTCTTCCGAGACAAGACGACCACCGGTTAATACTGCAATATCTTCCAGCATCGATTTACGGCGATCACCAAATGATGGGGCTTTGACCGCCACCACTTGTAGTGCACCACGAAGACGGTTAACTACTAAAGTAGCAAGTGCTTCAGTTTCTACATCTTCAGCAATAATTAAGAGGGATTTACCTACTTTAACCACCTGTTCAAGCACCGGCACAATACTTTTCATTGTGCTGATTTTTTTTTCAAACAACAAGATATATGGATCGCTTAATACCGCTTCCATCTTCTCTGAATTTGTTACAAAATACGGGGACAAATAACCACGATCAAAGCGCATACCATCAACGACGGTAAGCTCACTTTGCATACTCTTCGCCTCTTCAACGGTAATAACACCATCACGTCCAACGCGTTCCATTGCATCAGCAATCTGGCTACCAATAAAGACGTCAGAGTTAGCTGATATCATCGCAACTTGCTCGATCTCTTTTTTGCCGCTTACCATGGTGGCGCGTTTTTTAATGTCATCAATAACAACCATAACAGCCTTATCAATACCATGCTTTAATTCCATGGGATTAGCGCCAGCGGTCACGTATTTATGTCCTTCGCGGAAAATAGCTTGGGCAAGCACCGTTGCCGTTGTAGTACCATCGCCAGCAACATCGGCTGTTTTGCTTGCAACTTCACGCACCATCTGGGCGCCCATATTTTCTAAACTACCCGCAACCTCAACCTCTTTAGCAACCGTTGCTCCATCCTTGGTAATAACCGGAGAGCCAAACGATTTTTGCAGTGCAACATTACGACCACACGGTCCAAGAGTTACCTTCACCGCATCGGCAAGGATATTAACCCCTGTCGCAAGTTTTTGCCGCGCCTCAGTGCCAAATATTATCTTTTTTTCAGCCATATATTGTTCCTTACTTAATTAGTATGATGCACTCTTATCTGTCTGCCGGCTCGCTAGCCGTAGCTTTACCACACCACTGGCTAGGATGCCATCGAATGTTACTTTTCGAAGACCCCGAGTACCTCATCTTCACGAAGTACACGCATCTCTTTTCCTGCATCAGTACCAGAAAACTTACTAAAGAAAACAAGGTCATCTTTTTTAATTTGCATCTGAATGACAGTGCCATCCGACGCAACCTTACCTGCACCTACCGCAAGAACGCGCCCTACCTGCGGACGATCATCATCCTTTGCATTACTCGGTAGATAAACACCCCCTGCAGTCTTTTCTTCAGTATCTTTCACTAGCTGCACCAATACACAGTCTCGTAACGGCTTCAACTTTTCAAGCATATACACCTCACTTTTATTATGGTTCATGTCATCATAGTTCATGTTGTTCATCAGGCTAGAAAATAGCACTAACCCTTCCTTGAAGAGCCAGTATAATAGAACCGCATTTTTTTTCAAGGATTTTATAATAATAGACTAAGATTTTCTTCAAAAATGATCTAAGGCGAATTATAAATTATAAGGGAAACGCCATGAAAAATTACAGACCTACACTCGATAACTTTGCAACATCTATCCAATACTCAACAATTCAACATCAAAGATAAGAGTAGCCCCTCCAGGAATCAGATTCCCCGCACCCCGGGTACCATATCCTAAGGCTGCAGGAATGATAAGCCGCCGCTTCTCTCCAACCTGCATAGACAATACTCCCTCATCCCACCCCCGAATTACCTGACCAACACCAATGGTAAAGGTAAACGGCTGCCCTCGATCGAGGCTACTATCAAATTTAGCTCCAGGCTTGCCGCCGTCTTCCAACCATCCGGTATAATGTAAGGTAACTTTTCTGCCGGCCTGTGGCCTATCGCCAGCCCCTGGGGTAATAATTTCATAAGCAAGCCCCGACTCAGTCATAATTCGTTGTTCCACTATTGCTTTTGCCTTTGGTAACGGTACCTGCTTATCCGTATTTCTCAACTGTGAGGCATATCCTACCACCAAAAAAGTTGCTGCCGCAGCCACACATCCCGCCACCATCATCTGAATACGCATATACGCTCCTTGTATTAATACAACTTATACTATTGCCTATTTCTTCCTTTTACCTGGAGGCTCATTGTAACTCGTTTACGCTAGCACAGAAATACATACCTGTTAATCTGAATAATCAAATAATAATTTGTGACCGTACCTGGAACATCGATATACCGACATATTGACCACATAAGTCATGCGTATCACACTCATAATCTAGCTATAGCCGTTGATTTTATTGACGTCAATTGCAGCAAATCTCTATAGTGATTCAGGAATTGTACAGCCTAACAGGTGTCATATAAGGGGGAGTGGTATGAAACAAACATTTCACAAAACATATATATTTTTTTGTCTCAGCAGCATCGCAGCGCATTATGCATATGCACAACAGTGCATCGACCAGCTCAGCGTTGCCAGTTCAATCAAAACCGCATATTACAACAATCTTAACAGTGCACAGCTGGCAAGCAATTCCCGCGTCATGTTTCCTTATCTAGGAGACCCGATTAACCTTGCAACTATTGCAGGAAATCCAGGCGGCCAGTTTGGATCAGCAATTGCTACTAACCGTGACGGATCTGTTATCGCTATTGCAGCCAAACAAGGTGGCCTCAATGGAACCGGTGTTGTCTACATTTTTGCACAACACTTCTCCGCATGGGACCTTGTACAAATCCTTACTCCAAGCGACGGAAGGCCTGGGGATCAATTTGGTCATAAAATTGCTATATCAGCGGATGGAACAACTATTGTCATCGGTGCTCCGTATGCACAAAACAACGCAGGCGCTGTCTATATTTTTAATCAAACCAGAATCAATACCTGGACTCAAACACAAAAATTATTAGCTCCGAGCGATATTACAAATATTGCATTCGGTCGCGCAATCTCTCTTTCCTATGATGCTCGAGTTCTCATTGTAGCAGCCCCTGGCGGTGAACTCTATGACATACCCACCCAACAGGGGTATGTCTATTCTTTTATTCGCGACCCCAACTGCAACACACCGGCCACCTGGAAGTTTGAGCAAGCCTTTAGTGGCACCAATCAAACAGCTGCAGAATTTGGCGCCGGCATCAATTTGAATGGTGATGGCTCTGTACTCGTCGTAGGAGCCCCTGGATTTAATTATACCGTTGCTAATGAAGGCGGTGTATTCCTCTACACTCGTTATGCTGACGACAGTGGATGGAACTCAACACAACCAATTTTTATTACACCAGACCCAACCATAAATGGTTCAATAGGCGCTGATGTACGATTTGGTAGCGAAGTTGCAATAAACGGTGACGCTTCTACACTATTCATTGGTGCTCCAGGCTTTCCTGCGAATGGCACCTCACGACCAGGAGTAGTCTTTTATTCAGATAGACCAATACAATTCCCTACAAGCCAACGCATATTACAGGTACTTAATATTCCTACAACGTATGTAGGTCTTGGAAGCAGCATGGCACTCTCCTTTGATGGTCGTTCTATAATCATCGGGACTGCATCAAATACAAACGGTGGATACATAAATGTCTTTGTAAACGCTTCAAATGCCAATAGCAATAACCTTAAAGCACCTAATGATACCAGTTATCGTGAAGCGCAAAACCTACGACCAATTACCCAAGCAACAACCTTTGGTACTGTCTGTGCTCTGTCATGTGATGGAGGATACTGCATAGCGTCTGATCCAAATTACCTAGGAGCCGGTGTTGCATTTGTGTATAGAGGAGTTGGTGCAATGACAACACTTCCTCATGAAATCATAAACACTCATCAAAGTCATATATCATGCGCTCCATGTCCGCAATGTCCATCGTGTCCACCATGTCCACCATGTCCAAAGCCGCCATCTCTGATTCCATTATATGCACTAAGTTTCTTCCTACTTGGATATTGCCTGACACGATAAACAGTTGTTATGAAATATGATATACCGATAACCTCAGATATTATAATCCCGGGCCACGAACTCACTATCACCACTAGTAAGTCTGGTGGCCCGGGAGGGCAACATGCAAACAAAACTGATACTCGTGTCACCGTGCGATGGAACATACAAACAACATCAGCCCTCACTGAGGAACAACGAATACGCGTCACGCGAAAATTGCAACCATTCTTAACTGAGGCGGGGGAATTGATTATTCACAGTAGCGTCTCACGCAGTCAATTACAGAATAAAAAACAGGCGCTGCAAATACTCGCAGACAAAATACGTACCTCACTATACGTCGCAAAGCAAAGAAAAAAAACCAAAATTCCTACCCCGGTCAAAGAGGCAATCATGCGCGTCAAAGCGCATCGCAGTGCACTTAAAAAAACACGTAGCACGCGTGATTATGATGAATAACACACTGCTTAGTCGACACTCTCAAGAATCCATTGCTGAGCCTTACTAGATACACGGACAAGTGGCATAGCAATAAGCACAAAGGTTTCATAACTGTGCATAGTTCGAACCTCTTGCTCAATTGCATCAAATTTCTCAAGGATAGTTTCTACGCTCATCAAAATCTCTTCCCCCTTGTCTATGGTACCACGCCATTGAAATAGTGCTTGTATTGGCAAAAATTTTGCACAAGCGATCATTTTCTTTTCCAACAGGCGTTGAGCAATACACTCCGCCTCATCATGTGAGGGACAAGTCAACCATATGACACAGAAGCTGTTTTTCATACCTATCCTTAATAATATTACCTATCTTCGTATTATACTGAATACACGAGAGAATGCTATCTAATATTATACCAGTCCACTACATACAGAAAACCTACGCGCGTAGGGATCGTATATGATAACTCCGAGACACTATACTTGATGTAAGCAACAGTAGAAAATCATAGAATAGGAGTATAAGGTATGGTTTGCAGAAATCAACATATGAAACGGATTTACGTACACTTCCTGATACTATTACTTGGTACAGGAACAGCTGCAAGAAAGGCATCCGGTGCTTGGTATAATCCGATTTCTCTTGATAGATATTATGACATTGATTTCTTGATACGCACTAAAATAACTACCTACGGAGATGAATCATGTAATATTAGATATACATTTACCCACGAAAGCAATCAAGAGAAAATTTTCGGGGACCTCTTTAATAACAGAAGTACCATATCATCCTCCTGTCCGAACGAAGCCTATAGCATACACCTACGCCGTCAGTCTTTTACATTACCCCTACTAAGTTTTAGAATAACAAATGAGCAAGGAACAGTTAGTCTGAACAATCAAGATTATCAAAAGGTTCCCACTTTCATCCTCAGAAGCTCCGATGGATTAATGCTAACAACAGAAAAAAGAGACGATGGGATTCCAAGCGGATTGTTATCATTGATGCTTCATACGAGGCGACACACGATATACCGCATATCATTGGAAAATGAGCCACTGACCAGTATAGGGCTTCCGCAATCTACAAAGGTACAACTGTTACGTGATTATACACATAATGTTATTATGCCACGTGGCGATTGTTTACTCGTGAATCCATCTTTAACGAGAATCAAAACTACGCTAACAGCAAAACTTCCTTACATGCCAACACACGACATATACAAGAGTCATATTAATGAAAATACTCTCGACTTTATACCGGTTATATTCAATTTAGACCAGATGGTAGATAATACCTGGTTAGAGATGCCTACAGAATTGCAACCTACCGCTTACGACAACTGTATACAGGCCCTACAAAGCGTATTAGATCGCACATATTCTGCAAGTACACCAATAGCATTTGATGCGGGATATCCGGTTACGGTGTCGATTCTTCCTGAAGATCAGGGATATATACCACGCCATGTACGCAAGAATTTACGTGTTTTTTATAATGTAAGCTCTTATGCAGACCTCAATACACTACAGAAGGCACGACGATTAAAGTCACTCTGTACTGGTATATTGATAGGAAACTATACAGCTTTGTGCATAGTAGGGATACTGCTAGGAATGCGCAAAATCTCAGAAAAGTCAGCGTGTATTGGCCTTGGCATAGGGACAGGTGCGGTTCTTGTAGCAAATCAAATAAGAAATAATCAGCTGCAATACTTGAGTAATCTAGGAAGTAGTTAATCAAACAACAATAATAGAATGCTGGTTATACCAATAAAGCCCTTATTACGACTCCAATGATAAAGCAGAATTTTTACGTTATAGTATTTAGGTATACCTTCAATTCTTCTCATCACAACAGAAAAGTTAGCTAACCTGACTGCAGTAAAAAAGCACATAAATATACAAACATCTGAAGCTATTTATTTATCTCCCAATAAATCACGGACATACATCCGAACTGAGCTATTATTGCCAGCGACAAACAGCACAATTGTAATATATGGCACCCACTTAGACGTTACTGATGCTTCCGAAGCAACACGCTTGGAGCAAATCCAAACAATATTAGAACGAGCAAACAAAGATACGCAGCAAGATAAACAGGTCATTATTATGGGAGATATGAATGCTATTGACCCAGAGGACTATCGTTATTTCGTTAGCGACTCAGACCAATATGAACAACAACAAGCTCTTACTTATGTGGATGCTGCACATGAGGCATATTTCAGTGTTAAGCCGGCAAATTTAGTAAGTCAGCAGATGAAAAATGCCGGATTTCAGGATTGCTTTGAGTTTTCGAAGCAACAAAGGCCACTGTGGACGACATGGACCGGAACACGGGTTGATCGAATTTATGTGAGCAAGAATTGGCAACATAAGATTCAATGCTACCCGTATGTTAGTGGCATAAGTGACCACTTACCCCTTATTATGGACATTGATTGTACTCAATAGATTCCCAGCCAGAACCCCAAGCTCCCGATGCAGCAGTTGTATCTGAGAGGTATAAGACGGTACCAGAGACATAAGCAAATCCAATTGTATATACGCTTTCTATATCTTTACTATCTCCACCTGCGATAAGACATAGCCCATCTGTAACAATGCTCTATTGCAAAACTGATGGGAGTAGAAGATGAATGAGGTATTCCGGCATAGTAGCATAAAATAACTACTTCTTTATAATAATGGCCGGATATGTCACTCTATACGAATAATATGCTCCATACGATTCCATAAAAGATTTATCTCGCATCTTATGCAACGTAAATTTAATAGCATCACGATCAGAAATTGGCACCCTATCAATGGTACGTACTAACGGATGCTGTACTTCCAGTCCAGAGATTGAAATTGTACGCACTAGATCTAGTCTGTCTAGGAACTCTAGTGATCCCAGTTGCCTTTGTACATCTGATCCTTTTGCAACTGCAGAAAGATATTGTTCTGCCAAAAGAGATACGCTTCGCATCCTCTGCGTACAATCACTCACGCTTACTATGCCTTCATCAATATGTTGTTCCTGATATGTAGCATCTTTATATTGCGACATCCTCACCCTACGCTGAGTAGATATAATGCTCCACGCTGCCCGTAGTCCTGATATTGAAAATACCATCCGTGTTCGCTGGGGAGCGTAGCGTACGCGCATATAAGAATCCTGACCTTCCTTAATAGGAATAATATACCTACCGGGAATTTCTAGCTCTTCCACTTTTATGTTATCTACGTATATAGGTAAGGTAACGTATCGTGCGGGATTACGGATAAATTTTCCAACCATACCACATATACCCACCTCATATCCACTACTGCGTACCATCTCCAATTTACTTGCAACGAAATACATTGCCCATCGATACTCTGCATCTCCATTATGTGCTTTCCACTCGTCCAACCGAGATAACTTATTATATCTAATTTGACATTTGCTTAGCATGGCGAGAGAGGCGCAGACACAGTTAATAGACAAGACACCACAGATAAGTACTAGTAAAAAAACATAGTATTTTCTTATATCATCCATACAATTCTTTTCCTTTTTACAACTATCAGCTGCCAGGCTTGAGGGACCCGCAACTTTCGTAATGTGAAAATCCTCAATAGTGTCTGATATAGCATCTATATAATATTTTTTAACCACTCCCGCAACAGGATCTCATTTTACCCATTCTTCAGCTTGCGGGACTGGTACAGCCTATTGGCGGTAGACAACACACCTACTATACCTGATACTATGAATCCATTACGTATTGTCTTGCGTAACGTTTCTCTGCGCTGTACCATTGACGATACCCACGCATAAGCATCATCGTTATAGTTCTTCCACTTCGAATAGAGACTGAGCTCAAGCTTTGTTGCAGGATCATTAATTTTTTCTGGATTCATACGTATACCAGACCCGTCATGTAATCTGTTTCCATAGAACAACCAATCTAAAGTCAATGTAAAAGATTTATTCTGGGAAGGCATCGCCCCATCATCGGTATCGATAATATAGACCTTTCCATTATCGGCTACAACATAATTAGCACAATGCATATCATAATGTGAAGCATCCATAGCAGCACTCCAAAGTTGCTGTGTTTGCTCAAGATCTAACCCAATTCCCTTCCCTGTACGACCAACAATCTCTTCAGCAATAACAAGGCTGTTTTGATCTGTGCAATCACCTTCTTCGCCAAATACCTGGTATACATATTTATGCGGCACATCGATGAGGTGTAACTTACGACGCTGTATAGTTTCTCTTAACTTGTCTGCGTTAAAGACCCTTGTAATCCCATGTTTAATAACATACCCACGAAGCCAGTCCTTATAAGCAATTCTTGCACCAAATATACCCCTCATACGGGGTTCCTGCCATTTGACTAGCAGCTCGCGCAATTCAGACTTGTGCATATCAAGGAGAGATTTAATATTCTCAGGAAGCCTAGCTCCATATAAGGCCCCTGCACAAGAGGACATTACTGCCAGCACCACACTCAGGTTGACTAGTATATTTTTCACTTTTACTCCTAAAAATCGCAGAAAATGGGCAAAATCACCCACCTTAATCAAACAAGCAATTTCTTGTAAATTATATCTGAAATTAATATTAAGTCTAATGGGCTCACGACCTACCCAGCCTAAACGCTTAAGCAAGGAAGTTAATGAGAACATCCAAAATATGTACTAAGACCCTAAAAACCTACCGTTAAAACCTCATTCATCCCTTAAAGTACTTCTCAGAAAGCACATCACGCGTCTATACCATGGTAGGCTGCGCACAAATGAGTCAGGATCTCTCATACTCGTTAAAAAAGAAGGGTTTAAGGGCGCAAGCTCTCGTCCCTTAGTGGTATACAGCTTCTCTGCAGTCATCGTGAATCGAGCAATATGCGCGGGAGCAACATCTGCTGGACACCGAACATGCTCCTGCGTTAGATCAATCACAGTTCCTTCAAATACCATCAACGCATAGGGGCTATAGTGATACAAATAACGTTCCAGATTTGTACAATGTATCCCTCCTGCGTACACAATAGTAACGAGTGAGGATGTCTCAAGCGATCGTATAAACATACGAATATCAAGAAGACTCATATCAAAGGTAACGCTCTGTGTGAGGTATTCACTGGTTAAGCAATTGTGTTGCCGACAATATGCTAACAGTGTCCCATCAAAATTTTTCCATGCATCTAAGGAATCTTTCCACTGATCTCGTATAACTATAATCGCATTAAGGAATGCTTCCGAATTCTGCTTAGAAAGAACGCCATGATCTCGTAATCGAATCAATGATGTATAAGTCTCAGCGAATGCATCTTCAAACTCGCGAGATAAAGCTTTAGTCGTGCAGCCCAGATCAATCAACTGTTTTTCGAGCTTATCAAACTGCTGCGAGTCAGTAAAAGCTAATGCATTAAGGCATTTATAGTAGGCACGCGTACGTTTAGAGCGGTAGTCTACCTCAATCACGGGCAATCCCCGCTGGGAACACATATCGCGTAATTCTACACCGGTACTACATAGGTTGAATTCTCTTAATTCCTGAGTAGATGTTGTCTGATTCTCTATAATCAGCGAAGTATTTTTACATGTCGGAATAACTAATTTAAATGCCTCAATCTGTTCTTTATTGAGAGCCTCAGAATAATTGTGTAAATCATGGCAAACAACGATGTAGCTATAATACTGCTCAGAAGCATTCCAACGCCGCCACAAAGATGCCTTAAAGATATATGCTGATAATGGGTTCGTCCAAAGCATTGTCCAAAAGATAGCCCCACAAAATAATGTTAGAAAAGTGCTATGCTTACCTTTTCTCATCTTTTTTCAACCCCTCATATTATTAAAACTTGAATAATATAAATTTTTATATTAATAAACATTATAATTTCATGATATCAAAATTTATATTAAAGACAATCGCTCGAAATACATATATACTACAATGGCGATAAAGTCTTAAATTCCGGAAAAATTCGTGACAGCACAGATGACCCTAGGAGACAGCATGATGCGTGAGGTACCATTACTCAAACAATTATATTTAGCAGCACGATTTGTACTTCGGTGGCTTTTTAGATACCTACTCCTATTTATAACAATTGGTATACCGTATCTCATACTTGCTTATATTTTTGGCGAAGCCGGCCGTCGCTGGTTATTAGGAGGATGGATTAGCCTAGCACTGTACAATATTCTCAATGTCTATCGATCAGAATGGAACCTCTGGCTCGCCTCCTGTATAGGCCTTATTCTCGCTTGGAGCGTCCCCAAGGGATACATTTTTGAAAGTATACTACTGGTGATACTAGGAATAGCACTCTACCGAGAATGGCTCACTTCCAAAGGGGTTATCTTAGCACCACTGTTTCCGGACAGTGATGTACTTAACTTGTTTAAGCCCCGATAAGGTAACGTGATACATGCCGTTATGTATACTCGTGTTTCTTCGAAGAACCAAGAAATGGAGGGATTTTTGCTGTATATCCTCATAAAATCTGGCCCTAGAGGGTCGTTCTAACTACGTTCTAGAAGTATATTAATTGCTACAAGAGAAACCTTTGCCCCATTTCCAACCCGAGCCACTGCAGTGTCTATTAAAACATAGGGATTATCCCTGATATGCTTTCTGCATGCAAGAGATTGCTTGAGTACTTGTTTAGTAATATCCGGTTCACTGTGTACAAGCATATTCCATCTTGCAATCTTCGCACCATGTATTCGGAGCCTAAGACGGTCTAGTGTACTTATTCTATGAACATAGATGGGCTCTTCTGCGACCCATGTCTTTTCCCAAGGAAGTCCTGGTGCAACAAACGTAAGACTGACAAATCTAGCATCAGACGCTGCACTATGCACTATACCATCTATCAAGCGCTTCCGAGCCGCTACCTTTAAATTTTGATACACGGCATGTACATTCTGTACATTACATGTATCCGCTCCAATTAATGTCATTGAAAAAGTAGCAATTAATACCTTGTAACTATGCATCGTAAACCCTTGTTTAATTATTCGTCTTTCAAAAGACTTATTCAGAAGCACATCATGCGCCTATACCATGGCAAGCCGCGTACATAGGCTTAATCATACGTAGTAGACAGGTCTCGAAATTACCCAGAATTACTCAGTATAAAACCTTATAGCAATCATTGTAATAATATATTAAAAGCTTATAAAAGCAACAATTAATTGTATAAAATGTCTTTTATTAAGTATTTGATATATTAATTAGCTTGCCTGTATCGAGATGGATTTATGTATACCAACTGGCCTTAATTGGTATACACTAACGAATGCTTTTGACGAAATCGGTTGTCATTAGATGCTTGGAGGCTGGATAGACAATATAGCGCGCAGCGTTATCAATATTGATAGACCAGAGTGCCCAAAGCGCTGTATTACCTTATGCATTATTCTCCATTTTCATCACTTTCATCAATTCTTATAACCGTTGATGATTGAGTATTAATTATAGTATGCCCTGTCATGCCATTCATTATTGATTGGAATACAGCTAAAGGAAATATACTCTGTAATTCCACGTGTGTTCCGCAGTAATGCATATACTTGGTGTACTTACTGATTGGTGTATATGCCCTAGGCAGTGGTCCCGGGCATAGCGTAGCAATATAATTAAGCACGTAACCATGAAATGTCGATGTGAGCTCTAAAGGTAATAAGCTCGCTGCAAGATCTCGACCGTATGTAACATTTGTTCTAAAGAAAGTTGTCTGAAGAAACATCATTTTCGTATCAAAATCATTTCTTTTTGCAATTATTGAGAAGTGCTCCTTAATAACTCCTCCTGCATCATTAGCTTGTATCGCATGCCTTATATATTCTGTGAGTATGGCCTTATCCACTGGACTAACATCCAGCGCCTGCCTATCAGCAGACGTTGGATAACAATTACCTGGAATCGTGCAATTGAGCTGCGATGTGAAGGTATTAAACATGTCTACATGTTGCCCACCAACTGGTACCAATGGGAGCATATCTTGCGACACGATACCCCGTGGAGACGTTAAGGTAACGTTTCGACGCTCCGTGGAACCAGATGTTCCCCTTGATTGTGCCTGTAAATAGAGATTAGACCCTACCCAGCCAATACCAATGAACGTAGCTGCGGCCAAAGCACGCGTTACATTCACGTGCTTCTTAGCTTTATGTAACCATAATGCCAAGCCTCCTGAGACAAAAGCACCAACTACTGTTGCTTTGCTCGAGTCTGGTTGCCTCTGCCATTGTGTGTATATTACCTTAATTGGTTTACGAAAAAAAGAAGTCTTCGTTGATCCATGGCTCGCACTAATCATTCCACTTAAGCTCAGCACTATTAAGCAAAATCTTTCTGTATTAAAGCATATTAGACTATTCATCTCTCAAAGAATCCCTTACATATATTGCTCGTAGATTCGGCATAACCAGCACTAAAAAAACTATCCTATTGTTTTATGGGCAGTATACACTCAGCATGTGACTCTACAATATTACAGATATTCAAGGCTTTGGATATAAGTGTCGCAAGTAACTTTAAAATATTCATGCATTTTCTTTCATTGTATAATCTAAAATTTGTCTGGTCCATTTATTACCATAGTTTTTTGCTGCAAATACCCTTCCCGCTCCAGATTTTAAGTATCGCTCAAACGCAATGGCCTAGGGTGTATCGACATTTAGAGTAACTGGTACAATGAATCCTTAAAAAGGGTGATTTATGCAGAAAAGAATAGGTATTTCTCGATACGAGTTATCAACGGAACAATGAGAGAAGATTAAAGATTTAGTTCCTGGTAAAGTAGGAGGCCACGGTCGATCTGAAAAGTATAATAGAAATTTTGTGAATGACGTCCTGTGGATATTGCGATCAGGAGCACGCTGGTCAGATATACCTAAGGAAATTTGAGGCATGCAACGATTTCAGATGCAGGTATTTCGCGTACTCGTGGAAATTGATGTGGGCAGTGTTATATAGACGTAATGCATTTTTGATCTTTGTTAAAGGACCTGCTTACTACACTTTCTATGCAAACTACGAAAGACCTCGCCAGTCTAGCCTTCGTGATATTGTAATTCTTTGAAGTATTATTACACTCCCGACTTCGTCTATAGCGTATGTCTACGAAGAATAATAAGGCTCCGTCGCACAGGGCCGGTCTCGTCCGCCGAAGCTTCACAATAAGCGCAGGAGGAAGGCCTGGATAGGCGCAGGTTGATGTACTCTATCCGGACTATTTTAGAACTTTTGAAGTGAGTCTGCAGAGCTTGATAGCTATTCATTCGATTGTTCATTGTGCACGCGATCATTAATATTAAGCATTCTACTAATCACGTAGGTGTTTGTGCGAAGCGCTTCGAGGTCACCGCCAGCCTCCAACACTTCATAATAACGCCAGGTAGGTATAGTGCCAAGCTCATAATCCATGCCATCCCAATCATCGGCCTTAAACTCATAAAAAGCCCAGTGCCACCCTGCTTCATTGCATACAGCAATAACATCTTGTAGATACGTTTCAGCTCCTTTCATAAGCCTATTGCACCCGAATTCCCCCACTAGTATTTGATGGGCAGGTATAGCATGACGCTTTTGCCAAGAATGTACAGGCGCGAAAAAGCTTTCTATTTTTGCTATATCCCAATATTCAGAAGGGGTGCTTGCTACGACTTCTTGGGGTTGGTTGTCGTCACAGGATACAGGAATCTCCCCAGGATACGAAAGGCGTCCTTGATTAAGCCAGCCGGTTGTGTAACCATAGGGTTCATACATATGGAATGAATAGAGCACATGTGGAATACCAGACAAAGGAGACAGATATTCTATTGCCCATGGGGTAGCATATAAACCCGTATCTACAATAATGGACGTTTCGCTGTCGACCTCTCTGATTGCTTGGCAAACACGCTGATAAAATCTATTCAAATCAGCACATGAGTTCTCTATTTCCTTATACCACTCATCAAAATTAATAGTATCATACTCGCCCGATTGGGTTATGCGTTCGGGGTGTGGTTCATTCAGAATATTATATGCTACAACTGCAGGATGGTCCTTTACGGCAACTGCCAGGTCTTTCCAAAATTCTATTGCTTGTTCCTGGAAACGCTCTTCTTGCCAAATACGGAGATCGTCAATGTTGTCATTATTTTGACTCCATCTTGATCCCGGTAAAGATAGGAACGTAAGTATTACTGGAATACCATTTGTGTATGCAATGTCCAATACTTCACGTAATTGAGCATAGTCAGCACAGCTCAATCCTTCATAGTGATCAGCACTGCCAAGCAGAAAATCCCTTTTCTCCGCTGGCCACTTATCGCAGGCGAGGCGCATAAAAGCTATCCTCTGCTCATGAGCAGCTTTAAATAAATGCTCAGACGGAGGTAATGCATTAAAACAGTTGGCACCCTTACGCTGTACAGTCCAAAAAGAATGCTTTTCCGACGCAGTCGTTGGTAAGCCACAGTAGATTGCAAGAACAGCGATGCTCAAGCGCATTTTAGAGTAAACGTTTGTCACGGAAAGTCCTTCCAGGACGTGATTTCAAATATTTTTCGAACTCAACGACTTTATCCACAGTTTCAAATGCTAGATATAAGACCAACTTCCAAGGTTTATACTTTGCTGTGTGAGGAGTCGTACCACTATTGTGATTAGAGAAACGCTTTTTCAAGTCTTCTGTATGCCAAACGTAAAGTTGGTTCGGATACTCTATCGATCTGATAAGATAATTGAATTGAAAAAAACATTGCCAACTTAGGTTTCATAGGTAATTCTGTGCGCGTCAGCGAACTGTCCGAAGTGTACTGTAATATGACTGGTTTGACCATATACTTCGTGCTCGTATTTTGCTTCAATTACATGTGCTAAAAGTCCATCAGACCATCTATTCGGCGTGTTAATATAATACACCTTGCAAGGTTTGGGATAGGCTCCCAAGGAATCCAATAGTTGGTCATGATCATTTTCAGTTCTGCACAAGAAATGAAAAAGTTGGTTCACATGTAGCGAGGACTTCTAATATTACATCGTCAGTAATGAATGCAAAGTGCATAAGCTCCATATCATCGGAAATGGTACATGATTCATCTGATATCCATTTTACATATGATGAATTATGCACTTTAAAAAGCTTCCAATCGGCATAGAATGTAGTTCCATATTTCTCACTAAGCTCAAGTATCAGCTTATATCTATACGTTTCATAAGTATTCCTGTAGGCAAAAGTTCTATTAAATAGTATTTGTACATGGCTGTTGGCATTGAATTCTTCTCCAATTCTTTTTGCTTCAACTAAAGAGATAAAAAGCCCTCCCCCTTTATCAACCAAAGAAGATATATCGTAGTGAACGAGTAAGCCGGAAATTGGTTTCCATTGTTCCCAATCATCAGTCATGTATGCTCCTACGTATTTTCATACCTAATCTTTGTGCTTTTTTCGGTGACTGGATCATAAATTTCCAGTGTTACTCGTGTATCAGAGCTTTTTGTGCGCACATTAACGCTTCTTCCATCAGGCAATGTTCCTACTTTCCCCGTGGATATATCTCGAATATTAGATAATTCCAAGCTCTCAAAATCTTCGAGCGCTTGTTTCCATCCACCATACTTTTCCCATAGATCAGTACCACTTCCTGTAGTACGTACATGTCTGGCATCTTTTAATATATCTGGTATTGTTTTAACGCGTCGATCAGAATTGTCATATCCTACATTACGTCTATCTATAGAGATAGTATTGCTTTGATCATCTGCTGGAATCAGTATTCCAGCAGAATCATTATAGATACAGCATCCTATAGTTGGAATATCTCTTTCTGACCACCGACGCTGTTCAATGTGGGGTATATCAAAGTTCAGATCATAGTGAACGACCTTATTGCGGTTAAAATAGTAGAATGTTGCTGCGCCAATTACTACTCCGCCAATTGCTACTGATACACTTATTGGGCCAAAGCATGTGGCTAGTTTCGCTAATCCAAGCCATTCAAAAGTTCCGCTGATAGTAAGAGTGGCACACGGCAGGGCCATGTTATGGGTAACAATGCAATGACGACCTACGCGAAATGTATGTACATGCTCAAGTTCAATGGAATATACATGAAGTGGTTTCTTTACGAAAGTTATATGCTTGAGCACCTTGTGCTGATCGTGCATATGATGATCGGCACATGCACCAAGTAGTACATCACCTACCTTCAAATCACATGCAGCAACCCATTTCTTCGTATGTGGCAGATTATTGAGTGCCCGGCCTTCGCTTATCCGGGCTACAGCTCGGTAAGCTACGACGGGTAACCTACTTACAAATCATAGTAAGTGTGGGCCTGCTAGCCATAGCCGTAGTTTATGCTTCAATGCCCTTGCCCAGGAGGCGTAGGTTAGCGTACAAGTAATATCATCTTTATAATCATCAAATCCAAGTGTAAAATAGCAATTGGTATCACTTTCACCGCCACGCTTTACTCGCTGCCGTACTGACTGACCAGTGCACTGTTTATAACTGGTTACTTCGACCGGCTCATTAAAAGGATCATCAGCAACCACAGGAATCGCACACCAATAATCTTCTGCCATGCGTACCCATGTATTCTCGCCAAATCCATGACTATACAGAAATTGGTTATTGCAAATGATGGATGTTACTATCAACCAAAAGACATATTTCTTCATAGAGTCACATCTGCGAACATATACTTATTGAGTGACTTATGCACCATACATCAGGAAATTTGAGGTATGCAACGATTTCAGATGTAAGTATTTCGCGCACTCGTGGGAATTGATATGGGCAGTATTATTGTGAATATTATCAGAGCACTTGGAGGATCATGGCATGCGTACCGGATAAACAACCGCTTATACTAGCCGTCTATTTCTAAATCCTCTACCTGAACCAGACTTGAGAAATATTTCGAATTCTGTTGCCTTGATTTTATCTCTGAATGCACAATAAAAGATTACTTCCCAGGGCTTATATTTAGCAGTATGCGGTGTAGTACCACTATTATGATTATAAAGCCGCTTTTGTAAGTCATCGGTTTGACCTACATATATTTGGTCTGGAAATTCTATTGATCTGATGATATAGACGTAATGCATTCTCTATCTTTGTTAGCGGCCTGAACTACTACAGCTTTATATGTGAGCTACGAATGGCTTTGCCAGTCCAGCCTTCGTGATATTGTAATTCTTTGAGGTATCATTACACTCCCGACTTCGTCTATAGCGTATGTCTACGAAGAATAATAAGACTACGACGGACAAGCCGGCGGACAGCCCGCACCTAATCAGGCTCCTTAATTATGTTACATTTAAAAAGATGGCTTGCCAGCCCAGCCTACGTGTAACACTCCGGTGGACGTGGCCGGAGCTCCTGGACGCCGAAGCCTTGGCGTAGGTGGCTTGGCGCAGGCTGGTGTGCCCAGTAGGATTCGAACCTACGACCTACGGATTAGAAATCCGTTGCTCTATCCAACTGAGCTATGGGCACTAAAAATCATACGCATTACAACGAGATTAACAGCAATGCGAGCATTGACATTAGCTTAATCAAAATATTTAAGCTTGGACCGGCGGTGTCCTTGAACGGATCACCCACTGTATCACCAACAACGGCCGCTTTGTGCGCTACAGATCCCTTGCCACCATAATGACCGCTTTCAATATACTTTTTAGCATTATCCCAACTACCACCACCATTGGCCATCATTAATGCAAGCGCAACTCCTACTACCGTTGCCCCCGCAAGAAAACCCCCTAATGTTTCCGGTCCAAAACAATACCAAATAAATACCGGCACGACAACTGTCAGTAGTCCTGGAAGCATCATTTCACGCAATGCCGCCCGTGTCGCAATTGCCACACAGCGTGCATAATCGGCGGGAGCGGTTCCTTGCATTAATCCCGGAATTTCTCGGAACTGTCGACGAACCTCAAAAACCATTTGTAATGCTGCATCTCCCACTGACCGTAGAGCAAGCGCAGAAATCAGAAATGGAATAGTCGACCCAATAAATACCCCAAGAAAGACCAGTGGATTTGCCAAATTTAAGCCGCCTAGATGCGCCTTTTCAATGTACACGTTAAAAATGCTCAACGCTGCGAGCAAAGCTGACCCTATCGCAAAACCTTTCCCAATCGCTGCTGTCGTATTCCCGAGCGCATCTAGGCGATCAGTAATCGTACGTACATCAGAGCCAAAACCTGCCATTTCGGCAATACCACCCGCATTATCCGCAATTGGCCCATATGCATCTACGGTCATGGTAATACCAACCGTTGCAAGCATTGCCACCGCCGCAATCGATACTCCAAAAATATCACCCCCATAGACATATGAAACAAGCACCCCTAATGCAAGCACAATTACCGGAAATACCACCGACTCCATACCAAGTGATAAACCATAAATAATATTAGTCGCTGCTCCTGACTCAGAAGAACGAGCTAGTCGCTCAATAGGACTACCACTGGTATAATATTCTGCAATCATACCAACCACAATACCAGCAACACACCCCACTACAATCGAAATTAATAGAGCAGCCTCAGCACCAACATAGTGGATGTACCCATAGGAAGAAAGCATAAAGAAGGCAATCGCTACATAGGTCGCAGTGCGCAACATTGTTACAGGTTGTAAACGGACCATATAAGCCGATACCAGACCGAGTAAGGAACCAATCAACCCTAATGCTGCAATCATCGGCGGCAGCGTAATATATATAATATCATGTGGGTAGGCAACTGCAGCAAGCAAAATTGAGGATATCATTGCGCCAAGATATGATTCATAAATATCAGCACCCATCCCCGCAGTATCACCAACACAATCACCAACATTATCAGCAATAACCGCAGGATTACGCGGATCATCTTCGGGAATACCCGCCTCAAGCTTACCTACCAAATCGGCACCAACATCTGCCGACTTAGTGAAAATCCCTCCACCAACACGCGCAAAAAAAGCAACTAAGGACGCACCAAACCCAAAGCTCGTCATGAGCAATTCAAAGTGAGAATGGCCAAGACTATACCATAGCATACCTGCAATACCCAATAAACCAAGCGATGCCACGGTAAACCCCATCACACCCCCTCCAAAGAAGGCCATAAGAAATGCGGGGTACTCACCCTGCTCCTTTGCCAAGATAGCCATACGCACATTTGCCTTTGTTGCTGCCTTCATTCCAATAAAGCCCGTTGCAAGAGATAGGCCTGCACCAATCAGAAAAGCCATGCCTACCGCAGCAATTGAAACGGCCCATAAAACTGCCGCCACAACCAATGCAACACAGGATATAATCGTATATTCTTCACGTAAAAAGGTCATTGCACCTATCGCAATTGCATTTGCAATACGTTCAGCAGCAGGATTATGTACCGGAACAGAATGTATATAAGCCATCAAATATACAACAGTCGCTAGACCAGCAAGAATAGCACCACCAAATAAGAGAAATCCTCCGCTCATTATACTCCATGTCCTTTTTGAATAAAATCTACTAATAGCAGACACCTACCTACTACATATATATGTTAAGGTACTTATACCACAAAATTTGTAAAGAATTACTCAGGTCAACTTTATTGTACAGCGCAACCCTGAGTACTGGTATCTACTGTTGTAGGTCCCGAACTGATAACCGCGGATTCCAGGGTGAAATTGACATCAATTCAAGAGCCCACTTCTCTGGCAAGAGCGCCTTTCCTACAAATAAGAGCACAGGGGTCCTTACTACGCCATACAAGGTAGTTACAATTATTGAGGAAGAGTCTTGCCCGAATCCCAATTGTCTACATACAGTTTTAACCATTTCCATCATGGAACCACTAAATAGTTTTTTTTCCATTGCATAATTCGACAGATAGTACAGGCCCATACGTAATACATATCCCTTCGCATCCTCTCCCACATTCGATTGTAACCATACTCGGTTACGATTTATATGAGAATTAAATTTTTCCTTATACGGCACACACGGCGACATATCCGATACACACTCAATTACGCCCCATTTTCCATACTGTAATAGACTGCGCAGAATAAACAGGCGGGTCTCTTCGGAAGTTACAGCGCTATTCATTAGCAACGACATCGCACCACCGATCATACCAAAACACATCGATCCTGAAACCGAGGGGAACGCACACCGCGCCTCTTGGCCTGCCAAACAACCTATAATCGTCAGGGCATATACACTATGTTTGTACCAAACCATATTCACAAATTTCCTTTAATTGACATGCTATACACAGACATTTACCAAAAAAGTTTACTGAATTAGTAACAAAACGCAATGCACTGCCCTGTATTATTTCGATCTTTAGAGAGCACTCCTAATCTCATCCACACTAGCACGTATAATAGGAGCTATTGCAACGCACTCTGCAACATACTGACTTGGCATACAGACGTTTCCTAAAGTACACATCAGTGGAAATAGTAAAAACTCTCGAATCCCTGATACTGCTGCAGACTTATATTGCCCATCAGGAACCACCGAACCAATATATTCTTTTTGTGATTTTTCGCATGAATGCACAATGTAATCAACCATATAATAGAGCAGTACACGTGCTGTCATCATCTCATTTGACGTGCCTACCTTCCTATCAACATACGCCCTCAATGCCCTTAGCCATGCTTGAAATGCGCCAAAATCGCTTTTTAACGCATCCAAGGCAAATATCCTTGTCAAGGTTTTTATATAACCATAGTTACAAATCGACTCGCGCACTGCAGAACTCTCGGTGGCAACCATTTGAACCATCGCAGAAGTTCCTGCAAGTGACGCCGTTGATCCTAGTGGGACCTCAGAACACAGCACGTTCCCCGCACTTCCCCATAATCCCGTTATCAGCACTACCGATACTGCATATCTTTGTAATATCATCACACACCCTCCTTGTACCGAATTGGCAAGAAACTAACATACCACTATCTTGATCAGCCACTATACTATATTGCAAGATTTATACAAATACTCAAAGCCCTTGTATAATCATGCGCTCACTCAATGGATACTTTATGCCATTTACCAATTGGTATTCATTAGGACCTTTACCGAGTAGTGCAATAATGGTATTACGATCACTCAACGCATATGCGTGTTTAATCGCCATTTCTCGATCAGCAATACAAGTTACTCGGTCCATAGCCTCGGGAGGAATACCCGCCATAATATCCTGTACAATATGTTGTGGATCTTCATACCGCGGGTTGTCGGTCGTGACAATAACATAGTCTGCATACTGTGTTGCAATTAACCCCATCACAGGACGCTTCTGGGGATCACGATTACCACCACAACCAAATATTACAATAATTCTCGAGGCACGTGCGCGCAACTCTTGCAATATACCAATAAATGATGAGGGATTGTGCGCATAATCAATACACGCCCAACCATCATGAGGCAAGCGGTACATATTCATACGTCCCGGCACACCAGAAAATGTTTTCAAGCTGTGCGCAATTGCTTCCGGCGCCACAAAAAGTGAACGTGCAAGCATCACTGCTGCCAGTACATTTTCTCCATTATAGGTACCAGTTAATCCACTACAGACATAGCGCATACCCTCATATTCGCATGATATAGATAACCAATCTGGCATAGCGGACAAATTTTTTAGGTCATGTTTCGAAGAATGCGCGTAAGGTGGCAACAGTATTGCGCTCCTCTGTATTACTAGTACCGGCACTTGCTGATTCTGTGCACATGACGCAATACGCGAATCATCGCCATTCAGTACTATCATCCCACACTGTTGATCAATAAAGGATAAAAGTCCCGCCTTCGCGGCATAATATTCTGCTTCCGTAGGATAAAACTCTCCATGCTCTTGACTAAAATTTAACCATACAATACGAGCAAAGGATAACCCCACAATACGATGTAATGTGACCGCCTGTGCTGCTACCTCTATAACAACGTGGGTTATGCCACGATCTACACACTGTCGTAAAAATGCATGTATATAATCAGGGTGTTGCGTTGTCAGCTCAGTAGAATATATATCATCACCAATACGATTCAGTATCGTACTCAACAGTGCCACTGCAATACCTGCGTGTCGCAGGATATGATACGTGAGCCAACTCACTGTTGTCTTACCCTTTGTTCCTGTAATGCCAATCAAGGTTAAAGAAGTTGCAGGATACCCGTATGCATGGGCACTAAGCTCTGCAAGTGCATAACGCGTATTGGGAACAAAAACAAGTTCCACGCCATGCGCTAAAATAGCAGCGCGACCCGCAGTAGGAATTATGGATCCCTCTGCTACAACAATTTTTCGCGCACCCCGCTGCACTGCTTCCACGATATAGTCAACACCGTCTACAACCTGACCCTTAATGGCAACAAAAGTCCCCCCTGCCGTAACCGCTCCTGATCGATGGGTCACCTGTAGTGTATGAAAAGGATCATGCATAAAGACACCATTCTCTATCTATACATCAGCTTGATATTGTTGCACAGCATGACGAATACGGGGCATCATATACCATAAGGCATATAGGTTAGTAATCAATAAACCTGCAACAGCAACATCAATTGCGTTCCAAACAAGGTCTATTTTTGCCAATGACCCAACCAAGGCGCACAGACAGTATATCGCATAGTATGCCGTGTCATATTTTCCCTCAGTAAAATACATCCAGCATTCACGTCCAATATACACGTATGCCACCAAAACCCCGAGGCCAAACATACTCGATAATAAGGTCACTACAATACTTCCCCATGATCCAAAGACCGTGCTATATGCATACACCGTCATATCAATACCTTGATAGCCGCTATTCCATGCACCACTCACCACCATCAAGAGCAAAAGAGAACAACAGACCAAATGATTGCTAATAAAGGTGGTTACCATTGCCGCGATACCATTACGTATTGTTGCAGTGCTTCCCGTTGCGCCGTAGAGTATCCCCGCAGTTCCAATGCCCGCCTCCGTCGCATTCAAGGTACGAACCATGCCATATCGAATCGCATCTTGTATCGTATAGCCAATCACCCCACCACTCATTGCTCCTGGGGTAAACGCATACCGCAGAATAGTGTGCAATGCCGCACCAATCCCCTTGGCGTGCATGAGAAATGCAATGCCGGTCGCGATAAAGAAAAGTGCGACCTTCACCGGAACGATCATATCGGACAACTTAAAGATACGACGTGAACCGCCTGAGACAATATAGACTAGTAATGCAAATAGCAGTCCCGCAAACAACGCTGGTGGCCATGCAGTAACCTGCACTAACCCACCGGTAATCGCTTGACACTGCATAGCACATCCACTCACAAAACATAGTAATAAACAGCACGCAACATATAATGAAGTAATTATTCGACCACCGGGTGCTTGCGCAATGTATGCCATAGGACCACCACGCACCGCCCCATTCGGAAGACGGGTCGTTACCGTAGTTCCACAAAATACTTCTGCAAATCGAACTGGCATACTAATAAACCCTAAAAGAAACACCCAGAAGGCCGCACCAGGGCCACCAGCATAAATAGCCGTTGACATACCTGCAAAACTCCCATTGCCCAAACTTGCACTTAAGGTATTTAAAAATGCTTGCAGTGGACTTAATGCCGCCCCCTGCGTACCACCACTATCCTCTGACTGAAATACATACTTCCATGCGGTAAAAAAATAACGGAATTGTATGCCACGAAAGGCAATAGTAAACACCACACCAGTAACCACAAAAAAGATAATGAGCGGCCATCCCCATAAAAAACCTCCTATTGCACGAATTACCGCATCAATATTGTCTATGAGGGCCATGGTACTTTTCCTTCCTATTTTGTATAGTAATACTTAACTACGCTTACTGAGAATCACCAACTCGGCGAGTTACACCGCACCGTACGTTTTACGTTATGCACAACTGATTCAGTATAAACCAGATAGGTGTTTTATCAATAAAAGCTCTAAAATTCTTGCTCTTGACATAGGTGATCGTTGGACAGGGATTGCAATCTCCGATAGTACCCATACTTTTGCGCGTCCCTATAAAACAATTCCCGCGGCGAACCTCCATTCTACTTTGGCAGCTATTACAGCTACTGAATCAATCAGCGAAATTATTATTGGCCACCCTCGTACCATGCGAGGAGGACAGAGCGAACAAACAAGAGCAGTAGAAACAGTGCATGCAATACTGATAGTGGAGTTTCCCCACCTCTCCTTTCGCCTCTGGGACGAACGACTCAGCAGCAAACGTGCGGAACGCACGGGCCGTGCGCGAACACGGGATGAAAAATTACGACAACATGCTATTGCCGCAGCCCACATTCTTGATCTCTATTTGGCGTTCCTTAGGGCTCACTTACCCTCTACAAATACTTCTCATTGACAATGGTACTTCCCCTCCTATAGAGTTGCCGCGAGGGGAAACCATGAAATCGTGAGGTCCTATGAAATGTGTCAAGTGTGATGGTCTTATGGTCTTTCAAACATTTTTTGACCATTTTCTCAATTTTAATGCGTGGAAATGTATTAACTGTGGTAAAATAGTGGTGAAAAAAGAAAAAACTATAGAGTTCGATGCATTTCGCATGTTGTATCAACAACACAAATGCAAACGACAATCCTAATATTGCATCATAATCATGGCACATGCGCTTCTGCTTCACTATACCCATACAACAATTTATACTGCGCTTTGTCTTGATCACTCGATCATCACGCAAGCCACCATCCCACACCGTGCAGCAGGAAGCATGCTCATGCCTACTATCGCGCGACTTCTCGAACAGGAGGGGGTGGACATCCACTCTTGTGATTATATAGCCTGTAATAGCGGTCCCGGTCCTTTTACCACAATGCGCACCGTGGTTGCCACCGCCAATGGGCTTGCCTATGGTGCTCACATTCCACTTGTACCCTTTCAAGCAATAACACTTCTTGCACGATACAGTACATCAACCGCAACTGTATGCGCCGCGCTAAATGCATTTTGTGAGGAAGTATACTGCGTATGGTACTATCCCCATACACGGGAAGTCACTTCTCTGCAGGTATATTCAGTAGACGCGTGGATAGATGCGCTACGTCAGTATATACAACAGAACCCAAAACAACCGCTCCAGTATGCCGGAAATGCATATGAAATATACCGTACCGCATTAATCAAAGCAGGAATACATATCGAGCCTTCCCAGTATAAAGAAGACCTTCCGCTCGCCGTGTATGCACAACAAAGCACCTTGTTATGGCACACTGACCAAAGCCAATTAAAGCCAATCATTCCAACGTACGGCAAACCATACATACTACGAACACTATAATAACATTCCGCGAATAGTACCCAAGCCAACTGCCACTGCAAGTTCAGATCGCAGCGTCGTAGAAGCAAGCAGCGCTGTTTCGTATTCATCTTGCAAATCGGCAAAGTCACGCTCGGTAAGTCCACCTTCAGGACCGATACATAAGCTCAGGGGAGTATTTTTGTTTGTACCTGAACATACTATAACAGACAGTGCAGTCCCCGTTACATCACCCACTAATAATTTTCCCGTGGCACGATATTGTGCAATTGGCATAACCGGGGCTAGAAAAGGAACAGAGAACTGTTTCGATTGTTCTGCTGCGGCAATTATAATACGGCGTAATCGATCTTGTTCGTGGGTATCAATTATCTTTCGCTTACTCTTTGTAGTAATCACTGGGTATATTGCCGATACTCCGAGTACCGTGGCATACTCCACTGCTGTTGCAAATGCAGCACGTTCCAATACTGCAATACATAGATGAAGAGAGGGTGAAAGAGGAACAATCGATTGTATGATCCGTGGCTCAATACAACAACTACTACGTGCAGTAGCCTTTATAATCCCCTGTATATAGGAATCACTGCCAAAAAGTATAAGCGAATCGCCAACCTGTAACCGCAAGACCTGACATATACGATGCACCAGTGGAGTACCGGTGCACATAAGATCTTCATTAGGCATATGCCCCTTATAAAGATCAACAATTTCGGGAGCATAAAAAGCAAACTCATGCCGTCCCGACATAGATATCCCACCCATGGCTATGGTTGTATCTTACTCAGCCGCGAGGATGGAGACCATATACTCTGCATCATCCAACGGACTGCTACGTACAAATAACTTACCATCGCCTTACAACGTGCTTGAAAGCCCTTGCGTGCAACACTCTTGAAAATAATAGCATTGCGAACCGATTCCATTTCCTCACCGGCATCTTTAAATTCAAAGGCATCAAAATCCATTGTCACCATATCTTCAACTGCTATGCTCTCGACAGTTACACCATCCGATGTATTAATCGATGATATAAGATTTACGGGGGTACTGCACAATACTATGGAAAATAACCCAAATGCTATTGCAGTCTTATTATATATATGTATCATACACACTCCATGAGATATCAATTCTCCCTCAAGAAATGTATATAAAGTAATGGCACAATGCAAGGGTAACGGGATAAAATCTCGACAAATAACTCTATTGTTTTCTATGATTGCTACCAAATAAAATAGACAGTGATGTCATAATCCAATAAGAAAGGATAGATCAGATGACACTTCAGGGAATAGTATGGAGCATACTGCTCATACCATATATGGTATGTGCATGTGAACAACCGACATCGGTAGTCGATATAACGCGGATATCGAAAGAACCGCACAATGGCGAAGAGCAAACACGATGTCAGCATGGAGCAGCAGCTCCGACCTTAACATCGGTTTGCTGTGTACCAAAGGATGTCGTATTTGATACGATTGTCACAAATTCTATTATCGTTGAACAACTGTGCGTTGATACACAACAATCTAATAATCTCAACGTCAATTTCACCACTTCAAGCACCTACTATGATAATTTAAATCGTGGTGAACAGATCAATGGAGAACGAGAAATATTTCCTGCATATGGCAATCGTTTTGATCTAACTCCCCTCGTAAATCCCCTTGCATCCGCACAATTCGGATCAGCAGTAGCTCTTGACCGTGACGGAACTATTGCCGTTGTTGGTGCACAGGGATCAGGCATTTTGACCGGCCGTCTTTATATATTTATGCAATTCTTTGATACCTGGCAACTTGTTGCTAATCTCACCGGTTCTGACACAGGTCCCAATGATTTTTTTGGCTGCTCAGTCGCTATATCGGGTGATGGAACTGTTATTGTTGTTGGCGCTAGTCAACCACTCGGCGTAGGGAATGGAAAGGCCTATATCTTTGTGCGCACCGGTCCAACAACCTGGACAGAACAACAAATTCTTACCGGACCTGGTTCCGTAAATGGTTCTGTAGTCGGCTTCTCTGTTGCAATGTCGTATGATGGCCGTGTCATTGCAGTTGGAAGTCCAGCACCATCTAATAAGGTGTATATTTTTAGAAGAAATACACAAGCATGTGATACCTCATTACCGACCTGGAACCTTGACCAAATTCTCTCTGATCAACAACAGCCAGGTGAAAGTTTTGGATTTTCAGTCAGTCTCAATGGTGATGGTTCAGTACTTGCCGTCGGTGCTCCCTTCTTTAACCAAGGAATAATTACCGCTGTTGGCACAGTATTTATATATACCCATTCGGACACAACAGGCTGGAGTTTATTAAAACAAATTGATCCAGATCCAACACAGCCAGGGTTCGATTCACCAAATGCCAACTTCGGCGTATCAGTAGCATTAAATGGTGATGCTACGGGACTTGTTATTGGTTCAACCGGCTGGATAGTCAATGGTCAAGCTACAGGAGTAGTGTTATACATAGATAAACCATTGATTTTCTCAGCACAACGTTACGTATATAATCCAGGCAATATCTTAGGAGGAAGGTCGGTAAGTATTTCGCATGACGGAAGAATATTCTTAGCACCTTCATTAGTACAGCCTATTAATACGGGAGGAGAGATTTCTGTATGGCTAAGCACCTCCAATGTTCCGGTCACTAATCTGGCATTTGATACACTGAATACTTTCTTTTCATCACAAATTGTCAGAAGCGGCGGAGGAGCACAATTTGGCTTCCCACTCGCACTTTCATGTGATGGTGGATACTTCATTGTCGCAGATCAAGTTATTAATACAGGAGCAGGCGCTGCATATATTTATCGTACCGCCGGCGGAGTTATTCCCATCAATCTCTGTGTATCACGAGATTTGCATATAGGGCGTAATATGTACCTCATCAATGATTTCAATACAACAGGCAACATCAGAGTAAACACGACACGCAGTGTCTTTGCAAATATTAATGCTGCAGCATCCGTAATAAATCCAGTATGCGTTGATGAAACAACCACTTAATTGTACTGTATCAAGGTATTATATATCTATCCAGCGGTGAGATGTATCTCACCGCTGGTGCTCGGATACTATTCTTTTTTGCTCAGTTACTTTTCGTATTAAGATGCAACTATGCTTTAGCGAGATGCTTATTAGACTTTTATATACCCCAAAATCTCGACAAATAACTCGATTGTTTTCTATGATTGCTACCAAACAAAATAGACAGTAATGTCACAATCCAATAGGAAAGGATAGATCAGATGACATTTCAGAGAATAGTATGGGGCATACTGCTCATACCATGTATGGTATATGCACATGAACAACCGGCATCAGTAGTCGATACAACACGGATATCGAAAGAACCGCACAATGGCGAAGAGCAAACACGATGTCAGCATGGAGCAGCAGCTCCGACCTTAACATCGGTTTGCTGTGTACCAAAGGATG
>Ga0207160_1002_pt1 | contig 203438 bp, 214 predicted proteins | sample Alteio_BWMinHeat_21_FD_153510 | JGI IMG/M metagenome (GOLD analysis project Ga0207160, IMG submission 153510) | Enriched cells from forest soil in Barre Woods Harvard Forest LTER site, Petersham, Massachusetts, United States -... | ecosystem: Environmental > Terrestrial > Soil > Temperate forest... | reverse complement strand
GTGTAACGTATAGAAAAGATATAAGTGGAACTGATACCGACTATTACTTAAAGAATCCTGCACAATCTCAAGGTAGTTAAAATACAGCAAATTTTTCGCATAAAAGGCCGTTGCTCCCAAGCTTTCTGTATGATAGAATCATGGAAAACAGTAATAGTAATAATCCGGACGAATTGCAATTGAGTTTCCTGTTTTCATTTAACAATTTATTTTCATACTTCTTCTTAGCCCTCACAATCCACCTGGGTACTGTATGCTATCACTCCCCCTCAGTCCACACCACCTCGTAGAGCAGGCCAGCTTTACTCACCATTGCGCACACGTTACGAACGATATAAAACTCCCTTGTTAGTATGTTGCGGCGCCGGCGCACTTATCCTGTATGCTAAACACAGGTTACATAATCGGCCACAAGCAACTACCCACACAACTAAATCGCCATCCACACAAATTAAAACAGTAACTCAGGACGAGCGACTACAGGATATCATGAGAGAGTCCCGTGCAGTAATCCCAATAGACAAAGGGAGGGAACGCCTAACCCTCTCCACCGGGCAACAACTTTTTAGCATTATAAAACATAAAGTGGCCCCTGCTTTTAATACGAAAGTCAACATACATGCGCTCCCCTTCCCCGAAGAAGAGGAATTTTACTATCGAGATACATGGATCTTTGCCTCTTTGATAAAAGAAGAAGAATCTGGTGATACAAATACGAATCTTGTCCACACTAGTGCTCTCGGTTACCAAAAGCTTATAATAAGTGAAACGCTTGCCAACTTACTGAAAACCGGAGAGGCGTTAGGCCCTACTGACGTTCCGAATGGTGATATCTCCATTATTGCTACAGCAACACGCGTATACAAAATTCATCTCATGCCTCTTAAGCATATGATCCCGGAAATTCTATATCAAATATTACAACAAATAAATGCTGATCAGGCGTTTAAAAACAGCATAAAAATGTTAAAATTTAATATATCATTTCCATTAAATCCATCAAAAGTAAACCCCGAAATCGCTACTATCGTGATCTATCCCACTCTTGAAGACCATAGCGCTCAATATGTGCTCAACACCATATATACCCTATTTAAAGAATATCAGGGGCTTAATATCACACCACGGTGGAATAAGAAAGTTACTGACCTCATTTATTGGGCACAAGGCCATGGAGACGATAAAGGCGATGAATTTTCTTTCTTATACACCCCTGACCGAATCACTTATAGACCAGACCTTACCGGAACAATAACTGATTATCACCTAAAAGACCCTGCTCGGGACGTGTAGACTATTCTAGCTTTTTCTGAAAATCAGATGTTCTATTAAGGAACCTGTGCGACATCAATACCAGTTAGTTCTATTGAAGTTTTCCCGTTCCAATAGTTTTCGCTTATCGACATAGCAAGAGAAAATGGTTTTTCTCTATGATGACATAAAAATGAGTACAACTCAGGCCTATTGAAGAATATCGCCGGTTTTAAAACACCATCAGAAAATAGCATACATTTAACATGAAGATCTTTAAGGAGTTGTGGCTCGCCAATGATCGAAACTTGTTTAAGATAAAAGAGTGGTTCTCTATTTCCTGCTCCAAAGGGCTCAAGACGACGAATATCGGCCATAAGCTGTTTTGTCACATCGGATAAAGTTACTGATGCATCAAGGTGGATACGCTGTTTGAGGTCAGCGATGGGAATACGCGCAGTTACATACATATGTAGCTGTTCTCGCAGTATATCTACCTGGTCTACCGAGAGTGATACCCCAGCAGCCATAGGATGTCCTCCAAATGTATGCAATATATCTCGCACAGTTTGCAGCGCATCAAATATATTAATCTCAGGAATAGAGCGACAGGACCCCTTTGCAATACCAGTCTCTGTAATATGCAGCACAATGGCAGGACGATGATATAATCCTACCAGTCGAGCTGCAACCAATCCTACAACTCCCGGCTGCCACCCATGATCAGCCACAACAATCACTCCATACTGAAGCCAGGCATCCTGTGTACGAATTGTTTCAATAATCTGCTTTACTATATCCTGCTCAATCTGTTTTCGCTCAGTATTACAATTACCCAAGAGCGCACCAATCCGTTCCGTCTCCATCTCATCGGAACCCAACAAAAATGCCACTGCAGCACGTGCATCATCCAATCTCCCCAGTGCATTAATTTGTGGCGCCATATAAAATCCGACATCCAATGAGCTAAGTCGGGGTTTAGTAAACCGTGCATTATTCTTGAGTACACGTAAGGGAAGGCTTTCATTATCATTCGCACAACGCAGCCCATACTGTACCCAGAATCGGTTCTCACCCACAAGCGGAACCACGTCAGCAATCGTACCAAGCATCAACAATTCATAGACCACCGTTGGTAAGGAAATACCGCGCCTTTCATAGAGCAATGACATAAGCTTAAACCCTACACCAACACCGGCAAAGTATTTAAAAGGATACACGCAATCTTGTTGATGAGGATTCACAATAGCATAGGCGTCCGGCAATTTTTCGTGCGGTTTGTGATGATCAGTAATAATCACATCAATGCCCAGATGACGCGCCTCACGTATCGGCTCATAGGCGGTAATGCCATTATCGACTGTAATAATTAATCCATACCCATTAGCCTTTGCTCGACGAATTGTTGTAGTCGAAAGACCATAACCGTCCCGCTGTCTATGGGGTAAAAAGAAATTAATCTGTGCACCTAATGGCGCCAAACAACGCAGGAGTAACGCGGAAGAAGTAACACCATCAACATCATAATCACCAGCGATTAATATTTTTTCTTGGCCTGCAATCGCCTCCTCAATTCGTGTAACTGCACGCTCAGCATCTTTTAAGAGACGTGCGTCATGTACTTCTCGATCATAGGATAGCATTAAAAAACGCTCAATATCCTCTTCTGTGGTTATACCTCGATTCAATAACACTGCCATCACTGATGCTGAAATAGTATAGCGTTGAGCGAGAACATACAGCCGCTCAGATGCATCGATGGTCGGCTGAGTCCAAATATATTTTTGACCTTGTACTAGTTCCTGAGACATAGTCAATTCCACTATTACCGCACGACTTGATACAGTATATCAACAGTAGACCAATTAACCACGTTCCACCACGCAGTAATATAATCAATCCGTTTATTTTGATACTGTAAATAATATGCATGCTCCCACACATCAATACCCAATAACGGCTCGACACCAGACATCAGAGGAGAATCCTGATTTGCCGTTGATATAATTTCAAGTTTTCCTGCACGATTACATACCAGCCATGCCCATCCGCTGCCAAAACGAGACTTTGCCGCTTCAGTCATCTGCTGTTTACATTGCGCAAAACTACCAAATGCGCGCGCAATTTCTGCCCCAAGAGCACCACCTGGCTCGCCACCTCCCCCTGGCTTCATCCATCGCCAAAACAGTGAATGATTGGCATGACCTCCACCATTATTACGCACCGCACTACGAATATCCTCAGGCACACTGTCAAGATTGAGCAATAGCTCCGCCAATGATGTATTTTGTAGAGGGGGGTATTTATTGAGGGCAGCATTAAGATTATCAATATACGCTTGATGATGTTTAATATAATGTATCTCCATAGTACGTGCATCAATATAAGGTTCTAATGCATCATACGCATAGGACAATTCTGGTAAATGGTATATCATACGGATTCCTCATATTGAAACCATTCTTCTTGGGGATATCCCATCTGAAAGTTTTTACGTGCAAAAGACTCACGGTAGAATGGATATTGTTCCCAATCAGCAATCTCCGCATTGAGATAGTGTACCTCTTTCTGTAGGGCAATACAGGATTGCTCTACCGCCATACAATCACCAGCCAGTGTGCGCACTGCATACAGTCCATGCTCACCTTGAATATATACATACATAAACAATATCAATTCTGCCACTAAACACAATGAATATATAAATGCTCTCACCTGCATAGCATACCCCTCTCCCCATGCTTATGAATGTATCATAGAGTCAGAAGACAACAAAAGAATAATAGACAGAATTCTTCATTTTTTGATAATTCCATCGACACGCGATGCACGAGTGATACCGGCCGATATACCGTACTGTTTTTCAAACTTTGACTGTCGAGATGAGAACAGCGTTGGAACTAAGCCAGCTACCCTATACGATACTGCGTATAGCATGATTAATCCTGTCGCTGACGAAAAGAAATATTTCGCCGGAGATTGCCACCGTTCAAGAGGTTGCAATATACGTTGTGTCATATAATTATCAGGCCATATACCGGTTGCACAGATGGTCGCTCCCCCCATAATTGTTCCCATGAGTAATCCAACACAGCTACGCACTACAGGACCTTCCTTTGCAAGAAATGTGTCCCCTAACAACATCCCACCCATGCAGGCCATAGCCGATGCCCAACGTATCATTGCTTCGTGTGGTCTATAATATCCAGCACTCCATGGTATTTCTTTTGTTCTATCATCACCGCGCTGAACAAGCTGTCTCTCAGCATCGGGATCATTCCCAAAGTAGTAAACAAGGACTCTCTGCCCTAAGTAAAACACTACATAATCATTGTAAACAGAGATCTGCTGTGCCGGCACATCGCTCTGTTCTTGATGCACAAGCCTACCGCTTGCGAGCGTATAATCTGAATCATGGGGACAGATATAAAGCTTAAATTGTCCTTGATGAAAGCAGCTTCTCAGTATATCACACGTTGTCAGCATCCCCTCAAGATCGGTTATCAGATGCCCCCGTCTATAAACTGGGTTGTTGGATGATGGCAGCATGTCTCTTCGCATATAGCGTCTTTCCGCATCCAATCCTATAACATATAGATATATTTTCTCTTTCGCTTTCTGTAATCCAGCCAAGCGTAGCGCACCCAATCCATCAATAGATATTTTTTGATTAAACTCATTATTGCTAGTGCACGCTGAGAGTTCATTCGTATCGCGATTGTGTTGAATAATCCATCCAGTAGCTTGATCAAAAAATTTCGAAGCTAAATCAAAATTATGAAGGGAATCCAAGAAAGAACGCGATGGCGTTTGCCTCGCTTTGTAATGAGTACCAAGCGGAACATGCCAGCGTATATCACTGTCACCGCGTGCCCTGAAACCGATTACATCTGAGCCTGCTGTTTCTTTCTCCACAAACCATCCGGCTGGGATCTGGGTAATAGTCGCGTAAAGCGCCGCTGTCGACATACAGTACTCAATAATAATAGCAATAGGAGAATATTTCAAATGTATTGCGCCAAATATTTTCTTACTATTTGAACTTTTTGCAGTACATAAGCAACTGCTTAGTGCAGCACGTATTCCGGGGGCATCAATAGTACGCTCATACAATGCCCGTTTTTCTTCGCACCCACTCGCACTACTCGAGATAGTAACTTCCAGTATACACAATCCTACGTATACCATTCTCATCCGAGTCATGCGTCATATACCCTGTGCTTTGATGCCCGTTTTAACTGTATATTCTCAAGTATTATAGCATCAACAATGTAAAAAATAGGAGTTTTTCCAAAAATTATCAGCATTCAGCAATAAAATTACAACAGCAAATCTTACTCGTCGAAAACAAATAAAAGTTGCAAAATGTTTTAAGGGAAATTATGATCAACCAGGCAGCTCTAGCCGTATACGTCTCTACTAAGGAGGTTATTTCAATGAAACAGTTTGGAACATGTATAGTACTATATTTCCTTATACTAGTTGCTCCTTGTTTGATCTGGCATGGAAGCGTGTGTACAGGATTTTTTAGAAACTTTTTTAAAGCAAGAGGGGTAGTTAAAGGTGCTGTGTTGCTTGCAACGCCATGTTTTATGGGATGTAAAGATGTCATGAAAGAGCACCTGCTTAGTCAACGAGAAGAGGTTCGTGAGCTCTGTGTGATGACCAGCATTGTGCACTCTCATGATGCATGTATTTCTGGTTCGATTCTTAAGCTTGCTTCACAGAAGTGGCTACGTCCTGCAGGAAAGGAGCGATGGGAGTTTACTTCAAATATGAACTTTTCTTTAGAGGAGAAAGATCGAGTGCTTAACTTGTTTGATTCTCTTGGATTTATTCGCAAACAGCAACCACAAAGATCACAGTATACGTACGTATGTGTACTTTCAGGGATTGTGCCACGTATGGATGCGCGACTTCAGTATCTTGTGACATTATGGAAGCAGGGTATTCGATGGGAACACATTGTTTTTCTATCTGGAGACCGATTGCTTGATGAACGGGTCGACCATGTGGGTAATAGCTCGATCGTAGGAGCAAAAAATGAGGCGGAGGCATTAGCGATGCTATGGGATGGCATGCAACGCGAGGAGAAAATTCCACGTGAATTACAACAAATACCAATTACGCGTATTACCGCAAAAAGTATTGTGGGAGAGCAGGGTACAATACAGCGTCCAACGACACAGGATACTATACATCAATTATTACAAGAAACAGGTACTGTAGAGAATGCTTCATACCTCTTTATATCTTCGCAACCCTTTGTGCCATACCAATTGCGCGTTGTGAGGCATACGTTTAAGGACCAGCGCAACGTGTATGAGGTTGTCGGAGGGGAATATGAAGCTGCAGGATGTGGAGAAGGATTAATTGGCATACTGTTCGATTCACTGGGACGGTCTTTATACTTTGAGGATAAGTTATATGGCATATTCTCAGAAAAGCCATCTGAAAAGGATACCGTATGATTATCAGCATTCAACAGTAGAACCACGGCATTAACAAATAATTATTACCCGTTGATAATCTTACCAGCACCCGGTAGAGATGGCGCTACGCGGTGTGTGTTAGTCGTGTGCCACACTCTTTTTTCCAACAAGGTAGCTATCTCGTTGGCTATAATTCCTTCCATCAATAGTCCCATTGTTGACCAAAATAATCCCTGCATCGGAGATGATTTAAATCGCTTCTCAAGAGGTTGCAATATACGTTGCGTCATATAATTATTAGGCCATAGGTCTGTTGCACATATGGCCGCTCCTCCCATAATCGCTCCCATAAGACACCCGCTACCGTTACGCACTATTAGACCTTTTTTGTCAAAAAAGGTGCTCCCCAATATCACCCCGCTCATACAGGCCATACCTTGCGCCCATAACGCCACCGCCTCTCCTGGTATATAATATCCAGCACTCCACCGTATTTTTCCCCTTTTATGCCAAAAAAGCCGTTCTTGTATCGTGTGATCATTTCCAAGGTAATAGACAGGCGCATTCCGTCCACACTCAACAATTACAAAGTCATTTCCGTGCGAGATCCGCTGCGCCACAGCACCGTAACCATCCCGATACACAAGCTTACTGCTTGCAAGTGTGCAATCTGAATCGTGCGGGTAAAGACGAAGCTCAAATTTTCTATTATACCTTTTACCTCCGAGCATGTCATACGTTGTCAGCATCCCCATATAATCGGTTATCAATGCTCCCCGTGTGTAGACTTGATGAGCGGATGGCAATATATCTCTTCGCATCCTTGCCCTTCTTCCGCCATCATCCTCTCTCGTTTTCACAATATATAGATATGTTATTCCTTTTACTTTCTGTACCGCACAAGAAAGTAATACATCAGCTGTAGCACGACAAAACACAGGTATTGTACAATGATACTGCACAGGAGGCATAACCTCTGTTTTACGCGCTAAAAGATTCTTCCCATCGTCAGTTTGTGTAAGAGTCCATCCCGTAGTTTTATCATGATATGTAGGAGATCTGTCAAAATCATGAAGCTCAAAAATGGGAGAGATGGGAGAGGGCGGTTTCCTGAGAGGTCTCTTGTAACGTATGTCCAAGGGAATATTCCATTGTATCCCTCCTGTGCTACCCTCTCGAGGGAAGGTACAAAAGGCAGCCGTTATACCTGGCCGTAGCTCCCTCGTAAAACCAAATTCTGCCAAGGACCATTCAGCTGGGATCTGAGTAATGGTTGCATAACGCGCGTCTGACGACATACAGTACTCAATAATAATACCAACCAACGAGTATTGGCGTTCGCTGGGGAATATGTAACTACCATCTAAACGTTGTACAGCACATATGCACTTATTTAGTGCGGCGTACACTTGTGGAGCATCAATATCGCGCTCACAGAACACCTGTTTTCGCTCATGTTCGCTTGCATCACTCGAGATGACGACTCCCAGCGCACATAATAACGCATATACTATTCTCATCCGATTCATACATTATATACACTGTGCTTCGATATTCGTTCCACCTGTATATTTTCCTCATTTTATAGCATCGGTAATGAAGCGCGCAACGGCTCGAAAGCCATTGTATCACAACGCAACACAGCGACAGACGGAACAAACACAGATCCGTCTGTCGCTGTGTTATACAACAACATATAAATATGAAGTACTACCGCTTCACAAATTGGAATTTACGCCGTGCCGCTTTTTGACCGTACTTTTTGCGCTCTTTTACACGCCCATCCACACTTAATAATCTATGCTCACGAAGCACCGAGCGTACAGTATCATCGCCATCATATAATGTGCGTAATACACGGGCAATGCCTAAACGGATCGATCCCGCTTGCGCACAGAGGCCCCCGCCCTTGACCGCTACCTCAATGTCATACTTATTCGCTAAATGCGGTACCACCGTTAATGGCAGTATTGCATCAGCTCGTGTCGTATGGGTATGAAAGTAACGGTCTATTTCTTGACCACCATTAATTTTAAGGTTACCCGTACCACGATAACACCATACACGCGCTACGGCAGATTTGCGTCGCCCTACCGCATGTGCAATTGGCGCTCCCCGTTCCGATGTTGCACGGGGTACCGTTATTCTTCCTTGTCCAACCATACTGTTATACCACCCTCATCAATAATATATATGCCCTGAGCACATCTCCTGGAGCCGATGAGCGGATTTGAACCGCCGACCTATTGATTACGAATCAATTGCTCTACCAGCTGAGCTACATCGGCATAGCCCTTTCCAGTATAACATGAGTGCTCCAACATACAAGGTAGGATAGCTAGGATGCCTCTCGGCTTTCTTGGCAGGTAATACACCGAGTCGCATTAGGGTATAACTCAAGGCGTTTTTCCGATATTAACTGGTGGCAATCAACACAGGTGCCGTATGTTCCATTATCAAGCATTTGTAAAGCCTTGGTAATACGATCGTATTCCAGCCGTTCATTCTCTTCAATGGTAATATTTAAATCATCAAGGCTCGATTTCAATGCCTGGTCAACAGGGTCCTGTACCTCCTCTTCCTCGATATTGGTACGATCAGCGGCAAGACGTTGTAATTCTATCTCAAGCTCGCGTCGGCGTGCCAACAACTTTTCACGTATACGCTCTCGGTTAAACACCACGATCAGTCTCCCTTGATCTTACAAAACATTCTCGCAACAACGCGGCGGATTCATTTGCAAGAACACCCGCAATGATACATTTAATTCGATTAGTGTATAGACTAAGGATTCCCTCTCTGTCAAGCGAATACCCGAATTGAGGTGACACTGCCCCGTATATTACCCGCTCCACCCCACTTAATCCTGCCAAGCTCATACACATCATGCATGGCTCAAGGGTTACATAGAGCGTAACACCCGAAAGCCGCCACGTCCTCAAAAATTGTCCCATTTCACGCATCGCTCGTAGCTCTGCATGTTCTGATTGACTATGCAAGGACTCTGTTTTATTGTGCGCGCAACTATAGTAATCACCGGTCGCAGTGACAGCAACTGCTCCAACAGGAACCTCCCCTTGCGCAAGAGCTTTTCGCGCCTCATCAAGGGCAATATGCATAAAATATATATCCCGATCATCGTACATCATAGTATCTAATATAGCGCACTATCATCACAGATCATAGAATTAGGATCATCTTCCTCGCATTTTGCAATTGCGATATACTATGATATGAATGTGGTTTGTCCTCTCTTCCTCAAACGTAAAGTACCGTATGTCCAACAAATCTTCAGACAAAACAAAGGAATATTCCGCACAAGCAATTCGTGTTATCGAGGGGCTAGAGGCGGTCCGCAAGCGTCCTGGTATGTATATTGGGTCTACTGGACCGACAGGATTACACCACTTAGTGTATGAAATTGTCGACAACTCAGTCGACGAAGCGCTCGCGGGGTATTGCTCCATTATCACCGTAACGCTCAATAATGATGGGTCATGTAGTGTTGAAGACAATGGTCGCGGCATTCCCACCGACATACATCCCACTGAGGGAATTCCGGCTGTTGAAGTTGCATTAACGAAACTCCACGCAGGGGGTAAATTTGATAAAGAGTCATACGCCTTTTCTGGAGGATTGCATGGGGTTGGCCTCTCAGTAGTAAACGCCCTTTCCGAATCGTTACATGTAACGGTATTTCGAGATGGAAAAACCCATGAGCAGGACTATGCTCGTGGCAAGCCGCTCGGCCCACTTATCATTACGGGAAAAACAGACAAAGTAGGCACTATTATTCGTTTTAAGCCCGACCCATTAATTTTCACAGAAACAACCACCTTCAATTTTAAGACACTTGCTGCACGCCTTAAAGAGCTCGCCTTTCTGAATAAGAAACTTCACATTATTATTAAGGACGAACTATCAGGACAGAGTGGCGATTTTTATTACGAAGGAGGTATTGTCTCTTTTGTACAGCATCTTGATGCCAAAAAAACGGTTCTATTTCCTGAGGTTATCTATTTTTTCACACATAAAGAGGAACAGTACGAGCTTGAATGTGCAATGCAATATACCGACTCGTATGATGAGCAATTCTTTTCCTTTGTCAATAATATTAACACCCTCGAGGGTGGCGCCCATGTTGCCGGATTTAAAGCTGCTTTAACCCGCGTCTACAACCGACGCGCACAAGAAATGAAAATACTCAAACCGGGAGGAGATTCCTTCTCCAGCGAAGATGTACGCGAAGGATTGGTGTGTGTACTAAGCCTCAAGCTCGCTGAACCGCAATTTGAAGGACAAACAAAAACGAAGCTCGGCAATAGCGAGGCAAAAGGAATCGTTGAATCAGCAACAGCCCAATATCTTGATGCATATTTTGAAGAGCATCCTGCTGTTGCACGTAAAATCTTCCAGAAAGCAGAAGTTGCTATGAGTGCCCGTGCCGCTGCAAAAAAAGCACGTGAACTCACTCGACAAACAAAGACAATGCTTGATTCGGCAGTATTACCCGGCAAGCTCGCCGATTGTTCCAGTGATGAACCGGCTCTTTCAGAGCTATTCATTGTCGAGGGAGATTCTGCAGGCGGTTCTGCGAAGGGCGGAAGAAACCGAGAAATTCAGGCAATTCTTCCTCTCCGCGGCAAAATTCTCAATGTCGAAAAAGCACGGCTTGAAAAAATACTCAGCAATGAGGAAATTCGAGCACTAATTGCCGCGGTTGGTTGTGGCATTAAAGATGATTTTGATGCAGAAAAGGTACGGTATCATAAAATCATCCTCATGACCGATGCTGACGTGGATGGTTCTCATATTCGTACCTTACTTCTAACCTTCTTCTTCCGTTATATGAGACCCCTTATTACCCACGGATACCTCTACATTGCAAAACCTCCCCTGTACAAAGCAAAGTTAGGCAGAAGAGAGCAATATCTCAAAGATGATAGCGCATTTAAGCGGTTTATTGTTGAATGGGCACAGGAGGCAACTGAACTCATCACGGTTGAGCGCACCTGTACGGGAAGCGAGTGGCGCACACTCCTTGAGGAGCTATTGGCCTATGAACAACAACTTGACACTGTTGCGCACACATTTCGTATCGCCCGAGAACATTGTCATACACTATTAATCTGCATTGCCCGTACTTCTCTTGAGCAGTTAACCAATGCGGTAGAATTACAGAAAGTGCTACAAGTAGCCTTCCCTCAGTACCGTATCACTATATCCCCTGATGTTAAAATTACTGATGATGGTACCCACTATGAGCAACAGATGGTACAGTTTACCGCAACGAATCGGTCCTGGCATATCCCACAGCAATTCTTTACCCAACAGCATATTCGCTCATGTGCAGCGTTATTAAGCCCCTTTATATTTCTTGAAAGTGCATGGTCTATACAGGTAGTAGGAAAGGACCGTTCTATAGACGGAACCGGAATATTAGCAACGTTACCGTCAATTGAGCAGCTCGGCAAGCCATACCTCCATGTACAACGGTATAAGGGTCTTGGTGAAATGAACGCGGAACAGCTTTGGGAAACGTCCATGGATCCTGAACGAAGAAATTTGTTACAAGTTACCCTAGAGGATATTCCTGATGCAGAGCAATGGTTCTACAACCTCATGGGAGATGATGTAAGCGAGCGGAAACAGTTTATTGAGGAAAATGGACAGTTTGTAAAAAATCTCGATGTATAAGCATTGATACAGACACGCGATACCAGTATGGAACTCTTTTCTCGTATACATCCTTTTGTTGAGCGGCATGATTTAGTACCCAAACAGGGCACTATTATTGTCGGTTTTTCCGGCGGCCCTGACTCAACCTTTTTAGTGCACTATTTCTTAGCACTTCGTGAAATGCGTGAGTTTACACTTATTCTTGCTCATTTTAATCATGGATGGCGGGTTACTGCCGACCATGATGAGCAATTTTGCCAAGAGATGTCAGAACGATACAATCTTCCCTTTATCACGAAGCGAGCAGCTGATTTTATTGCACAGGTACCCTGGACGGGATCTCGCGAAGAGCAGGCACGACTTATGCGTCGCATGTTCTTTGAGTCTGTAGCAACTCACTATGATCAAGCACGTGTTGCACTTGCGCATCATCAAGACGACCAGGATGAGACCTTTTTTATACGATTAATGCGTGGCGCCGGATTACAAGGACTTCGAGGAATGACACCCCGGGCAGGATTATATATCCGTCCTCTGTTATGTGTACGCAAAGAGGAAATTACCACTTACCTTGCCGAGCGTCATATACCCTTTACCATAGACAGCACTAATGACGATGATGTCTATCTGCGTAATCGCATCCGTCACCGGGTACTGCCAGCATTGCGGCAGTGCGATGCACGCTTTTCCGCCTCGTTACGACAAGCATTATCAAATCTTGCAGAAGCAGATGATTTTTGTTCCACGCTTGCAGAACATACCCTCCAGCAAATTGCTATTGAAACTGAGGGAACACAATGGCTTGATCTGTCTGCTTTTTTCCGGCTTCACCCTTTTTTGCAAAAACAACTGCTCGTGAAATGGCTCTGTAGTGCCAAGGTACCGTTCACCCCATCACAAGGACTATTTAACGAAATAATGCGCTTTTTAAGACAACCACAAGGAGGGAAGCATCATGTATCTCCTGCCTGGTATCTTCATAAACAGCAACAGCGAGTTGGCGTTATGCATCGATAGAGACAGATAGATTGTGTGGGTGACGAGAACTTCAGTCTATATTAAATATTGCATTAAACATCCTATCCCCCATTTTCATAATAGGGGCAGTAAAAGCAAAAAGAGTTCCATAGGCTTGACCAATTATTACAGCCTCGCTCACTTCGCTGGCGCTTATAGCAAGCTGCACAGCCGTATTCAAAGCTCTACCTTCTATACCAAGTAACGCTTGACGATACCAATGCTGATACTGATCAGTCACCGTTTTCCAACGCACATAAGTAATAAAATAACTATTGGCATAAGTAGCAGCATCACCACAATGTGACGTAATTTCCTTCTTGTTGACCCGTTGCCCTGTTAGACATGCTAGTAACTGTCCATAAGCACAACCAAATCCGGAATAAAATAGATTTTCTTCTGTTAAATGCCCTCCCCAGATATCACGCATGTGTTTTAGACATCGTTTCAGGTCAGGGAGCCGACCTAATGTTGGTCCATATTGTGCAATAAATATAGTTCTACCTGATTCGGTATTTATATCAAAGTTAAATTGAAGATCAGTAGCATGCCTTATCGCATCTTCAATTTGATCTGCACAAATCGGAGAGCTTTTTGCGTGCATTTGCGCAGCATACATTCCGCAATATATTGGAAACAGCTTCTCGTTGAGAACCATATCATCTGAAGGATAAGGCATATCACGCCAATAAGAAGCATAATACGTGTTGAAAGAAGCATAATACGTGTTTATCCTCTTTATCCTCTCTAAAGAATACGAGTTATCACATGCCTCTAGGATTAACTCTGTAGTAATGAACCCCAACCGATATGACCATAATAACCTTGACAAAAATGGGTACACCTCGCAGGCGAGAGCAGTGCTCCCTACTATAGCTAGGGCAGTCCCCAGTGGCTTCTTAAACTTTATCGCGCATGATTTTTTCCTCCTTGCATCAAACGCAAGCGCTGTTCCCGCTAGTATCGCCGAAAAACGAACCCTGCCCGCGTCAGTGCTCGGCATCATACATTCTCTCACACCTACCTTTGCTTGTTGCATGATCCCTTGTGATGTAAGGGAAAAGGGTGAAACGTGAGACAACCCATCACCACCCGCCTGTATTTCAGTGTTCCCTATAACAAGAAAACCGAGCCCTATAATCCACCCGTACGTCATAATTAGCACCTGCTTAAAAATACTATTTCCTTATTAAAATTTTCAATTAATATTAAAATATTACTTTTGCCACCCTACTCTGCTACTATGATATTTGACATAACCATTACACTATCACTCATAGGAATAATCATACGTGAAGACTCTATCTCCCCGCAGCAAAAAGTATATATCTTTCTTTTTTACAATAAAAATACTCTCCATAGCTGCTCTACATGGCACCAACGATCGCATCCGTGTGACCTTGCTTAATCGAGACACCCATGATGCCCATATAGTGGTATACCAATGCGGCACTATGGTACGCGAACGGGTTGGCAAATTTGGGGGAACCATTACCCTTGATCTCCCTCGAACCTCAGATATCATTATCGAAGGTGGCGGTACCGGCTCCTTAATTATGCATGCCACTGAGCTATCCTCTTGTAATGAAATCAACTCTATGCCACATCCCACATCACCCGGCCGGCTTGTAGTAACGGTTACACCGCTGGCCCCCTTAGCATGCCGACAAAATTAACACCGATATAGGTGCGACCTCTGATAATTTTATGCTACTATCACCTACAATGACTATGTCACAGCCTATCATCAGGAGTATAGTTTGATTGCGCAATACCTCCTGAATCGTTACCGTTCTTCAAAATCAGTATCACGCGCCGTAGCCTTTCACATCGTCCTGCTTATTCTTCTACTCCTTGCCTTTAAAAAGGAAACAGAATCATTACATACAACACTGCCTACGAAACGACGAGATATATTACCCCCTCTGCAGCTCAAACGGCGTCAAGTTCCTACCAGCAGCAACCATATTACAATGCCTGTTCACGATAACACCTCACCAACAATACCATCTGAAATGGCCACAGCACCTGCTGTCCAAGAAGCCACGATACCATTCCCTGAACCTCATACAGAAATACATAAACCATATCATCAAGAACAGGTACCTACCGTCCACCCGACACCTATGGCATCTCAGAAAAATTCCACAAAACCAATATCGCAACAACAAAAAAAAGATCATGTACATGCATGGGACAAAGCAAATAATCAAGAAAATAGTAAAACTCAAAATGATCGCCCTGCAGAAAATACAGGAAAAATAAAACATGTAACAACACTCATACAAGAATTTGCTCAGAGTTCATCTGCTTACTCGGGAACACGCCTTGAAACAGAAGGCATAGAAACAGTAATAGAGCTTACCAATCGAGTTAATAAATCATTCAAAGAAACCGCTCTATCACGATATATTACCGAATCATATTATACGATCTGTACCATCGCCAACCGAACGCCATTCTATCCTCAGTCTGATGACCGGGTCTATCCGTGTGTTATTTATCTCACTATTAATCGTGATGGCACCATTACTGACATAGAAACAAAAAAAGAATGCGCAAGTCTTGCGACCAACGAAATATGTGATCATATTACCAATGCATTACGGAAACTTGGTGCACTTCGACCGCTACCGCATACATACGAACAAAACACCTTCATATTACCAATACCTATCAATATAAGCCCTGAATATTACAAAGGTCGTTCATCGTCACGAGACCCGCTCATATTTTTCCTTCGGTAGCCATAGACTTTTTTTTTACTTCTGACTATAACTACACCGAGCATAAAAAATGGATCGCAGCACGAGATCGGAGTTGCCATATGGCATCCATTGTAATTATTGGAGCTGGATTAACCGGTATTTCGGCAGCATACCATCTTGAGCAAGCTGGGTGTTACGATTATGTCATCCTTGAAAAAGAACAAGCAATAGGAGGACTCTGTCGTTCAATACAACATAATGGGTTTACATTTGACTATACCGGTCACCTACTCCACCTGAACAATGATCATGTACGTTCACTTGTAGAGCGTGTCGTTGGCTTTGATACTCTCAATACCATTACACGTGCTTCATACATTTATTCACACAATCGTTATACAAAATATCCCTACCAAATTAACCTTAATGGTCTGCCTGCCGATGTAATTGTTGAATGTATTGAGGGCTTTGTAAACAAGCCACCATCGGAACATGAACCAACTATGTTTATCGACTGGGTCATGGCTCATTTTGGCGCTGGATTTGCAAAACACTTTTTTTTCCCTTATCAAAAAAAAATATTTAGTGTTCCCGTAGAGGAACTATCCGCATCATGGACTGGCCGTTTTGTACCCAGCACCTCATTACGCGAGATGCTCTATGGGGCACTACACACACCTGCAGACGAAATTGGTTACAATGCACAATTTTTCTACCCTAAGTCAGGAGGTATCATTCGGTGGGTGGAACCGCTCTACAACACTCTCCACCACCAGGCGCTCCTTACACATGAAGTAACCCATATTAACACCCACAATCAGGTGGTATCCTGCAGCAATGGCGTACAATTCCCCTACAAACATATCATCTCAACTATGCCATTAGATCATCTTATTGATAGAATTACGGAAAGGAGTAACAGTACCTTATACCAAGCACGACCACACTTACGGTGCAACAGTATACTCAATATCAATCTTGGCATTCAGCGCCAAAACCTGGTTGCTGCACACTGGGTATATTATCCTGAAGAACAGTATCCTTTTTACCGTATTGGGTTTCCCTCACAACTAAGTAATCAGATGACACCCGCAGGCTATAGTTCATTATCGGGAGAGTATTCCTTCCTCCCTCAATCAAACACCAATATGAATCTCCTGCACACTACTCTTCGGACAGCAATTACTTCATTATTTCAACTCGACCCCGCTGAAGTATGTGCAGAAGTACTCACGACCATACCCCATGCATATGTTATCTTTGATCGATGGCGGGATATTCATCTTAACGTATTATTGCAACAGCTGACAGCCTACCACATTCACAGTACAGGACGATATGGCGGCTGGAAATACGGCAGCATGCAAGAGGCTGTATTAGATGGCAAACAAGCAGCAGAGGCCGCACTCGCTGCCATGCAGGACACATAACCTATCAGGTGCATATCCTTATGACATACACCTCCTACTACCCACACTATTATGATGAAAAAATACGGCAGTTTTATGCAGAAAAATTAGTTTTAATAACAGGTGGCGCTGGTTTTATTGGTTCATACATCGCAACCGATGCAGTATACCTGGGGGCGCAGGTCACTATCCTTGACAATCTCAGCACGGGACACCTTGACAACATTCATCATATACAAAACAAGGTCAAGCTCATACATGGTGACATTACCAATTATGATACCTGTATTGCCGCTACTCATGGGAAAGCGATTATATTCCACCTTGCCGCTATGACCTCAGTCCCTGCTTCATTATTAACACCACTGAGCTGCTATCAGAATAATGTACTTGGCACCGCTACTCTTCTTGAAGCGGCTCGTGCACATGGCCACCATCCCACCTTCGTATTCAGCTCCTCAGCAGCAGTATACGGACCATACACTACTCCTTGCTCTGAAACAATTCCCTGTCACCCTATTTCTCCCTACGGCAGCTCAAAGCTACTGGGGGAGCTGCTCTGCAAACAATATAGCACTACCGGTTCCATACCCTCTGCCATTTTACGATACTTCAACGTATACGGAGAAGGCCAACGAGGGGATGTGCCGCATGCGGGGGTCATTGCACAACTACAGCACCGTATGGCTCGCAACCAACCAATTACCATTTATGGGGACGGTCAGCAGATACGAGATTTTGTTCCGGTCGACTATATTTCCTCCGCCAATATACTTCTCGGTATGATGGGAGAGAACATGCACGGCGAAATATTTAACATTGCCACGGGAAGGCCACTATCACTCCGTGCAGTTATTACCCGTCTCTGTCAACAATTCCCCCATTATCCGCCCGAATTAATTTCATTTGGTAACACACGTCCTGGTGACATACATTATTCTGCTGCCAATTGCTCTAAGTATCAAGCGCTACTGTCTCAAAACCACTACGATAGCAATATACAAAAATTAAGACCATTTTCTACAATTTTATGATATACTGTCATGTCGTATATTTGTTTGTTTTTACAATGTATAACTGTGTATTATGGCAAAATCTGACTACTATGACATTCTCGGCGTGGGGCGTACTGCCTCAACACAAGAAATAAAGGCGGCATATCGAAAACTTGCACTAAAATACCATCCTGACCATAATCCTAATGATAAGAAAGCAGAGGATCGGTTTAAGGAAGTAAGCGAAGCATACGATGCACTCTCTGATCCAGAAAAACGGAAACGGTATGACCAATTTGGCCATGCAGGAGTCGATATGGGCACGGGAGATACTGGTGCCCACAGCAATATGCATATGGATATCAATGATATTTTCGATATGTTTGGAGACATTTTTGGCGCAGGAGGTCAGCAAAAGCGTAAAAAGCAGGCAACAGGCCCTGAGGCACGCCGTGGGCATGATTTGTACAAAGAGGTGACTATCGCTCTTAAACAGGCATTCATGGGAACTTCAGAGTCAGTGACAATATATCGCTATATCGCCTGCGAAGGCTGCCAGGGTCGTGGTATACAAAAGGGGACATCATTTGGCACCTGCTCAAAGTGCAAAGGAACAGGACATCTGAGCATTCGGCAAGGCATGTTCACCTATTCACAAACGTGCCAAGAATGTGGAGGAGAGGGATTTTCAATACCAAATCCATGCCTTACCTGCAAAGGGCAATCACGTATACAGACACACGACTCCTTTACCTATAACATCCCTGCGGGTATCTATGATGGCAGTGAGTTAAAGATCGCAAAAAAGGGTGATGCCGGTATGTACGGCGGACAAACCGGTGATCTTATCATTCGCATTACCGTTAAGCCGGATAAAAACTTCAAGCGTGTTGATAATGATCTTGTCGTTACTTTATCCCTCAGCTATCCACAATTGGTATTTGGCAGCCAAGTGGAAGTAACGTCACTTGATGACTCGCGTGAAACAATTAAAATTCCAAAAGGCTGTGCTGTCGGCGACAAAATTCGTATTGCAGGAAAAGGGTTTGTGAATGTGCGTAACAATTCTCGCGGTGACTTTGTTGTTATCGCACACTGCGTTATCCCCAAAAAACTCTCTGCCGATGCGAAGGAAACGCTCAAAGCCTTTGCGCAGCAGTTGGATGAGCAAGATGGAACCAGTGAAGGAATAACCGGTTTCTTTAAAAAGTTTCTTGGATAACACCAGAATAGTCTGTTTAGCTACAACACTAACCCCATCAGCGATACATCATCGTGAAATTGGTCCAATGTAGCTGTGGTATATTGTTGCTTATAACCTGCAAGAATCGTTTGTTCTATTCGTGTATATTGCTCTCGGCGAGCTTGTGATTTTACTGGAACCCTTTTTTGTAACTCCTCAATCTGATCATCATATTCTTTCTTGGACATTTACGAAAATAAAGCTGCTGCGACTCGCCATATATCTTGTCAATATTTGCCCCTCCTACGTAACAAGATGTAACAAGCATGGTTGATACAATGCTATAGCGAGCCCCGTTGTCACTGAACTAATATCTATTTCACTATCATCTATAAACATCAGCATTGTCTGTGAGCGGGGATACATTCCCTCTTCCCGCATCTTTTTATCCGGTGACTCTCGAGAAAACAAATTGTGTAGCTGAGATGCACCTGGTGACGATGTACCACACCACACATGTTGCATACTCACTATACTCACACCAAATAGTATCCACCACCACATACAATACCAGACATACCGTGCTACAATTCCTGTCGACCGATACTGTAACGTAACATACCCATGACAAACAAGAAAAATAGGAAACAAGAAACCGGGGATATGCGCAATCCCCGGTTTCACCGCTTTTACTATGTGATCAGCTATTAACGTCGCTTAGTAGTCGGAACCATCTGCTGCGCCATAGAAACGATAGATGCTAAGGGAAAAATAAAAAATAAGTAGACAAATAGACTTTTCATGATGAGTCGCCTCATGAATAGAAGGTTGATTAATATGCTCTCGAAAACACTGCTACCAAAACTTTAGATCATTACTATAAAAAATCAACGCCTATCCTTTGAAAAACATCCCATTAGAAAATTACAAAAGATAATGAATTAGCCTCTCGTCTGAATACATAAGCGGATACAATGAAGGAAATGTATTTGCAAGTGTACCAACAATACAAGCCCTACCTTGTAATGCTGCATCGCCATTTTCTCTCGATAACAACGCAGGTTTTTTATCGGAACGCGGTCTCACAGTAGTGGGCATTATACCTAAAAATTAAAAAATCTGTGTAGCACGCTCTGGTGCGATAAGAGGGTTACATGAAAAGCCAAGTAATCGGCATTCAGGCTCCGGCCACAGTCCATAGCGTTCATAGACTAACTGTTGAATAATACGTGCAAGGGAGACAACATCGTTGCTCATAGCACCGGGTTGCGTAATAATCATATTTGCATGTTGATGCGAAAGAATCGCGCCTCCAACTGACAACTGCCCTTTAACACCCAGCTGCTCTATATAATAGGCAACATAAGGAACTGGCTTAGCGCAACGCGCTTGTACAATCTCTTCCATAGTAAAATTACGAAAAAAACTACCGCACGTTCGTTCACGGGGATACCGTTGTCTTCGATGACGAATAATTTCATCGCTTCTTCCTCGTGCGTACATGGCTTCTTCCTCGGTTACCAGTATCGTAGTAAACGTTGCCTCTGCGAGATAATGCGTACCCTCTTGTAATCGTGATCTGTTATAGCCAAAATTAAACCAAGCATTATCAACAGTTGCTACAGCGCCCGTTGTGCGGTCAATAACCTGCGCTTTCACCAAAAAATTACTCAACAACCATTGAAAATAGTGGATGTTAATAAACACTGAACCTCCAACGGTTCCTGGAATTCCGCTAAATTCTTCCAATCCAATTAATTGATGATCCAGACAGTAGCGAATAAGATCAGAAAATGCAAGGCCAGCTCCAACAGTAACATGCATGATATGATCAGCAACACGCTCATGATAGACATGAGATATCAGAGGATGGATCACAACACCGGCAATACCTTCATCACTCACCAACACATTCGCCCCGTCACCAAGCATAGTTATGGGTAGCGCATCAGAAGCCGCTTGATATACTACCTGCTGAAATTCTTGCACGGTACATGGCTCGCTGTACCATTGCGCTATACCCCCGGTACGAAACCATGTTTTTTCAGAAAGAGAAATAGATGACAGCATAACCAATTCTAAACTGCCTTTATTTAATCACTGCCTCTTCTTGAGACTCCACTACCGGCTTCATCTTATCAGTAACATATTGTGACCGCAACTTCCTAATTAATATACGCGCAATACGCTCACCTGATTCAACAGCCGCCTCCATAGTTCCTCCAAATGCAAGTAAGACTGAGGCAGCCTCTCCTGCAAAAAATAAGGAGTCGTCAATAGGTGCAAATAATGTTTTAACCTGCTCATTTGCATAGTACCCAAGAGAGGTAAAAAGTCGCTCTTGACCCATACCTAAACAAGAATACGAACACTGCACATAAGGATCTTCAGACCAACTATACCCCACTGGACCCTTGTATTGTGCATACGGCATATCTTGTGCAATACAAGGCTGCGGCAATCCCTCAAGCACTTCATAGAGGTTGCTGATCAGTGCCCTATCTCTCTGATATAAATCTGTAATAGTTTCTTGAGTAAAACGACCCTGATCTCCGATGTAAAACATCGTCACTGAGTTCTCTCGAGAACCCTGAAATGCCATTACATAACTATTGCCCGTGCAAACTCCCATTTCATGCATCGGTGGCCTTACCGGAACAATGATCTTTGCATTGGTACCACATATAATGCCCCGAATGGCCTCTAACCGGTCTGGGGGAATAACTTTTTCTCCAAATTGTATCGCCCTATAGACAGGACAAGGAATGGTAAGCACCACATGACGCGCGTATATGACATCTCCAGAGGCGAATGACAAGCGATATACACCACCATCCTTCTCAAGAGAAATAAGAGGTCTTGAGAGGTGAATGCAATGGCGCATAGCATCAGCCAAAGTCTCAGCAATGCAGCTATTACCCTCTTTTGCAAAACCATATAATGCATATTTTGAAACATCAACGTGCTTCATTTTATTAGTAATAATATGGCACAATGTTTCCGTACACAGAGGAGATAAATCCTCAACTGGTGCCCCTTCATATGCCGCAAGGCGCATGCTAAATGATTGATACAACACAGACTCAGAACTACCAAAGAGCTTTAGCAAAACTTCCTGCATATTACGCGCCGATTTCTGTAATCGCATTAACTTTTTCTTTAGTTTTTTAGGAGTAATATTCCATGCACGCAATGCATCATCAAAATCGATATGCTTCATCCCATCGAAATGATATCGTTTTCGTGAACCACGCACCGTAGTACTCAACTCAATACCGAGCTCTTCCATTAATGCGCGAATATGATCGGCCGATCCACCATCATAAATGTTCTCCCCGCCCAGCTCAACAAGACAACCTTCGCCCTGTAACGCAGAAAGGACCCTACCTCCCACTCGAGCATGCGCTTCCCATATTGAAAAAGGGATCCCCGCCTTTAGCAAGCGATACCCTATATCTAGCCCCGCAAGCCCTGCTCCAATAACTACCACCTCTTCCGTAGCGTCATAAACAGGTTTCTCTTGAGCACCCAATGTCTCTTGAGCTAAAAATACAATAATGACTAATGAATAAAAATTCTTCATAAGCACACATACGCAAATGGGATTACATATTACATATTTTTTAATAATACCCAATACATTATTGATTGTAAAGCCGTTTTTCACGAGCAGATCCAGAATTCAAATTACGTATTTGCTGAACTAGACGCATATTTGTAATAGTTCACAGTACATTAACCCTGCAGATGTGCCAAAAGACAAAAAATAGTGCGTATATCATCGTAAAATAGCTTGTTTCGCTTATTTTTTCCTTATATACTTGTCTCGGCTGTATAATTATTGCAGCTATTACATAGTATTCAGCATATTCAAACACAGTCGTCTTTCAAGGAGAATATAAAAAATGCATTTAGACCATACTATTATACTGCGTACAGGGTTACTCTTAGGGCTAGTCCTCAAGTTAGAGGCAGGAGAAGCACCACAGACTCCCCTGAAATCCGGCTATACGCTCCAAGAATGGAGTTGTGCACGCCAGCCGATAACTGCAACAGAATTAGCCCGCATAACTAGTGAGCCGCCGCAAACCCCAGAAAAAGAACTTAAAAAGAATCTTCGCGGTGAAGTAATTACCGACGACATGCGCAGGAATTGGAGATGCAGCGTACAGCACACAAAACCCATCTTAAGCCGTATGCAAGCAAAAAACTCCCTGCTTGACGAAATCATCACCTACGAAAATGGCTGGGAAGCGTTTGATCGTGATCGCAAACAATTTGATAGTGACCGTTGCCACCCGCAATATACAGCATATCAATGGAAAACAGCGCTTATAGCAGGCATGGTTGCGCATACAACAAAAGGAAAGCGGTCCGTAGATCCTCGGGTGTATATTAATCCTACCATTATAGATACTATTATTTGTTACATGGTAGACAACCTAGAATCACGTGCCGCAATCAACGATTACTTACAACCGGCACACTCTCCCATCGAACCAATACGCCTTGAATTTCATAGCTTTACAGATATGAAACCTTATGAAACAGCGCTACTGCTGCAAGGTGACTGGACTAATAATGAATTCAGGGTCAAGACTAATGATATCATCACTGCAGCAAATACATTGGCACTTGATGCAGAGCGTGAAATCCCTAAACTCAGAAAGTTAAAATTTTCACATATTATGCTCACGCTATACACTTGGCCTGATGTATCAGAGTATCCTTATCATTACCTTAAAGAACATGATAAGAAATCGTACACTACCGTGTCGACTACTAGTCCAGCTATCTCACTCAAGAAGTATATACCTCGTGATCCTATACTTACCATAAAACAAGCCGTTGCACCATTGCCTGTCATAGATGCATTTATTGATAGTAATATTCGAAACAAAAAAAACACAGACCACGTATTACAAGCAGCAATCGTTATAACAGTAGCAACGGAAGGACAAATTACAAAGTACCCTCACAATGTACATAGGGTTGTTCGAGAAAAATCCCGATAGACTATAACGATTTCAGCTGCGACACACAGTTGTACAAACACCTCCCTGCTGTGCCAAGCAGGGAGGGCATATAATAAGCTGCTTATTACAGGATGATCGCACACAAGAACGATAAGTATCATAGGGAATATGACAATACTCACAACGACCTATGACATCCTCATTAACTGGTATCGCTATACGTTCATCAAATACATAATTTTTGCCCCGAAAAAATCCATCGGGATATTGCTCAGCATACATATGAATACCGCCCGTAAGCTGCATCACCTCGGCAGCTGCTCCAGTACGCTTAAGATATGCCGATGCACGCTCACACCGTACTCCTCCCGTACAATACAATAGCACCCGCTTTCCTCGAAAGGTATCTATATGGGCATCGACATATTGAGGAAATTCACGAAAATTTTGAATATCTGGTGTGATAGCACCGGTAAATGCACCAATACGTGATTCATAAGCGTTACGTGCATCAAGCACTACAAAATCATTGGACCGTTCTTGCAGTAACTGATGCGCTTGCTCCGGAGAGATGTGCGTTCCCCCCTCAGAAGCGGGGAGTGTAGCCGGATCAATATTCAGGTGAACAATCTCTTTTTTAATTACTACCGAAAGCTTAGGAAAATCTGCCGCAGAGCCGACACTTTTTTTAAAGTCGATAGCTGAGAATAATGGATGCTGTGAAACCGCTTCCGTATATTGATAGATTGCAGTATCTGTCCCCCCCACGGTACCGTTAATACCTTCCTGGGCAATAATAATTCTTCCTGTTAAACCTAACGAAACACTCAAACGTCGTTGCCATTTTTGGATCTGTAACGGATATTCAATCCATATATATTTATAAAACAAAAGTATCATCGCCGCTATATACTGTTATCCTGATTTCATTGTGCCACTGTACTTGATTTGCGCGAACCCAACACTGCTCAACAGGGACACCCAGTCGAAAGAGATACTCTATCTAAGAGGTAGACAGAGCACCTGTGAAATTCACATAATAATTACTATAAAACAGTTTCTAGATACTGTGAAGTCAGGTTTGCTGTTGTCATCCTTTTGCCGTATCATGATTCTATAGGACCATATATGGGATCAGAGGATATAGTATGAAACTATCACTTGCTTGGATTTTCGATCATATTGTCATACCACCAAAGGTAGGTTCCATAACATTAGAATATGCCCATAGCATCATTCGCCAAGTAACACGCTGTACTACAGAAGTTGAGCTTGTCGAAACTATTCATATAGATCGTCATAGCTTTACCGTCGCACAATGTATCTACCAAGAGGATGACTTTGTGATACTTCGTGATTATGAGTACTCCAAAGAGTTTCGTCTCCCTCACAGGCCAGACGGTACGCTCGATGCATGGTATCTGCTCATACTCACCGACCACCAGGCGCGTTATGCAACCGCCCGTGACGTGGGCGGTTCTCGTGATCACGAAATGCCTGCGATGCACATCACTGAGGCTGAACGCCATGGGTCCTGGAAGGATAGTATCGAGTGGAACGATATTCGTATTACTATTGAAAATAAATCAATTACCCACCGCCCCGACCTCTGGAGTCACCGCGGCTTTGCGCGTGAGATTGTTGCGTTACAAGAGATGAAGCTAAAACCACTACACAAGCTTGAAGATCCTTGTGAAATAACCGCCTATACTACAATCGCACCTGTGTCGCTTCCTTATGCTCCCCGCGTAACGTACAAAACATGTGACATGTTTGGCACTATTCGTATCGATGTTACCCACATTCCCTCTTCATCACCGCATGTTGCGTTTCGTCTTGCACGACTTGATACACGTCCCATTAATGGGATTGTTGACCTCACCAATTATGTTATGCTCGATATAGGACAACCGCTACATGTTTTTGATGCGGACTGCATCGTAGGCGCTCTTGAAGTACGCGCGGCGCATGCACAGGAATCAATTACATTGCTTGATCAATCAACTCACACCCTTACACCTACCGACTGTGTTGTTGCTGATGCTACATCGGCACTTTCGTTAGCAGGCATTATGGGGGGGAAACGGGGCAGTGTCACTAAAAATACTACCCGAGTATTACTTGAATCTGCACATTTTATGGCAACTGCTATTCGGCAAAGTTCATCGCACCACCACCTGCGCACAGAATCATCAGCACGATTTGAAAAAAACATAGACCCGCAGCTTGTTATTACGGGAATACAACGCTACTTGTATTTTCTCAAAACATGGTACACCCATACCTCCGTTACCGGTACTTATGCCATGGCCCTGTACCGCACCTTATCACACCAGGAAATACGATCAATTCGATTAACTCACACACTATGTGAACGCATGATTGGTATGATTTTATCCTCAGAACAGATACAACGAATTTTGATACAATTAGGATTTACAATCGACGCACAGCCCGATACTGGTGCCTACCATGTACAGGTACCTTCATACCGTATGCATGATATCCAGATCGCAGAGGATCTTGTTGAAGAGATTGCACGCCTCATTGGCTACGAACATATCATACCAGTTCTCCCGCAACGTATCGCACAACCAGCATCATATGGAAATGCATTACGTCTTCGCATGCTCAAGCAGCATCTGTCATTTGGATTACGCATGCAAGAGGTACATAACTATGCATTTTACGATGAGGAATGTCTCGAGCATCTGCTTGCACTTCACATCCATGATGCAATACCAGTCGTAAATCCTGTTTCACTACAGTGGCAGCGATTGGTACACTCCTTGGTACCGCATTTACTGAAAAACTTGAGCCAAAATATACCTGGCGTTAATGAGTATCGACTCTATGAGGTCAATACAGTATGGAATACCCATACAGATGGATCGGTACGTGAACAAAAACAGCTGGCCATCCTATTGTATCGCAAAGAACACCCGCTCACCTTCTATGAGGGAAAGCAGTATGCACAATCAATAACTGACATGCTACGAATACCATTAACCTGGCATGCACCTCGTACACCATTGCCTGTCTGGTACCATTCTGAACAAACAGCAGAACTGGTGCTAAACACTGATAGCATTGGATACGCCGGAATGGTTCAACCCTCATTATTACATCGTATAGCACCAGGAACCGCGTATGTTATTGAGCTTGACGCGCACACATTGCTCCATTACACAGCGCCACAGTTTCAGTACCATCCTATCTCAAAATATCCTTCTACAACTCATGATATAAGTATATTTATCGGGTTCGACACACCGGTAACGACATTGGAACAAGCGTTCTTACGCGTTGATTATCGGATACAATCGGTTCTTCTAATTGATCAATTTACCAAACCTGAATGGGGAAAGCGTCGATCACTCACCTTTCGTATCACCATCGTTGATCACGAAACTACCATGTCCCATGATACTATCAATCCAATCATAGGACGATTGCAGAGCATTGCCCAATCATACGGAGCGGAATTACGATGAAAAATCATACATACGGTGAGCTATGTATAAGCATTATCATGATTGTTTTTGATCGTATTACCAAATGGTATGCATATACTCATCTGCATACGCACCGGACAATTAACGCATTACTTTCTTTTGACCCTGATCTCAATCAGGGAGTAGCATGGTCGCTCGGTGCGAGTACTGATCCCTATAGATTTTATATACTTATGGTGTTTATTTTTTTAGTCATATTTAATTGTATAATTGCTTTCTACCGACGTATCGCCCTCGGTGAGCCCGCGAATGGTTTATTGTTCATTATTGTAGGCGCACTCAGTAATTACATTGACCGATTTCTGTATGGAGGGGTAATTGACTGGATTACTGTTCATTATCATAATTGGTATTGGCCCACGTTCAATATCGCAGATATAATGATCTGTAGCGGTGTCATGGTACTGTTATATACAGAAATGAAAGACGAAATAAAAAATTCATCATGACCAAATTAGCATGGTTTCTTGCAACGGGATTTGGCATAGGTTATCTTCCTATGCCAGGAACCTGCGCTACCCTCATACTCGGGCTTCCTGCAGCATATCTTTGGGAGCAATGCATACCAAAGCCACATCTATATGTGTGTCTCATGCTCATCACCCTCGGTTGTATTGGCATTATACATCATGCGCTCCGTACCACTACAGTCTCCCACGCTGATCCCCCAGAGATTGTCCTTGATGAAATTGTAGCGGTACTATGGGTATTTGCAGGGGTACCGATTAATGCGCAAACAGTTGCTATTGGAACCATACTATTTCGTCTGCTCGACATTATAAAGCCATTCCCTGTATCAACGGGAGAACAGCTGCCGGGAGCATATGGCATTGTTACTGATGATATCATTGCTGCAGTTATTACCAACATAGTTATACGATATTATACCTAATAAGGGTTATGACCTATGTATCATCTGCTATTAGAAGCCGTTCGCACGATACTATCACCTCCCTATTGCGCATATTGCCGGATTATATTACCTCACCGTACCCCTCTTTGCACCGACTGCCGCGCTCACATTACCCCCGTAGTACCGTATAAATTATCTATTACTGATCATACAACAATGTCAGTAATCGCTTATGGTACATACGAAGGACCACTGGCACAGCTTATTCGGGCAAAAGAACGAGGCAACCTCGTGGGAACTCAACAGCTTGGTGCATTAGTTGCAGAATACACAGCGACATGTATTATGCCAGCAGACCTTATGATTCCTATACCAATGCATTGGATACGATATGCACGACGCGGATATAATCAAGCAGCGGTTATTGCTCAATCAATTCACGCCGTTAATCACGTACCCGTCGCACATCTACTCCGTAAAACCATGTACACTCCACCACAGAAAAGCTATAACGCACAGGAACGTAAAGGCAATGTTGCGGGAAGCTTTGCATTAATCGACCATACAGCAGTATCACAAAATCTTCATATCGTGCTTGTGGATGATGTTATGACTACTGGAGAGACGTTACGTGACGCAGCACGTGCATTATTACCACTCAAACCCGCTTCACTTCGCGCGCTTGTTGCAGCGCGAGTAATATAAGTGCATCATTGCTTTACTAACAACTCTGCCGCCTTATTAAGCTTTCCCGCCCCTAAAAATAAAATCAAGTCATTGGGCTCTGTAATACTCGCAAGATACGCACGTAAACTGTCCCAAGTTGTCTCACTCGGCATATAACATATCGGAACATCGTAGACTCCCTGATATTGCATACATGCATCAACTAATGCAGCAGTTAGACCAGGACGGTGCACCTCTCCTGCGGGATATATATCGGTAATAATCAACTGATCAATAGGATGCTGTTTTAGAACTGTAACAAATTGCTGCATCAGCTGCTCAGTCCGACTATATCGATGGGGTTGAAATGCGACAATCACCCGCCCTTTGGCGCGCTGCGTTGCAACGCGTAAAGTATATTCAATCTCGGTCGGATGATGTCCATAATCATCAAATATCTCTACGCCGTTGTAGATTCCTTTAAAGGAAAATCTTCGCTCAATTCCTGCAAATGAGCTCAATGCTTGAACAATTACTGAAAACGGCACCTCTAGTGCCCGTGCGACTGCTACCGCTGCAGTTGCATTGAGTACATTATGGATTCCTGGCATAGGAATTCGAATTAATCCCAACACACTTTGAGCAACACAATCTTCTATGACACATTCTGCGTATTCAGGATACAAACGTATCTCAGAAGCACGTATATCAGCATCCTCAGTAGTACCATACCGTATTGTTTTAATATAATGCAGCGGAAGTAAAGTTCTCACTGCCTCATTATCGGTACATACAAAAGCGGTACCATAAAAGGGTAACTGGCGTAAAAATTGAGCAAAGGTCGCAATAATGTCCTCTAAATCACGATATACATCCACATGCTCAAGATCAATATTGGTAATAACAGCCATTACAGGGAATAACTTTAAAAAGGAGCGATCACTTTCATCCGCCTCTGCAACAAGCAATTCACTTGTTCCAAGATGTGCTTGCTTTGAGATATTTTCTAAGTACCCCCCTACAATGATAGTCGGATCAAGTGCTGCTTCACGCAGTATATGAGCAATCATCGAGGTGGTTGTTGTTTTTCCATGGGCCCCCGCTACTGCAATGCTAAATTTCGTACGCATCAAATCGGCAAGCATTACTGCACGTTGTATCGTAGGAATACCTCGCTGCTGCGCTGCAAGTATTTCCGGATTAGTGTTATCGATTGCTGAGGAATAGACAATAAGGTCAATAGTATGATCATAACATGCAGCAGTATTGTTCCCGTGGTATACAGTACAACCTATCGCCGTAAGATCAAGAACACTTTTTTGGTGAATATCGATATCACATCCTGAAATGGTATACCCCTGGTGTTTTAAAATAGTGGCAATACCACTCATTCCAATGCCCCCGATACCAATAAAATGGATATGCTTAATGGAGGAGAATTTCATTTTTTAGCCTACGCGAGAAATAACTTGCGACTAAACGCCGCTTATAATTATCATTTACAATGATTATATGCTTATACTATATGGCATTTGCATATTATACCACCATAACACTGCTATGCATAAACTGGTTTTGCTAACTTATGCCTCCTCAATCCACAGGCCACTTTACAGTCAAGCATAGTAAGGAGTATAGTATTGAATGCCATATAATATCCTCACGTCAAGTTAAGGAGCATATCATGAATATGTCGCGCACTTTCTACTTCTATCTGTATTCTCTTACATGCATCACTTCGCTTTCTGCCGAACTTACACCGCAAGCGCGAGAAAACGGCTTTGTATACCTTGACGAGATCGACCCCACCATTCAAGTATCGCTACGGTATGCAACTAAAGAGAATTTTTTGGGTACACCAGTCGATGGGTATAGCAATGCTGCCCGTGTTATTATCACAAAACAGGCAGCAAAGGCGTTAAAGATGGTGCAAGATGAACTACGCAAGCAAAGATATAGCTTAGTAATATATGATGCGTACCGACCACAGCGGGCTGTTAATCATTTCATACGGTGGAGCACTGACGCTACAGATCAAATCAAGAAAGATCAATATTTCCCCCGTGTTGATAAGGAACGAGTATTTGAATTGGGATATGTCGCGAAGCAATCTGGGCACACACGGGGCAGCACTGTAGACCTCAGCATTATCAAAGTAGGTGATACGCTTCATAACGTTGTAGAATATGAAAGAACACTGTCAGATGGCGCTACCGTAAAATTTCTTGACGATGGTACCGTTGATATGTGGACATCCTTTGATTTACTCGATGCTGCATCGCATGAAAATAGCGACCTTATTCCCAAAAAGCATCTTGCAATGCGTAATTACCTCAGAACAATAATGGAAAAATATGGATTTACCGTATCACCTCGGGAATGGTGGCATTTTAGATTACGTAGTGAACCATTTCCCGAAAATAATGATAGTAGTTATTTTGATTTTGAGGTAGCATAAACAAAAGCAAATATTCCCATGATCTTTTGGACTCATTGCATGCGATAGGAGTAACAGCTCTTACGTTTGTTGCAGACCATCTAGGATTTAATAAACTATCACAACTAATGTTTGAGAGGATACCATGAAATACAGTGTGTACCGTATTATAACTACTACAAGCTTTTTATTTGTTTTCATTTCAGAGGCATATAGACATGATGCAAGTAAGATAGAAAGTACAAAAGCCCATAAAGATGTGGATCAAATAGCAATCTTTCTTGTCGCAAAGAGCAAAGGGGCTAAAGTGGACATTCTTACTGCTCATGGCCAACCGATTACTGTAAAGCCGGATAGTAAAGACCATGCACACTCTTATAAGGTTCATGATGTTGAATGTAAAGTGCAAAAAGGCGCCTTTCACATAATCCTCCCTCATGATCATCCTTTTTCTTATTGGGGAACACGTTACAGGATAGATTATTTACTCAGTGGACATGAAAAAACACCACGCATGGCCATTGTTACTGATACCAAAGGTATTTTTGACAAGGTCCTGCTCATCATACGGGTGACTGATCCAAATTCCCACCTCACCGCAGTATTTGGTCAAAATGAACTCCCTAACTACGGACAAAGAAGCGCGGTTACTGAACGATATATTCGCTTCAAAGAATTAGGTCATTTATATATCCAAGCAGAATTAGGCCGTGCAGCAGAAAAGATGCTAGAAGCACTCGGGAAATAGGGAATGTAAGAACGCTTGTAACCGTCGATGCTATCAATATAATCTTTCCTTGAATCATCTATATAAGGGGGTTGCCATGAAATTGTATCTTATGGCACTCATCGTCGTGATGGGGGGTAACTTTGTAGCACAGGGAGGATACTTGTCTAAAGAATTCTATGTGCAGCAGCAGGACATATGCGGGCCCCTTGATCCCATTTATTTTGACTTTAACGATTATAGAATACCGCTCGGACAGCGTGTCACTACGCTTGAACTTAATGCTACAAGAATTAGTGCTCGCCTGAAGAATGCTGATAAAGATGTCATCGTAGTACTCGAAGGACACAGTTGTACTTTGTGCAAAGATGAGTGTTATAACCAAAAAATTTCAGAGTTACGCGCAAAGGAAACGAAGAGGCTTCTCGTCATCCGAGGAATTCCTGCACATAAAATTGCAATCATTGGCAGAGGGAGTACCATGTGTAAAGTTTCTTGCAGTAACCGTGAGCAACAGGCGCCTAACCGTCGTGTAGAGTTTCATCTTGGCCGGATTTGTGAACAGCGATAATTAAAACAATGAACTCTCCCAAAACCGGTCTATCTGTTCAATAAAGGGTAAGGTGGTATATATTCATTAAAGGCCGCACAGCATAAATACCTCGGGAGTACCCACGATATACGGTAGTAGTAATGCCTCAGTAGGAGTGACCCACTGAAAATCGGTGTGACTTTGTTCGAGAATCACCGTTGGACACTCAGTAAAATTTGCCTTAAAAACGTGAAATTCAAAATCGACTGCATCAGAATCTGCTATTGGGGCTGTGTACAACACCCCCGCTGAACGAAGCAAGCCGCTTACATCTATCCCTGTCTCTTCCAATGTTTCGCGAATGGCAGCCTCCCTCTCAGTCTCTCCCTGCTCAATTTTTCCACCGGGTATTTCATACTCCCCTGCAAAGGTATACCGTGGCCCCCGGCGAATTAATAGTACTTTTCCTGCTACAATAATACAACAACCTGCTACGCGTAATCCATCCCCTTTGTATTGTGGAGGCCGCGTTGTGTAAGTACGGTACTTTATGACATTCCCCTTAAGTATAGATCAATGCCCAATATACGACATCTCACATGTCTTCATTAAAACATTCAAATGCGGTGCTATTTTTAATAGGTAACATAACAGCATCGAAAAATGACTGCTCATCATCTCCGGGAGCTGGTAGTGGCTCACCCGCATCAACAATGCCATCGCGATCAAAGAGTGTTACAGCACATTCTTCTAGTAAACCGTTATCAGCAGCAATCATGTATAATGTTGTGTAATACGCCTTGTACAAAGAAAGCCGTTCTCTTTCAAGGTCAAGCCACAGTAACTGTATAATGTTATCAAAGTCTCGGTAAAGCTCCCACTCATTGGCACTTATGTCCCATGACGCCTTATCAACAGCAACATAGGTTTCTATAAGCCAGCGCGGGTCGCTTAATTCTTCATCCGATAAGGTACAGCACTGCGCAACAAAATTTCGTAGCCGCTCTTCGTTGTATAGAGCAGTGGTTTTCAGTTGTGTACAATGGCGATCAATTTTATACATCACCGTTGGGAGTGTATTTGCAAGAGCAATAATTCGAATATCACGAGAACGGCTTCGAATAAGATCAACAATAAATTGGGTATAAGATGAGATTCGATCCAGACTAAATATGGCGTGAGAATACGCAGATCCCGTTGCGTAGTAGAAATCCATCAGTGTTGCAAGAGCATGCGCTTGTAAGGCAACATGCTGTTCAATACCGGGATACTGCACCGGATTCCATGGGTCACGGAGCGTTGAGATCACATTATAGTGATTTTTCCATACTGAGTTGAGCGTTATGCCCGAAAAAAGATGGGTCAATATACTCAGCATTGAACGCTTACATGCAAGGTAGGTAAAATTGAGCAAGTATTGCATATCATCTGTGGAAATAATCACATTACCGTGATCATCGCAAACATGATTACACAAGTCTTCAGTGAGTATTGCTCCATAATTGATATCCCTGGTAGGTACGGTAACATCCCGGGCAGTTGCTATGCTACATAGCAATATGCAATATACAATACACCACATAGTATCTCCTTAGTAGAATATCTACATCACAAATATGACGGCAATTGTATCATAAAAGCAGACATGGATAAAACTTTTATTGCGCCAATTGCGCATAATCAATACGTCCAATCAGGTCATCGGGAGTAAGGGAATTTTTATCGGCTTCGGAGAACTGTTTAGTGATAGTACCGTGTTCTAATACCCAAATTTTAGTACCTATACTCAGTGCAATGTGAGGATCATGGGTGATAATTAGGGTGGTAATTGCTTGTTTTCTAATAAATTTGATGGCATAAGAAAGAAGAGTAGTCGCTGCGTGTGGGTCTAATGAAGCAGTCGGTTCATCAAGTAATAAAATTTTAGGGGTAAGTTGCGTTGCCATAGCAAAGGCAACAAGTTGCCTTTGGCCTCCTGAGAGCTGATTCATTCGTTTATCAAGAATGCTTTCATGCATACCTAACTGGGTTATCAGTGTACGGGCACGCTCACGAGGTATAACGGATAGGCCATTGACAAGGCATGCTCGATGACGGCTGTATAATGCAAGTGCAAGATTTTGTAATACGGTAAATGACCCAACGGAATTAAGTTCTGTTTTTTGGAATATGCGAGTAATAAGAGAGGCACGTTTGAGCTCGTCAAGGGCAGTGATATCAGAACCGTCTAATATAATAGTACCGTACTGTGGTCGTATACTCCCCGCAATTGTATCGAAAAGCGTACTTTTTCCTGCTCCATTTACTCCGACGATAGCGATAACATCCCCCGCACGCGCGGTGCAACAGAGATTTTGTAAAATTTGGTTGTTTCCTCGCGAAACTGTGATGTCGTTCAACTGCAGCATAATAGATCTATTCCCTCTGCAAGTATTGTTTGATAGTAACAAGCATGACAATAAGGAGCGCGGTAATCAGCTTATTCCATACAGGATCAAGCTGTATTTCGAAGGTAATCGCAATGAGCGCTTGATAGAGGATAGACCCTATAATAAGGAATATGCCAAATTCAGTACTGAATGCTTCAGCAAGGATAAGACCGGCGACACCAATAACCAATACCCCTACCCCTGTCCATATAGAGAAGTAGGTCGTATATTGGACAAAAAGTGCTCCACTCAGTGCTGCCAAAGTATTTGAAAGGAATACTCCTATCAGGATGTAGGTATGTTTACTTTTGCCAATATTGGTGAGCATTTGTGGTGCATCTCCTAAGGCACCAAGCACCAATCCAACCTCAGTGGTCAAAAACCAAGCAAGCAAAGAAAAAAGGAGAAAGCAGAAAATAGTAAGTATCAGAAATGTGATGAAAGGAATTTGTGGGACAAATGCATGAGTAAATATCGTACTCTTCCCCCCGAGTGGCATATTAGAACCTGCAACATATAAAATAATAGAAAACAATCCCGTCGTGACTACAATACCACTGAGCAAGTTATTGAGCTGTAACTGTGTATACAGCAATCCCGTTGCTATGCCAGAACAACCCCCAATTATGGCACCAATACATAGGGCAAACCAGGGGGATACATTGTGAGTCATGCAGAGTGCAGTAACTGCACCACCAAGTCCAAATGCTCCTTCAATAGAAAGGTTATCAAATTGAATGAGCCGTGAAGCGACATATACAGCCGCAACAACTATACTCAAGATAAGTCCGCGCTCAATGATTCCAGCACACAATGTGAGATATTCCATCATAGTATTATTCCTGTTCAACAAAGATAATGGACTGTTCGAGTTGTGCAGGAATAGATATATGCAACATGGTCATGGTATCCTTGTTCATGACCATTGTTCCGCCCTGTGCTTTCTCAAGCGGAATAGCATGCGGTTTCTTGTTGTGTACCAGTATATCGCAGGTAATCTCTGCAGCACGTTTGCCGCTTTCATAGTAATCAACACCACATGCAGCAAGGGGACCATATTTGACCAACAAGTTATCACTGACAATAAATGGCTTTTTACAAGCATGTGTACGTGCTACTAATAGGGGAATGGTAGCTGCGACCATATGATCGGTAGGAGCAAGAATAGCATCAACATTTTTACAAGCGGATTCTACCAGTATTGGTATATCAGTCTCATGATGGGCAACATAATCTGCTGTTTGTATATACCGTTTTTGTAATTCTACCGATAATGCATGCGCTACTATTCGCGAGTTTGCTTCTCCTGCTGTATAGAGAAGGCCAATATTTTTAGCCTGCGGTAATATGAGGGTAACCATATCAACTGTTGCAACTACATCAATCATGTCTTGTACACCACAAACATTACCTTCAGGGCCCATAATACCCAAAGCATGGGGGTCGGTAACTGCAGCAATAATAATCGGTCGTTTTTTTTCTAAAGCGCTCATTGCTTGAGTTGCTGGTGTTCCAATGGTAAAAAAGGCACTATAACCGGAATGGGTATATAATTGTTGCGCAATTACATGAGCTTGTGCAATGGAACCCTGTGCATTAAAGACGCTCCAGCTGACAGTGTTGCCGAATTTTTTATGAAGTTCTTCAACAAAGCCCTTGCATACTGCATCAAGTGCAGGATGGGAAGCAGTTTGGAGTATACCAATTGTATATGTTGCTGGTGTGGATAGCGTACGTATATATCGTATTGCAATCAAACAGGTGATGAGCAATAGTATGCTCAATAGTGCAGTGTATATCTTTGACATGTAACCCTTTCAATAAAGCACCCCAGACGTATCTGGGGTGCTTTGTATGCTCATAATGCCTACATTACAGGAATAAACCCCACGATGTACTTGGTACATCATAATAGCTATAATACCGATAACGTATACTGCAGAAAAGTACAGCGCATCACTGCCTAACCATAAAATTAGTGTGGGTCAACGTGCTATTTCTCGTATATATCTTTGTATATATACCACACGATGTTTGCAATAACAAGCAACGCCGCACATTACGAGCGTACCCCAGCAGGATAAAAACCACTGGGGTACACGCACAAGTTCGTTAAAACCAAAATCCAAGCCCAAGTACTAACCCTTGAAACGACAAGTCGCCAGATTGTCGTATACCGCTTTGCACTTGTGCCACTGACGCAACAGCGTTCCATTGCTGTGGCCACCATTGCATTTCATATCCTGCATGCACACATAGCTCGTACGCATCATCAGAAAGCGCTGTCGCCCAATCGATACCGAGTAATGCACGAGCCATAGGGCGAATTTTATGCACAGTATTATTGACTATTGGCGTTGCAATAGGGCTCGTCATCGCAACAGGTGTACTGGAAGTGCACAATTTTCCCGCGAGTAGCGATCCGGATATATCACCAATGAGTGAAAACCCCTTACCCAGCGCCCACATACTTTGTAGGGTTACATAAGGCCCTGCACCTGAGAAATTATTAGTACGCACTATCTCAATCGGCACAAGGTTAATGTCAGTATTGGGCACGGTGACCTGTGCATAACGCATATCTTGCGACTGATGAATGCGCGCCCACTTCACCCCCATGCGAGGGCTAAGCGATATGCCATCCCATATAAACCACCCTTTTCCAAGATCAACATCAACCGTGTCAAAATCAATACACAATTGATAGGAGGTTCCGGTACTCGTTGCAAGCGATTCGTCAAAATTAGTAAGGGGAGTAACGAGGACGCTTTCAGGTACAGTACATACCGTTGCAACATGTGATTGTTGCTTCAAATGCGTCCACACCGCCCCAATGTCCCACGTATGGCCAAAGATACACCCCACGCCGGCGCGCACGCCGGAGCTCCACGTAAAACGTGGTTCTTGAACGGTAAGCGTATTAGCGTCTACGGTAGCAGCATATTGTAAACCATCCTCTTGCGGTTGCCATAAGAGATAATCAACCCAGGCATATGGCCCACGTATTGGGTACAAGAACATGGGTGTACTGCCGAGAAGAATAGTAGTAGCGATATAATAAACACGCATACGTTGTAATGTATTAAAAAGATCCATAATGTGCCCTCCTTGATATATGAAATCATGCAGCTTCGAGTAACCTCCTCTTGCTTTCAGCTTTGAATCGTGTGTTACCTGTCATCAACCATGGTACCGTATGAAAAAGTAACCTGCAAACGCCGACCCAACTTCTTACGTGCTGTACCGCTACTTTTTACAATAAGTAATATTTACACTGATGGTTACCTTTTAAATGGTGAAAATAGAGGAATGAAAAATTAAGCCATTTTACAACTATGTCAACTGAGGGCATAGTGTTCTAAAACAGTGATAGATACACTATAGAACATTGATCACCAGCCCGGGGAGGAGATATGTTGTGGGTTATCATTATGAACTTTTGCTTTATGTGTGGCGTACCATTGGTAAAACAAGCGATAATGTACGGACACCCATTACTTGTAGTCGCTGTTCGCATGATTATTTCAGGAATATGCATATGGGGTTTATCACTGAATCGACTAAGAACAGTGCAAAGGCCACTTATACAATGGAACTGGCAGTTTTTATTATGTGTTTCCTTGATAACAATTTACACGGTCAACGTAGGGGAGGCATTTGCCTTAAAACATATTAGTGGTGTAGAAGCAAGCTTATTATGGGCTTTAGTACCCATGGCAACCGCGGTCATTGGATGTGCTTGGTACAAATATCATGTGCGCTGGTTCCAATGGATTGGTATTGGGCTGTGTACAATAGGCATGATCACATTAATTATTGAACAACTCTTGGACCTACAGGTAGCCGCTTTACAAAGTATCTGGTTTATGGGCATTCTTCAAATGGTTGCAGCAGTACTTGCGGCCTCATGGGGATATTTTATGCTTTATCGATTAGCCTCTGAGGGATATGGCATGCGTGGCATTGCCGCAATTATGGCGATAGGTGGCGTATTAAGCCTTATAACATGGTTGTTTGTACGAGACTCGACCATTCCCGCCTTGAGTAACGGTACGCTATTCATGCTGTATACTCTATTAGCCGCGATAATTGTTAACGGAGGAGCCTTGCTGCTCCAGAGCTGGTTGATTACCCAATACTCGCCTATTGTGCTTGCGCTTTCCGGGTTCGTGGGACCCATAGGGAGCGCTTTGTTAAGTGTGCTATTATTGGGAGAAAAATGGCATATGGAATACGGTCTCTCACTCGTCTGCATGATACTCGGTATGAGCATATTTTACGCACGCGAGCTACGTCTGCTCCTTATCTAGATATGAGTACTATTTGCCTGCTTTACCATCGCCCTAAGCAACGCTTTGAATCGTCCTTATACACATGTCACTATAGCGGCAATTTCACCAGCACATAAATACTTGAAGCATGCACTGTTATTGAGTTTATGTATCACCATGGTACACTAAAAACGATATAATGAATAACTCCTCATGAAACACAAACAAAATGTATTATCGGCATATCACGTTATTCCTACTACTGGGAAACATCACCAGGACTGCCGAAAGAGCGCCCTTAGGACAAAAAAGTGAAAGGGAAGGCAAGATATTGCATAAGCAACCTCAATATCCCTTCCAAAGTCCTATCGAATACGCGCTTTCTCGTCATACTCCTTTTGTCGCAGCATGCCAACAACTTATCAATGAATATATCGGAGGCCAACTTCGACCGGTCGCTTACAAAGATGATACATTAGTCGGCACTATATTTAAGGTCACTTTTGAAAAAAGATCACGTTACAAAAATATATTTTATATTCTTGAAGATGGTCCTGTAAACCCCTTAAATGTTTGTAAAGTGCTGGCAGTTCGCAAAAATAGTAAACGGGAGGCCGCGATGAAAGAAAACGGCTTTTACCATGAGTACGCGGACAATAATGATGCTCATGATCTCATTGCTACACAGCTTCAGGTATCGCCAAACACAGTATCTTTTTATGCACGCACTCTACCCCTTACGGAAATAGACTTTACAGAGGGGCTGAATAGTGTCACCGATGTTCTGGCAGCATTACTTAATGTGCGTTCTGTAAGTACCGTATCATTCGAGAACCCTCTATACGGCGAGGCAACAAAAGGAAGTTCTTTATTTTTCTCATCAACAATGACTCCATCCTGTTTTTATAGAGCCTTATCACAAACATATGGCACGTCTGTAGCCCGGCGTCAGGACCAGCGTCGGGAACAGAGAAATTCTCATGGCACAATTACCCCCCTTGATCATTTTATAGCTTCCTATGAGAAAAATGCATCTACGTTTAAACAAGTCGCAAGCACTATTTTCCCGGGGTTTGACTTCTTACTGCAGCAGTAAAAACCTTATTCGGCAATTTTAATGTCGTTCGCTTTCAAAATATGAAATCACAAAATTACCACTCTCAGGCTATTATGTTGCAAAAGAGCCTTAACGGTTTTGTCAAAGAGCGGTATGTTTTGAGCAGCCCCATGAGCGAGATATTATCCTTCATGTGCCGAGTAACGTTTATCGCTATTTATGCGCAATAAACTGATCATTACATTTAGAGCGGAATTTTTCATAATACGGCAGGTTTTTTTCATATAACGCTTGGTAATAGGCGCGGTGTTCGACATTTTCTATTTCTGCAAAAGTCGGTACACCTTGCTCATTAACAGCATACGTTGTTGCGGCAATAAATCCGGTGCTTATTAAGACGTCATCAAACCAGTATGCCGCGGCTTCAGTATTCCAAGGATATTCGAGAGCGTTGTCTTTCAGCTGTTCCCAGTGGAGTTGTGACTCATCAAAAGTAATATTTGTTGCCATACAGAAATTACTAATAACGGTTTGTGGATCAGTACTAAGTAATTCGGCAATAATAATATGTGGCTTATGAATGCTTTGTACACAAAGAAATACAAACATGTTCCATAATGCTTCATAGTTCATCCAGTCATCAAGCGCACTAAAAATCTCAGGGCGTTTTTTGTAAAGAGAAATGAGTGCTGCATGAGGATTACGTATTAGGAATACTGGTCGTGCTTCTTGCAGTATTAATTCTCCAAGCTTTCCCCCAAAGAGATAGTGACGCGCAGCAAACCCCATTTCCTTTATAAAAATAGGGATGTCTTGATGCGCTACGACAAGAATAAACTTCTGAACCTCACTGAATGTCTTTGGTGTCTGTGCATCGCATACTACATCACACGCCTCTGGTTCATATAGGTAGGTATAGGCATCTGTTCCTGGTTCACTAATTGTAATATGATCACCCCGTGCATGCATCATGCGAAAGAATACTGTAGACAGTGAGCGTGGCGTCGAAATGAGATATATAAGCGATGTTTTACACTGCACTCGAGGAGTATAGTAGATACACCAAGCAATCCCTAAAAATAATGGTACGGTGCGGGCATATTTTTGAATGAGTTTGTATATCATAAAATACTGTTTCCACTACATGAGCTAATAACCACTTATAGTGTAAGGTGTATCATATCTTTGTATCATATACAACACGGATTTTTCTAGGATCTCCTTATACGATTACCTCCGATGGATACTCCGTTGATCATTGTATTTAAATTTTTTGGGCTGGCACAGTTAAATGAAACAGAATACACTGAAACTATGGAAAGAAAATCGAGATTAAAGAACAAGCAAAAAGAGAGACCTCTCAATACATTGATCGTATTGCATGCGCAAACACCATACATGCTATGTGACAAAGTACACGTTCTCAGGAAGTCAGTTAAGGCATCATTTTTACGAGGCCATTGCAGAGTGCAAAGGAAAGTTTCGTGCCAAGGATCGATTGCATGAGACCGCCGATAGCAAAGGACCGGTAAGGAGAAAAATACAGGTCGAGATCATTTCTTCCCTCCAATAGATGTTCTGCGCTATAACGCCCTAATGCCGCAGCAATCGGCAATCCCGCAGCAGCAGCAATATAATAGAGAAATGGTTTATTCTGGTCACGGCCCGCAATTGGTGCAATATCTTTCGAGAGCCCAATCAATCCTGGCCAAACCTGTGTAAACTGAATATTCAGTCCTGGAAATTTTGTATCGAAATAGCAAGTTAATTGCGTGACCATATGAGTAAAGTCGTAAGCAGGACGCGATGCATAAGCGGTAAGTAGGCTACCTCCCCCTAACAGAAGTTGCTTATTGCGTGTAATACGAAAATAGCTGTAAATAAAATCTGAGTCCCATACGAGCAAATTCTTATGGGGAAATATAGCCTGTATCTGCGCATCAGCCAGCTGCTCAGAGATCATCAAAAAGGTTTGTACATGGTACACATCCTGGGTCAGTATACCTAATTCCGGCATCCAGCGATCGGTACAAACAACGATATACTTTGCAGTTACCTGTGCATGCGGTGTTGTTACAGTATGGTCGTCAATTGCAGTTACCACGCTCTCTTCAAATATCAGAACACCCATCATTTGTAATTGACGTTTCAGCTCCTGACAATACAGATACCCATTAATGCCAAAGGTATCCTCATAACTCACCCCTCCAAAATATCCGTGTGAACCCACATGCATACGAACGGTATCTTGTGTATAAAACTGTGTTTTGTAGCCAAACTTGGAAAGATTAGCATATTCGATCTCAAGCTGCTTCAATGCTCGTAGACTGTTAGCGACCATGAGGGTATCTTGCGGTGCATACTCGCAGTCAAACTGATGCTGTTGAATATTGCGACGAATATCATCCACACCACTCGTAATAAAGCTCCAAATACTGTGCGCTATTTCAGGAGTATATCGCTGTGAAAAATCGGTAAACGATAGCTCAGCATTAGGGGTAATAAATCCGGAACTTTTTCCGCTTGCGCCGGCACCACAATAATATTGCTCTAAAAGGACCACTGAGGCGCCCCGTTTTCGAAAGGCCTGTGCTGCAGAAAGTCCCGCCATCCCGCCACCAATAATCGCTACATCTGCAGTAATATTTTCACGGCATGCAGCAGTTGGCCTGCGCGCTAGATACCAGAATACCTGATCTTGTGGCACTCTCCTGTATATTGACATTGTGCTCCTTGTGATAACATACCTCTACACTGATACTGCCGCCGTGCAGCATCGTAAGTAAACATATCGAATAACCTATCATTATCTATGGCTACTTTCCTCGGCCAGACTGTGCAAACTAGTGCATATATACTTCCATGCCTACCCATATCAATATTTCAAATAGAAATGAATGTTCAGCGGCGCACCCAGGAACTATATTAACCAGCACATGTATTGCAGCCTTATTGATGATGTCTGTTAAATAAGAAATAGATTCGTAATTCTCCAATCTATAAAATAGCCTAATAGTCTTAAGCACTTCTTTTTTATACGGGAAGCGCTTAACTCACATATAACCCAATTGACGAGGATAGCATTATATATTACATTTAGAAACGAATGTAGTATTTCGGCATTTCGGCCCTAAATAGTACACAGTATCTAAGAATACAAAGTGATAGATAATTTAGGAGAAACATCCACATGAGGCTCTTTGGAGTAACCGCGCTGATTGTTACAATTTGTCATACTTGCGCAGCTTTTTATGAAACTGCTGATAAGTTACTTACAAAACCCACACCTTCCATTGCCCTGCCCGCAAAATCACACACAACATTATCGCTAGATACGATACGCCAAAAAGCTGGTGAATTATATCATGCCCTTCAAAGTCATGTAGCAGTAAAAGGTAATACGTATACAATACGTATTGATCAACTCTGCAATTTCACTATCAATAATTCGGGCAGAGTAGATATGTCGCAGTATGAAACACAAGATGACGATGTATTTTGCAATATTCTCAGCGGCAAAGCACCCGGTCGCTTCATTTTCCAAGATTCCGAATTTGTGTGTCTTTTAAAACGAAGAACCACCAACGGGTATGTAACTACCTCGACAAAAGAAAGCACTGATTGCCTTATAATTCCACGCAAACATACTGTTGAAGCGCATACATTATCGCTGCCATTATTTACTGCACTCATTATTAATGGCTTTAGAGCAGGAACCTATTTCGGTGGTGGTGACACCTACATTTTGGAAATTAACAATGGATCAAGGCAAGGAATTCAACATGTTCATCTACACAGCAAGATTCAGCATAATCCTCCTCTCACAAAAGCGGTACAGGACCGAATTACAGATGGTGAGTTACTGCCTGCAAACTAATCAAGTTACTCAATCAGCCTCAAGATAACCTATTTCACGCTTCGTTATGTATAGTAACTCGCATAATTTCATCTATCTCAGGTTTATAGTACACTAGTAGCATAAGATAAGAGCCTTTGTGGTGCTTGCTAGCGGGGATTTTTATGTCAGTGCTTAACGTAAAAAACCTCACCAAAACTTTCTATTCAGGATTTTGGCCGTTCAAACAATCACTCTATACCGCAGTTAACAACATTTCCTTCCAGCTGAAAAAAGGCGAGATCCTTGGATTTCTCGGACCCAATGGCGCAGGGAAGACAACAACCATTCAAATGCTTCTCGGCACCTTAACGCCAAGTAGCGGGTCAATTGCCTACTTTGGTACTGACTTTGCACAACACCGCATTTCAGCGCTCAAAAGGATCGGTTATGCTAGTGGATATGATAGGCTTCCCGCTCGATTAACGGTCATAGAAAATCTTGATATTATAGGCCGCATATATAGCATGACTCAACCACACCGTGTACAACAGATCGAAAAACTTTTGAAACTGTTCGGCATAGGGGAATTATGTGACCAGCAAACAGGAACACTTTCTGCTGGTCAGACAACACGCGTCATGCTTGCAAAGGCATTTATCGCCGACCCAGAGATTGTATTACTCGATGAACCAACTGCTTCACTTGATCCTGACGTCGCACACGAGGTGCGCAAATTTATCCTAACACAACGAAAACGACTCAATACTGCAATTTTGGTCACTTCACACAATATGGACGAGGTTGCTGAACTCTGTGATCGCGTGCTGGTTCTTAAGAAAGGAGAGATCATTGCGGATAATACACCAGATGTTCTAGCGCGATCGACAGCAAAAATACGACTCCATCTCACCATATCAAGCAATATGACCACTGCGCTCAGCTACCTTAACACCACACAAGTACTATACACGGCAGAGGCTGCACATCTGACTATTGAGCTTGACGAGCACGCCATTGCACCATTTCTCGCCAGCTTGAGTGAACATAAGATCAATTACTCGGCAATCTCAATCGATAAACCAACACTTGAAGATTATTTTCTAAGCATCGCTAAAGGATGAGGAGCGCCATGATTTCTATGCAATCCATTTGGGCAGTTGTCATTCGTCATGCTCGCATGTGGCGACGAGATGCCAATGCTTTACTCGGAGCGTTTTATTGGCCCTTTCTTGATATACTCATTTGGGGATTCTTGGGGTCCTGGCTACAACAAATCAACGCTGCACAATTGCAGCACTATGAAACAACTGCACTACTGGGAGTTCTTTTGTGGCAAGTCGTAGGAAGAGGAAGTAATATTCTGCTCAATGTGTTCAATGAGGAAATTTGGTCAAATAATATCGTGAACTTTTTCTCATTGCCCCTTCAAATCATTGAATGGATGTGTGGCATCATTATATTTTACATCATCATGATGGCACTCACCACGCTGTCCTGCCTTCTCACTATTGCCGCCTTTTACGATGTATCCATCTGGCACATGCTTACCACATTTTCGATTTTTGCACCGCCACTCTTCTTTACAAGTCTTTGGATAGGATTCACCTCTTTGCAGATTATCGTTACCTGGGGCAAGCGAAGTGTTGAGCTGGGTTACGTATTCTGCTGGTTTTTTATGCCTTTTAGTGGTGCGTACTATCCTGTTGAGGTATTACCAAGTTGGGCACAAAAGATCAGTTGCTTGCTGCCAATGAGCTATGTCTTTAAGGGCATGCGCGGGTATATTATGCATCAGAAAGATCCTACGCCGTATCTGATCAAAGGATATCTCATGGGTATTCTATATGCTACCTGTGCAATACTGCTCTTTATCTATTGCTTTAATCGCAGCAAGCGTAATGGGCTTGCTCGACTGGCAGATTAAAGTTACTCTAGCCAAGGTAGCAGTCCGTTATGAACATACAAGTATATTACATACCCCTCCTGCTGTGCGTACTCCGACTAACACCGATCCCACAAAATAATAAGACATCGCCCATCTTTATTTTTAGCCATGGTTTAGGAGAAGACAGAACTCAAGGCATCCTCTATACCTCGGCACATGGACATCATAATGCAACACTTCCAGAAGACTATTATGGATGGGATAGAGCAAATGCGATGTGTAGCCATTATCCGTTATGGACCAAGATACAGCGCTTCTGCAAATCGACGTTTGGACAGGATTGCGGCAGTGCAATGATCAAAGGAATAGAAGACTCACAACTCAATAACCACAAGAAATTCATTCACGGGCTTTCTGAAGGTGCCGCAATAGTTGTCATGGCATTAGCCAGCAAAAAAATATCACACGTTGCAGCCTGTGTGCTTGAATGCCCTTTTGCAAACATAGATACTGTATTTACTAATTTGCCGTTAATCAACTACATCGCAGGACAAAGTATCGTAATGAAACAACTAGCTCATTGTCTATTTTATCAATATCATCCAGACGAGCAACAACCTATTGACGTTATCAACAATATATCAGAAGAAACTGCCATATTATTCATTCATTCAGAACAGGATGAACTTATCGATGTTGCACATTCTTGTGTTCTCTATATGGTGCTCAAAAGTCAGGGGCGTAAAAATACCTACCTACTCATAACAAAACAAGGTAATCATCCAAACGCAATTCGCTCTAATAATAACGCACAAGAACTAGTACGTGCATTTTGGAAAAAATATGGCTGCAATTTATCATTTCACAAACTTCCCGATACGACATTTAATCTTGATGCAACCGACAGTGAGGGAAATCTTATATATCAACCATCTATTGAACAAGTCAAAGCATATCTTGCACAGCGCAAATTGTACCAATTTATACGATACGCCTGTACGAAAAGCATAACAGGGTTAGGTATAACATATCTGTGGTACAAAGCTTTTATGACATGAGATACATTCTCAATCTAAAATTTTCTAGCCCACTCTTCTCCATATTATTGTTTCCTTGAGTAAAGATGAGAGGAACTTATTCTTAGAACAGAGAATAAATGATCTCATGATATCAGGTCCCTCCCTGTCAAACTCTATTTTTTGCTGGCACTGTAACTTTTTGTTATTCCCTTCCCATATACTAATTGCAATGCCACCAATCTCAGGAGAGAATGCGTGACTTACAGCAAAAGTTTCCGGTGAAAGCATTAGCATTTGTTGAACCTCACCGCCCTCATATGATGCGGTGCTCTGACAAGTAAGGGAGCCAGTACCCCAAAGACCAATGTTATTACCCGTTACAACAACAAAGGCCGTATCAGAAAGTCGCAGTATCGCATTAGCTGGATAATCCTTTAAGGTATTATGTTTTTCGTAAATATTCCCTGATAAACTTGATTTCTTCTGATAGAGCGCTAAGAAGGGCCCATCCACCCGTTGAGGGGTTACTAGTCGTTTAGTCACTAATGCAGCGTATATGGCAGGAGAAAGTTGTATAACTCTCTGAAACAAATATTGGTCACTTTCTTCCTCAATTGTGCCTACCTGCTGCAGTTTTACCATATCATATATGTCAGCCTGATTATTGCAGCATACGACTAAATTCGTCTCTGATGCCCTACCTAAGTTACCTCCCGCACTACGTGCAAAAACACCTGCCTCTTTAAAATCACTCTCGCTTATATCAAGTACTCTAATGTGGCCATCTCTCCTCCCATACGCAAGGCGTAAGACACCACAAGAAAAAAGCGCAACACTACGCATATTAAGCGTTGCTTCAAAATCCTTAGACATAAGGTTCATAAGAGGGATAGCCCTCTTGAACTGTAAATCTCGATCAAGAAAATTAACAAAGTCGCTTTTGCTAGAACCTTCATAACCAATCCACGCAAAAGTCCCATCATTCAGAATAATGCTTTTTTCACCTGTAGAACTATAAGGTGTCGAGTGAGAGTGGGGTACGCGCTTTGTTGGTCTCCACTCGTCGCCGAAAAGGTATGACGCCACCACATCATGAAGAATAGGAATTAGGAAAGGAGTTAAAGCTTCTTTGATCGCACTTGAGCAATGTAGCATACGAGATATTGAGTGTTCAGCAGGTACTACGGCACCGTATGCGTTCCAAAAAAGGGTATTGAAAAAAAGACCCAACGCTACCTTCACAGTATTTTTTATCATAATGATCCTACTGAATTAGAATGGTAATAATGCTCAGTATCAGGCCATAATGTATCATGGCCATAAAGATTCCGCATCATAGATTATTTTTATTGTATATGTGGTACCATAGAGACACGCTGAATAATATAAGCTACATTTGGATCAAATAACTTCATAGAGCATTCATTTTTCCTCATTATTCTTCCGCAAACAATCATTGACTCTTCTGAAGTGAATACTATCGGATCATAATGCTTAAAACATTCATCAGCCGTTAATGGTATACTTTTTTCATGGGAACCCGTATCAATGATTGCCAAATCTCCATGCCCTTTAACATTATCATAACCAATACAAGCAACATAGTTCTGCTGGGGCGATGCAATAAGTCTACGTTGTTGACAAACAGATAGCGGTATCTCATCAGTTATTACTCTCTTATCCATAGAGCTGACCGATAAAGTTCCCGAATTTAGCGAATGATAATATATCTGATTATGGCGTGATAGATTGATTAATACTTCAGGAAGTGGCTGTTTATCAAAGGTAATCTTCTGCAGTATCACCTTATGTATAGGTTCATATACAATAGCAGCGGCAGCATGTGAGCGAGTAGACGTAGAATTATATATATAGTTAAAACCATACAAAAACAAAATAGGCTCGGCGTGATGCCACGTTATGCTCGCAGCACCATAGTTTTCCAAAACACAGCCACTCACCACTTTTTGGCTCGCGAGTGACACAATATCCATTGAAGTCGTTCGGTAATCTGTTGTCCCCGACACGGTAACTAGGCGCTCTTCATCGGAGGATAGCACCATATCTCTCACCATGCCTGTCAGAGTACTCATATACGTCGATTGCCGAGGATTATCTGACCTGATCTTCCAAAATCGCATTGTTGCATCATCGGCCGCAGAGATCAAAAGTGCATGACGCGCACTATAGAGCAAACTACGAATCCGTCCTATATGGCCATCAAGCGATGTAATAATAGTTCCACCCTCGTATGTAATCAATCGTATAGCCTCTGAATAAAGCGCACCTGACGTATGTTTAGGTTCACCCCCAATAGCAAGTAGTGGACCGTAACATGAGTGTGGTATATACGCACATACAGCTGCTGATGATACTGGCACAGACCCCGTTCGTTTCCATGTATAAGAAACTGCATACTCTGCAATAAGCGTACAGATGACATCAGGGATACACATAGTACCTTTTTGTATAGAGCTTTTCCAGTGCTGCAAAGCAGTCGCATAGGGAAGATATTTTGGCACGTAAGCTTGGGCAACTGCCTTTGAGTCTTGCTCTTCAATTCGATGTTTCTGTCTGAAAGAACCTTGAGCAGTGTATGACATGGTCATAAAAACAGCACAAATAAGATGTTTCATCCTTTTATCCCCCCATTAAAGCGATATTATAGCGCACGATACATTGTCATTATAGACCTCCCAGAGCACCGTTTACTATACAATACAGAGTGAAACTGATACATTGACCGGGTATATTATGTGTTAAGATATCTCTGTACCCGAATCGTTGGATGATTTGATATGAAAAAATTTTTTCTACTCACATGCATACTATTGATACACACACTCAGTGCTAGCAATATGAAAAGCAAGAAGTCTAAGGCGTTTCGGAAGCAGATATGGAATGATAAAATTTCAAAAATTATATATGACACGCTACCTTTTTTGCCTAAAGAACTTACACAGTTTATCGCAGGTTACGTACTACAGCGCAAGGTAACACGACTTGCCTATGTTAATGAATTCGGTACCGGCGAATACAACAGCTCATTGTCAGTGAGACCATTTACAGTCTTTAGCCTAAACAGTAAAGGTGTCCTCTCAACTACTACATATTGGCTCGGTAATTCACCAATACAAAAACAACTCACCCAAGCATCAGTCAAGCCCTGTATTATACGAGCAATAGCAAAAACAACCCAAAAACCTATTAAAGAGATACAACAGGATATACGAAAGGAGGATTACGATGCAGACTCATTATATAATAACATAGATCATACAGCCAATGTTATCAGCGATCTGTTAAGCGTTCCAGTTCAGATTGTTCCACGTAATGATCCAACATACCAAAGCGCAAAACACAAAAGCCTGTTTATGCTCGATCCAAGCCTCACTGTAGACGAATTTCTTACCAGTATCAATGCGTTCTATACAATGATTAAAACAAAAAAGTCCCAAAAAACTGCCTGGTACATTGAGAAGTTTTTGAGGACTTACGATATAGAAAAGAACAAAGTGCACGAAAAAGCACGCGAATTAGCTTTACACCCACAATTTAATGAGCAAGATATATTCTTTAAAACGAACCAACCCTATCTTCACACCAATCCGGGAGCTCCCTTTCGCCAAACGGCCTTATAGGAGCGCCCGCTTACGCTTTCTTACGCTTCTTATTGCGACCACTGACACGATATAAAACAGGCACCAAACCATTATATTTTTCGGCCCGTTGAAGCAAGCACGGCATAGACGATCTTTTATAACTCTCAATATATCGTTGCAGTTGGCGCATATGATAACTATCAATCAATGTCCTCCGGGGAAGCTGATTGTAATTAGTAAGCTCTTTTATTGCCGTGCTGTAAGCCTTCGTCATTCCCTTGCCAATATCAACCAGTGTAACATCCTCATCTAATAGTAATAGACTTTTGTTCATTGCGCGCCTATATACCGCACTATCTGGAGGCACCCACGCAACCATGAAGCCATCAAGTAGATATTCCAAGCCATTTAATGCAGGCTCACGTAAAGCGCTCTTTCGTTCATGTTCATTAAGATTGTAATGGGTAGTATCCAAACCAGTTGATACAATATGATGAGTTTGTGTCAACTCAACCCCTGTCTTCTGATGGATAACCGCGAGGATACGCTCTTCCTCATCGGCCGGTTCTATTCTGTATACGCCAGGACAACGCAACCCGAGGCGGCTTACTCTCAAACCAAGCTCGCCCTTACTAAAATATTGAAAGTCTAACCGGGAAAAATATAAGAGATCCAATTTTCTATAGTACTCATATTGACAATTGCTATTATATTTATCGATAAGAGGTATCCATCGCATAGCAGGTAATGGATCATATTCCAAGATTACACATTTGATTATAACTCCCGGTATTCCAGTCACTTGTTTGATAAGTTCAAATCGCGTTGATACGCTCGCTCGTTGCAACACATCTTCTGTGATTTTTGTACTCGTACTAGAATCTTTCGTTTGCGCTGCATACACACCTGCCGAAATACATACACAAGTTAGTGTCATACGTACATAAAACATATGTTTATTCCCCCCAGGAAACCATCCTCAACTACACATCATACGATCTATCATGCGCACGGTACGCTCAGCTGATTCAACCGCCGCTTCCATAGTACCAATAATAGCATAATCGGTCGTTGTATGCTCTCCAATGAAAAAAAATGAATTATGTCGCGGCGTAAAAAGCAATTTCACCGGTTCACCACAATATTGCCCTGTTGACAACAATATATCCTCAAAGCCCGCTGCTATACATGAGAATGAGCCACGCGCATAGGGATCATTTACCCAGCTGTGTCCTACTGGCCCACAGTACCTACCGTCTTGTATATCATGCGCAGCCACAATCGGTGCGGTATAACGAACATCTTGCGTGTATAGCGCTTTAAGAAAAGGAAGATCGCGATTAAATACTGCTGTTATTGAGCGCCCATCAAATATTCCATATTGGTAGACGTAATACATAGTGACCAATGATTCCTCAAATGCACGCCATAAAAGCACCCGCCCATTAGTACAGGTACTCTGATGATGTGTAGGATTCTCAATGGGAACCACTATCTTTGCATTAGTACCATAGGGCAGTGAATGCATCGTAGCGTACTGATCTGGAGAAATGATTGATGGATCTATTGATATAGCATGATACACCGATCCAGGAACTGCAAGTATAACGATATCTGCATTAATCCGCTCTCCATCAGTAAAGGAAAGCACATATGAGTAATCTTTTCGCATAACCGTAGCAAGTACTTTTTCCGTATGTACATGTCCTTTCAGTGTCAATGCAAGCGCTTCAGGAAGCTTACTATTACCTCCTTTTATATACGTATATAAACGAACCTTTTTCGCAGGATGTACTGATGACAAACCACCCATCAAAATATGATAGAGGGTTTCAACATACCAAGAAGATAATATCTCTGGCGATGCTCCCTCATATGCGGCTAATCGCATGCTACAAGAACGTCTAGTATCAGGATCATCGGGAAAAAGTTTATTAAGAACATCACTCATGGAGCATGCATTGTTACGCAATTCTGCAAGTTTTTCACGTAACTGCTCAGAAGTAAAATGATATTGTTCAAGCTTGTTTGCATACGTGGTTAGAACATCATTCTCAAAAAATGGTAACAAGGAGCGCATCGGAGCATGCCATTCTTTATTTTCCACTGTAAGTCCTAGTTCTCCAATAAGTGAACAGGTATATGGTGCTGAACCACCATCACTGATATTGAGCGCACCCAACTCTCCAATAGTGTCACCAACTCTGACCGAAAATACCCGTCCTCCAACGCGCTTGCGGGCTTCATATACATCGACAGTATAACCACGTTGCATAAGACGATACGCAGCAGTAAGCCCAGCCAAACCCGATCCAACAATAGCAATGCTCACGCGCGACAATCGTGAAACCATCAAGCTCCTTACATACTCTTCAACAGTTGCACTCACCACAGTACCGGATACGAGGTCACTGTACTCCATCCAACTTGGACAGTATCCAAAACACCATTGAGTGACAACATCATGATCTTGCAAACAACAATTTCACCAGTGGGCTTTGTAATACTCCCCTTTTCGTTTTTCAGCGTATTGCGTAAAGTTCGACAATGTGCAACCCTTCAAGAAAAGGGGCTTCGATAAAGCCCATGGCGCTTGGGATATAATCCTTGCAATAGAATCTTTCTGTTTTGAATAATTATCCATTATATTATTGAGTCGATCGGCCTGAACCGTTGCTGTCAATCCCCCCCACCCAAGAGTCGTATCAACTAAAGGAAATCTCTTATTGGGAAAGTTCGAACAGAGCCGAGTACAATATATGTAAATATTTTTCTGCAGTTGCGCAAGGCTGCGTAATGTAAGACCAGGGGCAAGGTATACCAGGGTGAGGTTCTCCACCGCTTGAGCTACGTGAAAATCTGGATTTACAAATGTTATTTCTGATTTACTAAGATAGAGAAATATATCTAAGGTTTCTTCTGTAATATAAGGTGCTCGGATACAAGCGGCAGAATTGGACTTATCTTCTATAGGGATAAACTCCCCTGTTTCAAATCGTAAGATGTTTTGATGGTACATAACTTTCCGATACAATTCTGTGAAAGTACGAGTAAGCTGCTCTGGATACCAACTTTCTTCTGGACATGGTATAATTTCTTGATGCGTCGGCTTTGGCTCTTGCACACTGCGATAGTACGGAACATTAAACGGAACATCAAATCTTAAGCATAGAGGAAGCTTTGGCTCAGCTGGATTTTTGCCAATAACAAACATGCGAAAGGTAGTTCCAGATCGCTGATAAGATGTATTCTCCGTGTTTACTATAAGAACCGGCTGGGAGGGAGTTGGAACAGCATACTGCACAATGAGTTGAACAAGGACAAGAGGAAGCCGCTTATCAGTACCTGCCATGCATTTATCGGTAAGACGAAATTCAAAAGAAGATCCTAAACTACAAGATGCATCCGATGCTGACAACAGTAATCCCGCTACCAAAAAACTGTAAAACATGCATACGTTTAGTCATGAATTTCCTTAACAAACAGTAACATCATTACTCATGTGCCCTTAAGAGGTAGTGTACCGCCGATTTGAACAGCTCACAAGAATCTCTTCTGTACAAATGCATTGGGTTGACTGATGGCCAGGCCGGACTATTAACCGTAATTCTCAGATATAAATCACAGGAATATGTCTATATACTTGATTCTATTCACCGCCATATGTCATAATTTTATAATGGAAATAGTTTTATGGGCAGTGACATATCGTACATAGGAACATATATCTGTTGACCTTGGGATGTATTATGCATGGGATTTGGCAAGTCAAAACAATGAGACAACGATTCAAATTATTGGTAATGTTCCGCAAAATTCAAGTAGGGGAAATTATGCGTAACAGAGCATTGTATATAGGTATATGCGTGAGTATATGGTGTGTATTTACTGGCAGTGCCGCTCTTTATGACCCTCAGCATGTGCCACATAATGCATTAGTAATTGATATATATACACGAAGCAAAAATCCATTTAAGGTATTTGGCGATGCAATAAGAGCTATTACTGACACCTTTTCGACAACAAGTATAGAGAACCTACTTCTGCTTCCACTTGATACTAATGACGTTATGCCCCGCTGGCGTGAGCTAGCAGAAGGATTACGTGAATTTTTTGGTGCTCAGGATACGGATATTAATGGATTTATTATGGATATGGATACTATTCTTGGAACAATACAAGTAGGGTATAAACAATTCCTAAAACCTTGTATTGCAGATCCATTACGAAAGACGGGCGTATATGGAATTGATTCGCGTAAGGTACCCTGGGATCAGGTCCTATTGACCGTTTCTGCAGTAGTCAATGAATCGGATCTTGTGCGAAGAAATATTGAGCCGGTCCGTGACCGTGTTATCGAACGTATAAGACGATTTCGTAATGATTGGTATAATACTTGTCTTACTGAATCCTGTCGCATTCGCAAAGATATAATAATATTAATTAATGGGAAATTAACTCCTGTTGTCGATCGTATGTTCAAAGATAGTAAGGCATTACAAGCTCATGTGCGTGTAACGTAAACCCAATTCTGTGTAGACTCTAATACTATTCTTGCCTGCTCTATTTTTTATACAGTATGATCTAACTCGAAAGTACAATCCAATTCACATGATAATTTTAAATAGAAATTGCCCTTATGAGAAAATGTATAGCAATATATATATAAGCATTATAAGTGTACCATTAGCACTATTCGGCGCGTCGCCGCTTCATGATTTGTTTTCTCGAGAATCACCGGATATAAAGAAACGAGGAGCTGGTGTATATCCTCACTCGCAAGCGATGCTTATATTTCTAGATGATTATGAAACAGATATAGGTGCTGTAACGATGAATTTTGCAGCTGCGCTGTATCAACCCCTTTTGCAAAAAATAATCCCGCAATATGTAATTCTAGCTTCCAAATCATTATTACAAAATATTGCAGCATATAAAAAGCTTGGGAAAACACTCTATGATACAGCGTATAATGCCATGATCTCTCGCTCTCAAGACCTTTTCCATGCGCGAGATGATTTCTATGGGAGTTATAAGATACCACTTCCTACTGCTAATATACTGATCATAGAAGCTATCATCACTATGGGGTGGATCCAACAATTTGATTATTCGGACGCATGGGATACCTATGCAATAAGAGAAAATATGCTACTATTCATTCCTAAAAGCGGTCCCCAAGCAGTATTAGGCTTACACACATCACCATCAACATTGCTTAATTCAAAGTTCCTTATGCAGGAAATAATATCTGAATCAAAGGATAATGATCCATCAAAATTCCTGCAATCAACCGTGTCTAAACGGCCAAAATCTGCAAACTATGTCTTAGAAGCATTACCTTCATTATTTATGGTTAATGGATCATATGCTGATATATCTACAGCACCACAGTGGGTCATATATATTAACGGTCATGGGCAAGCAGGAACTATACTCGCAAGCGTTTCACTCAATGAATTTAAAAAGATTCTCGACTTTTTTAATCGTAGCATTACCACTCGATGTCTTATTATTAGCTCTTGCTATGCGACAGGTATTAATGTGGATAAAGTATATGGTAATTCTAATAAAAAATATTTTAGTACAACCTACCCCTTTCCCATCATTCTTGAGGGAGTCGCTGATGTTGCACTAACTGGAGGCATCATTGGCAAAGTATCTTTTAAGGGAACGCTTCCGGAAATTTCACTATTGCGTAACTACATCACTTTTGGAACCTTAGCGAAAGATATTCAGCCAATCCCCTATAAAGAGCTTTTATCATGCATATTCCCTTCAGATACAGGAAGCATTACTGAAGCCTTAACCCGAGCATCTAATTTTGCTCAAATACGATTGGCTAATCGACATGAATTTAAGCCGGTTTTTGCCGCTATAGAGATAACAAAAATAATGGCAAACGCTAGATCCTCGCCTTTAAATATAGCAAAAACCTGGCAAGCACTCAGAGACTTTCCAGTTCGTTCTAAAACTCCCTACGTATTACTCAGCGCAAAAGATATACCATTCATACTAGACTGCAGCGATTTAGCCGTACAATCAAATGATCCCTTGTGCTTTATAAGTTCTATGCTCCCAGGGAATGCTGACCATTCCTTGGCTGGTCTAGCAATGCCAAAAGGCTTACATCCACTGGCAGAAATACCACAATCAATTGAAAAAATGTTCTCACAAAGAAAGCTGGGTTCAAGAAAGCGGTTCTTAATTGATAAGGTACAAGTACTCGATACCTCCTCAAAAAAACATTCAAGTAATATATACAAACTTTTTAATTGTAATTGAAGGAAACCGGAAATACTATGGCGCTTATCATAGTGATATTGGCCATATTCTTACTAGTAATGTTTCACAGGAACAATACATTCAAGATACTGATGCGTTTTATAATTTTGGCATTGAAAACTATGAACAGAAGCAGCTCGAACAAGTTGGGCAAATAGTCTCCGCTGGCCAAAAGAAGCGACACGATACACTGAATTTTACCCAGTTATATGATGACTTATCCCTCATGCAGCTGGTATTACATGCGCAAGAAAAATGAGTTAGATGAATCCTCGCCAGAATTAAACTGACCTTGCCAGCCAAGGGGCCGTTTCAGCTTTCTTCAGCGCCTCTGACAATGACTTCACTTGTCCTGGCCCTTCTCTATACCACAAAACGGGGATGCTATCAGAAGATGCTCTGAGAATATTGTTAAGTCTTTCCACCCAATCAGGCTTTGTTTTTTAGACTCTTTTGATACATATGCACAAAAACAGTTATAAAATTACGTATACCTACACCTTCATCCAGTACTATCCTACTGCAGTCTCGTAGCTGTTGAACAATAGGATCACTATCAAGCACTACCTCAATATCGGAGGGAGCTAATCCAATAAAAAAATCGTTGCCGGGTGTCGCAAATTTTTTAGTGGAATGCAGTTGATACGACGCCTTCTGCTGATCAACATCGGTCAAAGTGCTCGACGCATACGCCCTTCTGACAAGTTCTGTTATTTGCTGTAGTCCACTCTCTGATGGCTCACGCCATTCCAAAGTTTTTACTTGCAATGTATTATTTTTTACAGTAACAAGATATACGGGAACGTTGTAAGAATGGGTATTAGGTTTTTTATAAAATTCAGTACCGTGTGTCTTATTAAGGATAAAATATGGTAACATTACAGGCGGAGTTATCTCACAGTATCCATAAATAAGACCACAAACAGATGTTGGAAATCTGCTGTTTTTACTCCAAGAACATGCCTCCAACACTTCAATGAGCCCATGGGGCTCGGGACGCTTTTGTGTTTTTTTAGTCGAAAAATGATAGCTAACCCTGCGCAGAAAGTTTGGCTGTGCAGCACCTAACCCCATACTGAGTAGGCAGACTCCTACAACACTATGCCACCGCATCAGCAACGTCCTGTACATAATACAACCCTCCGTCACCAACAAAAGAACCGGTCAGCTACAAAAAATAATACTTCTGACAAGATCCTTTGTCTATACCACCGAAATATCTATTACTATTAGCGTAGTCATTGGCGATAGGATACGCACGCTCTTAAATGAATATGCCGCAACATATCCGGGCACCGTATTTAACGAACACATATCTTGCGGGCTTATTAATAATAGTTGCTGCCCGACATTAATTATTGAGCATTATCGATTTTCCAATATGTTTGATGCAAATACGCAGCAAAGAGCGGAAGTTCAGCTGGAACTCCTGATCGTTCAATCCACAACAAAAATGGTTTGTTTACCACAAGCGGCTCCCGGTGAACAACGCGCATCGGAGGTGCCGCTTTCATTTCTACTTCAAGAGCAACGGCAGCTTTTGCCCGAGCACCATCCTCATTCATTTTAAAAATAACTTCTTGCAAAGCTTGCTCTATAAACCACTCCGGCGCGACTTCAAGTTTTTTAAGCCATTCAAGTGATGGTTGATTTTGATAGTGGATCATGGGTAATTCGATGCCATTGTAGTTTGTTACCCGCTGAAATTTGTCGAATGTGCTCTGTAATGAACTGATAGCGTCTGCAACAACAGAGTCAGTAGGAACCGTTTCACTGTTTTGAAAAAAAGGAACTAATACTTTCCCTTTGTCGGTATCCTGTAACCGAACAGCACAATAAACTATGTCATTTGTTTGTGTTTCAATACGCGCTATAACAGTTTCTTGATCTTGAGTATTCCTTCTGAAAAATGTAATGCCGTTGGTCTTCTTAGGCAAGAAAAAACTTGCATATTCTTGCCCTGCTGATTGCATACTTTGACATCGAGCCTTTTCTTTCCATTTGACTAAAATATCTTGAAGCGAAACAACACCGAGACTCTTTACATCGCGGAATGACTGCAGTTGGATTGAAAAGCCACGTTCACGAAGTATCTTATTGAGCTCGGCAACATTAGATGAGACAAAACTTTGCAGTTCATGTGCTTGAAACGTGTTTTCGGCTACATGTTTTCGATAGAGGGCAAAAGTGTTGCTTAAAAAAGCCTCCTGTTGATCATTACTTGGCTTGAAAGATGATGAAGTAGTGCCAAATGTTTTGCTTGCGGTATCAAGCGCTTTGCAAATGGTAAGTGGTGATAAAGACATTACGGGACCGCTCTTAGAAACGTCACAAAAACTGTCACGAACTATTCCAGTACTCACGAGCAACAACATAAGCAATATTGATTTTTGTAACATAGTTATTCTTCCTATCTCTTAAAGAAATGTATCCATTGTATGATATCCTTCACATTTTTGTGCACTTTAAAGATTTCTCTCATAAGCTTCTCACCTGCAAAGGACGGGTTATGTATGAGTAGTTCTTTTCTTGACATATATACAATATACACAAGATTACCACACAAGTCACGGCATATTACAGAAATACCCCCATGGTTTTCTACTGCTTCTTCAACAATAGCAACCCCCGCTGTATACCGCATTTCAATATCTCGAGGACAATTTAGGCTACGTCGGTCAGGCAAAATAGTACCCTTAGATACCACTTTTAAATGGAATAATTTTGAAAGGGCAACTGGACATCCTACCTTGCATGCTTTACAAGAATTTTCGTATAGCCTCTTAGCAAGAACAATTCGAGATCGTATACACCTATTGCTGACCACTTCTTGGCGACCGATGTATAGTAAATATGCGCATTAACGCATATATCCATTGTCGGCACGTAGCTGTAAATGTAGATCGTGCTGCTTTCTGTTGTGCTTTTTGCAATGTATGCGCGAGGCTATCAAGGCCATTTTGACCAGCACGAACAATCACTGCACACTTTTCTGCATTGCCATTAAAAAAATCTTCAGGATTACAGTCATGAGGAAGTTCAAAATCAATAGGGGCCACTTTATTGTCTTGCGTAATAACAAACTGTTTTGATGCAATGTCCCAAAGACCTGCATACGCTGCCGCTCGCTTGAGGTCGGACAATGCCGCTAAAAATATATGTGGATGAGTATCAGGAGTTCCGATACTGTTTACCCATTCCTCAAGAACAATATAATTTTCATCAGATACCATAGATGGTTGTCCAGGAATGTGAATAAGATACACACGAGGCACAAAGATCTGAGCCTGTAAATTCTGCATATACCATTCACGCAGTCGCAACCAGCAAGCAACCCTACTGATATGTTGATAGGTTGCTGTCCTATGCGTAGCAACAAGCGACTGATATTCGGATAAAGCAATCACACTACTCGCAGATTTACCCAACAATTTATTATAGTTTTCTCGACGATTCACAGGCCCAGCTATTTTAACTAAATATCTTTTCAGTTCACCATCTACAGTTAATTCAACCGGCATAACAAAATTCCATTTACTTACATTTTGTAGTCCACATGAACGTATACATTCGTTCAGGACATCAGAACGTTCCTTAAGCACATTAGGAGCATCATGAACCGGAGCATGCACCAGTGCCATAATCAACGGTTTATATGCATATAACCAGACTGTTATTGCGTGCTGCAGAGTAACGGTTGGTGATGGCGTTAATTCTAAAATTGTCTGTGCAGTAATCGGAACACCGTGGTAGGTATTAATCAATGTGCCTTGCACAGCGCGTGAAGAGCCACCTACAAAAAGCATAGATAGCAAGAGCATGGATCTCATAACTACAAGATAAACTCTCTCAAGCACACTTTGAACAACACATATACCCAGCATGACACCTCTCCACATGCATTCGAGAAATACTATACTTGATCACCACAAAAGAAGCCCACCGTTCTAAACCTTTAGAATCTAACCCCTAAAAGGAGGAGAGCGATGGACTTAACAACTATATTCTGTGAAGTTGATGATTTTTGCAAGGGGTACATGCAATATGCGCAATTAAAGCTACTGCCCTGCTATGACAGAGATGAACGTTCAGGTACACGACAAATGACGCTGAGCGAAATAATAGTAGCGCTTGTATGCTACGGTTATGGTATACATTCGAAGGAATTTAAAACATTCAAGGGATTTTATAAATACACGTATAGTGAGCTTAAATCAGGGTTTCCGACCCTATTAAGTTATGGTCGAATCATAGAATTGAAAGAAGAAGTGCAGATACCATTCGCAATGTTTTTAGTGTCTACATTTGGTGAATGCACAGGAATATCTTACGGTGATAGCACGCCAATGCCTGCATGCCATATAAAGCGTGAGTATTCTCACAAAGGGAGCTTTTAGCATGCTCAAGGATAGAATGTCTCTCCAGTATACCAGGCATAGAAGCATCTATAGCTTCTTTTCGAATATCATAAGCATGCTCACTGCATACTAACTTTGGGCTCATAATAGGGCTCAAAAATTCCGCACTCAACTTATTGAAAGTGTCCCAATCACACACTATTAGGTCGAATTGGCGTTAGAATACCTTTAAACAGGAATAATGCCATTGAGATTACTATACCGCTGTCTCAGGTAAAGACCGTATTCTGCTGCCTCAATAGCTACATATAGCCACTATTGACCACAGCACTTTAAGGTAGTATATTATAAAGTATTATGCTGCTTGATATAATAAAGGTTGCAATGGAAAAATGGACTATTTTGTATTGGGATGGGTCAGAAAAATGATATTAAAATGGCTCGCAACAGGTTAGTAAAAATTAAGGGGGAATAACATGAAAACAAAAAGCTTTCAAAAATATCTTGAGAAACGCCTCGATAAAAACGAAATTGCCAGCATCGAAAAGCAAGCGGTAGCAGAAATACACGCTCTGCAAACACTACAAAAAGTCATTGTAGATGCCATTGAAACCTATATGCAGGAAAATAACATCGGGTTTAATGAGCTTGTCAGGCGATTGGACTCAAGCCCTACACACGTCGCTAAAATACAACGCGGTGAAGCAAACTTAACACTCGCTAGCTTAGCTCACATTTTTTCTCTGCTCGGTAAAGAAGCACAATTAGTTCTCAGGGATAAAAAATAGACCAAAGGCATAACTATGAACGATTTTGCTCAACAAATCGAAGCAGCATATACGGCACTTGCATATAAAATACAGCCTACCAAAGAATTACATGGAATAAAATCTACGCTACTGGTGTCTCAATAGTGAAACAGGGCACCGTTTATTTCAATCTCGCCGAGCAAAAGCACAACCAAAATCACCCCTTTGCCTTCTTGGCAACTTATGTCCTCTCAGCAGGAGACAAAGGGCACATCCCCCTCGGCAGCATCCTGCAACAATCTTCTTCTGAGCAAAATAAAGATTTACTCCTCGCGATCCTACAACCAATCCAACAAGCCGCTACACAGAGTACACTCTTAGCACAGATGGTAGACACTGGCATGCTCTATCAGCCAGCACTATGGAACCCCGCACAAGCATATGCATTTCTGAAAGATATTCCTCTCTTTGAGGCAGCAAACATCATCGTACGCGTACCAAACTGGTGGAGCCCCAAACAGCCCGCACGGCCGTTGGTACAGATAAAACTTAGCCCAGGTCAAGAAGCTCTTGCGGGGCTTGATTCACTTCTTACCTTTAATGTTACTGTCGCTCTCCCCGATGGATATCAACTCTCACCCGAGGAACTCACAGAACTTCTCGCTACACAAGATAAGCTAGTACGCGTACGTGGACAATGGCTTGAGCTTGATAACGCCCGCCTCAAGCAGGTTATAAATCACTGGGAAGCGCTGAAGAAAGATGGACTCTCAGTGTCCGAAAGCTTACGTCTCTTGGCTGGCATGCAGAAGATAGCTCCAGAAGACGAGACTAGTGTCACTGTATCGCAATGGTCAACAGTCCTAGAAAGTTCACAACTCAATACAATTTTGCAGCAGTTACGTAACCCTTCGCAACAAATAGATCCACAGGTTCAAACAGTGATCCAAAAACAGCTCCGTGCCGAGCTACGTCCCTATCAAGCACAGGGCGTTTCCTGGCTCTGGTTGCTGTACCATATGCAATTGGGAGGCTGCTTAGCCGACGATATGGGCCTCGGTAAAACCATTCAAGTAATATCATTATTGCTCCTCATACACCATACTTTCTCACAGCGCAAACAGCTGCTCATTGTGCCTGCATCACTTATCGGCAATTGGCGCAGCGAAATAATGCGCTTCGCGCCGACAATACGCTTTTTGCTCTTTCATAGCTCAGAAAAGAGTGTTGATATAACACAACAACCAGATCTTTCTACAATCGATCTCGTTATTACAACCTATGGTTTTGTTGCCCGCATACCCCATTTAAAAGCGATAGACTGGGATATGATTATCATTGATGAGGCGCAAGCAATAAAAAATCCTCACTCTCAGCAAACTCGTGCTATCAAAGAGCTACACGGGCGTGTCAAGTTAGCCCTTACCGGAACACCACTAGAAAATACTATACTTGACCTTTGGTCGCTCTTTGACTTTATTGCTCCAGGGCTATTAGGGGAACAAAAAAAATTTGTTAAATTGCTAAATACCGATGATGAGGAACATAAGAAGAAACTATACGGCGCCCTGAAGAAGCTTATCACTCCCTATCTCCTGCAACGTCTCAAAAGCGATAAGTGCATCATTGCCGACCTGCCTGATAAAACAGAAATGATCGCCTACTGCACCCTGACAATACAGCAAGCCGCCCTTTATCAACAATCAGTAGATGAGCTACGCGCAGCACTAGAATCATCTCCAGAGGGCATCCAGAGGCGTGGCCTCGTACTTTCATATCTTATGCGCTTAAAGCAAATCTGTAATCATCCCAATCAATGGCTTGGTCATCAGCTCTATGGCGAAGAGGCAAGCGGCAAATTTCTACGTCTCCGCGAGCTCTGTCAATTGATTGCAGCAAAGCAAGAAAAGGCGCTGATCTTCACGCAATTCCGCGAGCTCGTCCCGGCGCTTGCACAGTTTGTGGCCCCCCTCTTTGATCGAGAAGGACTACAACTCCATGGGGACACCAGTATACAAGACCGAGCAAGGCTTGTTGCTAATTTTCAGCGGCCTGACGGTCCGCCCTTTTTTGTTCTCTCTTTAAAAGCAGGAGGCACTGGCATTACGCTCACGCAAGCAGCACATGTCATACATTTTGATCGCTGGTGGAACCCCGCTGTCGAGGACCAAGCAACCGATCGCGCATATAGAATCGGTCAAAAGAAAAATGTACTCGTACATAAATTTGTATGCTCCGGCACAATTGAAGAAAAAATTGATATGATCATTACAGAGAAAAGCAGCTTAGCTCGTACCGTTGTCAGCACGTCAGGAGAGATTCCCCTCTCTGAGTTCAGTAATACTGAATTGCTCAAGATGGTTTCTTTGGATCTTGATCGTGCAATGAGTAGTATGGAAGCAGAACAGGAAACACAACAATGACCTGGATCAATCACGGGGGATTTCCCGAATATATTTCAGTTGCTGAACGGAAAAAACGCATAGAACAACAAGCGAAGAAATTACGGTCGAAAAATAAGCATGCTGATTTTCAGCCCATTGCAGTTCCGGGACGGTTAATGACCAAGACCTTCTGGGGAAAAGCTTGGTGCACCAACATTGAGTCATATGCAGATTACAAATACCGCCTTGAACGTGGCCGGAGCTATGTACGTCATGGTGCCGTTGTGGATCTCAAAATATATGCTGGTTCAGTTACAGCACTTGTCTGTGGCACACATACATACGCAGTTTCCATCTCTATTGTTACAGCCTCAAAGCCTGCTTGGCAAGCTCTCATAAAAGAATGCGCAGGAAAAATCAATTCACTGGTTGAGCTACTACAAGGGAAATTCTCAAAACATATTATGGAGATTCTCACACAGCCCAAAACAGGACTTTTTCCGAAACCTGCTGAAATCACTTTCACATGCTCATGCCCCGATTATGCAGTCATGTGTAAACACGTTGCTGCCGTACTTTATGGCATCGGAGTACGCCTTGATCATACCCCCGAGCATCTCTTCCTCCTTCGCTCAGTAGATCATACCGAATTACTCAAGAGTGCTGTAAACCAGGCATCATTCACTACAGTGCCGACAATGCCACTCACCGGTGATCTTTCACAGCTCTTTGGCATTCAAATAGCAGCACCTCAATCGACAGCAACTCCTGCTCCTGCGCCATTCTGCGCAATCAACAAACGTGCCCCCGTACGCAAAACAACGCCCGCAACAAAAAAAGGATAAAATACTCTGTATTGCTAGTAAATCTTGGCAACCGTGCGCATGAATTGTTATCGGATAAGCTCTAACGCAACACCTACCATGTAAAATACAAAATCAGCAAACCAAATAAGAACTTCTGCTACCTTTTTCCAAGAAGATTCTTTGAGCTATGATAAAATTGAAACGGTAGCGTAGAATGCGCTATACTGCAAAATTATTGCTTTAGTTCAAAAATTTTAAAGGGAAATTTATGAAGATTGTGCGTGAAGTGAGAATACATAAAGATCTCACCAATGAACGGTGGAATACACTCTCTTTATTTGCCCAATTAGCAAATATAGGATGCGATATAGAAAGATGTATACAATGGAAACGACAAGGAAATCTCCAAGATAGCAATAAGGCCTTCGAAAGAGCGATGGAGCTTCTAGACCTAACCATTGTAGATCCTAAAAATAAGGGATGCCGACTCAAAGAACTCACCCGAGTACGCGAAGCTCTAAAGGATCACTTTGTATACAACAACGAATATTATAGCACTGATGAGCAGTGGCAAGACTATTTTTTTTCATTCAACTATGCCGCTGCGCTTGAACGCGGCGTATAAACCATCTGCATAAAAACTATACTTCGATGCCATCTTAGATCATTTATAAGTAGCCAAAAATTCTAAAGATGCCATCAGGCCTAGGCTCTCTCCTATAAACACTTCTCATATTTTTTCAAGTTGAATCTTTATCGAATTCGCGTTACAAAATAAATTCTATACCTCAGAAGCCTTCTCATATCATATGCCAAAACTACATCTCATAAGGAGCAGTGCTATAATAAACGTTGTGTCACATATCGTAAAATCATACTTGATGTAAAGAATTAATGAATTTAGCGGCTCTAATATTAATCTTCCTATGCATGGAGATTATTGGCACTGAACCATTACTTCAATGGAAGCACGGACCATTTTCAGACTTTATCCACGCTGCTCCTGTTCTCAACACGACAATCCCACCAGAAGCATATAACGCAGGCCTTCACAAACTAAACACGGTTCTCACTCATGTTCCAAAAGACATGCTTCTTTTAATACTTGAATATGCAATTGATTATAACTGTATACCATACTTATCATGTAATCAGCCCTGCCTTTCAATATATGCACTTTATGAAGACTTTTCTTTTACAACGCTATACCCATTTCCCGATATTAATCCATCAGCCAAGACCAGCTTATTTTTTCTTGAACTTCGCACAAACCTTCAAAATCAACAAAATCCAACCGTTTATATATGCGATGTCCTGCACAATGCGTATACTCCTCTTTCAGAGAAATCTGCTGGCTACCTTTGGTGCTCACAACAAGAACGGTCAAATGACGCACGTGACTGAATATTACTGAACAACGAAGATAATAACAAGATCGTATACACGGGAAGAAACAAGAACCTGACATGGAAACTTGCAACAACGTCAAAATGTGACTTGCCATCCCCCATGGTGAGTTGTACAGCACATACACAACGATTACCATCTCATCGCCTGAAGAATTTACAACACAAGTACGATCTATCCATATTTGGCAGCATGCTCATCTTGGATGGTATTATAGCCAATCTAGGCCTCACCGTATGCCAGAAATATCCGCATAATAAAACAGCGTACGCTATCGGAAAAACGATGCGCCTATCTGGTGCAATTACCATAGTAGCCGCACCCGTATGGCTAAATATGCCATATAAAAAAAGACGCACATTGCAGCCTTTAACATTATATATAAGGTCACACTCAGCACTCATAACGTTCGTCACCAACAACTATTATCACTAAAAATGAACAATTATATTTAGTCATCTTTAACCGTTTATAGAAATTTTATTATACTTACACTTTTGACTGTTTTCTTATTGTTTAAAATATTACCAGGCCTACCCTTGAAAATCCAAAAAAAGACATCCATAATCTCATATGCTATATAACCACACTGCCCCCAATGTCCCTCGAAGCGTATTGACAACGTACATACAATGTATATAATATTGTATGTACAAAAGCGAATGCCTCGTGTGTGTTTATATGTTTTTTATAAAGGAATCCTATGCTGAAAAAGCTCGTTAAATATGGCAATAGTACCGCTCTGGTACTGGACCGTGCAATTTTGGAACTACTCAATATAAAAGAGAGCGCTACAGTAAAGCTGAAAACTGATGGCACATCTCTTATTATTACACCAGAAGTTGTTGAGTCGACTCAGAATGTTTTTGTGTCAAATACTGCAGAAAGCGCTGCACACATACTACAAGAATCAGACAAGCAAACAGAGGTTAGCACATTGCGAGGAGCTCTTAATGCAAGAGTCAAAAAGAACCTTGCCATTATTGACACTGATCCGGCTCAGAAAGAACGGTTTAACAAGTGCGCTCCGGGAACAGAGAACTTTGATAAATTAGGCGCAACCATCCAACAGATAATGGGTAAATATAAGGATGAGATCAACAAGCTATCCACTCCTGAATGTCTTCAAGCTATCAAGGATATTACTGAGAAGTACGCTGGGAATGTAACATCTGAGGAGTATTTCAAGGAAATATGTGCACTGCGCTTATATTACGCACCTCTGCTAGTAAATATGGATGCCGAAATGCTTCAAGCTGAACAAGACCTTGAGACATCAAACGCCTAAATTGTTGATAACTACCTGATGTTCCGGGATTACAGACAGAAGTTTTACAAAGTACATGAATATATTCCATGACTTTATAAAACTTCTGTTTACATAAAATAGTTGACACACTTATCTTACGTTCTTTTTCTATAGAGAAAAACATACGGAATCATAGTAGCTCCGTCTTCAATAAACACACCTGCTTTTGCTCCTGCTGTCACTTTCTTCAAAGATACCTTCTCTATACAAATATCGTTGCATAGATACCATTGATCTCCTCGTAAAACATATGCAATCACATGGCCTAGGCCATGTGCCGTGATTCCGTCGCAAAGAAAACCGCAACAATCATACCATGCATAAAGAGCCGCCTCTCTTGAGTTATTAGGCATCACAAGTGAAAGAGGGAATGTGTGTGATGGAGAAAAATAATAACATTGCTCCAAATTATGCCATCTCGTTTGTACATAGCTCAAAAAACTAGGCGCAGTCGATATTATGCCGCCTGCCCCAAAAAACAACCCTAACTCCAAGCGAGTGAACTGCGATATGCCTCTCTTCTCTAAAATGCCTGATGTACGCAACCAATTCTCGATAAGCATTGGTGACAGCCTGCGACTGGATTCAACAGGATAGGATACTCCAAATACCCTTGATCGCTCTTGATATCCTCTATCAGAACCCACTTCATTAGATACATTAACCAATCCAACGGGACCATTTAATAGCGATCTCGTTAAATACCACCACGTTAGATCAAGATGTCCACCCTTGCTTATTAGCATTTCATCTATATCAAAATTCAAATCCAAATGAGCGTATAGTTGCTTCAGTTCCCCCGTATTCAGCGTCCATCTCGATGGATCTACTTGACACAATAGCTCGAGTATAGACTCAATACTCTTCGCCAAACCAAACTGCGGTGTACTTAAATCATTATATTGATGCAACACCTTCGTAACCGCTCTATTCATCTGTGCTTGCAGCGATTGATCAGAACTCTTCGGTGCTAAGTGGTCTGCAACAGCACGAAATTCACTATCAAGCCATAAAATCTCTAATAGCTGAATGGTTGCATTTATAGAACAAGTCCCTTTAAAATTTACCAAGGGCTGAGGTGATTGCAATCGATTAGATTGTCTTGCCAATATAGATAACTGATCAGCAAATTCGATAATATCAATAGAAGATTGATCAAGTGCCGCCAAATAAAATACCGTCAACACACAGGATAACCAATATAGTATCATGTACACATTCTCTCATTTCTAAAGGTATATATATTACAATATAGTAACGTAGTCACCGCAATCAAGAGAAGATCCAAGAAAAACGCCTTTGTAACGCAAAAGAACTTTTCAATTTCAGATATACCTCGCCAAGCACCACGTACCACCTTTCCATAGATAACCCTGACCGGGAATTATATTGTCTGGATTATTGTCCTTTCTAGAAAAGCCCTCAAAAAGCATAGAATCTTGCATCATGGATGCGGCAACAGAAAGTGTCAGTTCCACCATGATACATGCCATTTTAACAAGCGATTACATAGATTGGAACTGGATGCTACGGACGTATGGCGCACATACATTATAAACCGCTAAACGTTCTCTCATATCAGCGGTATATCCAATATATTTTTTACCTGAATCTCTTATGGGGCGAATGAGATATACGTGGTACACCACTATCTCGGGCAGAAACTGTACTCAAATGTTTCAGGCCCAATCAACAGCTTCGATGGCAAATGCATCATTTTCATGGGTAATGATCACCTTCTGAGGACGTGTCACGCATACCTTTTTAGAAGAGGTTTACGTGATTACTACCGTTATGGTTAAATTTATTATTTTATTGGGCAGATCGGCATTAAATGAAAAATAGAAATATATTTATTATAGAAAATTATAGCAGTTGCAAACATTCGTGAAAATGCTATGGTTAGTAAAAATTGCAACACGCATATTAAAATTGAAAGGTATCATGAAAATTGATAGGCTAAAATTTTCTATATTTTTACTATTTACGGCAACTCTTAAATGCAGCAGCGATATTACAGTTAAAAAGGCAGGTCTCCAGATGATAGAAGAAGCTCTATGTGAAAAAACCCAAGAGACGTCATCTGCTTCACAAAAATCACCTACAGTCCTTCCTAAGAACACCGATATACAACAAGTCATGCCATATATGCTAATCGGGAAGATCATGACAGCTAGATATAATAGTACCAATCAACACTTCCCATCAGTTCGCCTCCTTCCCGAAGAAGCAATACGTGCTTATGCACGCATAGGTCCATCAGTTCGCCTCTTTCCCGAAGAAGCAATACTTGCATATGCACGCATAGGAATGTATTCAGGGAAAATAGGCAATTGGTCAATCCCCCTATTGCCAAAATTCTTCCCTGACCTTGTTGCATCAGAGCTTATATGGGTCCGTGCAACTAAATTATACCTTGAGCACAGAGTATCTCATGCGTCATGGCTCAAAAAGTCCTGGTGGCGAGTAAAAAAAGCTTTTGGGAAAATAATTATCCCAGATACCATACAAGGGCTTGATACCTACATCAAGTCATGTGAAAAGCCGGTTAACCAAACTGTCCCTGCCTAAATTTGGCGTGCATACTTTAATCACTCGCACTGCACCTTCTGACAGATCCAAAGAAAGTTAACAATCTTCTTCTCCCCCCCCCCACACTACCACATAGCTTTTTACCTATTGGCAGGGAACGACGATCGGCCTCTCGAGAACTTGAGTAATGTGCCACAGACGCTCCACCCGCACCACCCACAGTAATCTGTGAAATCCCATACTTTTTATTAGCTGTAAAAACCTGCGAATATCGAGTAAAATCTGTCAATTGTTCACTTGCGTTAGTAGTCGATACATACTGTATCACCACGTCATCATCAGCTGAAAAACCTAACGCCTTTCGCGCCCGTTCAAATGTCGGCCCACTAACTAAATAACACCTTGGCCTTCGCAGCGCTCCTCACCTATGCTCTCTTGCAAATCGACATGAAAAAACAAAAACAATATACTCCAGAACAAGCTTTCAGGGCCTCTAGTCGAAAAAATGTCAATTTCCTAAACCACAAATTCTGCCGAATCCTCCAGAACTTATCCTCACTTTATGCGTAAGTCCTGTATACAAAAAATATTTGCTAGTAAATGATCAAGAGCGACAGCCAGCACTCTGAAGTAAATGTTGAAAAATTAAAAAACAACTAATTAAAGCTGGCCTACCAGGCCCAGCCGTACACATAATAGATGCCAGATAGCGCACGCTCAAATTCTACCTTGCCTAGCAAATTACGCGTAATTTGCTATTATTCTAACATGGGGCTTTATAGTTTTTGTCATGGCAAGCTCTTGCCATGGCTTTTGCTGATACAAGGTACCTTAATGATCGTAAGGAAAAAAGTTGAAATACAAACCCCAAAAAGCGGCATTCTGGTTGGTAACCGGATTGCTCCTTTTAGCTGGAACACATATAGATGCTTCAGAAGAAAAATGTGCTGTCAATTCCGCAAAGATCAACCCCCCTTCACTTGTTACTTTTTGGCGACAAGCAAGTACTAATAACAAACAAGACGGACTAATATCCAAAACAGATATGGGCAAGCTTTCTCCCTTCAAACATATGAGCTTACACCAATCCATTGTACGACAACAATTAATTAACATATTGACGACAGTAACAGGATTCCCACATCCCTTATCATCTGTCACTATTGACTATCTTCATGGAGCATGGAAGCACTATGCTAGCGTTCCGATAGCCGCCCCCTCGAGCGTATCAAAACATGTTGCATTTGCAGTGTATCAAGGCAGACAGGTTCTCCTGGCATCCGGCCTTCGTTCTCATGATGACCATGATAGTGATAGCGAAGATAAGGAAAGTACTTATAACAAGCCATTAAATATATGGGATCTTGCAACAGGTCGTCTGTGTACACAATTCTCAGTTGATAAAAGTGAGCCCTGTAAATTTGAGGCCACAAGCGATGGTACTAAAATTATACTCTGCAGTCGCTATCGAATATATGCCTATGATACCCATACAGGCCATCAATTATTTCAAGTAAACCTCCCAGTCCTATATTCTCTCCATATATACTCCACCGGACTTTCTACTCTTGCAATAGATATGCACAGCAAATCGATCGCCGTTGCACTCTATGCTAATGAAGCTGCACCGCTCACCCTTTTAACACTAGAATCAGATGGAGTAGTACAGAATACTTATGAGACACCTCAATATGGCATATGCCAGCTCTGTTTTTCTCCCAACGGCAAACTTTTGGCAACCCGAAGCTCACAGGGGGAGATAATCATATGGGATCTCGCTACTAAGGAACCTTTACATAAGTGGCGCGATGGAAGCAGCTATCACACTCTTGGAAAAAGTTTCTTCTTCGAAAATAACATATGCTTAGTGGCGTCGGCTAATGATACGATCCGCGAATGGGCATTGCCCAAATTAGAAGAATCCCTATCACAACATTATCATCCGGTAATACGAAACAATTGCAATTATCTAGAAAAAGCACTTAACCACAGAACAATAGCTGCTGCAACTATGGATAAAGAGAAACGATATATTACTATTGAAGAGGCTGGGCCTATTCCATTCACTGCCAAGTTTGAGGTTGGGGATTCCCATCCTGTGTGCCTTGCACCTGATGGCGATTATTTTGCCACAGTAGACGAACAAAGCAACAGAGAGCAGGCGGCACACATATGGCATAGATCGTACGATATTAACGAATAAAATATGCTTTCGTTCTCATTTCAATATAACAAAATGATTTACCTTGCATGCCTTAGTAGAACCATATAACTAGTCGCCTAAGAACCGCATATCTTCATCACTTTTTGCTCAATACGATTTCCAAGGCCTTATGCCAATCATACCATGCTGCTGGATCAACGGTTTCACCCTTTGCCACGATTTGCAAATCGCCCAACAATGACCCGACATCATCAGACTGCGTTCTTTCGTAGTACATTGGCCCTCTTAAAAGAGTGCTATTTTAAAAACTTACGCATAGCATTAAATGCTTGCAGTTCAGTTAAATTATCATGCATACTCACTGTCCTAGTCCAATTCACATGGCATTAGTATTCTTTTATACACGTTCAACACGTAATTTTGCCCAGCTTGGCCATCTAACTCATAGCTATCGCTGCTTAACGTTTCAATCACATCATACTGAGCAGCCGCATACACAGCTTTTACAAATTCATCTATTATACACTGTAGTGATGAAACAATGTTAACTTCGCAGTGAAATGGAAGCTCGACTATTACGCCCGAAATAATATTAAACCGAAGCTGTAATGCCTGCGTATCGCACCATATGTATAACGTAGCAGAATGCATTGAAGACAGCTGCATGTCCATCTCCTTCTGCTGTATTAAATCATCAAAAAAACATATCAATTCGCATGTGGTTATCTGTGTCACACAGTCATCAGCAATCGCAATGCACCACATATTCTGCACCGTCTCATCTTCTATAACACCAGAAAGATGCAGCGGCTCGTGTATTACTGTACGCAAGTCACTTATTTGACATATTGTTATAACATTCATACTTAAAAAATTACCTTTTTATAGGGTATAAATAATCTTGTTGGTCCCTTATGCTTTACTGCTATCGACACGCCCTCACTCGTCGCATCGAACATCCATTCGAAGCCCTTTGCGGTTTCTTGAAAGACTTTGTAACATGATCCACCATGCCCGGCTAGATCCTTAGACCACCACAGGCCTGTTGCGGGATCCCTATATATATATTGCCAAAGCGAAGGGATCTCGCTTTTTTATCAGCCCTTGCTTTTAATTGCGCGAAAAAATCTCCATGGTTATTTGTCTTAGGATCCTTGGGATCGCGTGGAGCACCACCATTACCACCGCCGCTTCTATTGTCACTTTGCTGAGATTTCTTGCCACCGCCAATCATACACCATAGGCCATAGCTCACCAAACTCACCGCACAAGCACCAAAAACTATAGGTCCTACCACAGGGTTTGCCACACAAAAGGCTGTGATGAATCCTCCGCCCTCAACCATCTCAGCAGCAACAAGAACAAAAGTGCCTGAGGCCGCTTCATTATGCACGACAATGCCATACCGTCCGACCAAGTAATTGTGATTATGAGCAAGGGAAATCGTATACACGGTAGCCATCTTTTCTACCACCGCAATAGAGGTCACCGCTCGTAACTCTTGTGCAGCACTAAGTAGACACTGCCCCCGCAGTATCTGAGAAGCTGAAATCCAGCGCTCTTGCAATGGCATAAAGACAAGCTGATCCTCTGCCATCTCGATGAACTCATCGTCAAGCACTACTTGTATAACATGATCTACCTTATGGTGTCTCACGGTATGTATTGGTTCCTTGACCAAGCTACCACAAGCATCTCGCACCAAGAGTTCATCTCCTGCAGAGCGCTCTTGTACCGGCCTATGACCTGTCGTAGTCAGCACAAAGGTATCAGCAACAAACCCCTCAGAAATACCATCGCTACACCATAGTATCGACAATAGAACGAGGTACATATGATAGGATAATACGCGCTTCACGAGTTCTCCTCGGCAAACAAAAGTCCAGCTCACAACACTATAGAAAAAATATTTACAGGTAAAGATTCGAGATACGCAGGCAGCACTCCGAAATAGCGGACCTCATGGGGTACACCTAAAAATAGTACCTTTAGGTACCACTTTCAAGTGGATTACACTTATAGAACAATTTTCATTTCTTGCCACAGAAAAAAAGCCATCCGAGCAATCTAATAACTCGGCAATATCTGCATCAAGTGGCACTTAATTGCGTTCGTAATTTCTCAAGCCACTCTTTTTTATATGGGCCCATGTACCGTCCAGTAAAAAGGTTTTCATAATAACGCTCCATCTCATCTTCTGGCTCAGGAACACTAGGCTCTAGATATCTATCAAGTTCTTGTAGCTCAACACGCGCTTCATCTGTTCTGCCTGCAAGCAACAGATAGTCAATAAGACACATGCGGGGATGTGGCCATGTAGGCTCCAATTGCGCAGCTTTCTGTGTATGTAATATCGCTTCATTAATTTTATCGCGTTTACTATACGCACAACCCAATAAATAATAAATTTCAGCTCGGTTGGGATCAATATTCTGAGCCTCTTTTAACAGAGGAATTGCACTTTCTGAATCAGCCCAATGAAACAACAGAAACTCTCCAAGCCACATATATGCATCAACATACTGGGGATTTAATGTCAGCACCTCATTCAATACCTTGATTGCTTGACCATCCATATGCGCCTCAAACAAGATAAACGCTTTCTTAACACGCGCTTCAAGATTGAAAGGATCTTTCTGTATAGCAATATCTAAAAGTCTAATATCTTTTTCTTCCTGAGAATTCAACTGATTTTCGGCCGTCAAATTTGCTATATCCCGATAATCATCAAAAGTCATTTTGGAACATCCTTAATATACATTGTCCCAATTTGAACAACTCCATCTACTACCTTTCCAACAATTTCTAGTACTCCGTATTCAGTCATACTATTGATAGTATATTTGACACCTTCTCTTAACTCATCTCTATACATAGCAGCCATCAACATTTTTTCTGCAAAATTCCATATTTTCTTTGGGTCTTTACCCTTGAAACCATGACGCTCTTTTTTCAGATAATGCCACCAATCATTATCCGGATACGCAAAATAGTGCACATATAGTGCACCAGACTGGCGGCCCCTCGTTGACGCGTTCAGGAACAATACCATTGAAATAGCTATACCGCTTCACCGTACCGAAACCGTACTCCAATGTCTCAATATCGCGTAATTATGATGGCCAAAAGGCTATTGATTTGGTACCAATAAGTGGTATCATGTTATAGATAGTACATTAATGACTGAGAACCGTAATGAATACAAGTCAACGGAAGACTCTTGAAAAGATTTTTAAAAATCCAGTTCAATCAAATGTTAAATGAGGTGATATCGAAGCGCTACTTAAAAATCTTGGGGCTAAAATAAGTGAGGGCAATGGTTCACAAGTGCGTATTGCATTGAACGGCGTAAGAGCTGTTTTTCATCGTCCACATCCAGCACCCGAAACTGACAAAGGAGCATTAGTATCAGTACGCAGATTTTTAATAAATGCTAGAGTAAAACTATGATGAAATATAAAGGATACATGGGCCAAGTTATTTATGACGACGAAGCAAAAATATTCCATGGTGAGATTATCGGCCTAAAGGATGTAATAACGTTCCAGGGCAGATCAGTGCAAGAGCTGGAACAGGCGTTTAAAGCATCAATCGATGATTATCTTGAATTTTGTCGCGAGCGAGGCGAAACGCCAGAAAAGGCTTTCTCAGGGAATATCCGTGTAAGAATGGACCCGAAGCTACACGCAAACATTGCACTTGAAGCTGCTCAACGCAGCATGAGCTTGAATGATCTTATTACTGAAAAGTTGAGCAAAAAGTAGTCATTTTTTGCTCAACACGACTTCCAGGGCTTTATGCCAATCATACCATGCGGCTGGACCAGCGGTTTCACCCTTTGCCACCATTTGCAAATCACCCAATAATGACCCGACACCGTCAGATTGAGTTCTTTCATAGTACATTGGCCCTCTTAAAAGAGTGCTATTTTGAAAACTTACGCATAACACCAAACGCCTGTAGTTTGGTGAAATTTTCATGGTTCATGCGATGCTATCATTTATCTTGATACAGGAATTCCTAATAACCGCTTACTCCAATTCGTCGTCAGCTCCAGCCAATACTCACCGACAGCACCCTTATCCGCTACGGCTCTCTTAATGAAAGAATCTTCGCTGAGTACTTTTTTGGCATACTCCATTGCTTCTTTTTTATTATATTCAACGGTACAATCAAGGTTGATATAATATCTGTCTTTGTACAGCAAATTATCCGGTTCAAGCAGCATTGCCTTATCAAGCATTCGTTCATAATCCTTCCTATCAATGCCAAAATACCACTCTGACATGACGGCTGTTATCCCCACGTAAAAAAGAAAAGCCGCATTTTCCGAAAACTTGGCATACCCCTCCTTAAAGTATTTCTTCGCGAGTATCTCATAGTAATCTTCTTTTGCATCATAATATTTAGTCTTGATCTCGCTTACCGGGGTACGTGAAACATTAGCAAAATGGCATGCATGTTCTACAATTGTATCCATCAAACGAAACAGCATAAAAATATATGCATCCACCTCATCAGGGTACTCTTTAATTACCTGTTCCAAGTAAAATATCGCCACATCAAAATCATCGTGTTGTTCTAATATTCTTACTTCTTGTTTCCAATTCATATATCACCTATCCGGTATAAAAAAAGTGCCAAGCTTTACAATGCCATCGTGAACATAACCGCCTACACGTATCGTAGATCCAGCAACGTAAATGTGCTGATTTTCAAATTTACCCTCGAGAGGCAACTTACGATTCTCCACTAATGCACGAATGACTTTTTCTACTAATTCCTCTTGGCAAAAATCCATATGTTCCCGATATGTTGTTTGTACCAATTGCTGCTGAGTTCGTTCATGCTGCACTTTTTTTGTTCATACTGATAATCTTCTTGCTTTATCGGCTGCACTTGCCGCTGTACTGTGTGCCATTGTAGCCTACGAGCTTCTTCGCACTCGCGGTGTAACTTCATAAACCGTAGTGCAAGCCTGCGCCTATAAGAGCCAGTAACGCAACCCCACAAATATTTCAGTACGCAAATCAATCTTAACCAACAACGCTAGACAGCTGATCAGGGTAAAAACTATGCTGATCTTTGAATAGTATAGGTAGATAAGTCAATATTCAGCAGAAAAAGTATGGAAAGCCTCATCGATAGCATCATTATAAATCTCAATATTATGGTTAGAAAACCAGTAATTAAAGTAACTCGTGTCTTCGTGCAACATATTTTGTGCCTGTTAGCGCAGGGCACAACCTATGGAAATATTCTCGAAGAACGCCCACGTATTTCAAAAGAGAATATTCATGCCTGCCTATTTTTTGCACAACAGGCGTTAATCTATTTTATATTTGCACCAATTGCGATCGGTAACAGTATATGCAATTTATTATAGATGAATTCACCGACAAAAACATTCTAAAGACTAACGATTCAGTGCCCTTCAGAAAGAAAAGCAATTACATCAAGATGTTACAATCTATAATGTTCGTGTTTTTTATATCACCAAGCTGAATGCCATGGAAATTTCGCTTATATTATTGCATGAGAACCTGAAGCTATTAGAATCTTACGTGCAATTAGACTGGCAAAAAACAGCAATTGCCAAAGATATTCACATTGAACCTTATATGTATACTCCTGATAACCTCTTAGCTATAGAGCGTATTGCCAACTCGAACATTTTTATCGATGGGCAAGAGTGGTCCTATGCGAAATTATTGAATATAAATTCTAACCAACTTTTAGATATATATAGTAATGCGAGACCTGAAGGCTCCGGGTATTTTGTTGCTAAAACAAGCCATGGAGACTTAATTGGATTTGGCCTGGTAGACTCATATGATTCAGATACAGATAATTATGATGTAGAGCACAATTTTAAGGAATGGGTTATTGGGCTACTAGCAGTGGACCCAAACTATCGTCGATTTAGAGTTGGTCACAAGCTATTTGACTATATAGCGCAGTGGGTACGAGATAAGGCGGCCATGCAAGGAAAAACCGCTGAAAGCTTATATATTGACTGTCTGATATTTAATAAACCGGCCTGTGAAGCATATCGAAAGTGGACCAACAACAATTGTAAGGATGACCCTGAAGATAATACAACGCGATGCAAAATGGATTTGCGACTTACGTAAAAAAGGCACTGTCATTCTCTAAAAAATTAGAAAATTATATAGGTCATATCAAGTATTTCATCTGTCACTACAACAAAACTATCCTTCAAAATTATTTGCCCAGCATTAATTGTTGAGGACTACCCAGTATTCCAAAGCAATAGCTACTCTACATTGACAAACTTGGCGTTGTAATTGCCGCGAGTAAAGCTATACGTAATTATAACGTCTTAATCAAAAATCCTGCATTACTCATACTGATTGGTATGGCAGGAGCACTGAATGCAACAGATGCTTATTTCGCTCGCAATAAAGGTTATACAGTGCCGCATGTTATTTGGCATCTATCAGCAGCCTATATAACGCATATATTCTTAAACTATCTGGGTGGATTGAACTCTGAAGTGCAACACTGTAGCGGAAAAGTAGCGAGATAACGTATAGTTTTTCGTGAAATTTCTTCCTACGAAAAGGGCACGAATGAGCTATAGTCATCTCACTACAGAAGAACGATACACGATAGAGAAATTAAATTCCAGAGGCGAAGGCGTACGCGCCATGGCAGAAGCGCTGGAGCGGGCACCTTAGACAATAAGTCGCGAGCTACACAGGTATGGAAAGCGCAAAGTTTATACCGAGTATCACTCTATGAGAGATTAATTTCTTAAGTAACGGAAGCACAATACTTGCATTCTCTTGTTCAATAAAAGCGTTAAATCGCTTCGCTTTCGACAGATCAACATACTGCTCACTATAAATATCAATACCCGTAAGCTCTATAACCTGATTCCTGAAAGTTTTATCTGAGTAACCTAAAACATAACCCGGGATCAAAATCAATAGAGCATTAAGCACGCGTTTTTCCTCAAGTAAAAATTTCATAAAATACCTATTTTTTGTGAGAATTGTTAATTGATTGGACAAGATATACGTAATACATGAAAATGTTAAAAATTACTTGAAAAAACAACTAATTAAAGCTGGCCTGCCAGGCCCAGCCGTCGCTTACGCAAGATTCTCCCTGCTACCTTATTACTTAGCTATGGCGGGTAGACCGTAGTTTGGCACTACTTGTGTAACACTTCGCAGCTAAACGAAGACTGCATATATAAAAAGCGAAAAGACTAGCCCAGCCGTCGCTACATAAGATGCGCTTACAGCGCAAAAAGCTATGGCGGGCACTCGCCTTAGCCTTGGCGGCGGCGAGTGGCGGGACTGACGAGACTCGAACTCGCGACCTTCCGCGTGACAGGCGGACGCTCTAACCAACTGAGCTACAATCCCGTGCATTTCAATTTTTATTGTACCGGACAGCACTAAACTCGCGCAAGAAGTAGTTCACCATAGCAACAGATATGTCCCAACATAGGCAAAAATAAGCCTCCAGTCAAAATTTTGTCCTTAAAGTACATCCCTATAATCTTAACGACTGGCTCCTCGGGCAGGACTCGAACCTGCGACCTAACGATTAACAGTCGTGTGCTCTACCAACTGAGCTACCGAGGAATATATGTCAAAAACACTCTAGTTACCTTTACACCCACAATACAAGGCCATTGTACCAGACCACGGCAGAGTATGGTGGGCGGTGCAGGACTCGAACCTGCGACCCCCAGTTTGTAAGACTGATGCTCTACCAGCTGAGCTAACCGCCCCTATTGCTTTCACTAGGCGAAAAATAGTGTAGATAATGATATAATAAAAGTCAAAGTAAATTGTACTATTTCAAAGGAGTTTTCCGCACTATGATCAACCGATTTTCAGCATGGCAAAGTAGCCCATTTCAAATTGTTGTCATTTTTACCATCCTCTTCTGGCTCTTCACCATAGGCAAGAAGTATTACAATGATCTAAAACACCCCACGACAAAAGTAGGCATTATTACCATTAAGGGCGCGATCGTTGATTCTTCGCTCTATGCACAGCAGTATAAGGAACTCCTTGAGGAAAAGGATATCGCGGCGATTTTGCTGAAGATTGATAGCCCGGGTGGCCTTGCAGGTGCATCTCAAGCATTGTTTCAAGAAATATACGAACAAAAAAAATTACACAATAAACCAATAGTCGCATGGATTCAAAACCTTGGCGCCTCAGGGGGATATTACGTCGCCGCAGCGGCCGATTATATTATCGCAACCCCTACCGCATTTGTAGGAAGTATTGGTGTATATACCATGTATCCCCAGTTCAATAAGCTCATAGAACAGTTACATGTTTCTTATGTTGCAGTTCATTCAGGCAAATTTAAGACTGCAGGAAACCCAATAATACAAACAACACCTGAACAAATTTCGATGCTCCAAGGACTTATTGATGATACCTATGAAACATTCGTTGCTGATGTCATACGTGCACGGCCACAGCTGGAAACTTCTTCCCACACCATTTGGGCGGACGGAAAAATATTTACCGGTAATCAAGCGCTTTCATTAGGCCTCATCGATGCGGTTGGGTCACAAATAGTTACGGAGCAGGTCATCAAAGCTCGTGCACATATTACAACTGATATTCAATGGGTACATGTAAAACGATCCTATAGCTGGCTTCGTATGCTACTTGGTGAGGAAGCTGATGAAAGTGGAAATTATATTGCCGCCGCCTTACAATCAGCTTATGCAAATCTATTTTCAGAAATTCCCATCGGACATGTTTAGCAATTATTTTCTGTAGCCGCACATTCTTTGCGAATAAGCGTGCAAGAGCGCGTAGTAACGGGATCAATCAGAGGCACAATATCAACGGTATAATAAAGTCGACGAGCATCAAGCTCAGAATGTGTAACACGACCAATACCGTATCCCTCAGGATATACCTTCCCTTCCCCACTGGATAGGGCTAGTTCCCCCTCCTGAACCGCGCATAAATGACTTACAAATCGCAAGGAGGCGCTATCAGGACGATTACCCCCCATATAAATACCCTCCGCATGACTTGAAGCGCATACGGCGGGAATTTTACAGCGGGCATCGGTAACAGCAATCAGTACCGAAGTGGTTGGATATACTTCACGTATTCTGCCAAGAATACAATTCTGCACGATAGCAACCATATCTACGGCCACCCCATCGCGCGAGCCGAGGTCTAAAACTAATTCTTGTATTGTATCCGAGCATCGTCGCATCAATACCTGTGCAATCATAGGTAACGTAGTGCCCGCTTGAGACAGTGTCTCTGCATACTGAGTACGATATCCATGGACCTGTATTGCACGCAATACAATATACTCAGCACGGAGCGCATCATAGGCACGTTCACGATCTTGTAATAACTTATGTAGCTCCTCTTTGGTTCGTGACTCAGTATACCATTGCTTGTACCGTTCTGTGCATACACGGGTACAGAGCAACACCGGGTAAGTTATACGTTGTATCATTATATTAATAAAATCAAAACCCCACCGTCCGTAGAGCCATATTACAGCCATACTGATACAACAACATAGGGTAAGTGTACTAATTTTTTTCATACCAAAAGGGAAACATATATAAAAAAGAAAGTGCAGTGGTTCGGCATTATGCTACCACTGCACTTATATAATGTCATCGTATATATACATTATCGCTCGTTGTTATTCACATACTTTAGCAAAAAAATCCCGCTGGCCTCATAAGTTGTCTATTCTTCATAGATGAAACAGAGCTTGCTACCAGATTCTTCTGCTGCTGATTATATAGGTAATATCCAAACAGCTGCAGATTTATTTGCACTTGCAATAATCGATTGTTGTCCTTAATACCTCGATCCATGGCATACAGCCTGTAATCAATAGCATGTTGAGCGTTACGCAATTCTTGCTGCAATTGCCCGTTATCTTGTCTAAGCAGTTCAATATTCTGATTTACTGTCCTAAATCCCTCACTCTGCTCTGTACGAACTGTCCTGACAGCACCCATTTGATCTCTGTGATTACTCTGAATTTTATCCTCAAGACTTTTAATGTGTTCCCTTAATGCGATTTGTCCTTGCCTCAGTTGCCTTACCTCAGCCAAGACAGTACCTTCATATAATTGCCACAATTTGAATCCTGCGTACCCCATTAAGCCCATACCTACTAATGCGCGAGTTTTACCTTTACCCTTCATGCAATATAGTCCTGCAGCACCCGCAAGGGACATTTTAATGACATGTGGCTGCATAAAAAATTCACCCCATGTACGCTGACTACCACCTCTAAAACTATTTACCCACCTACAGGCCTTATATGTCATCTTAGTTGCAGTCACAGCATAGGAAACAGTAGATCTTACCTGTTCCATCGCATGTATTGTACCCAGAGCCGCTGTAACAACAAGCCCCCCCAAAATGATATTCTTAATTATCCGTTTCATGATTTTCTATCCCCTGTATTATTTTTAGTATCTTATCCTAGGTAATACCTCTTACCGCTACAGTTACCTCTTGGGTAATGGTCAATGCTCCAGAAACTTAAATTCTGGGGTATTCTTAGGGTAATTGCCTATACTCAGGCAATGGTAATAATATTTCAAATGTACACTTTTTTAATAAATGAGTAAAAAGGGGGGGGTATACGGGGTATATAGTTCATGATAGAGGGTTATTATGGACTTCTATACGTGTAATAGCTGAGGATGCATGGTATGCCATGGAGTGGCGGTCTCGTATGCATATCCTACTTGGCATAAAAGCTGCTCGCTCATAGATGGTCCCATCAACTGGAATCCGATAGGCATAGAACGTGTAGTAAATCCGCAGGGAATAGCAATTGCCGGTATGCCCACTAGGTTAGCAAAACAGGTAAAGTAATCCTGTAAGTCTAACTGTAGGCTATTTTCTGCAAAGGTACCAAGGGGAAATGCCTCTGTTGGGCTCACCGGCGCAAAGAGAAGGTCAACTTCACCAAAAATACGTCTCGTTTCCTCCTTCATGAGCATCTGCGCGTTAAGCGCGCTTCGGTAATAGGCATCTGCATGGCCGTGGGATAAAACATAGGTACCAATTAATATGCGACGTTGCACCTCTTCACCAAATCCTTCAGAACGAGAATTTGCATACATATTAAACAGAGTATCGGCATGGGTACTTCTTCGCCCATATCGCACTCCATCAAATCGTGCGAGGTTAGAAGAAGCTTCTGCACGGCTAATCACGAAATAGGTCGCCGCACCAAGGTCCATGGAAGGAAGTCGCACCGGTACAATGTGTGCCCCCAACGATCGGAGCATGGCTATTGCATCTTCCAATAACCGTACCACTTCAGGGCTTACTCCCGGTACATTAAAGGCATTATCAATAATACCAATACGGATCCCCTTAGGCATAATGCCATCCAGGGCATTCGTTAATAGGTAATCTCGTGGTAATAGTAGCGCGGTACTATCCCGTACCGGCTCTTCTCTTCCGGCAATCACTGACAAGACTAACGCAGCATCATAAACACTCCGCGCTGCAACACCTATTTGATCTAGTGAAGATGCATAGGCAGTTAGACCATATCGTGACACCAGCCCGTACGTTGGCTTCAAACCAACAATACCACACCACGCAGCAGGCTGCCGTACCGAACCACCGGTTTCAGAGCCAAGCGCCCATGGTACAAAACCAGCCGCAACCGCTGCAATGGATCCACCACTTGACCCACCAGGTACATAGTCAACATTCCAAGGATTACGGGTACTACCAAATGCAGAATGCTCGGTTGAACTGCCCATCGCAAACTCATCCATATTTGCACGGCCAAGCACTATTGCACCCGCACGGTACAATTTTTCAATTACTGTCGCATTATATACTGCCGTATACCGCTCAAGTACACGAGAAGCACAGGACATGGTCCTGCCCTTTACACAAATATTGTCTTTGATCATTCCGGGAATGTGGGCTAGCAGCCCTGCACTTCCCCCTGAATTCGTATCAAAAGCTTCAAATAACTCCAGGGTTGTATGTAATCGTGCATCATACCGCATGCATAACTGCCGACAATGTTCACGCAGATCTCGAGGAGATATAACCTTATCTGCAAGCAGCCTTTGCAACGTACGAATTGATGGATATTCCGGAATCATCTATTTCCCTTGATATGGGAATGTGATGAACCTGTTTCATGAACAATAACTGCGGGAACAACCAAATATCTCTCTTCGTGCATTGGCGCTCCTGCAAGCAACACATCCCCCTGCGACGGACGTGTAAGATCCAATCGTAAGAGATGCTGATCCATTGTTGGTTCACGCTCTGATACCACACTAGCTACCTTTGGAACACGTTGTAATACCGATACATATTCCAAAACCGTTCCCACAGAGGTTCCCACAAATTGCAGTAATTCTTCAGGTATGTGCAGTCGCGCATCCCGCACCAAACTATGTATTGCACTTTTTGTTAACTCCACCAACTACTCCCCTATACATGTGCCTGTTGCCAGCGACCGGTACGAAACCAATACACATACCATAAAGCCATCAAACCGTTTGCGATATAAAAAGCGCCGTATAATGTCATAAACCTAACAAAATTGCTCTGAAAAGCAACATGTGCTGTCGCATACAACACAGGTATTGAAAAGAACAGCAAAGTGCACAGCCGTACCCCAAGCACAACACGTACCTGTGCTGCACCGCGCAATGCGCTCGATAATATTACTTGTACAATATCAAGCATTGACAGCATACACAAAAGTCGATACGCCACCACAGCATCTTCCGTAAACGAGCCTTGTGAATCAAACCAGTGCACAATATGGTAGGCGTAGTAAGAGCACACGCATAATAAGACGCCTACGAGAAAACAGGCAACTAATAATATTTTTTTTACCGTACACCGCGCTCCTTCTGGATCACCTGCACCCATATAATTACTCACCAAGAAAGTAGATACTTGTGCACAAGCTATAGCGGGGACAAAGGCAAACATCTCAATATCACGAATAACCCCGAATGCACCGAGCGCTGACTTCCCCATAGGAGCTATATAGGAAGCAAGCAGTATGCGTGTAATGGCAAAGATCGCCTTATCACCCATCACCGGCCAACTAATATTACATAATGAACGCATCGCATCAGCACACGATCGAATGGATACGGAAAACACATTACTATATGAGGCTAATATAGCCGACTTACGAATATAAGCCAGTGCAATGCAAAGCATAACACTATACTGCACTATGGAAGCAATCGCAGACCCTTGTAATCCATACTGAGGAAACCCATATGCACCAAATATAAGCAGATAATCAAGAATCAAAAATACTACAGACCCAACAATATAACAGCGCATTGTCACATCATTACGAGTAATTCCCCGTAAAAATCCACTCACCATAAAAAACATAAACATTAAAAACGCACCAATTGCACGCAGTCGTAAAAATGGTACTCCAATTTCAATTAATTCTGCAGGAGTACCAAGAAAGGCATACAAATGCCGCGCTCCAAGATATAGCCCCCCAGAAATGCAAAATGCAACGACGGTGGTAATAATACAGGCCGCTGAAATAGCACGAACCATACCCGTTACATCTTGTTTTCCATGATAAAACCCACACAGTACCATAGTGCCTACAGAAAGTCCTTCCGCAATCTTGGTAATAAAATGAAACAGGGTTGTGGTTAAGCTCAACATGGCGTAATCAGCAGTTGATTTCAATGAGGCAACGTACGACGCATCAATTAATGCTACCAATGAATATAATACAAGCGCCGTCAGAAATTCCGGGATAAAATACTTCATAATACCACGATATGATTCCCCAGCAGCGTTAAGGCGAACACCGTCCAAGTAACTTGAAAATAAGGTCCTCTTCATCACACCTCCTCATCATAATGTACGCATCATACCTCTGCGAGTATACGAAAAATAATGATACATTACACGGAAAATAGAACTAATTTTCTTTTTTTGTCACCAACCGTATATGCATGTATTTGTTGTACATATCGCTCCTCCTTCGGCGATGGGAGCCAATTATCGGATGCCCAATAGACACATTTACTATGTCTCTGTATCGAGGAAGGCTGAAACATCCGCACAAGCTCCTCTGTATGTACAGATGCACGTGCAACCACTAGATCTACCGGCTCAGTTGTGATACGCAGCCATGTGCGCCAATCATATGGCATGACATGTACCTGTGGTAATACAACCAACTCAATAACCTGTCGCAAAAACTGCTGTCGCTTTTCAGTCACCTCAAGAAGACCTACCATACAATCTGGATAAGCAATAGCAAGAGGAACTCCAGGAAACCCCGCTCCAGAGCCAACATCAATACAACTTCGTACCGCAGACATAGAAAGCATAGCACCTATCGCTAAAGAGTCCGTAAAATGGTACGTAATAATATCGGGAATAGCAGTAATTTTCGTCAAATTGTACAACGCTGACTCATGCTGCAGCAATGCTGCAAACTGCATAAACTTTTGTAGTTGCAGAGCATTCAATTGATATCGCTCCTGCAATAAAAACCATTGCTTCTCCCAACTTTCATCGTAATATTCCATAGAATATCCTTAACGTAATTTTGTGAACCATAGCCCAACGCATTGATTTCGTGATATATTAGAGGTAAATAGTGCAAAAGCGCTATCTTTTTAGTATACAAAGCATATGATTGAGAGCAATGGTCATTTATACACTTGTTCTAGTACTATGCGCAGCACTTGAGCATACTATGCAGGCTGCAGAATTACCAGGCACGGGTACTTCCTCTCCCCATGTAATAACATTTTTTTTTAAACCAAAAGAGGCTATTCCTGCAACATTACCACAAGATGAGCTCTTAAGTTATATTAATACTCCTAGCAAGTTTCATTATGCCTTACTCCAACAACATCGTGCTGCAGAAACTACTGCAGGAATTTATATACTCTATGCGGGTGGTATCACCTACTCTGATTCTAATGGACAGGTTACTGTACCCCGCATACAAGAATCTGATGAACTGACTATGATCATTACTGCACGTATTTCTCCCGTTGTCACCCACGGCAATACGGTCGATTACTTCACCCTCAAAGATGGATACCCCGCGCAAGTATATCACAGTCGTCGAGTAAATAGCACAACTACGGGTCAGTTAGTATGGTCTATCACTGAACAACCATTGACTACCATTCGCATACCTTCATTTGCACTGGTAATCCTTGCTCCTCCAGAAGCAGTAATCCTTCCTGATCAAGAATGTCCTGCAGAGCCTGGACCAAATCTTATTTTGCCAGATATTCGAATAGATGGTTATATTCATACATTTGCTCCCGCGCTGAACACAATCCCAATTAGTAGATTTTTTGCACAATTTCATACATGGCTTGCACGAACAGATGGAACATATGCGCGCATTATTACATAAACCGTATATTCAAGTTCTGGGAATAATAACCCTTTATGAAATGGAGCTCCCATGAAGCTACAAGTAGCCTTTGATATGCAGAACTTAGACCAGGCCCTTACTCTTGCACAATCACTCGAAGAACACATCGATATTATGGAAATAGGATCATTATTATTATATGCGTATGGAAAACAGGCAATAGAACAATTTCGCTCTCGATTTCCCCATAAAACATTACTGGCTGACATGAAAATAGTCGATCGGGGAAAGGAATCAACTCTGATTGGACTCAACGCAGGAGCTGATTGGGTAACCGTACTCGCTGGTACTGGAAAATCAGTAATCCACGCAGTTTGTATTACTGCACACGAAGCACGGAAGCGGGTTATGCTCGACCTTATCGATTCAACCTCTCCCAGCCAATCTGCGCTAGAAGCAACTTCACTTGGCGTTGATGCATTATTATTTCATAAGCCGGCAGATGATGATGATCCACAGCTCTCATTTTTGGAACGATGGGATATGGTACGCGGTAATACTAAACTTCCCGTATTTATCGCAGCGGCACTTACCCGAGAGCAAGTAGGAAATATACTTGATGTCCGACCTGATGGCATTGTACTGAGTAAAACACTGACAGAAAGTTCAAATCCCCTTGAAGATATTATTTTCTTCCGTTCTATGCTCGTCTAATATCTATCGTTGCCCTGTATATAAAGAACGTATTTCATCAATCGTTGTTGCATCTGATGCACTCTTATCAGAACGAATTTTTATAATACGTGGAAATCGCAATGCAAGTCCAGTGCCAGCATTATCCTGTGCTGCGGTATGAATGGGAGATCGCGTAATTTCATCAGCCGCTATTTCGACTACCAGTTCAGGAGCAATCCACACATCAGGATACAAGGATTTTGCACACACAATATTGTGGGGACGTCCTGCAACATGCAGCGAATCACACATGCGTTTTAAGGCAATCCACATCTCATCAGAAAGACCGGTACCAATTTTTGCAATGGTAACATACGAATCCTGCTCTGGATCAAATACTCCTACCAAAAATGCTCCGATACCAAATTTTGCACGTCGACCTTTGCCACGGTAATACCCCAATACAACGGCATCAATAGTATCCTCTAAATGACCAATCTCCTGTCGCTTTAATTTGATCCAGTTAAAATTTCTTTTACCCGCCTGATACACTGCATCATTACGTTTTACTACAAGGCCTTCAAGCCCCTGACCGACCATTTGCAAAAAGTAGTGCTCTAACTCATCAGCACTCTGTATTGCTCTTTCCTCAATACAAACAACCACCCCAGCAAAGGCAATCGCACACTGTCGCACTAATACTTGTAGCGCCTTATACCGCACATGGTAGGGAGAATCAAGCAGCGACTTGCCTTGATAATATAAGATATCAAATAAGAGCAAACGAAGCGGATATGCCGCAGCAGCCTCTGAAATGCCATGCTTACGTTTACGCTTCACCGTCTCTTGAAAAGGGAAAAATTCTCCGGTCTCCTCATTGTACGCAACCGCTTCACCCTCTGCAATGTAATCAGTCTCTGAACAACCCTTCAACACCTTTTCAATTTCAGGAAATAAGGATGACATATTTTGTAAGTTACGAGAAAAACAATGCACCTGCCGTGACTTACCCCCCTTTTGTACATGCACCTGCACGCGAAATCCATCAATCTTTGGCTGTGCCATACATCCGCGACCTAGTTTTGCAAAAATTTCTTGTGCTGACGGTAATCGCTCTGCCGCTGCAGGACGAATAGGAACCCCGATGACTACATCTGTATACTTCAACAATGAAAGACCACCTCGCTTTGCGCGGGCAACAATGTCACCGATATCAGCACATATATTATAGGCACGTTCTACCACTTCCCGCGCGCTCTTATCACCAACCAGCATCCATGATACTGCATCAATAACAGTCATATCAGAAAAACCAAGCCGTAGTTTACCCACAATAATACGCGCAACAATGCCAGCGCTCTTGGGATCAAGACTTTCACATAATTTCTGACAAGCAGCAATACGCCCCTCTTGTGATCCAGTGCCAGCGATCGATTCAATGCCACACAACGCATCATATACATCAGTTACCGCGAGATGGGTACGTATATGCCATCTGCCTTCGGCGATAACATCCCCGATATCCCCTGAGTCGACAACTGCCTTACGAACTTCAGCAACAGTCATAGCTCGCAACCGTGCCACTACCTCGTACAATGAGCGCTCTGCAAGATTAAAAGCGGTACTCCCCTGATACGCAGGCCGCAACTCTCCCAGTGCAAGATATGCAATAATCTTTGCTTCCCCTTCAGTAGATCTCTCAAATAACTCAGCAAGTATTCGAGTAATATCAAGACGCGATGAACTTTTTTCAATAGCATACAGTACCGTAACAACCTCGGAAAACCGCATTGCATCTCCTCCATCATTGAAGCACACCGAGCGTACTAAACGCTCTGTATTACAGATATAACAACGGATAACAAAGGTTATAATACACTACTGCAGAGTATACGGTATAGAAAACAGCAAGAGATAATAAACCCCGCTCTAAAACCAGCATAAAGCTATTCACCGGCTGGGAACCGCTTACAAGTACCACGCAAAGATATAGCATTTGCAATGCAGTCTTTACCTTACCTGGCCACGCAACGGATAACATAACACCATGTGCTAATGATATTTCACGTAAACCCATCACAAAAAACTCTCGACCAATGAATAACAATGCCCATACATAAGAAATACGGTTAACCGCAACCAATGCGATCATTGTTGCAATTACAAGACATTTATCTGCTAACGGATCTAAGAGCTTGCCGATCAATGACTCTTGATGCCACCGACGCGCAATATATCCATCAAAAAAATCGGTAAGTCCAATCAGCATGAAAAGAAAGGCTACCCCCAGGTGTAAAGTAGTACTGTTCTTAGGGACCCACCACACCACTAATATAGGCAATAAAAAAGCCAGCAGCAGACGAAGTAAGCTCAGAACATTCGGTATATTATAGGACACGTAACGTAACTCTTCACCGTAGATGGTGGCGATGCAGGGACTCGAACCCCGGACCTACGGATTATGATTCCGCCGCTCTAACCAACTGAGCTACATCGCCGCATTAATACAACGTATCAGCATACCATTAAAACAGGCATTTCAATACCGAAAAGGCACTACCTTTTTAAATATGCAACGTTCGAATGCCAAGCCCTTCAATCAGGTAGCGAAAAATAGCTTTTAATAAGAGAATTCCAGTGACCAAGGTAGAAATAATACCCACCATCATCGTCACAGCAAAGCCCTGTATCGGCCCTGCACCAATTTGATATAACACCAAAGCTGCTAAAAAAGTGGTAATATTCGCATCCAGAATAACTACTAATGCCCCCGAAAAACCGGCGGTTATTGCTGCTGACAACGGTACCCCCTTACTCAATTCTTCTCGGATACGTTCGTAGATCAATACTGAGGAATCAATAGCCATGCCGATAGTTAGTACCATACCAGCAATACCTGGCAAGGTAAGCGTAGCACCAAGCAGTGACATCGCAAACAAAACCAATAATAAATTAAATAAGAGCACAATAAATGCAACAAGACCCGCAAGCTTGTACACAATCACGCTGAATACTAATAACAAGAGCATACCCACTGCACAAGCAAGTAGTCCGCTTCGAATCGAATCAGCTCCCAATGATGGACCAATGGTACGGTCTTCCACAAAGCTCACCGGCGCAATAAAGGCACCCGAACGCAGAAGTCCTGCAAGTTCCTGCGCGTAAGTTATTGTGAATTGACCAGAGATATATCCCCGAGAATGCAGCGGCTGTCGTGCACGAGCTGCAGTCACCACTACATTATCAATTAAAATAGCAATCATGGGATTCGAACCACGGCTTGTTAGTGTATAAAACTTATCTCCACCCTCCGCTGTAAACTCAAAGTTTACCACAGGTTCAATACCAAGCTCTCCCCCCACAGGGTCCGCCCAGGCTGTTTTTAATAATTTCCCGGTTAAATCGGCATATTTAGAGACCAAAAAATGGCCTTTGTCAGATTCACGATGGGTGACAATCATTGTACCTGCAGGCAATTTTCCCCCATTACGGGTAATAATCTCCTCTTCAGAATTACCCATATCCAACACCGGCTTTATTTCAAGCAATGCAGAGGTACCAATCATCGCTTTTGCACGCTGTGTATCATGAACATGGGGAAGTTCTACCACAATCTGACGATCACCATGTGTAGCAATCGTTACCTCACCCACACCGAATTGATCAATACGAGATCGTAACACCTGTATATTTCCTGAAACAGCATTATGCATTAAGCGAGTCGTTTCTTCTTGAGTCAAAGTATAGTCTAAGTCCACTCCTTGGCGACGAGTAACTATAAGATGCTTTTCTTTTGTTTCCGCTAATCCCTCTGCATACCGAGCAGCCATTTCATCAGGAAAGGTAACCCGGAGTATTGGTGATGTATAGGTTTGCGAAACCATTACTTGTTTACCCTCTTCCCGCAACTTTTTCATAAGCAAAGCAACTCGGTCAACCAATTCTGCTTCAATGACACGATCAAGTTGCACCTCAAGAGTAATATAGGTACCCCCCACCAAGTCTATACCGAAGTTCACATACCGCTGCAAATGCATCACAAAGTATATGCCAAATAAACCAACAGCTAACCATATACTCAAACTTGAGAATAGGAAGCGGCGCAACGCAACGATCATACCGGAACTCCTCGATTTTTCATAGTATTATGGTGCGGAAGAAGGGACTCGAACCCCCACGGGATTTCTCCCACAGCCACCTCAAGGCTGCGTGTATACCAGTTTCACCACTTCCGCACTGTACTAATATTGGAAAAATATATCACACGTTATAGGGTAGAGCAAATTCAGAAGATATACTGCATCGTATCCTCAGCTCATAAGAGAAGTGTTAGGGCAGGATGTCATACGTATATATAAATTCACTAAAGAATTCATTCGGCTCCAAGTAACATCTTTGAAACATGTAGAGTAAGTCTGATGGTTTACACCCTCTTTTGCCTGATATAATACAGCAGTCCTCAGAGCTAAATCCTATGGCAGAGGAAAGTCCAAATGTACCACTTTTTGCCTGCAGAAAAGCAACGGAGCACTGTCAACTATAACCACCGTTCCCCGTCGTTGATTCTGTTCATTAAAGAACAATAGCGCAACGAAGGATTCACTTGCTGTCGCCGCCATTACTCGTGCACGATAATATCTTGTAAGCTGTATAGCTGCTTTTTGTTTTCCACTAAGCGGAGAGCACCAGAAAAATTGTCCTAGCGATTTTTCAAGCAGCATCATGTTATGTACTGGAAGATATACACAAGAGTCGGCCACAGGATAACAAGAATTGTATATCACAGTCTTTGTAGGCAGATTCAAGACACTGACACGATAATTGCCAGATTTATAGCCACACACTACCACCTGTGAGCTATCTGCATTCCATGCAACATAGGAAACGGCATAGCCCATGCTGTCCTTATATTGCATCTTCCCAAGCGGCAAGGATAGAACACTCAATGTATCCCATGAACCTGCTGCAAGCAATGACCCACACATTGATGTAGCCATACACGCTATTCCATTTCTTTGTGCTGGAAGAAGAATATTAATACAAGACTTATACTTCCCACTTAACTTATTCATATACCAGAGTCTAATAACACCATTGGCTGCCCCTGAAATGAGTAATTGATTGCGGGGACTATATACCAATGCTGATACCGAACTCTTATGTCCTTTTAAAAAATCACTCTCCGTGCTCGTATCATAATCCACAAGCCGTATACTATGATTATTCTTCGTTCCTTTTGTCGCAATCATAAGACGACCCTGTTCTTGTGGAATACAGACAAATACCGATCCATTAGAAACCGGTATCGTATATCTATATTTCCATACAAAACAGCAATCTTTCATATATTGAGCAATGATAGTACATACCATTGATGGAATATTTTGCGAACAAGATTTGAACTTTTCAGCAATAATCTCTCCATAGCGCGCATATTCATTAAATACTCTTCCCTGCACGTGAGGTATCGACTGCGCCACCATCCTTTTCGCATCCGATTTTTTGGATCTAGGCCTCTGTACCGAGCAACATAGATTATGTGCCAATAATATAACGCCAAAAAGCACCCAGATACAGCAATATCTCCATACGCACAATAACCTATAAGCCACGTTTATATCCAAAGAGTGATGCAACACTATGCACCCCATATTGTAATCCACTATGCAAGAGAATAAATGGCTGCGCCAAAAGTTTTCCCGCACGTATAAGCACGCCCTTTGACGGAATAGCGGCTAACTTTTTCTCCGCCTTCTCTAGTTCCTTTTGCATCTGAAATGCATTACGAGTTAAAGGGACATGAGCCTTTAACAAACTGTCACGTAACACAGTTGCTTTTAACATATGGGCATCAAATAATTGAGCTACTTCTACACAATAGGGAGTCAATTGCTGTGAAATATATCTCATTAACTCCTGCAAATGATCTCGCTGTGCGGTCATTTTTTGTAATAATACCTGCGCCGCACGATCATCATAGGCGGCATCCATATCAGCATAATATTTCCATGCCTGCTGTTCATAGCTACTTCCCAAGCCACTCCTCTGCCGAGCAATATCAACTCCATTCTCAAAATCTTTATATCGCTTCTGTGCTAAATCAACTTCCTCAGACAGTGTCGTTAACTCTTTCCGTACCTCCTCTTCAGAAAGGATAACGATATACTCAGCAACCTCCCCCGATTGCACCGTTGCTGGAGAACGTATGGTTAATTCTTGCACATGGGCCATCACCCACTCCAACTCTGACATATCCACAGAAAGTAATCGAAGACGTTCCTTCATGCTACTTAATTGGGTAGTATGGGTTGTAATAAATTGCTCAAAGAGTGGTTCCCAAGTAAGAGCAACAATGCCATGTATTTCCTCATATAACACACGTCCTGCGCGCACAATATCCCGCTTCTTGTACCAATTACCACGAAATGGATTATCAGGAACGGCGACACCTGGAGCAAATTGCCATGCCTCAGGAGAGGCCTCAACAGCAGCTTGCTCCGCGACTGCAGCCGGTTGATCCTGAATTCCCTCTGGACTCACCCCTGCTTCTTGGCCATGTATATACCCATAACCCAGCAGTAGCAACCCATAGAGATATTTCTTCATGATACACTCCTGCTCATCTACTCGTTATTTATAATGTCACCGAAAGCTCTTTCAGTTCACCCATCAGGGCAACAGATAACTCCTCGGCTTCGGGAGATGTATAACTCCACCTAACGCCTGCATCAACACGAGTTAATACCGAACGATCACTTTTGATGTCAATCGTATCAACACGTACCACATGCATCAAGGGGTGTACAATAGATGGTGCACGCACTACACCTGCCCTTCCAAGAATACTATAGGCAATATTCCCCTCTCCCATAATGCAAAACATAACCTTTTTTTGCCAAACCATATTATGATAACCAATGTGGTCTTTATGGATGGAAAACAGAATGCTATTTACTCCCTTTGGATAAAGACATTGGATAGGAGTTGTGTGTGGCAAACCACTTTCTGAAAAAGTCGCTAATACCGCAACTACATTTTCTGTTTTCAATAACTGCAACAGATCTTCTGGAAGTTTTAAACCAACATGCTTGGCCATACCATTCTATCCCTATACTAATATAATTATTACCGATTACTTCTCACAGTTTTATTACTACCGCCTTGTCAGGGTAACAAAACCCCAGGTTACACAGTATAACAAGGTTTTACTTGATAAAGTAGCTATTATTGAGAATAATAACCACTCTCATATCGTAATACATAATGCACAAACGACACATATCTCATATACCCGGCCGGTCAAGCCCCTATTTTCCTATAACTTCATCTCATAGGCCCTGAGTTGTGCTGAATTTATCGTTACAAGAAGTCTTTTGGTCGACATATGTCTCAATGAATTTAATGCAGTCTGATATTTGAGATGAAATCTGCTCTGGTGAAATAGACTGCGCGGCAAATTTCGCATAACAAGAGGCATCACTTACCGCCTCCGCAAGCAACAGAAATTGCTCTGGGATATCCGCATATGCATGATTCCGCAAAACGGTGACCAATTCCTCGTCCGTTGCGCCCTCAAATCGCACCATAAAGAGTAGGTGACAACAATCACGAATAACACACATCAGCTCCGTGTAAATATATTTACTATCCACCTGCCCATGGGCAACATATTTCTGTAGAGAATATACCCGCTGTAATAAGCACAAGCGAGGATTACGCAGCACGACAACTCGTCGGCGGCGCCATAAGTACCATACAATTCCACTACTGACGAGAAAGCAGCCTACAATAATCGTCCATACCCATGGGTTTTGCCACCATGGCAGTGGCCATAAATCATATTCCATGCACTATATCCCCTGCACAAATAACATACGCACCGCGGCATCATATGTTTCACCAGCATATACCTGAGCATATCGAACACCACAGGCACGCAACCTTCTCTCTTGTTGTACAAAGAACTGTTCTGTATACCGTCGCATATTTACACCATCAACCTCAACACTTGTCTTTGTTTCAGGATCATGACACATCAATAGTACCTGTTTTGGTATTGCGTGTTCATAGCGATCTATAATACGAATTACGGCAACCGTATTACGTGCCGCGAGCACTCGTACAGCCTGTTCATAGTCAGACATAATCCCGTCGGTAATAAAAAGGATAAGCGCATTTTTACGCGCTATAGTATGCACTCGAAGCACTGCTTTCGGCAGAGGATACGTACAAGGCACATCCTCTCGGGCCATCAGCCTATCCGTGGAAACAGAATATGCATAGTCCGAATATGCCTGCACAATTTTATCAATAATGTGCGTATAATGTTCTTTTCTTGAGCGGAGAGGAATTTCGATACAACGGTCACCAAAGTATAGGACAAGTCCCAATGAATCACATGCCATTTCTGCAGCAAGTGTAATCACGCTTGCGATCTCTTGTGCTACCGTGCTCTTGAGAACCTTTCCTGAGCCCGCTCGCATGGAGGAGGTACAATCAAGGAATAACACAATTGCACGATCCCGATTTTCCCAATAAGAACGAACAACAAGTTTATTCCCCCGCGCGGTACTATTCCAATCAATATGGCGAACATCATCACCGGATGCATAATCGCGTAGTGTGTCAAATTCAAGCCCCGAATGCACCCGTATACGCACCGACTTCTCTCCGTACAATATACCACGAAGCAAACGAATAGTTTTGATGCGTAGTCGCCCAATATATGCTTTTTTTGCTAGCACATCCATTGCCATTTAGACACCCTTGCGAACCCAGATTATTTCATCAAGCACCGGAGGCAATTGTATACTCCCATCCGGCTGCTGATAGGTTTCCATCAGCGCAACCATAACACGAGGCAATGCTAAGGATGAAGTGTTTAAGGTATGCACTAATGAAGATTTTTTCTCTCCAGAGCAGCGAAACTTAATATTACACCGCCGTGCCTGAAAATCGGTACAATAACTCGAGGAAGAAACTTCTTTATACTCTTTCTGCCCTGGCATCCATACTTCAATGTCATAGGTCTTTGCAGCGGCAAAAGAACAATCTTGCCCTGCAAGTAAACTAACCCGATAATGCAACCCCAAACGTCGTAAGAGCAACTCCGCGCAAGCAATCATACGTTCATGCTCCTGCTGCGCTTGTGTCGGAGTACACAGTGTATAAAGCTCTACCTTTTCAAACTGATGGATACGGATGAGACCACGTTCAGATGCACCATAGGTTCCTGCCTCTCGTCTAAAACAACTCGTCCATGCAGTAAGACGAACGGGCAACTCCTCTTCATTAAAACAATAATCTCGGTAGAGATTGGTAAGATTAACCTCTGCCGTTGGCGTTAAATACAGCCCATCTTCAGGAACCGCATATACGGCATCACGAAATCGTGGAAAATTGGAGGCTCCCTCTAATGATTTTTCGGTAACTAAATCAGGAGGGATCACCAATGTATATCCATGCTCTTCATTATGTTGCATCATCAGTAACGCAAGCGTATATAATAACCGCGCACCTTCAGTACGATATAATACAAATTGTGAACCTGTCATATGTGCAGCAGCAACAAAGTCAAACCATCGCACAATATCATTCAAAGCAACATGATGGCGCGGCTCAAAGGAAAATTGTGTTGGCTTGCCAAAGGTAGATATAACCTGATTATTTTCCTTGTTGCCCCAAGGGACATCGGGGAGTGGAATATTGGGGCAACGTAAATAATAGTCACGAAATTCTGCATATAATTTCTCAAAGAGCGCCTCTTGTAACTTTATCTCTTCATGTAAAGACTGCCCCTCATGACGAATTTGATCATTTATTACGCCCTGTGCAGTACGCTTGGCAAGCAGATTGCGCTGGTTACGAAGCTGCTCTACTTCTACCTGCACTGCCCGGGCACGCGCATCGAGCTCAAGAAGACGAGCAACATTATAGGAAGCATCCTTGATACCAATCAACGCACTATATTGTTCTGGAAATTCACGTAACTTCGCAAGATCTATCATGAGCTTCTCTTCCTTATATTCCGTATATTTCCCCACCTAATATAGAGCTATAATACCTTAAAAATAAGAAAGGGAGAAGGCAGCAATCACCGCCTTCTCCTTGCAAAAGCATAATTACGCTGGAGTTATTACACGATTTATTTTGCTATTGATTTAATAAGCTCTTTAAGATTCTTACCGGCCTTAAACTTCGCCACTACTGTAGCAGGAAGACGAATAGGGGTTTTGGTAAGCGGATTAATGCCAGGACGTTCTGCACGACGAGACGTCCAAAATGTGCCAAACCCTGACCACTGCACCTTGCCTTCGCGCTTTAATACACGCACAATGATGCGCTTCATAGCCTCAAGCACACGCCCAATATCTTTTCGGCTGAGTGTTGTTTCTTCGCTAAGAGAATTTATCAGATCAGTCTTATTCATAAGACTCTCCTTAAAAAGGTTAAATGTTTATTGGATCACTGCTTTTGATCAACGTTTACAGGTTGACCTGGACTCTATACTAATTCTATTTAATAGTTTGTCAATATTTCACCTCACTATTCAGTTATTATTATCGTTCTTTTCGCCTTTCAAAAAAAACTATAATATATTTAAATGTTATATATTTTTATTATTGAGGATTTATATACCCTATGCTTATAGATACTCATCTTCATCTCAACCTCATGATTGCCCATACGCCATCTAACACCACATTAGATACACAGGAAATCAACGCCATTCACACGATTGTTGCAGAAGCACGCGTACATGATGTTACACAACTCATTAGTATTGGCACAACAGTTCAAGAAAGTTCGCTTGCAGTGCACATTGCAGCTAATACTCCCCACGTATACGCAGCGATTGGCATACATCCAACGGAATGGAGAGAATCATGGCGTAAAGATGTGCGCGCTCTGCAAACCTTACTGCGCCATGATCAGCAAAAAAAAATTGTTGCAATTGGTGAATGTGGCATAGATCGATATCGTACAACAGTCCCCGTTGCAAAACAACGTGACCTCTTCCGCGCACAAATTGATCTTGCGCTTGAAAATAGCCTGCCTATTATTATACATAGTCGAGAGGCTGCTGAAGAAACACTTACCTGCATTGATGAATACCGCGGTACCTCACTACGTGGAGTAATGCACTGTTTTTCGTACGATCTTACCTATGCCGTTGAAATAATATCACGTCATTTTATACTCGGCATCGGTGGTACTGTTACTTACCCTAAGAATGAGGCTCTCCGCACCGTCGTACAACACACACCTCTCGAACACATTGTACTCGAAACGGACGCGCCATTCCTTCCCCCACAGCCTTGGCGCGGCCAACAAAATCACCCCCGGTATATACGCTATATTGCAGAATATATCGCCGAACATATTGCTTCACCGTACGAAACAGTGGCACGGATAACAACACAAAATGCACATACCTTATTTCATGGCCTCAACAATACGATTACCGTACAATGAACAGATAAAGCCCCATTACTTATATAATAGAAGATAGACAACACCTGTGGTGTATTGTCTTATAATGACAATTTTAAGAGTGTATCGGAGCACCGATGAAGTATAAAATTCATATACTGTGGTACGGGTTACTCATATGGAATGGTATTACACATACTACAAAACGCGAGATAGACAAGCGGCTCACTGAGTCATCACAAGCTAGTTCGCAACGATTCACCGGGACAATGGACCATGTAAAAGCGGTATGCGTAACAGCTTTGCATTACGCAACGGTCGTATTTATACCAACCATTCCTGTGCTAACAGGCCTCTTCAAGATGAGCAGAGTTACCACTAAGGGTCCTTTGGGTAGTACTACCAAGCAAGTGTATGAGGGACCTGTATTGTTCAGCGCATGTTTTATATATCCACTGTCTACCATAGTCGGAACTCATCGCTACTTACTTCAGTCAAGATTTTTTCACCACTTAACAGGTCGCTTGCATCATAACTCTCCGTGGCTATACTACCCAATAGCGATAATAGGGGGATATGCTGGTTTTATTACAGGATTCTGCATGGCGCTACGATATGGATTAATTAAATAACCATGTATTATATTCGTGGCACAAATAACAACAGACAATGCGCGTACATTATTGTGCAGCCATAATAATCATGTATACTAGTATCTGATGAAGAATTTTGATTTGTGACTCAGTAGTATTTTTTATACATAGTAATGTTAAAAGAGTATAATCCATGAAGTATAAAACCTGTATATTAGGATGCCTGTTGATCGTTGGCACGAGCACGGTATATGCCATTGAAGGGGGTACTGACGGAACGTCAGCCCCTACAACAACACCAAGCATTGTTCAGCCTTTAAAAGCGGTAGGTGCAACTGCGCTGAATTATGGAATCGTAACATCTATCCCCACGGCTCTAGCCCTACCTGTGGCACGGTCACTGCGCGAAACAATTCTGAAGGAAATCTCCTACAAAGATAAGATACTATCTGGATATATTATGCTACAGTCTGCTTTGGCAATCAGTGGCGCACACCGGTATTTATTGCGATCAAAACTGTTTTTCGAGCTCACTCGCCACTTACACCACAGCTCCCCCAAGTTATACTATGGTACAGCAGGGGTAGCAGGGTATACTGGTACTTTAATAATTATGTCAACAAAAATGATTTTTGTTCCCATAAATAACTTAGTTGATGCAATATGCGCATTGATTGGGATTTGAGGATGTATAAAACCTGTATATTAGGATATCTGTTAATCCTAGGTACGTACACAGTACATGCCACTGAAGGGGGTACGGGCGGAGCGTCACTCACCAAGCCAACAGCAAATATCCTCCACCCCTTACACGGAAAAAAAGATTATATAAAAGCGGTAGGCGCAACTGCGCTGAATTATGGAATCGCAACACCTATCCCCACTCTTTTGGCCACATATGCGACTTTTAAAACAATCTCTAATGACCTTAACTCAGTAAGAGCCCTCGAAATGCTGGTATTTGTGGGGCTTTTTCTAGAACCCGCACTGATAGTGACAGGATGGCACTACTACTTATTACGATCAAAACTGTTTTTCAAACTCACACGTCGCTTGCACCACAGCTCTCCCAAGTTATACTACGGCACGGCAGGAATGGCGGGATATGTCGGTGCTTTTATAACACTTATGGCTTATTTTAAATACGGGCCTAAATTACAAGTGACACACCCATGATGATATCTAATGATCAATTTTGGTTCGTGGAGATGTACGGTATGTCGTATAAAATTCGTATATTAGGATATCTGTTAATCCTAGGTACGTACACAGTACATGCCACTGAAGGGGGCGCTGACGGAACGCCAGCCCCTACAGCAATAGCACCCAGCATTATTCAGCCTTTACAAGGAAAGATAAATTATATAAAAGCGGTAGGTGCAACTGCGCTGAATTATGGAATCGTAACGTTTATCCCCACTCTTTTGGCTACACATGCGGCAATTAAAACAATCTCTCTTAACCCTGGAAGAACAATAGAGGCACGCGACATACTGGCACTTGGGGGTCTTATCCTAGAACCCGCACTGATAGTGACAGGATCGCACTACTACTTATTACGATCAAAACTTTTTTTCGAACTCACACGTCGCTTGCACCACAGCTCTCCCAAGTTATACTACGGCACAGCAGTAATGGCGGGATATGTCGGTGCTTTTATAACATCTATAACTTATCTTGTTGTACTCGCCTAAATTATAAGCAATGATACACCTATGATGGTATCTAATGATCAATTTTGGTTCGTGGAGATGTACGGTATGATGTATAAAATTCGTATATTAGGATATCTGTTAATCCTAGGTACGTACACAGTACATGCCACTGAAGGGGGTACGGGCAGAGCGCCACTCAACACGCCAACAGCAAATATCCTCCACCCCTTACACGGGAAAAAAGATTATATAAAAGCAGTAGGTGCAACCATACTCAACTATGCGTCTCTCCCCGCTTTTTTAATGTGCTGTATGGTGGCAATGCCGGATGGTGAGAGAGCACCAGATCCTCACAGCATGGAACACTGGTATGTTCCTCCTATGTTCCTTCTTTTTTTACTAACCCCCAATTTAATAACCGCAAAATCACACCAATATTTACTGCAATCAAAATTTTTTTTCGAACTCACCCGTCGCTTGCATTACAGCTCTCCCAACCTATACTATAGCACAGCACACGCAGCGGGATTTTCTGGTTTTTTTATACCACCTTTAATCCAAATGACATATATGCAATGGAAATAAGTTCTGGTAGGTAGCAACGGAAATCCTATATAAACTTGCTATGAAATTCATCGATATCTACGCCTTCTTTTATTATTTGACAGTACTGTATCAAGGACCAGATGTGAAACAACACCAGCTATGCAAAAAAACATATCATGCATCAGTCGCATTCTTTCTGTATAAGGGCATACAAAAATCAACAAGGCCGTTATACCACTGAACATCAAGGCCAAAAACCACGCTGTATGAAACAATCCGCGGTGCTTAACCAATAATGGAACACATATTGCAAGACCAAGTAACGCCGCACCACAAAGATTGTTTAACAATAATAATCCAGAGATCATAATAAAAAACAGACCGTATAATAAGGTCTGTCCTTTGCTTTTTATATCAATATCAGGAAACAAGCTACCTACTACCATGCATAGCAGCCATTCACTAATCTGTAGTAACGACACAAAACCAGGACGCCATACTGCAAGGATAAATCCATACCCTATGCACCCAAACAATACATGTTTTTTATAACAAGCCACCTTTAATACCGTAGTATTGCACCAATGCATTCATACTGTTGTAATGCCTTATTAGGAAATACCTGTACTTCACCATCGCGCTGCAATACTTCATATACCACCCGTTCAACAAGATTATCAAGAGGTACCTCCGATGGTCCCATAAATGGCTGTAAATGAAATGCATTATCAGGGTCTATGCGCCCACGAACCTGATATCCCCGCTCCACCAATAAAGTACGCACTTTGCCTGCGTGTGCTGCTTCCCACACCCAATTGAGCCCGTATGCCTGTTTCTTTGTATTAATTGAGCCTTCAAACGCTGTATACATCGCTTGCAATTCTTGTGCATGTGCTTCTTTGAGCACTGGTATAATAGCCTTTGCCAACCGTTCGGGAGTATAATTGATATAATCATGGGGACAGTGCATTGCGATTATCTGAGGATGTTTGCTCACCCGTTCAAAGATCGATTTATATTCTGGCAAGGTGCAAAGCATTACCTTCTGGGGCATATGATAAGTGGTCAATGTCACATGCAATTCCTGATCAACACGTCGAAAGAAATCCTGCGTACGGGAATCACGATAGTCAGCACCACGGTCTCCTTCGGCTACTGCATGAGCAAAACGCTCACGCAATGTATCATCTTTATAGGGAAACCCATGTGCAACACCACTATCTGCGGTTAGTTGTGCCGATAAAAATTCCTTTGCAATTCCATCAAAATGACCTGTGATAAGTCGTGCTTCTTTATCGCTTAAAACTAATACAACATACGGTGTATAGGTCCTTACGAGTTCCAACAATTCACGCATAGCAAAGATAGATCCGACAGCAACAGTATATTCGGCAGATTCCTTTAATGGCATAATAACGCTCACATCGGTATTCACAAAAAATGCAACCCCCTGCGGCATCATAAGCGGATCATATTGGCTTGTCAGTTGCATGAGCCGATCATGAATATGGGTATATAACTTTGGTGTTACCGTCTGTTGAACGATTGCAAGTGCCTCTTTACAGGCATGCTGTACACCAATTGTAGCCCGTTCATTTTTATGGTCACCCCTTAATGTACCAGGAATAATCAATGACAGAGATGGATATGATATTCCCGATCCCAACAATTTTTGCAGCGTAGCTTCCATAGAGGCCTCCTTTAGCTAGGTAATCCTAACCTACAACAACTACGTTACAATCTCAATACGTTGCACTTGAGAACCAGGATAGAAAAATGAAAGCACTTCTATATAGCTCATACCAGAACGAATCATCTCACGGGCACCCCATTGGCACAAACCCATATGATGTCCAAATCCCCTGCCTCGAAAACGTACTCCATTTTTTTCTAGAGACACTGTGAATACGCCACTCTTAATATCTTTAAATAATGCATACACCTTCTTTCCCGAGAGCTTTACCACCCGTTTCCCAAACTTAAATACAACCTGCTGCACAATCCCTGCTTTATCAGTACGGGTAATACGTACCGAACTCAATGCTGCCGAAACTCCTGTTAATCCTAAAAGCGCTTGTACCTCGGCTCCTGTATAGATAACTTCCCACGAATATGCCTTGCATACGACACATGAGCTACAGGCATAATTTCGAGCTAAATACGGAGCGGCAGTAAAATCTACACCAGTCATATGAGCTGGTATAACACCACCACAACAAATATCGTACATTGCCTTAATAGGCTTTCCCTTATATACCGAAACAATACTACAGGTTGCCTCAACCGCTTCGCGTAACTTGATGATAGAATGAGTTCCACGATACGTCTGATGAATATTACTACTACAGACATCATACATTTCTGGCTTTGAACGCCTACCGCGTCGACGTGATTCCAACATAGTCGCCGTCACATATGATCTAATAGTAATAGCTAGCAACTTATTAACCTCCAATTCTCGATGCCAACCGGGCCACCCTTCAGATCGTAGCACACTACAAACGTACTCCTCCAATCCCACCCGATTTACCAGATACCATACCTTATCACGATACAATATATAAAAAGAACCTTGGTATTCATTGCCTTGAAAGAACAGATGCCCCCCATCCTTTACCTCTATTTGAACGTTACGTGTCAACACTCGATGTCCATTAAGCCACAGCATGCCTCCCCGGATCGCAACACGGAGCTCCGCACATCCCATTTCTTCTTTGCGCCGCTTTCCTGCTATATCTTGCACGACAAATCCGTGCTCAGCAGCAAAAGTCCACAGTAACTCAACATCCCCTTCGTCATGTTTATCCAACAAAACACGCACACAACATAGCGGTTGTCGCTCATCAACCATCGCTGACGCTTCGCATACATATGAAAAAAAGATGCCAATCCAAAATGAGAGATTCACTATATACCGCATAGTACTCATATCATTCAGTACAAAGATCGGACAGACCACAAGCAATCCGCAAGGGGGTGGGAATCATATGTCGCTGGTCAATACCCTCATTTGCAAGTAAATCTGCAACAGCGTTTTCACTACGAGGAATATGCACAATAACATACCGCAGATCATGCAAGAAATTCTTAACCTTTTGATACAAGGGAATAAGGGCGGGATGCTTTACTGCATAATTACCAAGAATATGCCGAACTAAAAGCTCCGAGTCGGACAATATACGCAACTGATCAGTAGCAGTCGCCATCAATTCACGAATCTGACATAATCCCAACAACAATGCTATATACTCTGCTTGATTATTGGTACACGTACCCAAAAAAAATCCTTGGCGCAACACTTCATGCCTATCTTGTACAATATATATACCCGCACCACTGGGCCCAGGATTATTACGGGACGCACCGTCTACATATAATTGCCATATAACCTGGTTTGCAGGATACTCAAATAGTGACAGTTGATCCATTCATTTCCCTTGTTTCCATATGAAAACAAAACTGGTGGGCCCACCAGGACTCGAACCTGGGACCTCCCGGTTATGAGCCGGTTGCTCTAACCGACTGAGCTATGGGCCCTATAAATCTTGTATAACGCTACTATTTATCTAATACTGAGAGAGTATTGTATAATACACATCCTAGGACGCATTGTAGGAAAATTTATGGGAATTGTCCAGCATTATCCCATTATGGCACACTAAGGAAGTACTCCTCTATACGTCATATTGTTTAAACGCCTCCTCCATTAAGGTATCACCAATCAGCACGGTACTAATACCCGGTTCTACTTTGCGAGGACGTTCTATAGATCCATCTGGCATCACCAAGGCATCAACTTTGTAATTTTTGCACATACCATCTGTAACCGACTCAAGGCCAGTAGGACCATGCAATTCCCTATGCTGCGTGACCGCTACCCCCAAAATGTTCGGATATTTAACAAGGCGTTGCAAGAGCGACCGCAAGCTCTTATGTCCCGTATGGGAATCAGTTGCCTCAAGAAACTCATCAAGGATTACAAACATTTTATGATCTACTGGCAATTGTTTAATAGCCTTTACCATACGTGCAGCGTGCTCAGTTTCAGCCTTGAAATGTGACATACCCCTTGCAACGCTATCCTGCACATTAATTGCGGTATGAATATAATGGAACGGGGTCATTACTACCTTACATGCAGGAACAATAGAGAGTGTCTGCGAAAGCAACGGTATAACACCAAGACCGTTAGCCATAATAGTCGATTTTCCCGCAGAGTTTGCCCCCGTAACAACTGCAATACGTCCATCGTTTTTTCCCCCTAAACGTATACTGTTCGTATAATTGGGTTTATTTAGTACCAAGGGATTCCAGAACTGCTGCACATCCATAATTGGCTCTCTTTGCGTGGCAAATGCAGCAAATGAGTAGCAGTTTTCCATTCCGCGACATTCTTCATATAAGGTCGCTATAGAGCGATATGCATCAATCTGTCCGATTAACTTAAGCATTGGTACAAATTCACCTTTAGTACGTTGCAACAGAGTATACGCTGCAAGTATTCTTCCATGGTGTGAAAAAAATGAGGAAAATGATCGAAAAGTCTTTGTACGCAACAGCGTCAAAAGTTGTTCAAATTGTACACTATGTCGATTGATATTTTCATAGTCTGTAAACATCTGCTGCAATTGTGGACATGACCGTGCCATTAAACGGAATTGATCAAATGCTTCTACTACACGTGCTATATGTATTAATTGCTTTTGAATATAAGTGGCCGTTTCTAACATTTTACCAACACTACACAAATCACGATATACAAAATACCAAGGAGCTATACATATACCTGCCCTCATTATCCATACTTTTGCCGCCCCTTTATACGAAAAGCCCCAACTATCTTCTGAACCTTCTTTGTACGTCCTTACTACATTCCAACCAGCCTTGAGATGAAGGATCGGATTGAACAGCCACCTCATTAGGTCTCGAGAACCAAAATTTGATTGAAGAAACTTTGCTACTTTATTCCACATATATGCGTCCCGACCTGCCGTATTAAATCCTAGCGTGTCCATCGCAATAAAACACTCCATCTTATCCCTATCCGTCCCTAGGTGTTCCTCAAGCGTTCCCGCCGCCTCAGCCCGCTGCGCGTAAAAATTTGCCGCTATTTGCGCAATAACGCCCAGCAGCTTACTAATACATACACCCCCCGCAACTGCGAGCATCGTAGGCCATTTCAATGAAAACAGTGTTTTTGTACTAAGCTTAAAGAACATAGCTCCTACACTCGTATTATACCTACTCAAACGACCCTTCAAAAAAAGTTCATCAATGCGCTGTTGTTCAAACCGTGTAAATGGCACAAATATTTGTGCCATACCATCCTCATGTACACGTACTCCATCAAGAATACTTCCGCATAACTTAGCATTGTTATTAGTCAGTAACGCCTGGACTGTTTCTTGTCTGCGCTGAAGACACGATAGATCGGTCGTGGGATTCGCCAGCATATACGCTAACATTAAATCACCATATACCGTTTTTGTTCTCTTCACCTGCATCAATAGTGATTTACCCACCACTGCAAGATCTTTTCCCTGCAATTCGAATACATTTAAATCTTGAAGCAGGCGCATGTGCCCCTCGTGACAATCACGTGCCGTAACGCTATCGCGGTGCAATACTGGAGTCGCTTTATCAAAAATCTCATAAAATATTCTCTGTTGTTCTTGCACTGTCATGGAAGAAGCAGCCGGCACTATTTGTACATCAGATCCAGGAACTGATGGATTATCGGTTGCTCGTATCGAAAGGCGAGCAATATCAGCAAAGCTAACCACCGGTTGTATTGGACTTGTTCCATAAAGATATGAACTGCACAACAACACAAATATTAATAAGGACATTTTCATACATCTTTCAACAATACTCATAGCAATACTCGTATAGTATATATTGCCATAACTGCATCCGCAAAATTATTTTTAGACTGCATATATGCCATGCGCCATGCAGTATAATATCCATATATTGCATTGAGTATAAGACACCTGATACAGTCTACGATGATATAAGTGAAGTACGCGCACAGAAGGTGTATTATGAAAAAATTACTACTTATCACATTGGTTATTTCGACGGTCACTACTACCTATGCATGGAAACGTAGTCGTGATGAAGATGAACATCGTACTGAACACCGCAACAGAGATTGCGGTAGTTGTAATACCCGCCGTTGTACTAATTGCCATGAACCAAACTGTGGTGGATGTTCCGACTAAATAATCTATACATAATGTATAGCGTAGCAATGGTATACATCATATTGCCTATAACACCAGTCCAACTTGCTATGACATAGCATACACCGCAGCACGGGCTACCCAAGAATCGAATTGATCCGCTGACCAACAGGTGGCACCACTATGGCTTACCAATGCAGATCGGATAATTGAAGTTATAGTATATAATCCTTCCACGGTCATTGATTCACAGCGTACACAGATAACCGATTGAGTATGCGAGGCACGTATCATTCCCCATCCATCATTGGTCAATGCATGCACACCATCAATATCACGCAACTCCTTCACCGCGTGGTGTCGACCTAAATAATGCCTCACCCGCTCAACAATGATATTTTTTTCAGTTTCGTCACATGATAGTCGAAGCTCGGTTGTTGCGTAGGTACGCGGTATTTTTGACATAAGAGTATGTAATGAGTCCTGCTTACGTATTAATAATTCAATCAGGCGCAATGCCGCATAAATACCGTCATCGTACCCAAAATATCGATCTGCAAAAAAGAAATGACAACTTAATTCACCACCCAATAATGCACGCAGTAGTTTCATGCGCGATCTAATTAATGAATGACCCGATGGTGACTGATGAGGTATTCCCCCTAAAGATCGTACCCCTTCTGGAACAATCCGAGAGCATTTCGCATCATATATCACCACACAATCAGGATATGTACGCACAATGTCCTGTGCATACAGCAGCAGTAACCGATCACCAGAAACTAAATGACCAGTATGCGTCATTGCGCCCATGCGATCACCGTCACCATCAAATCCTATACCGAGCTGTGCAGAATACTGGCCAATAGCTACCTGTACATCATACATGTTTTCGATAACCACTGGGTCAGCTTCATGCGACCCATCATGCATAGTAGCACCGTCACAAAGCACTATGCTATTGGTCAAATCAAACCTATGTATTAATGAGGGAATAACCGTTGATGTTGCTCCGTTGCCACAATCAAATACGATTGGTATGCTTGCGCCATGCAGTGCTGAAAAATGGTGATAGAGCCATTCAATATATCTATTTACAAAGTCGTCATATCGGTACATTTCCCCTTTGGTCCCTGACCTATAGGTAGCACGATTATGATACAATTGGCGAATGGCGACAATTTGTTCTCCCCATAATGGAAACCGACCAAGCATTAACTTTAGGCCATTGTAATGATGATTATTATGTGACGCGGTAATCATAATCCCTGCATCGACCGGCAGCGTATGCAAGGCAAATTGCACCACTGGCGTGGGACACACACCTAAGGAAAGCACATGTAATCCACTATCCATCAATGCAGCGGAAACCATGCTAAAGATGTGTCCTGAATGCGATCGCGTATCGCGTCCCAGTGCAACAGTGCGCACCGTTGGATTTTGCTGTAGTATATATACGGCAATTGCCGAGGCGAGTGCATACACCTCATCTAAAACAAAATCTTCTCCCACCGCTCCACGTATGTCATATCTACGGAACACATGATCCTTCACTCCAGTCCTTTCTTTAGAGTAAAATTTCTAAAATCCACCAATTCGGTTTAGTATATGTTATAGAAAATTGCAATACTTACTAAAACCATGATAGAATCGTTTGAATGAAAATTCATAGAGCGTAGTGTGCTATATGATCCCTCTAAAGCTACATCTCAAAAACTTTCTCAGCTATGGCTCAACTCCTCAAGTCATTAATTTTGAGCCGTACCATTTAATTTGTCTGTCTGGAAAGAATGGCCATGGAAAATCGGCACTCCTTGATGCTCTCACTTGGTCTCTGTGGGGATATGCACGAAAAATTATTGGTACTAATAAATCAGATGAATCACTAATACGCCTTGGGCAAAGCGAAATGGTCGTCGCACTTGACTTCATGTGCAATAATATATCATATCGTGTGCGCCGAGAATTTAAAAGCAATCGTACGCGTGTTATCTCACAGCTCGACTTCGGCATGATAGACCCCGAAAGCAATCGCTTTAAACCGCTCACCGGTAAAACCATTAAGGATACTCAAGACACTATTATACGTACTATAGGGCTTGATTTTGAGGCGTTTCAAAGTTCAGCATTTTTGCGTCAAGGGTATTCAGATGCCTTTTCTCGCAAGTCACCAAAAGAACGTAAAGAGCTCCTTGCCAACATTCTTGGCATTACACGGTACGAACTCATACGTCGATATGCGGTAGAAAAAGGGCGTGAGGAGGAATTACGCAAACAGCATACATTACATACCTGTGAGATGATTATTAAGGAAGTCACACTCCATGCAAACACTGAAAATGAACTCATCTCTATAGAAAAACAACACACGCAATTACAAGCTGATGAGAAACAACTACGCACTGTACAAGAATCGCTCACAAAACAAAAGCAGGAATTATTACTACAACACCAGTTAACACTACATAATAAAACTGAGCTGTCACGGCTTGCTTCTGATCTTAGACTCCATATCGAACATATTACTATATATATCAAAGAATGGCGTTCAACACACCGTAAAAAATTAACCTTGCTTGCCATCTCGTCAAATACAACCCATGAAGCGCTCTTGATTGAACTACGCAGTCTTCAGCAAAGACTCACCCAACAACATCAAATGGTTGAAGCGCTTGTCGAAAGTAAAGAAACATTATACACCCGCATCCAAGTATTACGGGCACAATTTTCACAAAAACGAGATTCTATCATAAGCGAGATCCATTATCTCGAGGGAGAACTGCGTTCTTTACAAGTGCAAAAAACATCACTTGAAGATGAACTGCAAACACTCCATACTACCTGTACAGACTATATACAAAGGTCAGATGCAACCCATACTGACATTATTATTAACCAGCTCAATGATACTATTACCTACCATGAACAACAGTACACCCGTATACAAATAGAACATCGCATATACCAGCTACATATACAGCGTCTTACCTATTACTTGTATACACAAGAACAGGAGCTTACACGAACCCACTGCTCCCAATGCACATCCCTCATTACACAAGATCAACTACCGAATCGTGCTCATATTATAGCGCGTAACAAACACCGCGCAGAACACCAGGTTATTCGTCTTACTCAGGCCTGTGCGTATAACCAAAACCAAATGTGCGTTCTTCGTGAAACCGTGTCTCGACTTCGCACTGAATACGTTGCAGCTATTACTGAGCAGATAAAAATTCACGCACACCTTGATGAAATACATCGTATTACACAGCGTATTAATCTCCTTGACAAAGAGTTGTTGCAATTAAATAACAAATATACCTCAGTACAAAACATGATGTATGCCAAACAACAGGAACTACATTCACTCACCACACATCAAGAAGCCAATATTGCTCAAGATCCAGAATGCATAGCGTTACAACAATCTATCCATAATGCAGAAACTGTACGAGCAACCTACAAACAGGTGCAACAACGATACGCTGACATACAACAACAACTCAGCATATTGCAAGAACAACAACAGCGTATGGCGCAGTTTACCCATGACCTTGCACAACAGTCGGTTCGTATAAAACAAATCACTGACACCGCACGCCTTATCCGCACCACTCGTACAACGTATAGGACATTGTCAGAACAAATGACCCACTATCATGATATAGACAGCACACTTAAAGCGGTAGAACATCAGGAAATAGAATGTCTTCAAACACTAGAATCACTAAAACAAAAAAAGGAAGATATCATTCGCCGCAAAGGCGCATTAGAGGAATTACAGCAACGGGTTATTGCACAAAAAAAAGCATTAGCTCAACAAGAACAAGAAATACAAACGTTAACAGAAACCATCCATGATTATGCAACTCTAGCTCATGCGTTTGGAAAAGATGGGATCCAAAGCATGCTCATTGAACATATACTTCCCGAAATAGAACATACTGCAAATGTTATTTTATCAAAATTAACAGATAATCAATCACAATTACATTTTGAATCAACGAAAGAGTTAAAAAGTGGCGCCTCCAAAGAAACACTGGAAATTAAAATATCAGATGCGTTAGGAGTACGTCCTTATGAACTATTTTCCGGTGGAGAAGCCTTTAGGATCGACTTTGCGTTACGTCTCGCTATCGCACGCTTCTTGGCGCATCGCTCCGGAACTGCAGTACAAACACTAATTATTGATGAAGGATTTGGCTCACAAGACGAAGAAGGAATATCCCATATTATGAGCTCACTCCACGCAATCCAGGATGAGTTTGCAAAAATTATCATCGTCTCCCATCTACCAAGCATGAAAGAACAATTTCCAGTACACTTTCACGTACAAAGAAATAGTCATGGTAGCTCAGTACAAGTTATTGAACAAGGATAATCGAATAGAACTCACTCTACCTCTGCCTCATACGAGGTACGTACGTGATAGTATGGTGACAACACCCCTTGCACTGAAGTACAAAGCAATCCCTGTTCACGCATATACACGTAGGCTTCTATACCCGCCCGTTTACCGCACGCAGCAGCATAATCAAGCTGGTGGTACGTCTCTGCAAGCGTTGTTGCATCACCGGCAGCATACACCCCCGTGCGAGTAGTATGCTGTGCTAGGTCAACTATGATATATCCTGCAACATTGCAAATTCCTAACGCTCGCATCCAGGGGCAATCAGTTCCCGGCGTTCTCCCAATAGCAAGGTAGAGCACATCAACAGGGCGCTCTATTAAACCGTTCGGTGTCTTCAGTCGTATAGAATAAATACGGGAGCCATCGCCACACATTTCCACAATCTCCGTCTCATACAAGATAGTGACTCGTGAATCATGAGCAATACGCGCCTGCACAGAGGGTGAGGCACGCATAGCATTTTTACGCACCAGCAGCGTACATCGCGCAGCATAGGTTAACACATCCTTAACAGCATCTACTGCTGCATCGCCACCACCAACAACATATACATGTTGTTTCCCTTCAGCAATTCGTGCATCACAGTTAGAACAAGTAAAAATTTGTTTTTCATGATCAGCAACCTGAAGGTAACGCTCTTCTCCCAGAACATGTAGTGTTTTTGGGGTACCACCGGTGGCAAGAATAAGGGTGAACGCAGCCCACGTCTCACCATCTTCAGTATGTATAACAAAAAACGGCAAATGACCAAGTGAAGATACTGTTATATCGGTTATAGTATCATAGACTAGTGCTGCTCCCTTACGAACAGCATCACACTTATAATCTTTAATAAGTTGCCACCCTGGTTTTGGAGATATACCGGGAAGATTATCCACAAACCACGATCCCATAATCTGCCCTCCCGGACACCTGCCCATGAAAACTGCAACCCGTAATTTCCAGTCTGCGGCTGCAAAACCTGCTGACAATCCTGCAGCGCCCCCCCCGATCACCGCCACATCAAGTAAATGGCCACTATGTGCTTGCACTACCGTTGATACCTGTTCTAAAAACGCATCAGCGGGAGAAGATATAACAACATCATGTGACCTCACATCAGCCACCTGTAGCATGACAGTACCTAAAGCTACATACACATAAGGAACCATCATGAGACAACCTATATTCTTATTTTGCAGCATGTGTAGCAGCTACCGTCTGCTCTTTTTGTATCATTTCTACAACTGCATTCAAAACATTTGCCAAGGCTAGTATTGATTCATTACTGTCTTCAGAACGTTCTTGATAACGACCTATAACAGCATCAATACGCTTTAACAAATCCTGCTGACATAGGACATCCATAATAAAGAGAGGTACGGTAACACCAGACTGATTAGTATACACCCGCTTCATATCTACCACTCCCTCAGGTATTCCTCCGAATTGCCGTATCAATGACTCTACCTGCTCCTGAACCAAAATAGCTTCAGCATGTTCCTTTACATTGTCAACACTTTTTGCAATAAAACCGGCCACTATTTTCTGTCGCTCCTCCGGGGGACACCCCTTCGCGCTCATCACATTACCAGAAACACGGTCTAACACCACGTACGCCTCAGCCATACAAAAAAGTGCCACCCACTCCAAACCAATGTCTATCGGTTCTGTCGGCATACTAAACGGCACTGCCCATTGTTTGGCTTTTTGAGCAAAGAAATACTCAAAATATGCTTCAGCAGATACATAGGGAATTTTATCAATCGATACCAGGGGCTTCACTCCTTCTAAGGATGGCATCTTTTCAAACACCTTCATAACAGTGTTCATGACCTGTAACTCTTCTGGTAACACCTGTTGATTCTTTTGAGCCGCTGTAACACAAAATACAGCCGCTACCACACTACACCATACTATCCGCATATTCATTGCCAAACCTCACTTTTTATTCACCTATCATCACTTGTAATTCTATTTCAGAATAAGCCCCTTCAAAAGGACTGTCAAATTGTGTTAAACAACTCCCAGTGTATATTTTCAAATATACACAAAAAAATAAAGCTTCCGGCAGACATTATATTGTTATTTTGATATCTTATGTAGTGAAATAATTGCCTTTATATAGCCGCTTTATTCTCAGTGGTCTATTTTTTTTGAATCTTAAATAGAGAGTTATGCATATGCGATCTTTACTGATATTGAGCATCGCCATTACTCTACCGCTTCGCACTACGCAACCGCCGATTGACTATGAAACAATCGCACAATCTTATACAAAACCCCCCATAACACAACAAAAAGCAACTGCTGCAGAATCTGATTATGACACTAAAATGCAAGCATTCCGGCTTCTTGCAAAAATAGATACTCAGACAAAATCCACTATGTCAACCACCCATAAAGATTTGCTTACTACTACTAAGGACATCAACCTCTTCAAATTAGCCGGTAAAGATGATGCTTCTGCAAAATCACTCTTTGCATGCCTTAATCAGCGGGGAACTACTCTTGCCTGCGGAGAAGCACGACTTGCGCATATGCTTGCAAACCCGCTCTCTGATGCAACTGCCCTACAAAAACGTCAAGAGATCATACGTGCATTAGTCACACAAAACACCTACAAAAAAATCGCACAATGCTACACGGGAATACAACAGACACACGAAAAAATCTTACTACACCATATCAATAATTTACTCTATACTCCCCCTAAAAAAGGAAGTTATATCAATCACATAACGAGTTATATCGATCACATAACAAGTTACCCTTTAAAAAAAATGCCATTAGGCCTCCGAGAAATTACTATGAGCTTTGTACACACAATTGAATTACAAGTCATTTTAAGCCTGCTCTTGGTTCCACCAATTGTAGCGGCCACACGCATATGGACAAATTATGGCAACGCGTATGACAAAAAACTTATTCGTGCACAGAAACGTGCACAGCAAAAGGTAAGGGACGGGATAAGAAAAAAATTGGGCGGTCCCAGTAAAGGCGGGTATCTTACTCATGCAGCTATAAATACCGTGTCATTATTATACTACCTTAAACAATTCCCAAAACAACTTCAAACATTACTAGATGCCACCTACATAAAACAACAAAAAGATTTGATCGCCTACACACAGGTGACAAATATATATGACCGAATACAGACGCTCGCAAAACAAGACCCACAAGTACAAAAAATTGTAGCCTCCTTACAGTCACAACCCATGGTTTATTCACCACGATTTTCTGAATTATTACACCTGCTGCGTACCCCGACCTTTCAAGGAGATCCATCATTATTCAGCCGTCAGGGTCGTATCAGTATCGCAAACGAATTATTGCAGGAAACATATTGTGAGTTCGCACAGATTATCAAGTTCCTCGCAGATCTAGATGCACACCTCGCCATAGCAAATCTGTATTCACGCTTCTCTACAAAATCAAATCGATTTAGCTTCACGGAACTCCTTGATCAATCACAAGCAACAATCAACCTTAAGGGATTTTGGAATCCCCTGATCAGCAGTGAAACTACAGTACCTAATAACATTATCCTTTCCACTAATGCTACTCAAGATGCACCGGCAGCAGCACTGGTAACAGGGAGTAATACGGGAGGAAAATCAACCACGGCAATCATGGGTCCATTGCTCGCTGTCTGGTTATCACAAACACTCACTATTAGCCCTACGGCCCACGCGCGCATCACTCCCTTTCATCAAGTCAAAACGTTGATGAAAATTACCGATAACATCCATGATAAATCTTCTCACTACCTTGCTGAGGCAGATGCAACAGCTGATTGTATCGTTAACAATGAGCTCCGCAGCCCTCATGAGAAATTGTTCCTCTGCGCTGATGAGGTATATGAAAGTACTACTGACAAAAGTGGTAATGCAGCGCTATATACCTTTATGAAGCATATGATCACCCACCCCAATACCATAGCGCTCGTGGCCACACAATTTCAAGGCAAAGCAACCGAACTTGAAAAGGATACGCAGGGGAAAATTATCAATCTTCATCTCGATGTTGAGCTTGATGAAACGCAAAAACGAGTAACAAGGCGAACCTTTACCATTAAACGAGGAGTGAGTACTATTGACGCCGCACCGGCAATTTTAGAAGAACTCATTGAACAAAAGCGAAAAAAATCATAAAAGACCGCCAAATCAATTCGGCAGTAAAGAGGCACAGTAAATATAATCCTCTCGGTACTGATCTCCCTGTTGTAGCTCTTTAAGAGGTCTTCCAAGCCGTACAGCGACCGGGATTTCTCGTAGGGGCTGTGGTTCTATTATACCGTCAGGCCGGCGCGCGGTAGCTTCTATCAAAGTCCCCTCTCCCGAGTAAATCATGACATGGTATATGGTGGGTTTACCATCCATCTCCATAGCTCGCGCAAGAAATACAAGATCACCCGCACGCATATTACCCGGATTAATGGAACGAGCAACTTTATACTGTGATAGAGAATTACGAGGGACCGCAATACCAAATACATCATGCAAGCGGAAAACAAGGCCAGAACAATCAAATCCGGTCAACACATCATAACAGGGGTTATAGGCGGAACATCCAACAAAACAATACGGAGCACCCAGCAAGGAACGCGCGTATCGCACCATATCATGCCGTAGGAAATCCGTACCTCTTTTATGATGAGTATATTGCCGTATTGCAGATGTCGGAACATATCCCTCGACGTCATTAAGCAGCCGTACCTTATGCCAAAAACCCTCAGCGCCAAGGTCTATAAGACGTGTACCAAAGGAAATGGCACACCGATGCGTATAGGACAATCCATCCGCCGACCGTATATACACTGCAGTCCACGGCACCACACATACAACCATTGCACCATGTTCACATCGTAAGCTTTGTACTGCACTTACCTCTTCTGCACGGATCCACCCTTCAACACAGAATCGCGTGTCATCTAGAAGATAGGTTATATGAGGAACCTGCACATAGTACCAACCATCCCGTTGCTCCATAACATGTACTATTTCATTATACAATACTTGTGCGGCAAGCTTTGGCACATCTTTGCTTAAAACCGGTGCTGTACAGGTGTAGATAACACCGGGCTCTTTGACAACATTCGCTACAGGCACTGAGACAGGAAAACTGGCATACTGCCTTACAGCACATGATATCGCAGTACCATACACCATTAAAATAATGCTGTAGAGATAGAATAGTATATACATGCGGTCAGTCCTCAACCATTTGTACGATATATGGCACTACCACTCGCATAACCCATGCTCTTAACTCATCTTCTGTTTTCCAAAGATCTCCCGGGCATATACAAGGATCAGTAAAACTTCCCCCAGCCAACCATCGATGGCCATAGATATTCTCTACCGGTATTCCATACCGTATACATAACGCAGCAATAAGCCGAGCACTTGTCTGTTCCTGCACTGCAGTCAACCGCTCCCCTGGAAGCGCGATATGCTCAATCCCAATACTGTAGGAATTTGCAGCACGTGCATGACGTGCTATATGCCCATCCTCAACAAAACGATACAACAGACCATCTCGATCTATTACATAATGTGCGCTAACTGGCCTTGGATTTACATCATATCCCCGACCCTGAAAAATACGAAAGGTCGTATCACGATCAACATTGGTAAAATGTACAACAATTGCTGAAATAACACGCGGCACATCCGGAATAATATAATGATGAGGCGGAACAGTTACGCATAGATCTTCCGTAATGAAAGGCATGGACCCATGGCAGTACGCCGATAGTATCCCTATAATGCCAAAAATGTATCTTATATATTTCATCACACATAACCCCCTACTACAGAAACATTACATACACTGTATAAAATATACAGCGCAGTAACAAACGTAGTCCACATAACCTTATCTGTGCAGTAAACAGCTCCGAGAAAATAGTACCCTTAGGAGCACCATCAAACCTGCAAGTGATTGAATATTACGCAGTCCAGGTAAATTTAACCCGTGACTGTACCGCGGTTAGCATATCGTATGGTATATGGCTTGTATAGGCAACAAGTTCTTCAAGCGGTAAACCCTCTCCCCATACCACCACAGGATCTCCTACACAAGCTGTAGGACATGCCCGTAAGTCTATAGTAACCATATCCATAGACACACGACCGACAATGCGACAGCATACGTCATTCACCATGATAGGTGCTCCATCAGTCATAGTACGGGGCAATCCATCTCCATAGCCAAGGGCAATAATACCAATAGGCATTGTTTCAGGACAAATAAATCCGGCACCATAACCCAAAGATTTTCCCTTTTGTACCTGCTTAACTGCAATAAGTCGGGTGTTAATCGTCATAACTGGCTTAAGATCTAATGAAGCGGCTGATATACCCGCAAGGGGGCTTATCCCATATAATGCTATTCCTGGACGTACGAGATCATAGTGATGTTCGGGAAACGCAAACACACCTGCAGAATTACAAATACTCTTGGGACCATCAACCTGCTGTGCAACGGCAGCAAAGAGGGAAAGCTGCTCTGTATTTAACAAATGCTGGGGCACGTCCGCACAGGCCATATGGGACATAACACCAATTGGTTGCTCTATTCGAGCATCTTGTTTCAATGCAATGTACGCGGCAAGCCCAGCTTCGGGATGAAATCCCAGCCTGCCTAGCCCAGTATCAATCTTAATCCATACCCGTAATGGTACGGATAATACCGATTTTTCCAACCAGTGCAGCTGCGCTATATCATGTAATACTACTGAGAATTTTTCCTGCGCTGCTAATGCAAATGCCGATGCTGAGAATACTCCAGACATAATAACAATCGCACTGCGAACACCTACTGCACGTAACGCAATCGCCTCCTCTATCCGCGCAACACCCAGTCCATCTACATACGGCTCAATACGAAGCGCAACTGAACGGATACCGTGCCCGTATGCATTTGCTTTTATCATGGCAAGAATACGTGCATATGGCACCTTATTCCGTATCGTAGCAACGTTATGGATAAGATTTTCCGTAGATAATATCGCTGTTGCACTATGCATGGCATTAACTACTTTTTATACAAAAAGCGTACACCACATCACCAGAACCGGTGGGCACAGTGTACGCTTCTTCCATCGATGCAATGTATATGGTATAACTACCCTAATTTTCACGCACCCATTCAAGACGCGCAATTTCAGCAGTATCACTTACCCGTCGCCCCATAGGAATAATCCGTGTATATCCACCAGGGCGTTGCACATAGCGTGGCGCTATTTGGGAAAAAAGACGCACCAAAACTTCCTCTTTGTAGGGCAATAAAGCCTTTGCACGTCTTCGTGCATTCATCTCATTACCCACTCGCGCAATGGTAACCAATTTTTCCGCAAAACGACGTACCTCTTTGACACGTGCTTTAGTTGAGGTCACAGAACCATGCATAATCAACGTCATCGTTTGATTACGAAGTAAGGCGGTACGATGAGAACTCGGCAGATTGAGTTTCTTTCTACCATTTTGATGATTCATATTGCTTATTCCTTTTTACGAGTGGTCCTTTTCAAACTTGCTTCGTTAATATTCATACCAAATGTAAGGCCAAATGCCTTCATACTTTCTTTTACCTCTTCAAAAGATTTGCGACCAAAATTTTTGATTTGCAACACCTCATCCTCGGTGAGGTTCACCAGATCAATAATGCGCTTAATGCCCGCGTTTACGAGGCAATTATTAGCACGTACTGAAAATTCAAGCGCATCAATCGATTTTAGCAAAAGGTCAGCCGATACCGTTGGCGTCAATTCTGCCGGATAGGCCACATCCCGAGGAACAGCTTCAACCACTGGAGCAGAAATTTCATTAAATGGTATTTCTGCATCAACAAGAAAATGTTCTAACTGTACTCGTAATACAGAAACCGCATAATGTAAAGCAGCAACCGGCTGCTCTGCACCATTTGTGGTAATACCCAATGTCAGCTGGTCATAATCAATGTCCATACCAACACGTGTCTTTTTCACGTCAAAAGTAACCCGTTTTATTGGTGAAAACATCGCGTCAAGGTAAATTTTGTCATCTTTCTGTAATGCTTGACCAATTGGCCACTTCGCAACTCGATATCCGCGACCAGATTCAACAAAAAATTCTATGTCAAGAACCCCACCGGCAGCAACATGCCCAATCACATGATCTTTATTAACAAGTTCAAGATGGTCATCTGCAGTAATATCAGCCACCGTAGCAGCACGCTCTCCTTTCACCACCATACGCATCGCTCCAGGCTTTCCCGTCGTATTACGAATGACAATATCCTTGATATTCAATACCAACTGCATCGCATCCTCTATAACCCCAGAAACCGCGGCAAATTCATTATTAACACCACGAATAGTCACCGCAGTGACTGCAGATCCCTCAATACTCCCCAATAACACCCGACGTAGTGCATTACCTACAGTAACACCAAAACCAGGATCAAGCGGCTCAGCAACAAGCTCTCCGTAGGTATCTGTTAATACCTTTTTATTCCACAAAACACGAGGAATGGTGAGCGGTTGCCACTCTTTCTTATTCATGCAATCTCCTCAACAACTCCGCCCTACTTCGAGTACAATTCAATAATATGGTGTTCTTCAATAGGAACTTTAATGTCAGAACGGACCGGATATCGTAAAATCTTTCCCCGATACCCTTCTTTTAATAACTCCAGCCATTCCGGCGGCTTCACCGCTTTTTTCATCCGCTTCGCTATCACAGCTTCAATGAAGCCCGTGCGTTCATACATCACCGGTGCAAGGGCAATCTCATCATTAACTTCAACGGAGAATGACGGCGAAGATACCTTCTTATTGTTCACAATAATATGACCATGCACAACAAGCTGCCGCGCTTGCTCACGGGTTGATGCAAATTTTAAACGATATACAACATTATCCAAACGACGCTCAAGCAATGATAATAATGCGTCTCCCGTAGCACCCGCACTGCGGACCGCTTCAGCAAAAAATCTGCGAAACTGACGCTCACGCATGCCATACATGTGCTTTACTTTTTGCTTCTCTTCTAACTGACGACCATACTCGGTCAATTTTCGAGACCGTGCGGCCTGCTGTGTCTTACCTTCAGCTCCAGCAGTTGTTTGACGATTTGTTTTTCCTTTTTCCATATGATTGCTTACCCTATTTCTGAAGAATTATATGACCTACACTCGACGCTTTTTAGGCTGCCGAACCCCGTTATGAGGCAAGGGGGTCACGTCACGAAGAACAGAAATAAAAAATCCTGATGCTTGTAAGGAACGAACCACCGAATCTCTTCCTGACCCAGGACCCCTCATATTAACTTCAAGATTTTTAATACCCATTGCAGACATATCCTTGGCCAACGTATTCCCCACCTGGGACGCAGCAAAAGGAGTCCCTTTACGAGCTCCACTAAACCCAAGCTTGCCACAACTTCCCTGAAGTAACTTATTACCCTCTAAATCGGTAATAGATACTATGGTATTATTAAAGGTTGACTGCACATGTACAATCGCGGAATCAACTCTTATCTTTGCTTTCTTTGATTTCTTCTTGTAGGCCATACCTATTTATCCTTACTTGTTACTTTTTCGTTACCTTACGCTTAAGTGCAATTGCACTGCCCGCTTTACGTGGCCCCTTACGTGTTCTCGCATTAGTTTTAGTACGTTGACCATGGACCGGCAAAGAACGCGCATGCCGCAAACCACGATAACACTTAATTTCACGTAATCGCTGAATGTTCAAACTTTCTTGCTTAAGCAATGCTCCCTCAATAATGAGCTTCCGAGCTTCTATTTCTCGTAAGATGGCACCCTCTTCGTCCCTGGTAAGATCCTTGATACGCTTAGCTTCATCTATTTTTGCACTTGCAATAATATCTTGCGCCGTCTTAAGCCCTATGCCACGCAAATAGGCAAGCGCGTAAGAGACACGCTTATCTTGTGGCAGTTGAACACCGTACATCCTTATCATAATTTATACCTACCCTATCACTATAGCCCCTGCATGATGCATGGAGCTCATAACTACCAAACCTTACCCTTGTCGCTGCTTATGACGGGGATTGCCCTTGCAAATGATACGCACCACACCCTCACGGCGTATTGAACGACATTCTCTACATATTATTTTAACCGACGTTCGTACTTTCATAGTATCTCACCAACTATACATTATATTGACATATTGAAATTTTTATATCTATCAGCTAAAACCCACCGTCCTAAAAACCCCCATGCTGCATACATTAACTTTTATAACGTAATACAATTCTACCACGAGTTAAGTCATAGGGCGAGAGCTCAACAACAACCCGATCTCCCGGTAAAATACGAATATAATGCACACGCATCTTTCCAGAGATGTGTCCTAGTATACTGTGCCCACCTTCTACCTCAACACGAAACATTGCGTTAGGATAGGCCTCTTTTACCACACCATCTAGGCGAATAACATCATCTTTCTGTTTTATCATACCACCTTTACCCTGCTCTCGTAATAACTACTGGACCTTGCTCTGTCACAAACACCGTGTCTTCAATGTGGGCAGCAATACTATGGTCCACTGTCCGCACGGTCCAACGATCACGTTCTACAATCACTTCACAACTTCCCGCGGTTAACATAGGTTCAATAGCAAAAGCCATACCGGGCTTAATCACCAGTCCTTCCCCCGCAACACCGTAGTTAAGGACTTCCGGTTCCTCATGCATAGAAGCACCAATACCATGCCCGGCAAAATCCCGCACTACACTATATCCGGCAGACTCTGCTACCCGTTGTATTGCTGCAGATAAGGTACCCAAACGTCCACCAGGCACTGCACACTGTATCCCGGCATCAAGCGCTTTCTGAGCAACCTCCACCAAGCGACGTACCGCCCCATTCTGGGAGTTTCCCGCAAAAAAACACCGCGCCATATCAGCACAATACCCGTTCCATGCCGCACATATATCAACCTTAACCAAGTCTCCCTCCTGCATAACCCGCCGCGCTGAGGGGACACCATGTACCACTTCGTCATTAATAGATATACAACTCACATGCCGATACCCATGGTATCCCTTAGTCTGAGATACAAGGTCATGACGCTTCAAGTACTCTACAACATAGTCATCTATGGCAATGGTAGCAATCGCTGGTCGTATAAAATCTCGCAACTCCTCAAACAGACTCGCAAGTAACTGCCCTGCCCTATACATAGCCTCGTATGCCTTCTCATCCTTAATACGAACATGCTCAATACGACGAGTCACCGCTCTCTACCTCTCAGGTTATTATACCGCATGAAAATCACCGACTAGCCCTTTACTCTGCCAGAAACCAAAAAGCTTCCATACCGATACTCAATCAAATATGATTCAACCTGTGACGCAAGCTCCAAGGCAACACCAATCAAGATCAGTAACGATGTACCACCTAACGAGAAGGGGAGCCTCACCACAGCTTCAAGAATATTCGGCATTAGAACCAACACACCAAGATAGATTGCTCCGACAAGGCCAATACGGGTCAATAAATAATCAAAGTATTCAGCGGTTTGACGACCAGGGCGTATACCCGGAATAAATCCACCGCCCTTTTTTAAATTATCAGCTAATTCGAGTGGATTAAAAATAACCGATGTATACACATAAGCAAAAAATATAATGAGAGCAAAAGTAAGGCAGTTATAGAGGAACCCACCAACATTCATTGCTTGCACAAAACTATTCAAAGCAGTAAATTTACTCGCAAGTGCTCCCGCAATAAAAATCGGAAGATTAAGCGCAGAAGAGGTCATAATCGCTGGCATCACCCCTGCAGAATTAAGTTTAAATGGAATAAAGGTATTTTGCCCGCCGTATACTCGATTACCTACGACACGTCGTGCATATTGCACCGGAACTTTTCGCTCTCCCTTTTCAAGAAAAACAATGCACCCCGCTACCGCAAGAAAAATCATTAATACAATCAACGCTGCAATGACCGACATATTACCAAGGCGTACCGCGTCAATTGTACTCGCAACATTATGCGGCAATCTGGCCGCAATACTCGCAAAAATCAACACGGAACTACCACTTCCCAGGCCAAATAGAGATATTTGCTCTCCAAGCCACATCACCACCATTGCACCAGTCGCGATAGTGAGCATAAAAAAGGCACGGAATGCTAATCCGGGAGTCAACACCAAATTATGGTATTCTAATAATGTTAACAGTCCTCCACTGTACAATACACTCAGTACCAACGCAAGGTAGCGCGCATATTGGTTAACCATCTTTCTGCCATATTCACCCTCTTTCGATAGCTCCTCCAAAGCAGGTATTCCTATGCTTAGGATCTGCAATATGATAGATGCTGTAATGTAAGGACCTATTCCCAGTGCAAATATAGTACACTGCGATAAAGCTCCCCCAGAGAAAATATCAAAATAACGCAGGAGGCCACCGATACCTTCAGAAGATTTAATGAACTCGGCAAGTTGAGTAATATTAACCCCTGCAACAGGAATAAATGTCCCAATACGGAAGACTACTAGAACGCCTAACGTAAAAACCAACTTCCTGAGCAGCTCAGGAATACGAACAACATTTTTAAAATTTTGCAGCAGAATCACGGTACTATTTCTCCTTTACAGTAACGTGTACCTTTCCATTTTGTCGCTCAATCGCTTGCATCGCAGCACCACTACACGCATCAGCATGCACCACAAACTGTTTCTGCAAAGCTCCCCCGCCCAATATTTTTACCAGCTTTCCCCGAGCACCACGAATCATTCCCTTTGCAATAAGGCTTTCACGGGTTATTTCAGAACCTTGATCAAACACACGCTCAAGGGCACCAATGTTCACCACTTCATAGGTACACTCAAATTGGACATTAGAAAATCCACGCTTTGGAAGACGTCGTACTATCGGAGTCTGCCCACCCTCAAAGGTCTTTCGTACTCCACCGCCCGATCTCGCTCTCTGTCCTTTACTCCCGCGCCCAGAAGTTCCACCACGCCCACCTCCACGACCTATACGCTTAGACCGCCGCACAACTGGTACAATCTCACTGAGCTTCAACATGATGACCACCTTTAATAACCTGATTAATTGACTTCCCTCTGAGATATGCAACCCGTTCGGCCGAACGACATTGTGCAAGTGCATTTAACGCTGCCTTAACAACATTTTGACTTGAACGAGATGGCCCAATCGCCTTAGTAAGAACATCAGTCACACCAAGCGCCATCATCACGGCACGAACAGCCTTTCCCGCAATAACACCGGTTCCCTTTGATGCAGAACGAATAATCACCGTCGATGCCCCATGACGACCTTGCACCGGAAATGGCAACGTTGCTCCACGAATCGCAACGGGAATAAGGCTTTTGCGCGCCCGAACCGTCGCCTTTGCAACCGCTAAAGATGCTTCACGACCCTTGCCAAGTCCTATGCCAACCGAACCAGTTTGGTTACCCGATACAACACATGCCGCAAATGAGAACCGCTTCCCACCTTTAGTAACCTTTGTGACTCGCTTGAGACTAATCACCGTATCGATGAATTCTTTTTTCTCGCTCGCGCTACTTTTTTCTTTTCGTTCTTGTGACATGCACTGTCCTACCTCATCATTATTATCTTTTACTTATCTACAGATTCAGTCCACCTTCACGTAGCCCGTCGATCACTGCACGTACTCTCCCATGACAGAGAAAAGGACCACGATCAAATTCAACAGCGGTAATCCCTTGGGAACGCGCACGCATTGCAAGCTCTTTACCTACTATAAATGCGACCCCCTTTTTATCCATCTGCTTCACATTTTTAGGATCAATATTATGACATGAATAACTCGCCAAGGTCTTACCCTGTGCATCATCAATAATCTGCACGTAAATACGGTTTAAGCTACGAAACACAGATGCCCGAGGAATAACTTTATTCAATCGAGAGCGGACACGCAAAATTCGACGCTGTCTCGCCTGCTTCAATTTCCTTTTCAATGACATTCTACACACTCACTCATTACATCATACTTTATTTCTTAGTTTTACCCGCTTTGCGGCGAATAGCTTTCCCCCGCTCCTCAATACCAGTCCCTTTATACGGCTCCGGTGGACGCAAATGACGTATTTCACTCAACACCTGTCCAAGCAACTCATTGTTAGGCCCTTGCAGGGTCATCCCTTGGCCGGTCTTATTGATGGAGACAGAAACACCATGAGGGATAGGATATAAAATTTTATGACTACGACCGAGAGAAAATTCGATTTGATTCCCCTGTGCTAAGGCCTTAAATCCAAGCCCAACAATGTCTAAGTGCCGCTCAAAGTTAGTCCGCGCTCCCTCTATTTTCGATGCAAGCAATGCACGATGCAAACCCCACATATCCTTTATTTCTGATGTCCAAGCAGACTTATCTTGTACAGCTGGTTTAATAAGCACATATTGGTTCTGCACTTCTGCACGCAATAAAGGAGATAATTGATGCACCCCAGAAGCATTTTTACCCGCATACCGTATCACGTTATCCTGAATATCTATCTTCACATCGTGAGCAGGAATACGTATTCTACCTATTTTCGACATATATTATCACCCTACCACACCGTACATAACACTTCACCGCCAACACCAAGTTCACGCGCCTTTTTATTGGTCATGATACCCTTGTTGGTACTTAAAATAGCTACACCAAAACCACCGGCAACCGGCTTAACATGCTTTATTGCCTGATAGACACGACTACCAGGAGTGCTTATACGCGTAATATCATGAATCGCTGATTCACCAGCAACATACCGGAGCGTTATCTTGAGAGTCTTTAGATCACCTTCGCTCGTAGTTACCTCAACGGAGCGCAAAAATCCCTCCTCCTGTAGCAATACTGCAAACGCATGCTTAACACGCGAATAGGGAACATGCACATGAGGACTGGAACGCATAATCCCATTACGGATTATTGTAAGAAAATCACCTATTACATCTATTGACATGACGCCACCTCTTTCACTTGTACTCTATCACCAACTGCATTTTTTAACACCAGGAAGTTCGCCGTTGGTAGCATACTTACGAAAGCAAAGACGACACATCTCAAACATTCTCATATAACCACGCGGTCTACCGCAAAGCCCACACCGATTACGATGCCTTACTTTAAATTTTGGCGTACGCTTCGTTTTTTCAATTGCTGCTTTAGTTGCCATACTCTTTTAATACCTTATCGCTTTCTAAAGGGCATACCTAAACTTTTCAAAAGCTCATACGCATGCTCATCATGATGAGTACTAGTATGAATAGAAATGTTCAGCCCAAAAGAATGATCTATTGATATATCATCCGCCTCTGGGAATATGCCCCATTCCTTAATTCCAATATTGTACCCGCCTCGGCCGTCAAAAACTGGGGAAAGTCCTTGAAAATCACGAACTTTTGGCAAGCTTAGCGTGATTAATTTATCAAGGAAAATATACATATTTTCTCGGCGCAGTGTTACACAAATTCCGACTGGCATGCCCTCACGAATCTTAAATGTCGCAATCGATTTACGCGCATTAGTACGGACAGTGGATTGCCCTGCAATAGCCGCCAGTGTTTTTTCAACAAGCTGCAATGTCTTACTATCACCTACCGACTTTTTAACGCCTATATTCAAAACGACCTTTTCTAATCGCGGAACTTCCATGATATTAGCAAGTTTAAGTGTGTCTTTCAGTTGCTTGCGAACAACATCCTGATACTGTACATATAAACGAGCACGACTACCAACTTTATTCATCATTATTATCCCACTACCCCTATACCGCTTCTCTCGTTACCGTATTCACCCGAACACGAGACCCATCTGCAGATACCTGCACACCAACACGACATGGCTTATGGGATTTCTTGTCAATAAGCATTACATTCGACACGCTGATAAATGATTCTTCTTGCTTGATACGAGAAACTTCACCCTGCCGACGAGCTTTCGCGTGCCGTACCACCATACCTATACCCTGCACCTTTACTGTATTGTCTTTACAACAAAGTTCAAGCACCGAGCCTCGCTTCCCCTTATCTTTACCAGATATTACTGCGACAAGGTCATGTTTTTTAATACGTCTCATAATGCGACCTCACCATACCTCTTCTGCGAGAGAAACTATTTTTTCAAACAACGGATTAGCGCGTAGCTCACGTGCAATAGGACCTATGATACGAGAGCCAACGGGAGTAGAATCATCCAACACAAGCACAATCGCATTGTCATCAAAGCTCACATAGCTTCCATCAATACGACGGCATTCCTTTACCGCGCGGACAACAACCCCTGTCACCACATCACCCTTTTTTACCTTACCTCCGGGAATGGCCTTCTTTACAGCACACTTCACAATATCCCCGGGATAGGCATATCGCCGTCCCGTTGATCCTACAACGTGGATACATTCGGCAATCCTTGCGCCCGAATTATCGGCTACACGCAAGCGAGTCTTTTTTTGAATCATACCTGCTGCCTCGAGATAATACCCTCTAAATACATATATTTGGTTTTAGAAACAGGACGACCCTCACGGATCGCAACCACATCACCCACATGCACCGGCTCAGCACCATCATAGTGCACTTTATACGATTTTTTTGTGCGCATTACTTTATGCAAGCGGTCATTTTGATATGCCCTCGCTACTTCAACGACAAGCGTCTTCTCCATTTTGTTGGAAATGACTGCACCAATCAAGGTCTTATGTACTTTCTTCTTTACTTCTATTTCCATTACACCTTACCTCATCTCAGTTTTTTGACGATGTATTGTGAGCGCACGAGCGATAGATTTACGAAGCGCCTTGTTCGTCGTCACTGCCCCCTTTACCGAAGATGTCATCATCTGAAGACGTAACTCAAGGACTTGACGTCGCATATCACGTATCGATTGACTTAATTGTCCAATCGACATGTCACGTAAAGAATCATTCGTCATCCGCTTCATGCTCTCTCCTGATCATGTACAACCATCTCCTTTGCGATAATTTTCGTCCTCATAGGGAGCTTGTACTGCGCAGATCGCAAAACATCATGTGCCGTCGTAGCATCAGTACCTTCAATCTCAAAAATCACCGCACCGGTACGTATTACCGCAACCCATTGCTCTACACCACCCTTACCCTTACCCATACGCGTCTCAGCAGGTTTCTTGGTCACCGGCTTATCAGGAAAACGACGAAGCAATACCTTGCCTACCTTCTTCATCTTACGAGACATAACTACACGAGCAGCTTCTATTTGCTGCGACGTAAGCCACGCTGGCTCAGTAGCTTGTAACCCAAACTCTCCAAAGATAACTCGGCTAGCGCCTTCCTTAGGACGACCCGCACGAGTACCACGCTGGACTTTTCGGAATCTTGTTTTCTTAGGCATTAACATATGAATTCCCTCAACCCTCTCATGCGCCACGCCCTATATTATATTCACCACGACAAATCCATACCTTAACACCAATAATGCCGTACGTGGTATGCGCTTCCACAAAACCATAATCAATATCAGCACGCAATGTATGACGCGGGACCCGCCCTAATCGAAGCCATTCATCACGGGCAATTTCAGCGCCAGCAAGACGCCCTGCAACACGAATATTAATACCCTGAGCGCCAGCACGCATCGCATCGCTTGCCTCTTTTTTCATTGCGCGTTTATAGCTTGTACGGCGCTCTATCTGCTCTGCGATCGACTTTGCAAGCAATCGAGCATCAAGCGCAGGCTGTCTAACCTCCTGCACAGAAACTTCAACACTTTTCTTGCCAAGAAAATGGGACAATGCCTTGCGCAAAGAATCTATATCCTGCCCACGCTTACCAATGACAACACCAGGACGCGCAGAATGAATAACAACACGAACACTGTCGGTAGCCTTTTCAATTTCAATACGTGAAATTTCTGCACTCGAAAGATGAGCTTTGATAAACTTCCGTATCTCTAAGTCCTCAAAAAACAGCTTTGCGTAGTTTTCACTCCTTGCAAACCACCGCGCATCCCATGGCAGGTATACGCCCACTCGAAACCCTATAGGATTAACCTTTTGACCCACGACTCGCCTCTTTATCTTTTGTTTCCAACACCACCTGTATATGACTTAAGCGCCGACGCTGTGGCATAGCCCTACCCTGAGCGCCCGGTTTAAAATAATCTTGAATAGGCCCCTGATCCACGGTAATAGCACGGACCATTAATGCATCAACATCTATCTGCTTCATATGTTGTGCATTCGCCACCGCGGAACTAACAACCTTTTGTAATGACCGCGTACGTCGTGACTCATTCGCCTCAAGCCATGCAAGGGCATATCGAACACTTTTATTTTCGCGAGCCATGCGACGAATCACATCAGCCAACGGTCGTAACTTATAGGGGGAACAGCTTATATACTTCGCCCTCGCTGTAAACTGCATTTCTCAAACCTCAACTCGCTTTAAAATAATGTTCGTCAAGCGAACACCATCGGCTCTTCCTCATATTTTTCCAGTTTACTCCAACAATTTCTACTCAGCAAGCCCAGCTTTACGCTGTCCACTATGCATACGAAAGGTACGTGTAGGTGCAAATTCACCAAGATAATGCCCTACCATATCCTCGGTAATGTATACAGAATTGAACTTTCTGCCATCATGCACCTGGATAGTATGACCGACAAAATCGGGGATCACCATGCTCCGACGAGACCAAGTTTTTATGGCTTCACGCTTACCTGCACCTTTTACTCGCATAACTTTCTTCAGAAGTGAATCATCTACAAACGGTCCCTTCTTCGCAGATCGAGCCATCACACTCCTTTATTTTTATACCTACTCACTTATTATCCTTACCTTGACGCTTTTCGCCCTTTAACAACAAATGGATTTGGACGAACACGGGTCTTCTTACCCTTCACCCCACTCGATTTACCCCATGGGGTCATTGGATGGGACCCTGATTTAGATCGTCCCTCTCCACCACCATGCGGGTGATCAACAGGATTCATCGCCATACCGCGTACCGTTGGCCTAATACCCAAATGTCTTGTTCTTCCTGCCTTACCAAGTGTAATATTTTTATGATCATGGTTGCCCAATTCACCAATAGTGGCCCAGCAATGCAGATTAACCAGACGCACTTCACTTGATGGCATCCGTAATGTCGCATAGTTACCCTCCTTTGCAAGCAACTGCACCGAGGTACCTGCACTACGTGCTAGAACGCCGCCCGCACCAGGAGTCAACTCAACATTATGAATAGTAAACCCTACCGGTATTTTTCGCAACGGCAAGCAATTCCCTGCACGTACTTCAACATCTTCTCCCGCAACGACGCGATCGCCCACCTTCAGCTCATGGGGCATTAAGATATACCGCTTTGCACCATTCACCAATTGCAACAACCCAATAGGAACATTGCGATTGGGATCATACTCAGCTGCAATAATCGTACCTGGAATATCTCGATCTATACGCTTAAAATCAATCAAACGATACTTACGATCAGCCCCACCACCACGATGTCGAACCGTAATTCTCCCATATGCATTACGACCGCCCGACTTGCCACCACCTGCCACCAAACTGCGCTCAGGGCGCTTTTTAGTAAGATGGCTGGTATCAACAAAGGTCTGAAACCTCAGCGAGGAATTTCGTGGTCTTCGTGTTTTTATCGTCATAGCTTAACCCCTTAAATCCTAACTCGCCTGCTCACCAGCATAGGGCTCTACCGCTTGCGGCATTGCAGCCCAATCTACTAACGACCCAGTTTCACCACTTTTAATCGTTATAATTGCCTTTTTCACTCGAGGACCTGCAACAAACTTTCTACCGGCACGGCGTAATTTACCGTGCACATTCACAATACCAATACGCTCAGCCTCTATATTAAATAGCGCCTTAAGTGCCCGCTCAATCATAGGCTTTGTTGCATGCATATGTACTTCTAACACAAGTTTTTTCTCTTTCCGATTAAGTCGTTGCGCCTTAGAAGTAATACGCGACTTTCGAATAACATCGTGAATATTTAAATCCATGCTTGCACCATAGTACGAAAATGCTCAGCATCTTTCTTAAGATAAACCCAATAGTCCGCACGCGCGCAGACATATGCATTTGGCTGGTCGAAAAGATACAAAGCTACCGAAGAAATATTTGCCACCGAAGCATTTACGACAAAATCATCAATCGTAGTAAAAAATGCTATACGTCGCGCAGTATGTAAACCTGCTTTCTTTAATAGATCAAAAAAGTAGGCAGTCTTTGGTGCAGTAAGAACCGTAGCATCATACTCAAGAGCAATGACCCGCTCAGCTTGTACCGCTTCGCGAAATAACGTACGCAACACACCACGCCGTACCGACTGCATAACCTGCAAGCCGCGAACACGTGGCTGTGGGCCAAAAATTACTCCACCTTTACGCCACAGCGGAGAACATCTATCTCCCGCACGAGCACGACCAGTTCCCTTCTGCTTCCACGGCTTCTTACCCGAAAACGAGACCTCGGAGCGACCCTTTACCTTAACGGTGCCTTGTCGATTGTTTTGACGTAACGCACGAATGTTTTCTGAAAAACACTGCGGTGAAATTGCCGCAAAAGAATCCTCTACAATGCCCAGGTCTTTAAATGTAATAATCTGTTTCATCCCTCACCTACGCCTTTTGCACATAGAGCAATGTGCCCGTTTTTCCAGGAACTGAACCAGCAATAAGAATGACTCCACGTCCTGCCTCCGTCCCAATAACCTGCAGATTTTTCACCGTACGTTGCTCAGCACCCATATGACCGGCCATGCGCCATCCCTTGATCACACGCCCACGAGAACGCATAAAGCCCATAGAACCACCTTTACGCCCCAGAGTATCGCCATGCGAACCACGCCCACCCGCAAAGCCGTGGCGCTTAACGCCACCCTGGAACCCGCGGCCAATCGTAACACCAGACACATGGACATGATCACCAGCTATTACTACCTGAGAAACATCGACAGGGCCACCAACTACATATTCACCTACACTGTCAACAGCAACTTCTCGCACTACACTAAAGTAGCGTGATAGCCTCTGAAGCCAATCAGCGGCAAACGCCTGCTCAGCATATCGCTTTCTTACACTACCTACCTGTATAGCAACATATCCATCACGTTCAGCGCTCTTTATCTGAGTAACAATCCATTTGCCAACATCAAGCGCTGTGACCGGCACAAGCACGCCGCTCTCTTTAAATACCTGCGTCATACCTATTTTTGTACACCAAATACCTCTCATCGACACATAATCTCCTTAGATCATTTAATTTCAACATCAACACCCGCGGATATGCTCAATTTCATGAGCGCATTCATGGTCTCATCCGTAGGATTAACTATATCAAGTAGTCGACGATGTGTTTCTAACTCAAATTGATCGCGCGATTTCTTATCAACATGCGGAGAGCGCAGTACAGTAAATACCTGCTTCCTGTTAGGCAAGGGCACCGGTCCTACCACTTCAGACCCCGTACGCTTCACCGTTAAAACAATTTGCTTGACCGCCTTATCAAGCTGCTGATAATCATATGACCGCAACGTTAATCGTATTTTTTGCTTGCTCATATTTTCCCTACACAAGCACTTCCGTAACAACACCGTTACCTACCGTTTTACCGCCTTCACGAATTGCAAAATGGCCATCTTTTTCCATTGCAATTGGCGAAATAAGCTCAACAGTAAGGTTAACATCATCGCCTGGCATTACCATTTCACGATCATTAGGCAACGTCACCACACCCGTTACATCAGTTGTTCTAAAGTAAAACTGCGGTCTATATCCACTAAAAAACGCACTATGGCGACCGCCCTCATCCTTGCTTAATACATATATTTGACATTTAAATTTACTATGCGGCTTTACCGAACCTGGCTTTGCGAGCACCATACCTCGTTCAATATCTTCTTTCTTAATACCACGAAGCAGGATACCAACATTGTCCCCAGCCTCTCCCTCATTCAGAGTTTTTCGGAACATTTCCACACCGGTAACCGTCGCTTTCATAATGGCATTCGCAGTAGCGCCAAGGCCAACAATATCAACCTCATCACCAATTCTCACACGACCACGTTCAATTCTTCCGGTAGCAACAGTACCGCGACCAGAAATGGAAAATACGCCCTCGACTGCCATAAGGAATGGCTTATCAACTTCACGCACTGGATTAGGAATATATGAATCGAGTGCACCAACAAGTTTCAATATTGCAGGAACACCGATATCACTACGATCACCTTCAAGTGCTTTAAGCGCAGATCCACGAATCACCGGAATTTGATCCCCAGGAAAATCATAGTCCTTCAGAAGATCACGAACCTCCTCTTCGACCATATCGATCATTTCGGGATCGTCAACCATGTCAACTTTATTCAAAAATACCACCAACGATGGCACACCAACATTCTTCGCAAGCAAAATATGCTCACGCGTTTGCGGCATAACACCATCTGCAGCCGACACCACTAAGATTGCTCCATCCATCTGCGCAGCACCAGTGATCATATTCTTCACATAATCAGCATGACCGGGACAGTCAACGTGCGCGTAATGACGATTTGCAGATTCATACTCAACATGTGAAATAGCAATGGTAATACCACGCGCTTTTTCTTCTGGAGCCTTGTCAATGTTGGCATAATTCATAAACTCTGCAAGGCCCTGTTCAGCAAGTGCCTTAGTAATCGCTGCCGTCAATGTTGTTTTGCCATGATCCACGTGACCAATAGTACCAACATTTACATGCGGCTTATTACGTTCATATACCCCTTTTGCTGCCATAATTCTCTCCTTCAAACCACTACAATGCCCTATTATACACTTTATGAGACCTTATTATTCGCCAACAATTGCTCTTGCGCCGATTTTGGTACTTCACGGTAACACTCAAACTCCATCGAGTACGTTGCACGCCCCTTACTCATTGAACGAAGCTGCGTTGCATATCCAAACATTTCAGCAAGCGGCACCTCGGCAATGATTTGTTGCGCTCCCGCACGCATCTCAATACCTAATATACGACCACGCCGAGCGTTCAAGTCTCCCATAATATCACCGGTATACTCCTCAGGAGTATCCACCTCAACCTTCATAACTGGCTCAAGCAATACAGGACTAGCCTTACGCATTGCCTCTTTAAATGCTATAGCTGCTGCTATCTTGAAGGCCATTTCAGACGAGTCAACGTCGTGATAAGAACCGTCAAATGCAGCTGCCTTAAAATCAACCACAGGGAATCCACCAAGGACACCGGTTTGCTGCGCCTCCAGCAACCCCTTTTCAATAGCAGGAATAAATTCCCGTGGGATTGCACCACCAACAATTTCATCCTCAAATTCATATCCCTTACCACGAGGCAATGGCTCTAGTCTAAGGTACACATGTCCATACTGACCCTTACCACCCGACTGACGAATAAATTTACCTTCAGACTCAGAGACACGCTGTATAGTCTCTTTAAATGCAACTTGCGGCTTACCTTGTGTTACTTCAACCTTATGTTCACGTTTAAGTCGGTCACAAATAATTTCAAGATGCAACTCACCCATACCGCGAATAACGGTTTGATTCGTTTCCCTATCATAGCTAAATTGAAAAGATGGATCCTCTTGCATCAACTTACGTAATCCAATCACCATTTTTTCATGATCTCCCTTGAGCTTTGGCTCAACAGCAGCACTGATAACAGGTGCTGGGATATCTATTTTTTCAAGCAAGACAGGGGCTCGTTCATCACAAATAGTGTCACCCGTAGTAACGTCCTTAAGACCTACTACCGCTCCAATATCACCCGCAGATAACTCATCAACCTCTTCACGCTTTTCCGCACGCATACGCACCAAGCGACTAATACGCTCTTTTGCACCCTTTGTCGCATTAAATACGTAAGAACCCGCTTTCAAAACTCCAGAATAAACCCTCACGAAGGTCAAAACACCCACAAACGGATCGGTCATAATCTTAAATGCCAATCCACTAAAAGGCGCTGCAGGATCAGTCGGGCGAGTCTCAACGCGATCCGTATCAGGAACAATCCCCTCAACGGAAGGAATATCCAGCGGAGAAGGCAAATAATCAACGACCGCATCAAGCAATAATTGGACCCCCTTATTCTTAAAAGCAGAGCCGCAAAATGCCAAGGTCAAAGTACGATTAATAACTCCCCTACGAAGCGCTGCCTTAATTTCCTCAACAGAGATCTCTTCTTCATTAAGAAATTTTTCGGCCAACATTTCATCAACATCACATGCAGCTTCAACAATACGAACACGCATTTTTTCTACAACGTCATGCAAATCAGCAGGCACATCTCCCCAGGTAATGACCGATCCCAGCTCCTTTGACTCACCAAAGGTAGCAACCTTACGGCCGAGCACATCCACAATGCCATGAAATTCATCTGATTGACCAATAGGCAACTGCATAGGAATCGCATTTGCATGCAAGCGGACATTAATCTCTCCCACTACCCTAAGATAATCGGCCCCAATACGATCAAGCTTATTCACAAAAATAATGCGAGGAACCTTATATCGATTCGCCTGACGCCATACCGTTTCGGACTGAGGCTGTACGCCCCCAACCCCACAAAAAACGCCAACCATGCCATCTAATACACGCAATGATCGCCCAACTTCAATAGTAAAATCAACGTGCCCCGGTGTATCAATAATGTTAATTTGATTACTATGCCAATAACAGGTTATCGCCGCAGCAGTAATAGTAATGCCGCGCTCCTTTTCCTGAACCATCCAGTCAGTAGTCGCCTCACCCTCATGCACTTCGCCAATCTTATGCGAAGCACCGGTATAAAACAAAATACGCTCAGTCACCGTTGTCTTGCCAGCATCAATATGTGCCGCGATACCAATATTGCGAAGTTTCTGCAAGGAAGTAGTCATGGCTCTCACACCCCTCTTTACCAAGAATAATGGTTAAAAGCACGGTTTGCTTCAGCCATCTTATGCACTTCAAGCCTTCTCTTACATGCGCCCCCGCGGCCTTCTGCAGCATCACAGAGCTCATCCCCTAAACCGCGGCCCATCGTTTTTGCGCCACGCTTACTTGCCGCCTGCACAAGCCAACGCAATGCTAATGACTGCGCACGACGCTCGCTTACCTCTGTAGGAACCTGATATACCCCACCGCCAACACGACGAGACTTAACCTCAACTGCAGGAGTAACTTGTTCAATAGCCTTATAAAACATCTTTAATGTTTTTTCCGGACCGCCGCCAGCTTTTTTGGCAACCACTCCTAACGCGTCATATGCAATCAAGCGGGCAACATTCTTCTTCCCACGCCACATAATAAGGTTGATAAGCTTCTGAACTACCGCCGACCCATACAACGGATCGACACCTATATCTCGAATTAAATTGACCGAATCACGTCTAGGCATAATATCCTCATTTTAAACTTATTGCTTTGGCTTCTTAGTTCCATACAGTGATCTACCCTGACGTCGCTTTTCAACACCCGCGGTATCCAAGGCCCCACGAACAATATGATATTTCACCCCAGGGAGATCTGGAACCCTTCCTCCCCTCACCAATACAACAGAGTGTTCTTGGAGGTTATGACCCTCACCACCGATGTAGGCAGTAATCTCTATACTATTTGATAACTTCACACGCGCAACCTTACGCAATGCAGAATTCGGCTTCTTAGGAGTTTGAGTAAACACGCGAGTACACACGCCCCGTACCTGAGGACAGCCTCTTAATGCCCTACTTTTAGGCTTTTCTTTAAACTGAATCCGCTTGTTATTAATCAGCTGATTTTTTGTGGACATCGCAAATTTCCTACTTTGTGTTACGTTATATCTGGTATTCTATAACAAAATCCCGACTAGGTTTATTCTAGCTTTTTCATAATTTTTTTCAAGTGGAAAGAATACAGATATCAATACCTTTGTAATTCATCCTGAGTATGTTATTACTTTGATGCATACATTATCCACTGTGTATGACACTTAATTTAAGGAGACTTTCGTGAACGTCATACTGCTTATACATTACGGTTCCTCTCTCATCCTTGGCATGATTGGTTTCGGATTTCTAATAGGGATCCATGAGCTAGGCCATTTTATGGCATGCAAGTTATTTGATGTACGAACCCCCTCCTTTTCACTCGGTTTTGGGCCTCAGTTATTTACAAAACAGATTGGTGAAACAAATTTTACTCTATCCCTTATCCCATTTGGGGGATATGTTGAAGTAGCAGGGGCTGACGATGCATTTCATGAACATGATGAACGCCTTATCACCAAAAAACCGTACTATCAAAAACTTATTATTCTCCTTGGGGGAATTGTGGTTAACATCCTCTTTGCCTATGCTACTCTTACCGCCATTCTCTTGCGACAAACCCCTGCAACCCCATTCTTATCACCCCTGAATATAAGTCCCATTGTTGAGGCTGTGGCTCCCGACTCACCTGCATCACAGAAAGATATTCGTCCTGGAGATACCATTCGCTCAATTAATCTCATTCCCCTACGATCAAGTGCCGATATTGTACACGCATGGCAGGCAACTAAAACAGAGGGGTTGGTTCCTATCCCCATAGAGCTAGAACGAGAAGGAACATTGCACACCATACATGTCGTACCAACAGCCGGTTGCAGCTCCAAAAGCATTGGCCTCAGCTTTAAACTAAGCCCATTACCACCTCATACCCTGATAGAATCCCTGCACAAAAGCGCACAAGTTATCTACCACTGGGCACGAATGACCTTCCTTTCACTAGCAAACATGGTACGCACACGAAGCACTGAAGGGCTCGGAGGACCAATTGCTGTCATGAGCGGCATAACTACCAGCGCTCAACGAAGTTTCTTGCTCTATGTTATTACATTGTGCTTTATCAGTACTGGACTTGCTTGTATCAATTTTGTTCCACTTCCGGTATTCGATGGGGGACAAATATTATTTTATACCTTAGAAGCGGTTACCCGCTTATCACTCAATCGGTTACGCATCATTGTACACACTATTACCTGGGCAGCGCTCATTATTTTAATGGTCTATCTCTCCTGGCGCGACCTTATCTACTTGATTATCGGGTGATATATCAAATAAGATACGGCTCTGGAACACATTATTATCCCAGAGCCGTATAAAACATTGCGTAGCGAGCCACCCGTTACTGTACGGTCTTTCTCGCAACCTGCGCCGTGTGGGGGTGTTCAGATCCTGCATAGATCCTTAATTTTCGATGTAACTGACGCATAAGCTTATTTTTAGGCAGCATGCCGTGAATTGCATGACGTAAGACTTCAGTAGAATCCTTTGCCATTATCTCACGTGCAGTTCTTGTTTTACGGTTTCCAATCCATCCGGTGTACCACTCATATGATTTATGTTCCATCTTATTGCCGGTAAACACTACATGCTCAGCGTTAATCACAACAATATAATCACTTACATTTGCATGTGGAGTAAAGGATGGCTTGTCCTTCCCACGAAGCATTGTTGCTATTTTTGTCGCAATACGACCAACAATCTCCCCTTTCGCATCAACAACACGCCATTGGGGGGTATATCTCTCCGCTCGCGCAAAAAACGCTCTGTTCATATCCATCATCGGCAACCTTTGCCCTTCGCATCTATTCATAGTAGAATGAAGATTATTATTACATTCCAACGCATAATATTCCTTTCTATAGTAAATAAAAGCTCACTGTTGGTCAACCTCAATACTACGGATAACCGTTATGAATTTTCTTACACTGTCTCCCGCCTGGGTTGTTGTACTACCTCCTTTACTCGTCCTTACCGTTGCCACTATCACAAGAAATGTTATTCATGCCCTCATATGCGGTATCCTTGCTGCGGCCATCATCGCTCCTAACTCGAGCATTACCTTATTCCACCACGGCATTACAGCATTCCACCTCATTCTACAGCACCTTATACGTGAAATCGGCAATCTTGATCATCTATATACCTTTGGCTTTCTTTTATCTCTTGGCATTCTTATCGAATATATGACCCATACCGGAGGAATTGAACGATATGCGCAACTTGTACAACGCTATATTCGCACAAAGCGACAGGCAGAAACAGTCCCATTGGCACTTGGTCCTCTTTTCTTTCTTGATGACTATTTAAATAACCTCGTTGGCGGTTCTATTGTACGACCACTCTTTGACCGCTTTCACCTTGCACGGGCAAAACTGGCCTATATATTGAATGCTATGAGTTCATCTCAATGCCTTCTCATCCCTATATCGAGCTGGATTGCCGTTATTGTGACCCAATTGCAATCTGCAGGAGTATCTTGTTCAGGCACTACAGCACTCGTTACTGCAGATGCTTACACGCTCTATACCGGCACTATACCCTATATGCTGTATCCTATTATAAGTATCGCATCAGCGTGGTTTATTGTACGAAGAGAAATATCGTATGGACCAATGTACACTGAAGAGAAAACGGCATCCGCTCAGCCTGTAAAATATACCTCGTCATCACCGCATGCTACCGTTCCCTTAAGTAACTTTCTCATACCGCTCGTCACATTCATTGGAGGAATTCCGCTTGCTCTACTCTGGCGAGCAGGCTGGAACCCACTTTCTGGCGAGACAACCTGGTGTTCCGCGCTCCAACGCATTGACTTACTTCTTGAGGTATTGTGGTGGTCAAGCATCGGCGCTGTTATTGTCAGCACTATCTTCTTTCTGGCAACTCGCCGCCTCAGCCCTGCTCGAACCGGTACCTTACTATGGTCCGGCATATGCATGATGAAAAATTCATTATTATTGCTCACCCTTGCCTGGACCTTTGGCACTTTATTACAAGAACATCTTCATACAGGAAATTACATTGCACAATTGATTATTGCACAAGCGCCTCAAGCCATCGTTCCTGTAGTTTGTTTTATAACGGCAACATTCATTACCGCCTCCATTGGATCATCATGGGGCATGATGAGTATCATGATCCCCTTGATAATACCAATCATTACCGTGTTGCATCAGGTCAGCACACCAGTGAATCCTGATGCATTATACCTTCTCCTTCCATCACTTGGCGCTATATTTTCAGGAGCAGCTGCCGGGCCCCACTTCTCTCCCATCACCGATGCCGCTATTATCTCTTCCGCAACCGCAGGGATACCTACTATAGATCATATCCGTACCATGATCCCCTACGCACTACCCGCACTCGTCAGTACTATTATTGGTTATATTATTCTTGCATTCGTGCCACACTCCGCAATTAGTATTAGTAGCGTACTCATCGGTTGTATACTCTTTTCGTGTGCCACCTACACCTATCGCACTAAAAAGTAGTGTTGTCAGAAGTGCGTATCGTGAAATAGTCATCATTTTTGCAATGGTCATCGCGATAATGCTATTCATGGAAAAAGTCCAGGGCCTAACAATAGCCTGGGGCAAAATTTACTCGATTTCTGGTCAATTCCCTGTCCAGATGGAAAATCACGTATATCGGTTACACCAAATTATGGATTTATCATGTTTTATCCATCAAATGACGGATCGTGGCATGGATTTAACATAACCTGGCAAAGCCTGATTGACGCCATGCAAATTTGGCTTAGAAAACTTGATCTCGTGACAGCAGGCGGAAATATAAAAAAGAAATGAACAATTATTATATATTGCGAGTGAATGAAAAGGAATTTTTCACTATATTGCTTCCATTTACCCTAGAATTATTAGAGCAATGGGACCATCTTACTATTATATTTCATGCCAAAGATCATAAACAATATCCTATATTTTCCGATACACAACCAATAATAATCGCTCTTGATACGTTAAAAAGTCTACTACACAGAACTCTCCATACTATGCCTGATCTTGCTCTGAAAGAAGATATTGGACTTGTATGGAACAAGTATGCCCATGCTGTTGCCATTGGCGGGCCTCATGAAACGTTATATGATTCCCTTGATCTCACTCAATATTTATTATTTTCAATGGACAAAACTGAAAGCACCTGGATATATAAAAAAAATCATACCGTAATGCTCGAAATTACCCCCCGATACCCATGGCATTTTCGTGAGCCAGAAGATCCCGAGCCGCCTATCTCTTTCGACCATTTTTTACAAACATATAAGCCATATGTTGTAACAGCCCTGGAACATACCACAGTTGCTCAATGGTTAGATCAAGTAGATACATTACTCAATATCACAAAACGCAATGATTCCTACGGTGTTCCAAAAACTAAAGAGTTTACCTTAGAAAGCCAGCCACCCAATCTCTGCTTACTACATGAGGACCGTAACAATTAATACTCATAATCCCTCGTCTGCATTAATGCTTCAATCGCATCACTAGCATATGGCAATCGAGTAGTAAGACATGTTGCACCCGTTTCTCCAATAACAAAATCATCCTCGATACGTATACCTATGCCTTCATCACGAAGATATAGCCCTGGTTCAATAGTAATCACATCACCGACCTGTAATGGCTCATTGCGATCGCCAACGTCATGCACATCTAATCCAAGGAAATGGCCAATACCATGGACAAAAAACTGTTCAACACCATACCGTTTAAACTCAGCAACTGCTCGATGGTGTAATGAATATAACGGCTCTGCAGCATTACATAACCACCAGCCTGATTGTACATAGGCTGCACTATACTCATATACCAATGCAACCCATTGATATATTTCACGTTGTCGATAAGAAAATTCCCCCGATACCGGATAAGTACGTGATATATCAGCACAATACCCTTCGACTGCAGCACCACAATCAATCACCACTACATCCCCGTCACCCATAACCCCTTCATTACGGTCATAGTGTAACACGGTGCTCCGAACACCACTGCCCACAATAGCCGGAAATGCAGGTCGTGAACCACGCGCAGTCCATTCACCTTCCAATGCCGCATGTACAACCGATTCACTCACCTCCGGTGCTATGTACGTACAAGCACGTTGGTGTGCATATTCAGTTATTGCCACTGCGCGTTGCAGTAGTAACAATTCATGAGCAGACTTAATCCGTCTCATACGCGACACAATCGGTGCAATCATAACCGTATCATTTACCAGTGCAGGGATCCATAATTGCCATAGATCCAACCCTTCATTTTGGGGAGAAAATTGCGGCTGAGATGATGCACACACGTATATTTTGCCCGATTGAGCGAGTATGTTTTGTATTATTTCTAAAATATATCGATGTGACTGGGGCGGCAATGGCTTCGATACTCCATACCCAGCTATTGGCTCCCCCAAAGGCTTTATCGCATCAAATCCATACAAAGCTGCAGCATGAGCATCACGGGTAACCGAACTATCAACCCACACATTTCGATCCCCCACATAGTCCGGAACATATAGTATTGCCTCACCATCAGGATCAATAGTACATATCGCCCCAGGCTCATCAATTCCGGTAAAATACCAAAAGGTACCATCTTGCCAAAAACGGGTTCGTGCCTGTTCATATGCTGCAAAAAGCACTATAATACCTGTATACTCTGGATATTGCGCTTTTATCAGAGTGCTCAGACGTTTTCTGCGCTGAGCATAGAGCTCACTCATATCCTCCTTCATAGCGCAACACTGTCATAACGGACGTCGCTCTGCAATGGCTTTACCTACAGTTAACTTATCTAACATGTCCAGCGGAGAACCAACCGGAATACCGCGTGATAGACAACTGAGTCGTACTGTATTGCGATAGGGTTGTAGTGCACGAGTAACAAAGGTGATGGTTGCTTCACCTTCAAGAGTCTGATTCATTGCTAAGATACATTCTTCAACACTACCACTTCGTACCCGCTCAATAAGAGGCATAATAGCAAGATCCTCCGGGCCAATACCATCAAGCGGAGAAAGGACTCCCCCCAATACATGATACGCTCCTGTATACCCACCTGCTCGCTCAATTGCACAAAGATCATGCCAACTCTCTACAACACAGACAATGTTCTGCATGCGTCGCGGAGTCATACACCAATAACAAAGCTGCTCACGTTCCCTCCATGCATAGCAGACCGTACACTTTACTGTATGCTGATGGGCTAACTCAACTGCCTGTGTAAGCCGCTTTAATTGGTCGTCAGAATATCCCAGAATATGGTGTGCGACGCGGTATACATTCTTAGACGCTAAATAGGGCAACTGCTGTAACTGCTGAATTAATTGCTGTAGCCGTGGCAAATGGTCATTCATACTGTCCTACCTACTTTACTCTGCACCTGCTTCTGTAGAATATCTAACCACATCCAGGTACATGAGAACAATACTACACCTGCAGCAAAGTTCATCATAACACCGGTAATGAACAATGACATAATAATAATGGTAACAAACTGTCGTGCATCCATCACTTCACGCATGGTGAGGAAAATACCTAAACCCATACATGTAGGTAATATATAATATGGATCCGGAGCAGCAAGGTTATGTATCCATCCCACAAACGGTGCGCGATATAATTCAATTGAAAGAGAAAGCACACGATTTAGGCCAAGGAATACAAAAATTTGCAGTAAACGGGGAATAAAACTCATGCCAAAATCTCCCATCCCATGCCGTTTCATGAGTTCCATACGTTCTTGATCACGTGTTACACGATCATGTTTATATTTTTGATCAATAAACTTTAGCCTCTTTTGCACTTCTACCATACGCTTTTGACTTCTATCAGCACGTAGGGAAAGGGGCAACATAAGTAATTTGAGCAATATAGTAATGAGAATAATAACCAACCCATAATTTTTAATATAGGTATATAGCAATCGCATTAACCAAAACAGTGTTGAAGAAATTGGACTCAGCCAACCGTAATCGAGTACTGCATTCAATCGCGGCTCAACCTTATTAAACTCTTCCGCCTGTTTTGGTCCACAATACCACGACAAGCTCCAACTTTTCTTTTCACGGATCATCGGACCTTCCAGAACTGTGGCAAGAGCATGGGTACCATGCATGCGATAATAGGCACGCTCAACAAACGCATGCGTGTCATGCACTAATGAATGCACAAAATATCGATCTTCTCCTCCAAAGATTTCAGGCATAACCCACATACGACCTTCAAGATAAGAAGGATCAAATTTATTAATCACCCCTCGATCGGAAAGTACAATACCTCGCAAAAAGGTTGTAAGTGTCACATTTTTTTCCTCACCAGTTCTCACCAACATTGGAGGAATTTCTTCAAATATAAAGGGTGCGGAAACAAAAATACGAGGGCGTAATTCGCCCCCACCATATGGCTCCATAGATAATTGCATGTCAATTTGATATGAGTCATCGTGAAATATAAATACCTTCTCGATACGACATGTATCGGTCTTCGATAAAAAGGACACCCTGGTCTCTCTTCCCTCATGAGACTTTTCTATAAAGGTATATCGCAATGGCGTGTTACGTTCTAATGCAACTAGAAATGAGCTCCGCTCCCGTTCGGTCTCAAGATTTGTCAGTAATGTGGTCATAGCACCTGGTTTCCCATCAAGCATACGCTTACAGGAAAAGCGAGAAATTATCGCACCACACGGGGACAATACCGCCGTATATCGCTCGGTATCAACAGTAATAGATTCCGTATTCGTACAGGTAATATCACCATCGACAAAGTCGATTTCGGTCACTAATGGACGCGCTAGCACCTGTTCACTTACTGGTGCACGAAAACTTTGACCGGGAGACAATTGCTGCGCCACGCCCTCATCAACTGGCCAGTAGTAGCGAATTATAGCAAAAAACGCGGCGGTCAAAAAAGTCGCCCAAATCAAGCTTCGTATAGTACTTGACCGATCCTCATTTGTACGTACCGCAATCATAAATAATACGGCAACACAAACCATAAGCGTTACTACTTCAGATATATTCATACATAAATCCTTGCAAGAGAGAATTCGCTTGTCTTACGATCTACAGGGAGAGCCTCTGAGAAAAAGACGTAATACACATAGGTTTTAGTGTACCATAGGAACATCGCATACTCCACTCTCATGTATCTCCATATATCGTACTTTATATACAAAGGAGCATCAATGAAAGCATCTAGCGAAAAACTACGCATCGGCGAAGTTGCAAAAAAGTTGAATATAGAACGATTTGTTATCAGATTCTGGGAACGAGAATTTGGAATAAAATCTCACCGCTCCTCAGGAGGCCAACGGTTTTATGATATCAAGGATATGCAGCTCATCTCCTTGATTAAGGAACTCCTCTACGATAATGGATTAACTATCGCAGGAGCTAAAAAATATTTGGAACAACACCGCACAGTACGCTCCGCACGTAAAACATTAATTGCAGCAAAACTTGACACTGAGCAAACCAAAGATCCCCATGCCGCACCAATAACATCGCCCTCTGAACACCCAAAACATAACGCTCAAATCCGAGAACACTTACTGCATATAAAAGAACGCTTAGAACACCTACAAAAAATCCTGAGTAATTAAATGCACTTTCTATAATCAACAAAGAAAAATAAAAAATTTATTGCAATGTGCATCGTGTGCTGATATTTTGGTGTATAGTCAATCATACCTGAGGGGGAGACTATGAAAACAAAACGTACTACCAAAACAAAAACAACCAAACTCGCTTCAAAAAAGCGATCAGTTAAAAAGCAGGCGCCTGCAAAGCCTACAGCCAAAAAACGTACGGTAAAGCGTGCAACGCCAAAGCGAACCACTATCAAACGGCGCACAATAAAACGTACCAAAACTACTACAGCAAAACGAACTAAAAAGCCCGTCATAAAAAAAAGAACCAGTAAAAAGCTTGGATATCCAAAAGGTAGGCGCAAGGTTAAAACAGTCATGAAAGAATTTAAGCTTGGAACGCTTACTAGTGGTAAAAATAGACGACCAGTAAAAAGCCATGAGCAAGCTGTTGCTATTGCTTTAAGTGAACAACGTAAAGCTGAAGCTGACAAATCTTCTCATCAATAGTCTCTGAAATTTTCAGGACTCATTAAACCGCCGGAGATGACCAATGTCATTGCTTCCTGACGTGAAATAGGTAAAGGAGTGCATTGGTCCTCAGGTATAATAACATAAAATCCGCTCGTGGGATTGGGTGTATGTGGCACAAAAAGAGTTAACAGTTTTTTCCCAACATGGGGTATCAAGGATGACCTTGCTGTCCCCGTGAGAAATCCAATACTATATATACCTCTTGAAGGAAATTCAACTAACACTACTTCTTGTGGTGCGGTTTTATCTTGTGCACTCAATGCTTGTGCTAATTTTTTTACTCCAAAATAGACAAGGCTGATCAAAGGAATTTTCTTAAGAATCGACATCTCAATATGGTGTAATACTGTTTTGAGAAAAAGCTCGTAAAAAATTCCCACCAACAGTATGAATGCAACGGTCAGGATAATCTCCGATTGAGGTATCACCTGTAAAAAACTTGGCTCCCAATGGTGTATAGGTGCAAGCCATGACTTAACAATTTTGAACAAAAATTGTACGAGAGCAATCGTAATAACCGTAGGAAGTAGGGTAAAAAAACCGTGTAAAAAGAGTGATTGCATTGTGGTATATAAATTCTTACAATATCGAAATAATGATACACGGTTATTCATACTATCCTTTAGTGTCTTTACTGCAATTGTGTATAATTCTTTGCCCCGTACATATAATTTTCTTCATACTCACGAAATGCACGTGTAAGACGGTCTACTATTGCAGTACATACCGCTGCCGCTCGCTCCTGGCTCTTCGCCTCTATCATAACACGTAACAACGGCTCAGTACCCGAATAACGCACCGAGATGCGTCCCTCCTGTACTATTTCATGTGCATCTTGCAATATACGAGCAAATGGCTCTTCATGTAAATTATGTATACGCGTCACCGGTATGTTCATCAATACTTGTGGGTACTTATGAAAAGTATGTATATCCCAATTCCCTGTCATTAATATTGTTTCAAGAACTTTTAATGCAACTAAAACTCCATCACCACTAATAAGATAATTACGCAATAATATGTGACCTGCTGGTTCTCCGCCAAGCATCGCATTATGCAGTTCCATCGCATCTGCAACATGTTTATCTCCTACGGCAGTACGGATCAATTTTTTACCACAGGTAACCACATGTTCCTCAAATGCAGCATTAGTCATAATAGTTCCAACAACTGCTGGTGTATCCTGATAATCCGGATGCGTCAGTAAACAGCATAAGATATCATCACCATTCTTAATTTCTCCCCGACGCGTAACAAGAACAATGCGATCTCCATCACCATCAAATGCAAATCCTATATCTGCAGCATGCTTGAACACTGCATCAACAAGTGGTTGTGGGTACACACTTCCCGATTTACAGTTAATATTATATCCGTTAGGTTGATCGTGAATAGCAATCACCTCTGCACCACAAGCAGCAAAGACCGCCGGCGCAATATGATACGTTGCTCCATGGGCTGTATCGATGACAACGCGAATACCTCGTGCCCATGTTCCAGGAAAATAATTATTGAGTAAAGTAATATAGTGTGATGCTGCAAATGGGTAAGGCATATCATCTCCCCATGCAGCAGGACTACAATGGGTCGTTGTGTTACTTTGCAATAAAGTAGTAATCAAATGTTCATCTTCATGACTTAATTTACCGCGTTGAGCATCAATGAGCTTGATACCATTATCCTCAGCGGGATTATGCGATGCGGATATAATAATGGCAGCATTAATTTCCGGCATTGCGCGCATTAAATGCAACGCGCCCGGTGTTGGTAGTATATATCCATCAACAACATCTACCGCTGCATGCAGTAATCCTGTTTTCAAGGCCGCTTTCACAAACGAAGAAGATCGACGTGTATCGTGAATTACTAACAATTTTGCACAAGCACCATACCGCATACGAGCCCATGTGCCCAATGCTGATCCAAGTTCAATAAGGTGTGGTATAATAAATGGTGGTATCCCAACCCGCCCTCTAATACCATCTGTACCAAAAAGCATCTCTATAATAATTCGTATGAAAATGAACAAGAAGTTGTCATCATCGGTGAATAGCTTATCAATCGTGCTGATGAAGGCAAGTAAAATTCATTATGAACACATATCATGAGCCACCAGGTATATCCAATGAAGAGTGTCCAGATGATGCGTGCCCACCTGCTTTGGAACAGCCACTCGATGCATCGTTGCGCCATGCGTACTCCTTGTGCAATGAGGTAAGATGATGTTTCAAAAATGATACAGTATGATGTGGCGTAAGTTGTTCAAAAATTTTCCCTCGGACATATATCGTACAGGTCCTCTGCAACGGATGAGAGCACATTATAATAGCATCAGTAGCATGGGTTGCAATGAGTGCTTTACGCTGCCATGCAGTATATAATACATCATCAATATCCCCAAGATATTCCCGTTCATTAATATGCAAATGCGCTTGTATACCAACCAAAGGTCCGTTTACCCGCACCCATAGTGATAAAGGATCAGATGATTCTTGTGTTCCACGCAAGATCATAGCAATAAGCGACGTGCTGATTAAGGCTTGTACTCTATTTTCTGCATAAATAATTGTATCAAGCGAATCAGTGCACTCTATAAACCAGATGCTTGCACGTTGATGATGCATCATAGTAAGCACCCGTTTCATGATCTCATCACACCACACTTCAGAAGATTGGGCGACGTGTACATGGGTACGTGTTCCAATATATTGCCGCTGTATAAAGGTTGGGTGCAGCATTATGAGGCATGCAAGAGCACTGGGTATACACAGATAACACATGGTTAATAATGTGGTACATTGCGCCAGCCAAAGAATGAATATACCACTATACAAACAACAGGCGGTAGTAATTAGTCTTCCCGTTTTATCCTTATGTAATACGCTAAGGACCCCGTATGTTACTATGGTGCAACAGATCATTTCAAATACATCAATCCAAGTCATTGCCATCATACGAGCAAGCGCAATGCTCACTATTGCCATTGTATTCCCTTTCGCTTATTATCATCGAGAATACCTGCTCATACTTCCACAAGCCAATGGTTTTGTACTTCTTGATACCCAAAAAGTCGAATGACTATGAAAACAATTAATCATACAACCAATCCACTCCGCGAGATTGTGCTCACAGGAGATAGGCCTACTGGTCCTTTGCACCTCGGCCATTATGTAGGATCACTACTTAACCGAGTCGCACTCCAAGAAACTCACCAGCAATTTGTTATGATTGCCGACCTACAAGCCCTGACCGATTACTATGATAAACCCGATACAGTACATCATGCAGTCCGGCAAATACTAGTTGATTATCTCGCAGTTGGCATTGATCCTTGCATGACGACAATTTTTATTCAGTCAGGTATCCCAGAAATTGCAGAACTTACCGTATTATACCTTAACCTAGTAACAATCAATCGACTACGCAGAAACCCTACTGTTAAAACCGAAATGCAACAAAAGGGCGCTGAAGAACACGTATCGGCAGGATTTCTCACCTACCCTGTCAACCAAGCTGCCGATATTACCTGCGTAAAGGCGACATTGGTACCGGTCGGCGAGGACCAGTTACCAATGATTGAACAAATGAATGAAATCGTTCGCGACTTTAACCGTATTTATCATACGACAGTACTACGTGAAGCAAAACCGCTCATTGCACGAACATCACGCTTACCTGGTATCGATGGTAAAGCAAAGATGAGTAAGTCTCTTAACAATGCAATTTACCTTTCTGATGATGCTGATACCGTTGCAGCAAAGGTAAAGGCCATGTACACCGATCCAAACCATCTTCGGGTCAGCGATCCGGGACAGGTCGCGGGCAACACCGTATTTACCTATCTTGATGCATTTGATCCTGATCATAAGGAGGTTGCTGAGCTCAAGGAGCACTACCAACGCGGGGGCCTGGGAGATATGATGCTCAAAAAGCGCCTCACCGATGTGTTAAATACCATTCTAACGCCAATACGCGAACGGCGAGCTTTGTTTATGAAAGATCTTGAAGCCATCATGGCAATAGCACACGAAGGTACCCAACGTACAAGAGAAGTGGCTCAGTCGACCATGTATGAAGTACGAGAGGCAATGAAATTACTGTACTAATCGGTTTAGTGAGCGCCACTTTACACAATACGCGGTCGTCTATGGCGCTTTATATGCAATACAAAAAAAGTCATCAGTAATAAAAATGCAGACAACGTTACATATTGTTCCGATACTGATAAAACTGTTTTCTTAGGTTGCATAGCCTTCTGCTCTTTTTTCTGAATTTCCTGCTGCACTTGAGGCAATAACACAGAGGCCTCACACTGACGCGGGCAGGAGGTCATTATCCCACACCGGATATGGTGGTTGATGTCAGGAGCAGCGCTGTCAACGGGCGGCATATTTTTTGATACTACATGAGGAATAGATCGATCAGCACCGAGCACACCCTGTACTATACACACTACCGCAATAATTATTATGTACCACATACTCTATGTACCTCCCGCTATCCTATAGAACACTACACAACTCTCCCATTATGTCATATGCTATTATACCTATCAACCCCCTGAATATCAGTCTATATAACAAGAAAAAGCCTACTAGATGGCCCTCTCACTCAGTCAATCTTCGAATAGGGTATTTGTATGAGAAATTCATATACCAGGAGTGAATGCATGCGCACTGCGCGTACCATTATCCTTATCGTAGTACTCTGTATACTCCATACTTTGGGGGCAACACAATTCCCTGATAAGCCTTCACTTATCAAGAAGCAATAAGCCCAGCGCATGAGACACAACACTTGCCATACCATTCAGAATCTTACTATTCTCATTGCCATATAATGATACGATAGAGGAGATAGTATGAAGCGGCACATCACACCATACAATACGGTCATTGTCATCGGCATATTGCTCGCGGGCTTACTCGGGTTCACCCTATATCAATTATACCGCCAATCATATACCGCACGGGATAGGGTCATTGTAGATCATGTCGCAGAATTACATCGAATACTCACCCAAATAGATGGCAGCTGTGAAATCATTGCAATTCGTCGTAATCATAGCAGCATTGATTTCCTCCAAGTTGCAAAATTCGCAGGAACTGAAATAGGACCATTGCAACTACGCTATCCTGAAAAATGGCACGGCCCGTATCTTGAGCAAAATCCCACTGTACAAGAAATACCCTATGAACTGGTAAAAACGCGTGATGGTTTTGTCATCGCACCAGGCACTGGAGTCATGCTTAGCAACGGAAAGATCATGGGAAAAGATATTGTATTAAATGAAACAACCGACATAGATCTGTATATGAATGAAGTCGTCGGTCTTGAGTTTGAATCTCGTCCTTTGGTTATGAAACTTAGCCTTGCACATACCGTAGTACGACCAAAACCCTCCGCACTTGAAATGTCCAATGACTAACTATACAGTCTAACGATCATGGTAGAGGAGACCCACATACGAAACGGCTCATATCGCATACTATATATCTATTCTTCTCAATCGTTTTACAGGGCTGCTATGGATGTACTCGTAATACAATGGTATTCACGGGAAGTCGCCTGGTCCCCATTGAAGCATTACGTCCTGGAATAGAAATTGTCTCATTAACCACCAACTGGGAGCTAGTTCCACGGTTAATCCGGTGTAGCACAAGCGAACGTAATTCTGTTCCGCTTATACGGTTGACTCTGCCGGGAGGGGACACTCTCGTTGTTGCAGCAGATCAACAGTGTTTTTTATTTTACGATCAACGATGGACCGCAGCTCGTGAATTGCATGATGGATCAGCATTATTATGTATTGGTACAGAACCCTGTGTAATTGAACATGTTGAAGAACTCACAGGATCAAGCACTATATGGCATATAGATGTAGGAGAACCGCATACCTTTTTCATATCATCATGGTGTATTCTAACCCATAATATGGATTGCACGCTTGTTATGGCACAAATGGCAGAACATCATCAACTTACCGCTGCGCTGAGTAGTATGGGAGTCGGTGGGCTATTGTCATATCTTGGCCTATATGGTTCATCAATGTCTTTCACAGGTGGTGCTCTAACAATAACAATACCAGCCTCTTTGCCAGCATTGTGTGTAGCTGCCGGCGGAGGACTACTGGGATATACCGGATATCGACTCTATCGGCGTATATCAGATTCAGCCTCTCTACATTATGCACGCAAAGTTGTTGACTCCGCAGCATCGATACAACCACATATTACTTACGCAGCGCATAATAATACCAATAACCCACATACACCACATGATCCTGTAAAAAAATATAACGATTGTAACAATGGGCCAAAAAACAATAACCAGAAGCCCGTAATTACTCCTACTACAGAGGACATTGGTATTATAAAAACAGTCCACATAACATACCGATTTTTAAAGAGGCGTTGGAGGGAATGTAAAGACGCTTGCCACAATGTGATAAGCGAATTATCTAAAAAGGGCGGCCGGTGTCGTCAATGTGAAGGTCCAGCATTCCGAGCAAATTATGGTCATTCTATGAAACATAGTAAACATATACAAGGTAAAATTAGTCCTGCACCCATTGATGGAGAATCAGCCATGTATAATTCTGTTGCATATAAGGGAGATATCCGTAGGCGCTTTGGTACAAGCAATAATCAAATCGTTGAATTTAAAACAAGCGGGAACAATCCGCAAAATGAGTATCACGGCTATGCCATCTCATGGGATAACATTGAAAAAAGGGTGCAACAATTTTTAATAGAATACGGTTTAGTCGACAAACGTGGAAGGCCATTCTAGTGCCTAAAATAAAACTGCCAATTAGAACCAATGTATATTTCGATATTGTCATTGCAGCACTGCCAAGAAAGTTACATCTATATAGTGAAGGATCTGTTGTCCTTAACAAAAATAAAAATTCTATTATAGTTTGCTATAAACGACCGGTATATGCATTTATCGATGATTTATATACGGCACTCCAAGCAGCATTACATGGTGAGCGAGAACTAGATGCAAGATACCAAGAAAAAGGTATCGGATATTGGTCACACATAGAATCTATTCGTCACGATTTGGATAAGGTGCGATATGATATATGGGGAACGAAACAGTACAATTCCACAACATGGTTATATACAATTTCCAGAGTTATTTTTATTGAAACATCACCAGAGTATCCCTGGGATGACGATTACCTACCAACGCCAGGAGATGGTTACATCACCTATGAAACATTTATGAAGCACCACACACCGATTGCAAAATACGAAATATCACCAAAAACCGCCCATACCTGGCTCAATACCTGTGAAACACTACTCACAATCATGCGCGAAAATGGATAGCGACTATGAATGACCAGGGTCTCCCTCGGTTGTTTTTCCTTGCAGCACAGGAAAACCATCTTTGCTACTACTGAAAGAAATATGTATTTTATTCTGCAATTGCGTTATCACCTCATCAAGACCATGCAGCCTCATCAACACGCTATGTTGACTCAGTGGCAGTACTGCCTCGATAGACGGTTTTATTTTTGAAGTTGTACAAAGCCCCGTGAACACTCCGATAGGGGCCCCAAGAGATATGCCTACTACTACTGCTTCCACACACGTTTTTATCGATAGACCCTGGCTAAGACTCGACACCACCGCCATTGGTATACCTCCTATTCCAACAAATATTAGGCTTCCAAGGGCCGAAGCACATACATATCGTTTTAGATTTTCTCGCGCCAATTGTTTACTGAGTATGTTCCACTGTGCCATAGAAACACGCATGAAAAATTCCTTTTTATGCGATAATGCAACATTGTGAGTATTAAAAGTCCCAGTAAGACCATACCCTTTGAGCCACGCCCATATAACCGGATATACCATTGGCGGAATGGATACTCGGTCTACAATAGTCATATTATTTTTTTCTGTTAACACCATCCCCAAAGGCACATCTTGTAACTCTTGATGCGTAGACTGTGACAACTGATGTATAGACAATAGCGGCATTGTCGTACACACCATGAGAACAAAACCGCGCAATATTTGCATATTAAATTACCTTTCGCACATTAATGCATTTGTAAACCTTGATCTACCCTCTCTGAGTATACCTTTATTTACAGAGGGTAACATAGCTCGACACGATACGCTTAATACCGGTTTGAAATTGTATCATTAAATAGATCATGCCTGCACGTTGTTCAACGCCCACAACAGTTCCTACGCCAAATTGCTGATGCTGTACCTTTTGACGTAACGTCCAGCCATGATGCACAGTCGCTGGCTTTATATGGGCTAGCTTTAATGCACTCTGCTGAACAATATTTGCTTGTACTACAGTTGGATCATTACTAAACCATCCAGAAACCACCTGGGGCCATTGGTACGATCGTAAGTCACTGATATCGGTATATCGTACCTGACCTGCGGGAATTTCTCCCAAAAATCGAGAGGGGGGCTGCTGTGCATTATGTCCATACATGTATCGCTGCATGCCTCTGGTAATAAATAATCGTTCGCGCGCACGGGTAATGCCAACATATAAAAGACGACGCTCCTCTTCAATCGCATCTTCGCGACATAATGATTGATTGCTAGGAAACAATCCCTCCTCGAGACCTGGAATGATTACCGTATCAAATTCCAATCCCTTTGCACTATGAAGCGTCATAAGTCGGACATAGTCACACGACTCATCATCAATAATATGCTCTTGCAACAACGCTACTTCATCTAAAAAGGTTGCAGGAGTCATTGGAGTTTTTGCTTCACGAGCCATAACTGCAGCAAGTAACTCTCGTACGTTTGCCGCACGTTCTTGTGCTTCAGCAGCCTCATATACATGAGCTAAATATTCTATAAATTTTGTACGAGTAATAACCGTATCAACTGCTTCATACGCTGAACAGCTCGCTGCCACAGTAGCACATATTACTATGAATTGTTGCAATGTAGCCTGCTTTTGTGGAGCTAATGTACCTGAATCAATATATCGCTGCGCAATAGCATAAAATGGCTGGTCACTTTCCTCTCCCCACAATGTCATAAATCGTTCAACGAACGCATCACCTAGCATACGTGATGGTGTATTAATACAACGAACAAATGACACGCGATCAAATGGATTTACCCCCAAACGAACGTAGGCTAAAATATCTTTAACCTCCTGTCGATCGTAGAATTGAGTCCCCCCGATAATTTTATAAGGAACAGCATTACGTATGAGCGCTTCCTCTATGGCACGCGATTGAAAATGGGAACGATAGAGCACCGCAAGATTTACCAGCGAACTGGTACGTTGCATATGCAATGCACAGGCTGCAATAGCCTCCCCCTCTTGATACCCTGATGCACAACAAAGAACATGCACTCTGTTGGTTCCCTTACGCGCCGACCAAATAGTTTTATCATTTCTCTTGCTATTTCGTTCAATCACCTTGTTCGCAACAAGTAAAATCTGCTGAACTGATCGATAATTCCGATCAACGGTAATAGTAGTAACCTGCGGGAATTGCGAACTAAAATGTACAATATTATCAATGGTTGCACCACGCCATGAATAGATTGACTGATCCTCATCTCCCACTACACATACCGATTCTAGTGCTAAATGTTTATGAGGGTCCATGATCAATTCACGAATAAGCGCATGTTGAATACGATTAGTATCCTGATACTCATCTATTAATATGTGCCTAATACTGTTCTGCAGTAATGCGCGACATTCTGGTTTTGTTTGTAACAATCGCAATGTTTCTAGCAGAATGTCATCAAAATCAATACAGCGGTTAATACGTTTTTCATGCTCATATGCTGTAAATATATGATTATAGAGAGGGTCGCCAACTAACGGTGGCATCTTACCACACCATGAAACAATATCATTTTTATGACGTGAAATAATGCCTCCTATGTGCTGTGGCGTAAAACGCTTTGCAACATTTGCCCGTTTTATAATACCTTTGAGGCACTGTTCACGATCATCACTATCAAGAATAGAAAATACCGGGAGATCTATCAAAGAACCGTATCGTTTTAACAGCTGCATACAATACGAATGAAATGTCCCAATAGTCGGCACAGACATATGAGTAGGTAATGCACGCTCAACCCGTTCTTGCATCTCACGTGACGCTTTATTGGTAAAGGTTAATGCAACGATTGATCCCGAGGGCACTGCATGCTCAAACATAAGGTACAGCATGCGTGCGGTAATAATACGCGTCTTGCCCGCACCTGCACCGGCTTGCACAAGGAATACACCATCTTGCGGAGCTACCGCACTACGCTGTTCATCATTTAAAGCGGTATTAAAAAAGGTAAGAAACGCAGATCGACACTCTTCTGACATATAATTCCGCTGTCACAAAGATTATACATACCTCTCTGTAGTATGAGGAAAAGTTACAGAAATAGCAATGTACGGCAAATCACACTCCCCTACTGCATTTTACATTCTGTATTCTCACTAATACTATATTTACCGTAGTGATAGATCTTGAACAAATATTAATCATGAGAAACCGAAAAGGGAAAAGGCATGTATATTACGATTTTCGCCATAATGAGCTTGACACTTTCCACCACCACCATAAACGCTTCTGTAACGCAGCAATCTTCGCTATCAGCTCCGTTGCATCATCGAAAAAAACAGTCTCCGATCAAATATCTATTCACTCAACATGCAACCTCTCAGCTCCACAATCCACAATCTTCAGCAACGATTAACAAATTACCTACAAAGGCATGGGAACTGATAACTAATGACTCAGCGGTATCAAAACCATGGAAAATGCGCTATACGATAGACATAGAAGCAGATATGAAATATGATTCTCCAAGGCCTTTGCGACCTAGTTATGTTTTACTCACACAAAAACACAAGTTATCTTCCCACTTACTCATTAGGTGTAACAATTATTCTCAGCAATACATTGACGATATTCTTGTAACTAATGACAATAAGCCGCCTATCAAAGGTAAGCCGCAAATACTGCATCATGTTACAACCCGTGGCTCTGTTCGAAGTATCGCTACAACACCCACCACGCTCGCTGTAGCCTACCACACTACTCCCCTTAATTCTATTATTGATCTCTATGTACTTCAATCTCAAACACCACAAAAACCCATAGCAAGTTTAACAGCATCAGAGCGCGATCAATACATATTAACACTCTCTGATAATACTATCGCCAGTCATACTATGACTCGAACAATATCCTTATGGGACATTGCTGCTGGTAAAATTACTTCTGTCATGACAGGAGAAAGCCCTATATATGATTGGGGGGTATTGTCACACAAAAACATAGTGACAACAGATATAATAAAAGAAAAAGTATATATATGGGATGTAGGAACCGGCAGATGTAGTAGTATTTTAAAGCCTAGGCACAGGGCTTATCAAATCACCGTAACCCCTCGTGGAACCTTATTGTCATGGGGCTCCGACAACTACATACAAGAGTGGGACTCACGACAGTTTAATAAGCCAATCTCTTCTATTCGTGTACATACGGAAAAGGATAGTTGCATAGTCAATCTAACTGTACTCAATTCTGATGTAATAGCATATACACTCGAAGATCCACTTGAGGTGTCACATAGTGAACGGACGCAACATCTTCATATACATAACACGATTACCAACCACATTCAGAAAGAAGATACGGCCTACCAAATAGATACGTATGATACTATGCTCGCGATACAATTAGAACGTGACAAACAAATTGCAGTATGGCAAAAACACAGGGAGCTTGATATTGATCTCTGCATTAGGTAAATTCACTACATTGTATGGTATCCAATTTCTCGGAACTATACTGTGAAAGTAATTTGATAACCGACATCCAAAAGCTAACAATTATATTATTTGTTTCTTATACAAGCGAACTATCTCATGGCAAAAATAACAAGTAGCATCTTCACATCCATTATGGCAATCACCATACTCGCTCCTGCCTCTGTTAGTCATGCTATCTTATCACCCTTGCTATCAGGCCCGTTGTCCTTTCTAGCCGGTATGTACCGTGGTTATAAAGAGCGCGAAAGTATCAATGCACCGCGTGCTCTAGAAGGGGGCCTCAAATGGAGCGCATTCATGACCGCTGTTACAGCGATTTATGGCCTTTCGGACTCGTATAACAAGTCCTCAGCAACTAATAATATTTTGCAATACGCGATGCAAACAATCGACCTTAAGGAAGGCGCTCCCATGGTTAGTGTTATCTTTATGGCACACACCTGCTGCCATGTAACCGGTTATTGTAGTCAAAAACTATACCAGCAGCGCATTGCGCCCACAATGAACGAGCATCCCAAAAAATCGTTGTTTGCTGTAATGATAGCTACAGGAGTATTAGCGGCATGTTGTTACCGAAAGATATCATGATCATATTAAGCGGCGCGCTCTCTATGCCATTGCTGCAGAAATTCGGTCAACTCCTGCAGCCCATGCTCTGCAACCGTCGAGGTAAGTATGATAGGATATGTACCGCTGGAAAGTTCGGAAACAATTGTCCCGCGTTCTGCTTCGCTCACTAAATCTGACTTATTCAGCACATATACCATCGGTTTATCAACACCAAGCTCTTGCATAATATCATTCACCACATGGATTTGCGATTTCCAATTAGGATTTGAAATATCAACCACATGTATTATCAAGTGCGCATAAGATAATTCATCAAGTGTTGATTTAAATGCCTCAATGAGGTTATGCGGCAATTGCTGAATGAATCCAACCGTATCAGAAATAAGACCAATTTTTGTGCCCTTAATATACAATTCACGCGTCGTCGTATCGAGGGTTGAAAAGAGCTGATTTTCTGCAGGGACAGTGCTCTTGGTCAACGCATTAAGCAAGCTTGACTTGCCTGCATTGGTATACCCCACAAGACACACCAAGGGCATTTCACGTTGTAAGCGTTGCTTGCGCTGCGTGTTTCGTATACGCTCAAGCCGTTTTAGATCACGGCGAATCGTCTGCATCAGATGCTCTATATGCTGTAGGTCCTTCTCTTTTTGCGTTTCACCAGGCCCACGTGTACCAATACGTCCTGCCTGCTGAGACATATACAAACCACGTCCTGCAAGACGTGATTTTTCGTGTTGCAGCAAAGCCAGTTTAACCTGTAATTTCCCTTCAGCCGATGTTGCACGCTTTTCGAAAATCTCTAGTATGAGCCGTGTGCGATCAATAACCGGGCACCGGAAGAAACTTCGTATATTGCGCTCCTGCTGTACCGTTAATGGCTCTGAAATAATAATACGATCAAATCCTCCCTGTGAGGCAAATGAGGTAAGTTCCTCAAGCTTTCCTTTGGTAAAAAAATTTGCAGGGTCAACGGCCCGAAGACGCACCTCCTGCACACTATCTACAGAGATATCATTCGATGCGACCAGATGAATAAATTCATCAAAATACCCCCGAATGTCGCGAGATGGATTATAGGGCGAATACACCGCGATAAGTAACGTTTTCGGCTGCTCTGCAGTTATTCGATTGATACGTCTTGTCATATATAAAACAACCTGTTTTTGTCAGCTAATTCATTCTGCGTTACTATATAAGTATAACACATTTAATATTCAAAATTATGGTCATGGCGCAATCCGCGAAGGAATATATGTTCGAAACACTCCGAGAGCTCGGCTCATGGATCCGAGGCAAAAAGACTATCCAAGAGCGAGATTTCAATGCAGTCGTAGCCCGCATACAGGAAACGCTTCTTGCTGCGGATGTCCCCTATACCCTAGTCGACACCCTTATCACCCAAGTAAAAACTCAAGGGGAGGGAAAGCAGCTTCTCAAGGGCACTCGTCCCGCAGAAGAGATTATGCGTATTTTAATGCAGGAATTATCCAAACTGCTTGGTCCCAGCGCACAATCATTCGATATTCCCATGCCAGGAACTTGTATCATGGTTGGATTGCAAGGGTCAGGAAAAACAACAACACTTGCAAAACTCGCACGGTGGATTGTACATCATGACAAAAAACAGGGTAAAAAACCGCGACGCATCCTTTGCACTTCGCTTGATTTTCAACGTCCTGCTGCAATTGATCAGCTCGAAGTTCTGGCACAGCGTATTGGATGTGATATGTATCGCACCGTGGCACAAACCCCGCAAAAGGCTGCCGAAGAAATTCGCTCATACGCACATCAGCATCAGTACGATCTCATTTTTTGTGATACTGCAGGAAGATTACATACTGATGCTGGTTTACTGGAAGAGCTTCGTATCGTCACTAAAATTTTACAGCCCCAACAATCACTCTTGGTGCTTGATGGGATGATTGGCCAATCATCCCTTGCAGTTGCACAACAATTTTCTGAAACATTACCCATCACCGGTGGTATTATTACAAAGGTCGATAGCGAAGCACCTGCAGGAGCAACGCTCGCTTTTAGATCGGTTACCCAAAAGCCACTGCTCTTCTTAGGTACCGGAGAAGGACTTGATGATCTCGAGTTTTGTCACGCTGACCGACTCGTACGAAGAATCTTGGGAGAGGGGGACCTTATAGGACTTGCAGAACGGGCTCAAGAACGCCTGGGCACCTTTAATCAGGAACAGGCAGAGCAGAAACTCAAACGGGGTACCTTTACTCTTGAAGATTTCGCGCAGAACATTGGCATGTTAGAGCGTATAGGATCTCTCGGCAACCTGATTCAATACCTCCCTGGAATGGGTAAACTTTCATTCTCACAGGAACACATAGCACAAGGAGAACGTGACCTGCTTATATTCCGTTCATTGCTCAATTCCATGACCCGCAAGGAGCGTCTATGTCCCACTATTCTCACCCCCTCCCGAAAGCAGCGAATAGCGCGAGGGGCGGGCAGAAAGGTAGAAGATTTAAATAGACTCTTACGCGGATTTGAACAAATGGTACAATATGCTAAGCTTTTTACTATGAGAAGGCTGCCGCGATGAGCAGTACCTATTGAATTTACTAAAGGATACCTACCTATGGCAGTGAAGCTGCGTCTTGCACGTATTGGCAAAAAGAAAAATCCTGTATACCGCATTGTTGCAATGGATAGTCGCAATAAGCGAAACGGTGCTGCCTTGGAAGTTCTTGGCACCTATAACCCACTTCGTAACGAATTCGTGCAATTTCATGCTGATCGTATCATATTTTGGAGTGCACAGGGTGCAACGGCAAGTCCCGCAGTTGCGAAGCTCTGTAAACTTCAGGCACGAGTAACCCCAACGGTATGAGATGGCCGTTCTTCCTCCTGTTACCGGACAGAAGAAAATATGGTGTTTATTAGAAGGAATTGGGTATGACGCAGGAACTTGCGGAGTTTATTATTAAGAGCATTGTATCACAACCAGCTGCAGTCACTATGCAGGCTGGGGAACGCAATGGTAAAAATGTATTAAAAATTACAGTATCACAGCGTGATACTGCACGAGTTATGGGAAGCCGTGGGTTGGTCATCCGCGCCATCAGGACACTTATTCTTGCGCAACCAAGCACCTTTGAAGATGTCGTAATCGAACCAATCACGGTTGAGTAACGAGCGTCATCAATTGCTATGATTATTTCTATATGCACCCTTTTCCCCAAGCTTTATACTGAATTCATCAATACCAGTCTTATTCGGCGAGCGGCACAAGAGGGGTTGGTTACTTTTGATATTACCAGCCTTCTGTCATGGTGTGCCCCCAAAGAGCGGGCAGATGGCCCTACGTTCGGTCATGAGCCGGGCATGGTCATTCGACCTGAAGTTATTGAGCGTGCAGTGCGCGCACAAGATGGTCAACATGGCCTATCTTATAAGATATTTTTTTCTCCTCGTGGGCGCAAAGTGACTCAGACGGTCATTCAAGAGCTTTATGAGCAAATACAAAAGGTTGGGGGGCATGTCTCCTTTTTTCCTGCTCGGTATGAAGGTATGGATGCGCGTGTTGAAGAGGAGTATACAAGTAACATGCAAGGAACGACGCTCTCTGTAGGAGACATGGTCCTTATGGGTGGTGATATACCCACGCAAATGGTTATTGAAGCACTGTTACGATATATTCCCGGTGTCGTAGGTAAAAAGGAATCGATGGTTCAAGATTCATTTATGGGCCCATTTGTCGATTGCCCCGCGTATACTGCACCGGTCACATGGCACGGCCGGGAGGTTCCCCAAATAATACGCTCAGGAGATCACCGGCGTATTCGTGAATGGTGTACCACCGTAGCAGTGCGTGATACAGTACTCCGTCATTTCAACTGGATTCGCTCATACTCCATGACTGAGGAAGAACGTACCCGTGCTGCCCAAGCAATACCGCCACATTATGTTGCCCTGATGCACGACCAGGTCCTTCTACCTCAGGGTATTGTCGGCACCACCTCCATTACTTCACTTGATATCCATGATATTGCACGATCTTCAAAAACATTTGGTATACGAGGTTTTTTTATCGTCACCCCCCTGCTTGATCAACAAAAAATCGCGCAAACACTTTTGCAATTTTGGCGTGAGGGTTCTGGTACAACCTATAACCCCGACCGACACGCCGCCCTGGCAACAACACAAGTCATGGAGAATTATGAGGCAGTAATTGCCACCATCGAACAGCAGGAAGGGGCTCGCCCTCTTACTATTGTTACCTCCGCACGTCCTATATCGGGAGTTACCATGCTCCATTATACTGATCAAGAAATAGCGTGGTCACATAAGAGACCGGTATTAATCATCCTTGGCACCGGTCACGGTCTATCACCGGAACTCTGCAGCCGTGCTGATTATGCATTTCACTCATTACAGGGTTTTTCTCACTTTAACCATTTATCGGTACGATCAGCAGCTGCGATCATACTTGATAGATGGCTGGGAATTCAAGCTCCTTTAAAAGCAATACCCTCAGATTGCGCGTGACCTTTACAAAAAAACCCGATATATTGAGAAAATGGCAGATAAGTACTAGTAAAGAATCGTAGAGGCATAGAGGATCATGAAGGCGCAAAAACTAACCAAAGAGACCATTCTTTCTCTCGGCATGCGAGATAACCAATTTGACAATTTTCGCGTGGGCGATTGTGTGAGAGTCGCTCAACGAATTGTAGAGGGCAACAAGGAACGTATACAGCAATTTGAAGGGGACATCATTGCAATGCGTCGCCACGGCATTGCTACTACTTTTACCGTACGAAAAATTGGGGCTTCAAGCATCGCAATCGAACGTATATTTCCCCTATATTCGCCACTTATCACCGCAATAAAGGTGATACGTCGTGGTGATGTACGGCGTGCAAAGTTATATTATATGAGAGATCGTATCGGAAAGATGGCACGCGTTGCAGAAAAAGTAACCTCTCATCAAGAACAAAAATCGGCCTAATTAATCGCGGTAACGAAATGTTATAGCAGGGGGGTGCTCAATGTATCTATCTCGGCGTATTATTTTGCGTATAGTGCTCACTAGTTCATTGGTATTACTTCCCGCATGTCGACGGCCCACACCCGTAACAGTTTCCGCAGCTCCCCTACCACAGGAACGGAGTACTGATCTATTAACTCTTAGTGTTCGCATGTCTGATGTTTCACTCCCCTTAGGAGTACGACCACAGGACCGCTCGAAAAGTCAAGACGATCCGGTGGTGATCGCTTCATTTGAGGCACGGTTCCCCCACGAAGTGGTAGCAGATTTTTATACTCTAGACATGGAACGCCTTGGATGGCGGAGAGTGATGGATTTTACAACATACGATAAAGAAATACTACTTATCTTCGAAAAACCACATAAAATATGCGCGGTAAGAATCATTGCAAATACCGGTACTACGTGTACTGTTACCTGTTACGTCAGCTCTAAAAAGAACGATACAGGGCCACTTTCATAATAGGGTATTTCTTAACCACACGGTTGCTATATTCACGAATAGCGCTTACAAACCTGCGATAGGTACCCTTGTTCTGTGCACCATACCCTTTTATTACAGAATTAACATTTTTATAGGCATCACTTTCTATGAGAGTCTCCTCAGAAATTCCAAATAGAACTTCCAATACAAAGTTCAATAAATGATCCTGAGATGAATAATCATTAATCAAGGGGAAATATTCGATCCAAAAAAATGCATCCGGATATTTTTTAAGGAAATCTTGCAGCTCATCAACCTCACCGTCATCAGTAAGATCAATATCAGTAAGAGCATTCCACATACGTATTAACTGAAAACCATTAAGGGTTAATCGACCAGACGCTGTATCAATAAGGGGCAATGCCGATTCTAGCGTATCGCATAGCTCATAAAACTCTGGTATAGTATGGGCATTTATAGGTGCAATTTTCTTGCGTGTTAATGCGCAAGATACGCTATCCACAAGCGCCGCAATGAGCTCCCATAAGGCAAACAATGAATTTTTTTGTTTTTCGTCCAACACATACTTTTTACCTGATAGCCATACTGAAGGAGCAAGATGTCCATCTTGTATAGGCATACCTGCTGCCTCTTCGGCCTCAGCATACCTTTGTTTCACATGCTCAACATTAAGGTCAATACATCCAGACTTTTGTAATAGGGACCGCTTAAGCCTAGTTTCTACCATTACACTTCTCATGCGCACATTCTGATTCAAGAGTAGTAATTGCTGATGCATATTAAGAAAGGATACTTCCAAAGTATACATGTATTGTATACTAAGGATGAAAGTAAGAATAATATAACGTATGCTCATAACTCCCTTTTACAATTCTATGCAAACTATCGCTATAAAAAATGTATTATAGTTACTTGTAATTTGGCAACATATGATCTATCTAAGGTTATCTCGACCTGTCAAGTAATGGTGCAAAAATTGACTCAAATAAAATCGTAATACCACCTTGTTTCATACGAATATCAAGGGCATAGAGCTCTTCCAAAGCATTCTGTAGCTGTGGTATAGCATGCCTCGTATAATCCTGCCTTATAAAAGAAAAAGGCAACCCTTTCGTGCCCTTTGTCGCTGCTGCGACTGTTTCCCGTTGTGCAATAGTTTTAAATACTATTGCCTGCCATAATTGATCCGCCCAAAATGAAACCCAAAACTCAGGGGAATACCGTATATACAGCTTTTCCCATGTACCGTAGAATTTCTGTATATCACACGCAAACAGATATTGTGCAAGCGTAAACAAAGAAGGCGGTTGACACACTATCTGATCAAGCCAGGATGCAATAAACAATTCAGTATTTTTTCCCAACAGACCCTCGTAACGCGTGAGTGACAATGCTTCTGCTAAAGATAATTTCCGCACTCTCTTAAGCGCTTCACCATATAACATACTGGGACGTGCAGGAACAGTTCCATGTACTAGCGCCACGAGAAACCGATATAATTCCGCTGAACAATCATCACCTACTGGTATAGTACACCACGTATTATCACTAGAAATACTATCTTCAGCAGCCACTACACACAGAATCCGATGATACTTCGCGTGAACAGCACAATATTCTTTTATGCCTCCCGGTATACGCTTTAATGTACCATCACATTCTGCTGATATGTATTCAATGCGTTGTTGATCATCATATAATGACCTGATCATTTGAGCTTCGATGCAAAAATCCTGCTCATAAATGGGATGCACCACCACTGTATATGTATTGATAGCACGCAAAGCTTTCTGTATAAAAGGGTGTATCGCACCAAGCGGTTTTTGTACAACAAGTTGTATACCATGCATATCATCATGAAACGGATCACGTCCTTCTATCAAAAGACGAAGAAAATTTGCAAAGGTCATACAACCCCATTTTAAATCATTTCATGATGATATTGATGATGCTTGCTAAATGGAGCCAGTGATCGATCTGAACTGTGAGCCGGTGGTAACGCATAAGAATTCTCATCAAAAAAATGTCCCAACTGCTCAACACCTAATAAGGCAACAGCACGTAACTGATCAAATTGCTCCCACAGTATAGGATTCCCCTCAGAGGTTCCTTGTATTTCTACTAATCGAGCAGCACGCGTTAATACAAAATTAAAATCAGCACTAATAGAACTATCCTCAGCGTAATCTATGTCTAGCAGCGCCTCATCACCGCGCCACCCCACCGACACTGCCATCAATTCTTCAGTAATCAATGACTCAGATAACAAACCTTCATAAAGCCATCGTTTTTCAGCAGCCTTAAGTGCAAGGTATGCCCCGGTAACACATGCGGTTCGAGTACTACCATCCGCCTGTAATACATCACAATCGACAAAAATGGTACGCTCCCCCAAAAGGTCTAGCCGCGTTACCGATCGTAATGAACGACCAATCAAACGCGCTATTTCTATAGTACGCCCGTTACGCTTATTCACCGCCGTCTCTCGTGCAGTACGAACCGGAGTCGAAGCTGGTAGCATAGCATATTCCGCCGTTAACCATCCCGCTTGCTTACCTCGCAAGAAATAGGGTACTCCATTCTGCAAAGTCACCGCGCACAATACTTTCGTGTTACCAATCTCAAATAAGGTCGATCCTGATGCAAATGCATACATATCATAAGTAACATGCAACGGCCTCATTTCATTTGGCCGACGACGCTGCCGTAAACGTACCATAGCAGAGCCCTATCCAACAATCATTAATCTGATACGACCAGTCGTACTATCATAGTCCATAACTTCAACAGTGACTACATCACCCGGCTTTATCTTTTGCATAACCTGCTGTTGCTCTGCACGAGGTATGGTAGAAACATGCACAAGGCCGTCTTGTCCAGGAGCAATTTCAACAAATATGCCGAATTCTGCAATGCGTTTTACAATACCTTGGTAACGAGTTCCTTTTTCAATCAACCCACTTAAGGTCTTCACCATGCGAATAGCAGTGTCGAGTTTTTCACCCGGTTGACCGTAAATTTTTACAAGACCGTCATCTTCTATATCAATAGAGGTTGCCGTTTTTTCAATAATTTCACGGATAGTCTTACCACCAGTACCAATAATCGCACCAATTTTGTCCACAGGAATCTTGAATGACACTACTTGTGGCACTAAACTCGATAACTGTGCGCGAGGTGTTGACATAACTTTTACCATTTCTTCAAGTATATATATACGACCAATACGCGCAGCAGCCAATGCCTGTTCAAATACTGCACGCTCGAGACCGCCCTTGTATTTTATGTCCATCTGAATCGCTGTGATACCACGATCTGTTCCGGCGACTTTAAAATCCATAAGCCCAAATTCATCTTCAATACCTGCAATATCAGTAAGTACCTGAAAACCCCCATTGGGCCGTTGCAATAATCCCATTGCAACACCACTTACCATGTTTTTTACAGGAACACCAGCATCCATCAGCGCCATAGTTGAACCACAAACGGTCGCCATCGACGTAGAACCATCAGACTCTAACATATCTGCTACAACACGTATCGTATAGGGAAATTGTTCAGCAATCGGTAACATTTGTTCAATTGCCGCAGCCGCTAAATATCCATGCCCAATTTCACGCCTACCCGGACCTCGTAACGGCTTTACCTCACCCACAGAGAATGGAGGGAAATTATAGTGCAACATAAAGGTCTTTTCAACGGTCTCACCCATCAATCGATCAATACGAGCAGCATCCTGCCCCCCGCCAAGGGTAACACTCACCAAGGCTTGAGTATGACCTCGATTAAATAAAGCTGAACCATGTGCGCAGGGCAACAAACCAACTTCGGTCGATATCGATCGCACCTTCTCATATGGGCGCCCATCTACTCGCCTTCCTAAGGTAATAATGAGATCACTCATTACATCAGAAAGCACCTTATCAAATACGTACGTAACAAAGGATTCATCAACACCAGACTCTGTTATCTCTGAAGCATACCGAGCAAGAACTGATGCTTGCAGCACCTTGCGTAAGGCTGTTCGTTCAATCTTATCGGCAACAAACAGCGGCGTTACAGCCTCCTGTGTCAACGCCTCTTGCATGCGTCGCTTCCATACATCCCAGCCAAATATATCAGGATGCTCCGAGGGAGTTACACCGTAATCTGCGACTATTTCATGCTGCCACGCAACCTGCTTTTTTATGATCTCATGGGCCATAAAGAGCGCATTAACCAACTCATGCTCACTAATTTCACCAGTTGTGCCCTCAACCATATTAATACCATGAGCGGTACCCGCAACTAAAATTTTTGTATCTGACGCCTGTATCTGACTGTAGGTTGGATTAACAATCCATGTACCATTTAAACGAATAACTTCGGCAACACCTACCGGCTCCAAGAATGGAATACGCGACATGGTTAATGCTATAGATGATGCAAGGAGCGCAAGTACATGCGGAACATGCTCTTTGTCAACCGAATACACAGTCGCCAGCACCTGCACCTGATCAAAATAATTCGCAGGAAACAGCGGCCGAATAGCGCGATCAACCAACCGTGCATTTAATATCTCACGATCACTAAACCGGCCCTCACGTTTAAAATATCCGCCCGGGATCTTTCCTGCCGCAGAAAAATTTTCTCGATAATCAACACTCAATGGCAAAAATCCAGGAAACGATTCAGTAGCAGATGATGCCACCGTTGCGAGAACAACTGTACCCTCCTGGCGTAACCACGCAGCGCCAGCAGCCTGTGCCGCATATTTGCCCAAGACAACTTCAAGCCCCAATTCAGGCAACCTATACGTTTTTTCTTTTTTAGTCATTACTCTCCATCATCCCACACTCATATGCCACGCACTATGTCTCTGTACATAGGACTGCTATTTTCGTAATCCAAGCCGCCCAATTAAAGACTCATATCGAGCCTTATGATAACGACGTACGTATTCTAAAAGCTTACGGCGTCCATTAACCATCGTAAGCAACCCTACACGAGAGGCATAGTCTTTTTTATGACGCTCCAAATGTGTGCTTAAATACTGAATACGTTCAGTAAGCAACGCCACCTGTACCTCAACAGAACCGGTATCACCATCTCTCAGATGGTAGCTATCGATAACTTTTCCTTTATTTTCCACAAAATCTTGCCGTGATGCCACCTTTTTCACTCCTTATTTTCACGCATCATCACTACCTATTGGTAGGCACGAGCGGGATTGAACCGCTGACCCCTGCTACGTCAAAGCAGTGCTCTACCACTGAGCTACGCGCCTTCCTCTTCATATTCGGTATGTTTTACATCACCACCAAGGTACTTCTTGCGAAATGACTCCACCCCAGTACCTGCTGCAATAAGACGACCTATAATAACATTCTCCTTTAATCCATAAAGATAGTCAACCTGGCCTGAAAGCGCTGCTTCTGACAGAATACGCGTTGTTTCCTGAAATGAGGCCGCCGATAGGAAACTCTCAGATCCCGAAGAAGCAATGGTAATACCCATTAACATCGGTTTTGCTGCTACCTGACGCTTGTTCTCACTCGCAAGCGCACGGTTTATCTCAGCAAGGTGGATGCGGTCTACTCGATCACCAATAAGAAACTCAGTATCACCCGGATCAATAACACGCATCTTACGTAATGTTTGCCGTATAATCAATTCAATATGACGATCATTAATATTAACGCCCTGATGTCGATAAATTTCCTGAATCTGATTTACCATATATCGTTGCAACACTGCAACTCCCATAATACGTAACAAGTCCTGCGGAGCGGGTGAACCCGAAGTCAGCTGCTCGCCAGCCATTACCTGATTACCGTGTACCACATTGAGCTGTTTTTCTCGCGGTATAAAATAATCATATGATTCACCAGTAGCATGATTGATCACCGACACCTTACGAAGTCCACGTACAATGCCCTTCATAAGTACCTCACCATCAATGTCTGCCAAAATAGCAGCATCCTTTGGCACACGAGCTTCAAAGAGTTCAGCAATCCTTGGCAGGGCTCCAATGGTAATATCACGGCTCTTGCTCGTTTCACGTGATATTTTGACCAAAATATCACCAACTGCAACCTTTTGGCCAGATGTCACCATAACCTCCGAACCAGTAGGTACATAGTATTGCGCAACCTCTTCACCGAGCTCATTAACAATACTCACGGCAGGCTGATGTTTATCGCTCTTATAATCCAACACCTGGAGTGTGCTTCGCTTAGTGGTTTCATTATAGGTTACTTGCGTAGTAACGTTTTCAATCAGGTCAATTAACTGCACAAAACCTGCCTTCTCGGTCAGAATAACCCGATTGTTTGGATCCCACGAAACAAGCACCTTATCCGTGCTCACCGTCTCGCCATCACTGACGTGAAGCCGTGATCCATAATCAACGACATGAATTTGTAACTGACGACCATCAGGTGACATAATTGCTATTTTCGCATTACGGTTCATCACCATTAATTCACCATCACGATTCTTCATTGCGTGTACATTACGCCATTGTACAATACCCTCATGTTTCGCAATAAAGGAAGATTGCTCAGAAAGAATCGCCGTACCGCCAATATGGAAGGTTCTCATCGTTAACTGTGTACCAGGCTCACCAATCGATTGCGCTGCCACAATCCCTACTGGAGCACCCACTTCTACCAACTCACGCTTTGAAAGATCCATACCATAACATAGTATACATACACCTCGTTTTGCATGGCAGGTCAACACAGATCGTACAGGGACCGAAGCAACTGCAGACGCAGTAATTTTTTCTAGGTCATTACGCAACAACATATGCCCCTGTGTGAAAATAATAGCTCCAGTAATCGGGTCTTTAAGATCTCGCGCCAACACTCTTCCATATACACGCTGTGCAAGTGGATAGATAATATCCCCACCCTCCTGCAATTGTTCAATTTCAAAGTATTCATCCGTCTTACAATCATACATACTGACAACCATATCTTGCGCAACATCAACCAGACGTCTTGTCAAATATCCAGAATTTGCCGTTCGCAATGCAGTATCAGATTGCCCTTTACGCGCACCATGAGTGGAGACAAAATACTCAAAGACGCTCAAGCCTTCCTTGAAGTTCGCCTTAACAGGAGTTTCCATAACCTCACCGGACGGCTTAGACATGAGACCACGCATACCCACTACCTGTTTCATCTGATCAGCAGATCCTTTAGCACCGGAATCCAACATCATAAATACAGGATTGAACGGCTTCATGGAGCCGTCTTCGTTCAAGAAACATACGCGATCATCATCCTTAAACCGCTTCGTCATACTTGCAGAAACAGCACTTGTCGCATGATACCAAATACTCACAACCTTATTATATCGCTCGCCGTTGGTAATAATGCCATCCTTAAAGAGACGCTCAACCTTCTCAACCTCTTTATCCGCGCGCGTGATAATCTCATGTTTACGATCAATAGTAATAAGCCCATCCATCGTGAAGGATACACCAGAAAAGGTCGCATGCTGACAGCCAAGCTGTTTCAACTTATCCAAACATGCAACCGTTGCCCTATCTCCAAACTTATGATGCACTAGATCAACAAGCGCCTTAAGGTCGCTGCGTGTCATAACCTTATTAATCCACTGTACATCAGACCCGTCTGGCAATGCTTCATACAAAAGCATACGCCCCGTTGTTGTATCAACAATCACACCAGACTGCAAACGAACCTTAACAGGTGCATGAAGTGCTATAGCACCCGCATTGTATGCCATCACCACTTCATCGAGCGAAGCAAATACCGTCCCCGACCCCACGGTATTGTAACGAAGTTTGGTCATATAATACAAACCTAAAACCATATCCTGTGAAGGGACCGCCACAGGACCGCCATTCGCAGGAGAGAGCAAGTTATTAGTTGAAAGCATTAAAGATTTCGATTCCTGGATAGCACGCCTACTTAAGGGGATATGCACTGCCATTTGGTCACCATCAAAATCAGCATTAAAGCCACTACACACCAATGGATGTACCTTAATAGCCTTACCATCAACCAAGATTGGGTAGAAGGCCTGCACACCAAGACGATGCAAGGTTGGTGCACGGTTAAGCATAACAGGATGATCTTTTACCACGTCGGCAAGAACATCCCACACCTCCGACACACCATCCTCAACCATACGACGAGCACTCCGCAAATTAGGAGCTAGTTCTCGTTCAAGTAAACCCGCAAATACATGTGACTTAAAAAGCTCAAGCGCCATAACCTTTGGCAGGCCACATTGATCCATGCGCAACTCAGGATCAACGACAATCACCGATCGTCCTGAGTAATCAACCCGTTTACCAAGTAGGTTTTGACGGAATCTGCCCTGTTTGCCACGCAGCGTATCACTCAGTGATTTGAGACTGCGCCGATTGCTACTACGAACCGGCTGTCCACGACGGCCATTATCAATAAGCGTATCAAATGCTTCTTGTAACATCCGCTTCTCATTTTTAATGATAACTGACGGCGCATCAATCTCAATGAGCCGCTGCAACCGTATATTGCGATTCAACACACGGCGATATAGTTCATTCAAATCAGAACTCGCAAAGCGTCCACCCGGCAACGGTACCAATGGTCGCAAATCTGGTGGCAACACAGGTAATACAGTGAGCACCATCCATTCAGGGCGCAATTTCGCCTGTAATAAGTTGTTCAGTACTTTAATAGACCGCATAATCTTATGACGCAATGCCACCGACACCGTTTTTTCATATGCTTCTTTAAGGTGTGCAATTTCAAGTTCGAGATCAAGTATGGAAAGCACTTGATAAATAGCTTCCGCACCCATCTCTGCTTTAAAATCTAAATCCTCAGGATGCAGATCGAGATATTTTTCATACTCTGCGGACTCAAGCACCGTTTTACGCGGATAGGGAGATTTGCCTTGATGAATAACCATGTACGCATCAAAGTATACCACTCGCTCCAAGTCACGTACCTGCATATCCAATATTAAACCAAGATAACTCGGAATTCCCTTGAGATACCAAATATGAACAACGGGAGCGACCAATTTAATATGCCCCATACGCTCACGACGAACGCGAGACTGAATGACTTCAACGCCGCATTTTTCACAAGTAATACCTCGGTGCTTCATTCGCTTATATTTGCCACAATTACATTCCCAATCCTTTACAGGACCAAAAATACGCGCACAAAATAAGCCATCACGCTCAGGCTTTAAAGTACGATAATTGATCGTCTCAATCTTCTTTACTTCACCATAGGAAAGAGACAATATCTTTTCAGGAGAAGCGAGACCAATCTTCAAAGCATTAAATTGCCCTGAATGTATATACTCTCTGAATCTTTCAAGTATACGATTACTCACTTGCTTCCTCCTTGCTGCTCTTGAATAGATCAATACGGAGTGCTAAACTTTGCAACTCCTTAATTAACACGTTAAATGACTCAGGTAAACCAGGAGTTGCAACATCCTCGTTACGCACAATAGCCTCATATACCTTATGACGACCTGCAATATCATCAGATTTATAGGTCAACATCTCCTGGAGCGCATATGCAGCACCATACGCCTCTAACGCCCATATCTCCATTTCCCCAAACCGCTGACCACCCATCTGGGCCTTCCCTCCAAGTGGCTGTTGCGTCACAAGCGAATACGGCCCTACGGAACGCGCATGCAGCTTATCATCAACCATATGATTAAGCTTCATAATATAGGTAAGACCAACTGTCACTGGCTGATCTAAATATTCACCAGTACGCCCATTACGCAATCGATAGGTTCCGACCTCAGACAGACCAAAGTCGGTTAATAATGGCTGAATATCCTCTTTAAATCGAGCGCCATCAAAGATAGGAGTTTTAAAATGCACACCACGCTTTACCGTAACACGCGCTAATTCAAGAAGCTCCTCCGCTCCATGACGGTTTTCATAGTCCACAACCAGATCGGCACCATAGTACTCCTCAAGCATACGGCGCACCTCTTTCATACTGCCATTAACAAGGAGCTCGCCTAAGCGACAACCCTGTTCATGCCCAAGATACCCTAACATTGCTTCAAGAATCTGACCAATATTCATACGAGAGGGAACACCAATTGGATTGAGCACAATATCAACGGCACGACCATCGTCCAAAAACGGCATATCTTCTGAAGGAACAATGATGGAAACAACACCCTTATTACCATGCCTTCCCGCAAGCTTATCACCCGCTTGAATATTTCGTTTTGTGGCAACATTTACCTTAATCATCTTAATAACACCGGATTGCAGCGGATCACCCTTTTTAAGGCGACTCAAACGCTCTTCTTGCAACACACGAAGAATACGAACCTGATTCTCAATAGTCCTCTTCAACTGCTCAAGCTTCGCATTTAAGGATGCCTGAGCAACCTTTATCAAAAGAAGATCCGCCAATGGCGCAACTTCCATGACAGCAGCATTCAATACCCCATCAACCAACACTGACTTTGAAGCTTTTCCTTGCGGTCTTTTACCATCAAGCATAGCAATGATTTTTTGACGAGCCATCTTTTCAACACTTGCCATATGCATTGCAAAATCAGCTTCAAGTTTCTCAGTTTCCTGGGCAACCATATCACGATATCGTTTATCTTTACGCACACCACTGCGTGAAAATATCTTTACACTAATTACCGTACCTTCAAGGCCTGGTGGCACCCGAAGGGAGGTATCACGAACCTCACGAGACTTTTCTCCAAAAATAGCACGTAATAATTTCTCTTCAGGAGAAAATTGAACGTCACCCTTCAGCGTCACCTTACCAACTAAAATATCACCGGTCTTAACACGTGTACCAACGCGAACAATGCCATCCTCATCCAACCCCGAGAGGGCCTGCTCGCTCACATTTGGAATATCTCGGGTAATCTCCTCAGGGCCAAGCTTGGTATCACGCGCTTCCACGACAAACTCATCAATGTATACAGAGGTTAACGTATCATTAACTAAACGCTTATTCAGTACAATAGCATCTTCAAAGTTGTATCCATACCAAGGCATATAGGCAACTAACAAATTAGTACCAAGCGCAAGATCCCCTTGAGCAATCGAAGCGGCGTCGGAGAGCATTTGTCCCTCAACAACACGGTCGCCCGGTTTCACAATAGGTGATTGATGGATCCAGGTAAAATGACTCGAACGCTGGAACTTTTTCAAATAATATACATCGACACCCTGCGACAACCAGTCTTCAACATTATTAAATTCTGATTCATCTGCACGAACAATAATCTTTTCAGAGGAAACATAATCAACGGTACCACTACGCTTTGCAGCAATACATGCTCCCGAAGCACGCGCAATTTCAGATTCCATCCCAGTACCCACCAGCGGCGGCTCTGTTTTAATCAAAGGAACCGCTTGTCGCTGCATATTCGCACCCATCAACGCACGGCTTGCATCATCATGCTCCAAAAATGGAATTAATGCTGTTGCAACAGAAACAAGCTGTTTAGGAGACAGATCAACATAGTTGACCTTTTCCGCTTCCGCGTACATAAAATTTCCATCATGACGCACAAAAACCTGTTTCTTAGGCAATTTGCCAGTCTTAGGATCAACCTCATCCGCTTGCGCAATATGCTCACCTGACTCTTGGAAGGCATCAAGAAACACCACTTCATTACGCACTACACCATCGCGCACAGGACGATAGCCTGTTTCGATAAAACCTAATTCATTGACGATAGCATAGGTCGAAAGTGAGGAAATAAGACCAATAGTTTGGCCTTCTGGCGTTTCAATAGGACAAATACGACCGTAGTGCGAGGTATGTACGTCGCGAATTTCATAGGTTGCACGGTCTTTTAACACGCCTCCAGGACCGAGGGCTGACAGACGGCGCTTATGTGCTATCTCTGACAATGGATTTGTTTGGTCCATAAATTGAGATAACTGCCCCGTACCAAAAAATTCACGCAACACGGCACTTAATGGCTTTACGCTGAGGAAATCTTGCGGCATAAGGGCCCCATGAAATTCTTGCATCCTAAAGCGCTCACGAACAATACGCTCAATGCGAAGAAATCCAAGGTACATTTGATTCATTAATAATTCGCCAACAAGCCTTACACGACGATTACCTAGATGATCAATGTCATCGAGCTCCCCCTCGCCTCGTTCCCGCAGATTAACAAGATAGCGCAATGTTGCAATAATATCTTCTTGCGTCAATATTGTCTCAGTCTCAGGAATCGATATGCCGAGCTTACGATTCATCCGTACACGACCCACCCGGGTTAAGTCATAAAATCGCTGGTTAAAAAATAAGTTATCAAGGCTCTCACGAACCTCTTTCAAAGATGCACTATCACCAGGCCAAATCTTCGCATGAAACTCTCGCAAAGCCTCCTCATGGGTAAAACATTTATCTTGACCCAACGTAATAGATATCGTTGGCTGGGCAACGTATCCTGAGGCGGCAACAAGACGTAATTTTATATGGTCATACGCCTCTAATGCAGATAATTGCTCTCGGTCAAGTGAACGTCCTTGTTCAATAATAACTTCACCAGTCGCTGGATGTACTATATCTGCTCCAACAACACGATTGAGCAATGACTCTTTTTTCAGTTCAAGACGATTCACTCCCAATACACGCAACTCTGCAATTGACTCTTTGGTTAAACGCTTACTCCACCACGTGGCATTCAATGCATGCCCTGTCACCATATCTGATTCAAGACGCACACCAATAGCAGCATCATCAAGCTCTTGGAAGAAGTTACCCTGTTCATACACAATAGTATCGAAACGATAAAAAAGCGGTATAATATGGTCGCGCGCTACCCCAAGTGCCTGCAAGAATGTTGTTGCCAACATTTTTTTCTTTTTATCAACACGAACATAGAGGCAATCATTAACATCAAACTCAAAATCTATCCATGAACCGCGCATAGGAATAATGCGCGCAAGATAATGACTTCTCCCCCGCACATCTTTTGTTTTCTTACTTGGAGAAAATACAACCCCGGGGGATCGGTGCAATTGGCTTACAATAACTCGATCAACCCCATTAATGAGGAAGGTTCCCAAGTTGCCAAGCATAATGCGACCATTTTTCTCATACACATTGGCCATGACAGGAATGTCAGCAAAAAAGATCTCCTGCTCCTTGATACTGTGAACAGATTTATTTCCCTGCTCATCAATATCCCAGCTGATTAATTGAATCGAAGCCTTCAATGGCATACTAAATGTCTGTCCGCTCGTACGACATTCATCAAGCGTAAGCGCAGGATGCAATGTCACTCGCGCTAAACAGTCAGGACAGGTGCGGTATGTTGCCGTATCTGCACTGCATGATGGGCAGGTTAGCTTCTCATCAAGCCGAGAACACCCATGAGCCTTACAAGAGGAGCAACTCCATTGATATCGATTGGCAATACCAACTATTTTACCACAGGTGCACGCCCAGTGGCCCAATTCATAGCTTACATATTCAAGCGACATGCGATTATCATACGATATAGGAAAAATATCGCGAAAGACTTTTTCCAGGCCTACTACTGCACGTTCTGTCGCAAGAAAATCCAATTGGATAAATTCATTAAATGACCGCGATTGAACCTCAATCAAATCGGGGACCGGAACGATATCTTTAACTCTCCCAAAAGACTTCCGAACCACCTCTTTGCCCACATTCAGGCTCGACATGAAGCTGCTCCTCGATTGTAAAAATCCCCATTCCACCGAGCATTATAATGCTCCCGCCCACTAAATCATACCCTTATGATAGCCTCACCTTTGCACCAGCAGCCTCGAGTAATTCTTTCATCGCCTTTGCTTCAGCAACAGGAACACTCTCCGCAACAACTGACGGAGTTTCTTCTACCATTTTCTTAGCTTCAGTTAATCCAAGGTCTTTTTTCACCTGGCGCAATGCCTTGATGGATTTAATTTTTTGATCACCACCATCAAGAATTTCTACTTTATATTCCGCTTTTTCCTCAGCTTTAGCGGTTGCCGCTGTAGGCGCTGCTGAAACCGCAGGAGCCGCCGCCATTGTAACTGCTCCAGAAACCCCAAAAACCTCTTCCAACGACTTACTTAACTGCGCCAACTCAAGCACAGAAAGCTCACCAATTTCTTTTACTAATGATTCGATCGACTTTGACGCCATGATATATACCCTTATAAATAAAACCTAATTTTGTTATTCCTAACCCACTACTCTATATACAGCGATAGCGCCCCCTGAAGCCCCTTATTGCACTTCCGCTTCCTTCTTTTCCTGAATACTTCGCAAGACTACCAAAAGGCGAACAAGCACTTGCTGCAACAACCGCACATGTATAACTAATGGCGATTTCAATACTCCGCAGAGCTGTGCAGCAATAATCTCTTGCGCAGGCAATGTTCCAAGAAATTGAACCATTTCATGATCAATAACACGATTATCTAATCTGCCGGCAATAATCGTCAGCTTTTCAACATCACGCTGATATTCACAAACTACCTTTGCCGCTGCCGCAGCATCACCACGCACAAATACCAATGCGACTTGTCGCTTGAGGTAACTGAGTAGCGTACTATCAGCTTGGCCTAACCCTACGAGCGCTCGACGACTCAGTGTATTCTTTATCACTTGCAACTTACTCGATTGCTCACGTAATTTACTACGCAGCCCTTGGAATTGATTAACACTCAATCCCTCACATCCAAGGACCACAACAAAGCTCGACTGCTCAAAATTCTGCTGAACCTCAGCAATACATTGCTGCTTTTCTTGGCGATTCATTATGCCATCCTTCCTTCATTCATGCTTACACGTCACCGCTGGCAGCAACCTGAACACCTACCCCCATCGTAGAAGCAATGGTAATTTTTCTTATAAAAACACCACGAGCCGCAGCAGGTTTTGAGGCGCTTAAGGCATGTAAAAATACACGCAAATTATCTACAAGATTTTCTACTGCAAATGAAACTTTGCCTATGCTAAAATGCACTAGACCACTTTTATCATTTTTAAAAAAAAGCTTTCCCTTACGAAGGTCAGCAACAGTCTTACCAACCTCATCAGTAACCGTGCCAGTTTTCTTATTGGGAAGCAAACCACGCGGCCCCAAGATACGCGCCACCTTGCTCACCAGCCCCATTAAATCAGGAGTCGTAATAGCAAAATCAAAATCAAGCCAACCGTCTTCGATTCTTTTCACTAAATCATCAGTACCCACAAAGTCTACCCCTGCAGCCAGCGCTTCAGTAGCATGATCACCCTTCGCAAATGCAACAATACGAACGACGCGACCAGTCCCATGGGGCAGCAGCACCGATCCCCTGACAACCTGATCACCCTTCTCCGGATCAATACCCAAATTCACATGAACATCAACTGACTCATCGAAACGGGCATATGCAAGCTGTTTAACCCTCGCTAAGCCCTCCTGAGGCGCAAACGTACGCGTAATGCCCAGTGCTTCGCGTGCTTTTTTATATTTTTTGCTACGCTTAGTCATAATGATGCTCTCATCTCTCTCTTTAACAAAACCCATATATCATACGATCGCCTACACAACTTCAACACCCATACTTCGCGCACTACCCGCAACCATCTTTTTCGCTTGATCAAGGGTAAATGCATTAAGGTCGGGCATCTTAATACGTGCAATCTCTTCAACTTCCGCCCAAGAAATCTTTCCAACCTTATCTGCATGAGACCGTGCAGAACCCTTAGCAAGGTTAATTTTTTTCTTAATCAGTTCACTGGTCGGTGGCGTTTTAACTTTAAACTCAAAAGTCTTATCGATAAAAACAGTCACTTCGACAGGAACAGTTTGCCCCCGCCTGTCAGCTGTTTGAGCATTAAATTTCTTACAAAAGTCCATCAAGTTGACCTGATGTTGGCCAAGCATAGAACCAACTGGAGGCGCAGGCGTTGCAGCCCCCCCTGGTATTTGCAACTTCAATTTCGCCTTTACCGTCTTTGCCATATTCCCACTATCCCTTTATTGCTTAATTTCATCGAAATTGCGCTCTACCCGCGTCATGCGTCCAAAGATACTCACCATAACCACCACTTTTTCAGCTTCGTCATCAACACTATCAACAATGCCTACAAATCCAGCAAATGGCCCTGAGATAATTTCAACTTCCTTACCAATTTCAAATGAACGTTTTGCCTGTGTAATAACAAGTTCTCCGCGAATCTGCGCCAAAACACGCTCAACCTCTTTATGTGCAAGAGGAACCGGCTCTTTACCACCAAGAAATCGCACAACACGAGGCGAATTTTGCACTATCCGTATTGATTCAGGAACAGCTTCCATCTCTATCAACATATATCCAGGAAATAACTGTCGATCCCGCTCATCAACCACCATACCAAAGACACCTTGCGCTTTAGCCGATGGTATAAGGATTTCTCCAAAATAATCGTGTAAGCCCCGCTCTTCGATACTTTTCAAGATATCAGCCCGAGTCGCCTCTTCATATCCCGCATATAATTGAACAACATACCATCGCTTCATAATACCACAATTCCCTGCTAACTGCTGTATATAAAAATGTATTTTGCAAGGACAGAGATTAACTTATCCACAACGCCAAGGAATAACGCAAAGATAAGTACCACGATAAGCGCCACAATAGAAGACCCTATAAACTCCTGATACGTCGGCCACTCCACCCGTGACAACTCAAGCCGCACCTCATGCAAAAACCGCGGAAATTCTTTCATCTTGTTACTCCACCTGTCTGGTAACGTATGCTCACTGATATGCCACAACCCTTCACTCGAATGGCAGGCCAGGAGGGATTCGAACCCCCAACCGTCAGATTTGGAGTCTGCCGCTCTACCGTTAGAGCTACTGGCCTCCATCATCTTACTTCGTCTCTTTATGTGCATTATGCCTTCTACAACGGGAACAATACTTACTTCGTCGCAAAGAGCCCACCGTTCGATGCCTAGCTACTGTTTGCGAATAATTACGCTCCTTGCAAACTTCGCATGCTAAATGAGTTATTACCCGAGTTTTTGCCATAGCATCCTAAATAATCCTGACAGAACACACTCGCAACGTACCACGACTCCTTATGGAGCCCACAACCGGATTCGAACCGGTGACCTCTCCCTTACCAAGGAAGTGCTCTAACCGACTGAGCTACGTGGGCATCCCATTCGCATGGTACAAAGCATTATGATTTATCGTAACAAAAAAAAACAAAAAAACAATCGAATTTACAGGATACTTTAACCCCATTGCGCCCTTCAACATAAAACTACGAAACCTTATGAAGCCTCCAGCGCCACTACAGCGCAATACTACGCCATACAGCTCATGTTTCAAGAAAGTACCTTGCAGTATGCCGAGACCACGACGAACACACAGAGCCGTCCTTTGTACTATAGTTCAAGGCATTGGCAAGAAATGAGAGCATAACCCCGGTAGTATAACGATACCATAGGGCTATAGTGATGCCACCCTGCCATAATTTCTCAAAGAAAGCCGGAGCTGGCGACTGGACTTGAACCAGCGACCTGCTGATTACAAATCAGCTGCTCTACCAACTGAGCTACGCCAGCACCATTACAACATTACGGAGCGGGAAACGGGGCTCGAACCCGCAACCTACAGCTTGGAAGGCTGTCGCTCTAGCCAATTGAGCTATTCCCGCATATATTTCAAAAAACAAATCTCACTAAGCCCAATCCCCGCTCATCATTTGTCTCTAGAAACCCTGGTGGTGAGAGCAGGATTCGAACCTGCGAAGGCTTAGCCAGCGGATTTACAGTCCGCCCCCTTTGGCCGCTCGGGAATCTCACCGCAACGGTCTTCATTGTAGAGTGTTTTTTGCACAATTTCAACCACAAAACTATATCCCTGCTTGTGTATGTCACAGCCGGTACGCTATTGATAGCATTAGCACCCTATTCTACACAATAATATCGCATACAACGACTTTCGTCATTGACATATTCAAGCTGTACAAAACAAGTTTTGTGAGTTAATAACGGCAATATAACTTCAGGCCACTCAATGATCGTACAACTATGAGGCTCATATAGATATTCACCAAACCCCTGTTGGAGAAACTCCTGCATCGAGCGTATGCGATACAAATCAAAATGATAAAAGCGATCTCCCATAGCATTAGTATAGATGGAAACATAGGTAAATGTAGGACTTTGCACCACATCATATATACCACATTGTAGCAATAATTCCTTAATAAGCGTTGTCTTCCCCAGCCCTAAGCCTCCCATCAATGCAACAATCTTTACTTGAGAAAGACATTGATATAACGCACGCGCTGCAACGGGTAGTTCATCAAGCGAATATGATAATACATGCTGTTTCATAATTTATTCCAAAAATACTGCATCGTACGCTCACGGCGGGACATTGCTTCTCTGGGGTATGCGTGCGCTGAACGATCTTCATCCCTATCTATCACACCACTTGGTATAGCACGCGCCGCATCTTCCATCAACTGTTCAATCAATTGTTCATTACTCTCAGTACCGGGAGCACTATCCTGCGCTATAAGGACCTTTGGAAAGAAGGATGATGGAGGAGTAGTGGTAGAGTACTGAGTACGCATTGCAGCCCACCACAGGGGAGGAGGCATCGTGATAATACGTTTGTGACGTGCTACCGCTTGCAATTCCCTATCGGCAGTTACCAACACCGTATTATCCGCTGGCACACTATCCAACAGTTCTCGTATACAATCATCAGCACTACCTCCCTGCCCTGCATGTATGATGCGTAGATTGTCTCTAACAGATTCGGTACAGTATCGAGATGACCCTCCATCGAACACTATTATTGCACTATATCGACGCATACGAGCTCTCCGACCAACAGATCCTATAAATCGATCAATTACGACCTGGCTCACCAATGCCGATGAAGCCATATACTTTAAAACATTGTATGCATCAATAATAACTACCATGAAGATTGCTTGCCAAATATACAAACGAAGCGTACAGTAATTTTAGTAGATGATAGCACAATACCACTCCATCGTATAAGAGGTAGCGTATTTATGGCGCATTTTGCTCTCCTCCGTCAACGAATTAAGGTTATACAATCTATCCGAAAGACAACAAGTGCTATGCGACTTATTGCTATGTCACTGCAAAGTCGATTGCGCAAGCAACAACGAATCATCACCGCATATAACGAAGGAATAGTATACGTACAAAAGACGTACACCGTTCCTGGTACTTCTGTCGTTACCGAGGCCCTGCAGCCTCATAAAACTACCATTATATTGGTCGGTTCACGGAAAGGTCTTTGTGGCACCTTTAATGAACAACTATTCAACCTCTTTGGGAGAGAGTATGTGTATAATCCCGACAATCAGATCATATGCGTCGGCACCTATGCTGTAAACCATATACGCTCACTACAATATCCTATCACTCATGCCTTTAGCGAACTTTCTATCACTACCTTTACACAGATAGCACATGCGATAACACAGCTCCTCATCAACACATCTATCACACATATTATGGTATATAGTCAACATCCGCGCACCTTGTTTATTCAACAACCGGAAGTAACCTCACTCACATCCACACCACCATTGCCCAATCACGATCCGATTATCACAACTATTAATCGATTACAACTGCAATCTTCTCTGTTACGAATTTTATATAACTCACTCCTTGCAGAACAGTCGGCACGGTTTTTATCAATGAACAGTGCAACCCAAGATGCAGAGGAATTACTCGCACATACGAAGCTTGAATATAATAAAGTGCGACAGGCATATGTCACTCATGAATTGATAGAGCTTACCAGTGCATTTGCAAAAACAAAGTAGCGTCCTATGAATATTCTTATGGGATGCTCATTGAAGCATTCATCTCCCCCAGTTCTTTACCACAAAGAAAACTCAAACCTGCAGGCTATTTTGTCGTAACTGCTGACAAAATATCAAGGGGCTGACACACCATTGAATCGTTTGACAAGCCTTGCATGGTAATACGCGCACCAAGTGCCGCAAGTTTTTGTACAAAATTCACATATCCCCGTTTAATATGAAATGTCTGTGAGATAATTGTTCTTCCCGAAGCCACTAAACCCGCCAGAATCACTGCGGCACCCGCACGAATATCAACCATCTTTACAGAAGCCCCCTGTAATGTTACAGGACCGTGAACGGTAATAGCCATATCATGGGTTGGTTCAATACATGCCCCCATAGCATGAAGCTGTGTGACATACGTAAGCCGTTTCTCAAAGACCGTCTCATATACCACACTTGTTCCCCGCGCAAGTACTTGCGCGACTACCATGGGTGCTTGTAAATCGGTTGGAAACCCTGGGTACGGCATAGTACGAAATGATACTGCTATAGGACGCTCTGTTGCACGTAGTGTTATTCCTCTATTTTGAGAACCGCATTCTATCGCATGACCCATATCGGATAACTTTTCCAAAAATACCCATAAATGGTCCGCACGTGCTTCAGGAATAGAAATGATGCCGCCGGTTACCGCAGCAGCAAGTAAAAAGGTCCCCGCTTCGAGTCGATCAGGCATAATAGTATGATCGACTGGCTTCAGGTAAGGCGCACCAAAAATGGTAATTTCACCGGAAGACTCTATAGTAATCACTGCACCCATTGCTCTCAGCACCTGGATAAGATCAATTACTTCTGGTTCAGTGGCACCATTCATAATCACTGTACGCGCTGAAATAGTCGCCGCAACCATCAAAATACTCTCAGTCGCACCAACACTAGGATACTCTAAGACAAAAGTTCGCGCATGCAAGCGTTGTACAACAACCTGTACATATCCATTGGTAATAGACACATCCGCTCCCATTTTTTGAAACGCACGTAAATAAAAATCAATAGGACGTACCCCTAATTTGCAACCACCAGGCAATAACATTGCTACCGACCCAAACCGTGTCAATAAAGGACCCATAACCAACGCAGAGGCACGCATTTTCTGCACCGCATCTGCAGGAACAGGCAATGAGTACACATAGGTCGTATCAACGTACAAAATGCGCGCAATTTCATCAAATATAACAATTGCTCCTAACGCCTCAAGGATACTCTTCATAGAAAAAATATCATGAGACGGTGGCACGTTACGCAATACTGATCTTCCTGACGTTAATAATAACGAGGCCATGATAACCAATACGGCATTCTTAGCGCCCTCAAGCTTTACCTGTCCCTGAAGAGGGGGCGAGGTCTCAACAATAATAGACAGATCATGCATCAAATCAACTTTTTGCATATTATTTAACTTCCCCAGCACGCGATCAACGTAGGAATCCAATGAACCATTGCTGAGATAATAAGAACAGCATAGAACGGTGCTTTGCCCATATCAATATTCCATGTTTTATAGCAAATATTGGTAATGGCAAGAATAATTAATGCGGGGTACAACACAATAACAATAGGCGCTAAAAACTGCCTAATACCCGCTGATCCATAATTGGCAAAATATGTCGCCGTTGCCGTCGTAATGAGAAGCGCTTGATAGTAAGATAATCTGAGCACTTTTGCAGAAGACAAGTAGGAAGCAAAAACTGTTGTCAGTGCTAATGCCGTCGTCATACAAGCAACAGCCATAGTAATACTCGCTACATACCCACCACCAGCTCCCAAAATAATTGATGCAAGAACACTCAACAATTGTGCTTCATCAATTCCAGCACATGCCGTTGCTGCCGACTGTCGCGCAGCTACTAATACAAACCCCGCGTACATGATACCAAGCATTAATGCGCCCAATATCCCCGCTTTAATCAAAATTGCAAGCTGCTGACGCTCGGTACGATGAGTACCATGACTATCCCGTACTATACCCGCAAAGAGTAGTCCTGAAAAAAATATAACCCCCAATAAATCCAATGTTTGTGGTCCGGCTAATAGACCCTGCTGAAATGATTCCCAACCTGGAAACATACAAGGAGCAATTGTGGGAACAGTACATAGTCCATATACAATCAACGTACTCAGCAATACAATCTTAAGTGGGCCAAGCACTATACTCATAAGGTCAACAACACCGCGCTTATGCATGGTCAACAAAAAGATCCCAATCCCTGCCGCAATACTATACACAAACAAAGAAATGCTCGGGAATATCCACTGCAGCGCAAGATGTGAAAAGGCAATGCACCGAGGAATAACACATAATGGCCCCATAAGCGCCAGGCATATAAATATAACAACAGCACCCGGAATATATCCAATACGATACATAAAAGCACAATAGTCGCCACGGTATAGCGCCATTGCGATAACACCTACAATAGGAATTAAGGCTGCGGTAATAAAAAAACCAAACATGGCATATATTGCCATATCTCCAAAGTTTCTTCCAAGCCCCAGCGGAAACGCTATATTACCCGATCCAAACAACATAGCAAACAATGCAAATGCTGTTGCGACAACAGGAAACCTCTGGAGTATCTTCATCAGGCCATCTCCTTTTATGCTCATAAATTATACAAGTATCTTCCCTGGTTCTCAGTGTAAACAAGTTTGCAAAAAAGTTAATGTTCACAAGAAAAATCTATGTTATGGTGATAGTAACATATAAAATCTCACGCGTAAGAGAGTGTACTATCCATGAATCAATCTGTCGAACTTGTCGCCGTTACACAGCCACGTATTGCCGATGTCTCCCCTGAAACATTTACCGCCTATATTGCTCGTATTGGTAAGATTAAAAGTAATCCAGAACGCTTACTACGCTATCTCATGTCCCATGCACACTGGTCACCATTTGAACATACCTTTGTCACCTTTAAAATAGTTACTAGCAGGGCAATTGGACGAGAATTATTACGACATCGTTCCTTTACTTTCCAGGAGCTCAGCCAACGATATGAGGTTGTCCCTACCACTATTTCCATCGAACTACGTAAACAATCAGAAAAAAATAGACAATCATCAACTGATACATTCGATCCATTGATAGATGATTTTATTACCCATGAGCCAATGCCAGCATCACGAGTAATTGAACAATTACTCACCCATATACAAACTGTCTATCAACAATTGCTCAACGTAGGAATTGCGCGAGAATGTGCACGTTTTATACTTCCTGAATGCGCTACCACCACCATACTCATGACGGGCTCATTACGTTCTTGGATCCACTTTTTTGCCGTGCGTGACCATGAAGATGCACAAAAAGAGGCACGCATTCTCGCACAGCAGATTAAAGAGATTTTTATAGACGAATTTCCGACAATAGCACAATCAGCATTCACCGTGACAACGCAACCATCACGATTCACCCCCACTGAACAGATCAAAAGTCAAACTCTCTCTTAAAAATCTATAAAGAAGGAGATATATCTGACTCGGGTACCGCTTGTGTTCGATTTCGTTTCAGCCATTCGTCGAGAAGACCGTTGACAAATTTATAAGAATCGGATTCAGCAAATGATTTTGAAAGTTCTACCGCTTCATTAATAATGATAACTGCATCAGTAGAAGTATACATAAGTTCCCATAATGCAATACGAAGAATAAGTCGAGTAGAAATACTCACACGCTCGAATCGCCAATTATGCAACAATGGCTTAATGACATCATCAAGGTTATCGCGGGCTGGCACAATAGCAGTTATCATAGAATACAACGAACTAGTGCGGTCGATTGAACACAAAAATCCACGGCAAAAAGAATCAACAACCGCTTCAACACTTGATTGATAATCATCCGCGTCAAGCGCATAAAGAATATGAAATACAACCGCTCGTTGATCACGGGAGGAGAGTTGATCACAAGAAACAATCTCAGCAACTTGTAATATTTCTTGTTTTGTCATACCCTCTTTTGGCCTATTCATCAAAACATCACTTTTTATTGACACGTTCAACATACTGTGCATCACGTGTATCAACCTTAATAGTATCGCCCTCATTAATAAATAGAGGCACTTGTAATACCAGTCCGGTTTCTAAGGTAGCCGGCTTCGTTGCACCACCTTGTGCAGTATCCCCACGAATACCCGGCATTGTGTCGGCAACAACCAGTTCCATAAACAATGGAGGGGTAACAACCGTTGGTTTGCCTTCAAAGAGCATAACCGTATAGATAATCTGTTCCTTTAAAAAATCAACTACTTCGCCAAGTTGTTCCTTATTAAAGGTAACTTGCTCATAATTAACAAGATCCATAAATTGATACATGCTCCCCTCTCGATAAAGGTACTGCATCTCCCGGTATTCAAGGTCAGGCGTTGGTATCTTTTCTTCTGATCGAAAGGTATGCGCATGCACCAAGCCGGTCAGCATATGCTTCATCTTAGTTTTAATAAATGCGCCACCCTTACCTGGCTTAACATGCTGAAAATCAAGCACCTGGTATGGTTCATCTCGAAACAGGAGTTTCGTTCCCTTTTTAATATCAGTCGCCAAAATCATCAATATCGAACCTATGGTATGAGGTTATATGTGTTTGTAAAGGAATACATCCCTCTTAAGGATAGAAAAATGGCAGTAAAAATCAACTCATTATAGGCATTACAGGCATTTTTCTTTTGCTGTACTAAGAATACGCTTATATCGCTAGGTGGCATCATCAATTCGCTCATAAGCAAATACTTCAGGGTATGCCTCATGCGTAAAGCCGCGGAAGTTATATAATAAGTATCCCTGTGTACCGGCAACTTCCAGAGGCGTATCCCCTCCTGGCAATTCGGTGATCCTTGTGTTGTCGCATATATACCAGTGGGGTGTGCCGCCAAACTCGCGCCTTACAAGAGAAATAGTATGTCCTGGAATCTTAGCACAAATACCAATAAGTCGATACTTCGGTGGATTGCCTAAAAATCCCGCTTCTTGCAAATCAAAATTAACTTTAAATTTTTGAAACTCCTTCCCTATCGCAACATCTTTTAAAACATTAATCCATTTTCCCTTCTCTACTGACCAGACAGTTTCTTCAACCCTATCGACACGTTCCTCAATTTTAACATATCGATGCTGCGCGATCGACCATCGCGGCGTTGCAATAACAAGCACCTTGGGCCATTTAAATGCGGTATATCTTCCCCACATGACTAGCGGCCCAACCGCGCGCGATACCAAAGTTATCATATAATTTCCGGCAGTTTGTGCCTTAAATATCTTCAATGTCGCTTCAATCTCTTCATCTGTTCTGGTCAAGTTCAATTTACCAAGTTCATCACCCAGTGCACTACGCGCTTCCTCTGTATTGAGAATCAACCCAATGTCACTCGAAAACGAAGAAATGGGCGCAACAGCCCAATTAATAGTTCCTTGATTATTAGTAAGTACTTCAATAAGCAAAATTGCAGTATGTGTAGTACGTCCACGGAATTCTCTACCTAATCCAGCGGGATCAATCGCAGTAAGCCCTGCCTCTACCTGCTTAAGATGGACTTCACGCCCTTTATCATCCGCTGTTTCATAATGGGCCAAAAAATTGAGCACCGCATCAAACACTGCCTTATTTTTACTTTGCAATGATAAGCTCACAAGTCTAGAATTAAAAACCATAGACTTACATACCTCAGGAATACAATACAATGTTTCTATAACCTGTAAATCGCCATTCAAGAAGCAGGTCCCATCAGTATTATATATGCCTTTCGGCGGTTGTGTGCAATACTGAGGAACAACATATCGCTGTGCCTTATCATCCCCTGATAGTTGCATAACCATACTTTCAAGTTGATATTGGTACTCCACCAATGGCAACATACTAAAACAGGTAATGCTCCACAGTACACCTATGCCTGTAAAAATAGTTATATATATTCGCCAAACTATATATAACATACATGCCACCATATCATACATAAGCACTTATACACAGCGTCTATGGTACTACAATACAAACAAACAAAGTAAGAACTTATCCGAAAATTAGTTGAGTAAAAAAGAAGCACACCCCTCTGATCAGTTGGCTAGAATGACTAGTAAACAAAAAAGGGGCGATGCTCTTGCTACTATTTTCAGATAAGCTCTTAGGTATTACCGCTCCCTTTTCAGTCGATCAATCTCATACGATTTCAAATAGCGCCACCTTCCAATTGGAATATCACGTACGGTTAATCCTGCATATGAGACCCGCGCTAGGTCAGTAACTTCATAACCGCCCGCATAGAGCAAACGACGAATAATACGATTACGGCCACTATGAAGCCAGATGTCAATCACCGTGCGATCTCGTGATTGTGGCACTACTCGATCGACACGAATCATACCATCAACAAGCCGAATACCCTGTAACATAGATAGCTCAAACTCCTCAGAGAGTGGCGCATTCAACCTCACACGGTACTGCTTTTGCATCTTATAACGAGGATGTGCAAGTCTCTGTGCCAAAGCACCATCATTGGTGAGCAGCAACACCCCATGCGTCTTACGATCAAGCCGACCAACAGGAAAAAGACGGGTGTTTGGTGCAGCGGCGGTGCATAAATCAAGCACCGTCCCCCTCTCATGCTCATCTGCAGTAGTGGTCACATATCCCTTAGGCTTGTTCAACAACACATACACCGGTTGTTGCACTGGCACGCAGGGCTTTCCGTTGATCATAACAAGGTCTTCCGATCCTACTCGATGGCCTGGATGTACTATAACCGCCCGATTTACCGATATTATCCCCATCTCTATCAATTGGGCCGCTTTTCTCCGTGAACAGAGACCGGTACGCGCTAGAAATTTATTTAGTTGCATCATAACTCCCCTATAGGTACTATAAAGCGTAACATAGCTTGTCCCATTCCCAAATCCCTTTAATACCATGATTCAGAATTCTCTTGTACAAGATGACCGTATCACCACATTCATCAACGACGAAGCCGCCCGACAGGCGACAAGTCTTAACTTTATTGCATCAGAAAATTATACAAGTGCCCCGATCCGGCGCGCAGCCGGATCGGTGTTGACCAATAAATATGCAGAAGGGTATCCAGGGAAACGCTACTACGCCGGATGTGAAATTGTTGATGAAATTGAAACACTTGCCATCCAACGTTGCACTGCCCTTTTTGGCGCCGATGCGGCCAATGTACAGCCCCATTCTGGATCATCGGCAAATATGGGAGTATATAGCGCCTTTCTTAAACCCGGTGATACCATTCTTGGCATGTCACTGAACAGTGGGGGACATCTTACGCATGGTCATCCGGTCAATATATCCGGCATGTGGTATAAGGCAATACATTATGGAGTACATCCTGAAACAGAACTACTTGATTTTGATGAAATTGAACGACTTGCCCACGAACATAGGCCAAAACTGATGATTGCGGGTGCATCAGCCTATTCACGTATCATAAATTTTGCACAATTCTCACAGATCGCACGCGACATTGGGGCCTATAGTGTTGCGGATATAGCTCATATCGCCGGCCTAGTTGCTGCAGGATTACACCCGTCCCCCGTGCCATTCTGTGATATCATCACGAGCACCACGCATAAAACCTTACGCGGCCCACGTGGAGGACTTATCATGAGCAAGGAACAATATGGAGAACAGATAAATCGCGCCATGATGCCTGGTTTGCAAGGTGGCCCATTAATGAACATTATCGCAGGAAAAGCAATCTGCTTTTATGAGGCAGCACAACCCGAGTTTATCACTTATCAAAAACAGATATGCGCAACAGCGCATCGTATGGCAACCGCCTTCCAGCAACATGGTTATCGCATAGTCGCGGGTGGTACTGACAATCACCTGTTTATTGTCGACCTTAGCGACACAACCTATTCTGGACTTGCTGCAGAAAAACTACTTGCTTCCATCGGTATCACGGTCAGCAGAAGTTGCATCCCTAACGATACTAAAAAACCTTGGATCACGAGCGGTATACGATTTGGAACTGCCGCAATGACAACCCGTGGCATGGATGAAACAACCGTCGAAGAAATAGTTGACCTAATACATGCCGCATTGCAGCCAGCGATCACTGCGACAGCACTGCAGTCCCTTGCACAGCAAGTGCTTGCAATTGCCGTTCGTCTACCAGTACCAGAATAAATAACGCGTTGAAAATTAAGCAGCGCATACAGAAAAAGGCGATGTAAAATTCCTTAGCTCATGACAATATTATTACTATATCAGCAGTGTATATGCTCTAAACTTCAGCACACTAAACCTGTGTAATGCTACTTGATAATCTTATTAAATGCGCTACTATGTACATTGAAGTACATTCAATAAATACTCACCCATCCATTCGGTACATTTTCCTTCCAATATCGCCTATCCATTACACCAAATAGGTCAGGAAACACGTAGAATGAATACTATCGCAAAGGATTTAAAAACCGTGAACACACTACGAGTACATTCGAGACTTACGATAACTACATTCATGCTCTGTATTATAACGCACCAAGTAATGCTGGCACACCCTTTCATGAATGGCGCACTAAGAGCGGCTGGGGCACACCTAGGAGGTTTTAATGCTGAATTGAATATAACGCACTGTGTTGCCATTTGTAGTCTACAAGGCCTGGGAAGGGTATTCGAGGACTATGGTAAGGTAATAGCCGCTATTAAAATAAAAATTCCTATGCCATTTATAGAACTTCAGAATGATCCGATTCATAGATTTGTCGTAGATTTTGATATAACGCATGCTCTTATAACTATATTTATGAAACACGCGGTACAATTCCTGGCAGGGTACACACTTACGTACTACTCAATAAAAGCTATCAAGGAAAGGCAGGCGCACTGGAAAAAATACGGCCAAAACGTGATAAACAGGCTTTATACCCTCACGGCTCATATTCCTTTGGCAACTCCTTCCAAAACACTAGGCACACAGCCAATTCCTCCAGCAATCTAACTACTACTCAGCAGCATCCCGTTCTATCACCCGCATTCCTATGGAATCGTCACAGCAAATGTTACTGTATGCGGGTATATGCTTTCGCACTAAAACCAGCACTATGAAAATACATACCATTAACGAATTTCTTGTATCTCACTTCTTATCTTGCTTCACTCATTACTGCCACAATACGCATATACGGTGTGAGTTCACCATCTTCATACCAATAAATAGGAATAGTGCGTTGTGTTGCTACCTCAACTAACGCTTCAATTGCATCAATTTGCTCTAGTCCCTTACAAGATTCGGCATCAGTAATACTATTAGCTGTATCCCAATAACAGGCCGCATGCTGTAATCCTTTTTCAATACATAACAACCGCACCATACCCGCATGTAGAGCATGCCATATCTTTTCAACGTCAGCGGCAATGATCATTTCTGCCTCAGCTGCATGACGAACTACCTGTATCATATGTGCCTGTTGTGTGTCATGCCATGTACGTATCGATGGCCATGTTTTCTGGTACAACATGTAACGATCAAGTAACCCATCACACTCTTTATACGCAATGATCTGATCTTTATAAATACAATAAGTACGCACATCACGCAATGATTGGGGATCACCGAAACATACAATCGGTAAAGGGTCTATTTCCATAAAATGTTGCAAACCCTGATTGACCTTCCTCATGAATACTTCCATTGACGAATACCGACATCGCGGGCCCCACACTGCGCTATATGGTCCACATATTTTTCCAGCATCATCCTCAAGTTGTACCTGCTCTTCACCATTGTAGAGAGTATGGCGGTGTACAACCTCGATTACACAATCATCATATCCCTCAAACAAATGAGCCACCCCTTTGAATATAATAACTACCCAGTATCGCACGGTGCGTTGTAAATAATAGCAAATAGGCCAAGTTACAAAAGATGAGCTCACCCATATTGCATCGGTAAGCTGATATGAAAGTTGATAAACCCACGCAATGCGATGATTAACAAATATTGCTACACTGCGCGAACCATTTTCAATACAGACACGGGATTGCAACGTTTGTAATGCATGACACACCTCTTCACCACCACTATCAGAAAACTGTTCAACAACATCACGTATTGCGCGTCCTAGCAAGTCATTAATTTTAGACAAAGACCCTCGATGATTATTACACACAACAAACAATGATACCGCCGGGCTACCTTGATGTAATGAAAGTTCACGAATGTCTGCACGATTCATACTATCACCTCGCGCTATCTCATATACTCAGTATCCGCTTACTCTATCAACTTGGGAAGACATAACTCAAGCGTCCAACGTCTATCGTAATACCAAAAAGCTACGAAGTTTCATTATACCGCTAACTACTATTACTCATTAATGCGTATCCTCATAGCATAGTGCAACCAAACAAGCATATATCTCAACAACACGGTATCACGCAATACCTCATAAGACATAATGACAATATTTATTTTACCAGGTATTATATGGTGTATATGCACTACACATTTAAGGAGTTTTATGCAAAAATGGGTATTATTTTTCTCTCTCATACTGACCAGCGCTCCCACTTACCTATTTCCTCAAACAAAGTGGCGCGAGAATAAAGAGCAGGCACTGATTATCGTTGACCTACAGCATGATTTCCTTGCAGGTGGATCACTCGCAATACCGGGAGCTGATGAGGCCTTTTGTCGTTATATATGCGCGTTAAAAAATAGAGCACGGAGAGATGGACTGTCTGTCATCGCAACGCAAGATTCTCATCCAAAAGGACATATCTCATTTGCATCCACCCATCAGCAAAAACCATTTACTACAATTATCAGCCAATATACAAAAAAGACGCAACAGCTATGGCCAGACCATTGTATTATAGGGACCAAGGGGCATAAAATAGCTATCCCTTTAGTGAAAGAGGACATCGTTATACAAAAGGGAGTCGATAAAAACTATGACAGCTACTCCGGTTTTGCTGATGATGGTGGCAAAGAAACGAAATTACATGAAATATTGCAAAAACGTGGAATAAAATTTCTTCATATTGTAGGACTTGCCACCGACTATTGCGTATATCACACCGCACTCGATGCTATCAAACGAGGGTATGGAGTAAATATCATTGAATCCGGATGCCTAGGGGTATCCAAAGAGGATTCCATAGCTGCGTTAAACAAGCTCCTCGAACTCGGTGCCATGATCACCCGTGAGCCACGAGATGAAAAAGCGAAATATAAAGTAGAAATTCTTGATGGCGGTGATCGCCCAATTCAATCCATCAAGGCATTGCGCCAGGTGAAAAAAGGCCTTGGATTAACCGAAGCGCTGAAAATGGTAGAAGATGCTCCGTCAGTCGTTGCGGAGAGTATTCCTGTTGCTGAAGCAAAGGCGATGAAAGAATTACTCGAGGCTGCTGGTGCAAAGGTGAGGCTATCATAATATAATTTTCATCGAATGCGCATTAAAAACCTTCTCTGCATAAGGGCACACATAAAAATCCGCAATAATATAATCCCATGACGAAAAAATCCCTGAATTTGAGTTACCCCGTACTGACGTGCACGATAGGTAACTGGCATATCAATAATTTTGCCCCCCAGCTCGGCAACAGCCAGTAACATCGCAAAATCACCAAATGGATCCATACGGAACCATGGTGAATCGATACGCACCATTTCATCATACATCCTACGATGAAATACCTTAGTACCACACAATGTATCAGTAATACACTGTCCTAATAGCCTACTAAAGAGCCAACCAAAGCTATGATTGACTACCCAATTAACCCACAGCATCGCACCAGATTCCATCGACAATAGCAATCGACTTCCATTAATAAGGTCGCCTCGCTGCGTTGCAAATGCGTTATAAAAACGAGGTAATTCTTCAGGGAGCACTGTCATATCACCATCAAAAATCATAATACACTCCCCCGTGGCACGGGCACAGCCTTCCCATACCGCATTTGCCTTACCATTCTTTGTTTGCACACATACCACGATCGGAACATGGTTATACTGTTGCTGCACACGATACAATACCTCCAATGTACTATCACTGGAGTGTCCTTCGACAAAAATTAACTCAGTATTAAAACCCATCTTTGGCATCCGCTGTACAATGTGTTCAATAGTACCTGCTTCATTTCTGCAAGGAATAATGACCGAAACTCGAGAATCTACTACCTGGCACATTGGTTGCATACGTAATACACTTAATTGATATTGTCCCCAATGACGTAACACTGGCAGCAATGATATACACCCCTGAATACCACGTGATACAAATGGTATCCATGAACCTGCAACCATACCCCCTTCGGTAACAATGCACTCAAACCCTCCCTGTTCAATCGCAATGGTCAAAAGAGGTCGCGGTATAAAATTATCATTACGATGCCATACCATTCCCCATACGGTCGTCCGTTGTACTAAAATCCGTGTATATGCATCACACCAATCACGAAGCATTATCAGCAAATCATCAATTCTCTGAGATATATATGCAGTATCGATAATGATATATGAAAAGATCTGCCGTGGAACATTCTGTAAACTTTCATGCCACTCAAACAGCGCCACAGTCTCGTCGCGGTATCTCTTTGCGCATACGCCAATACCACGTGCTGGACACATACAAGCTAACACGGTGTCTTGAGGACCTATATAAAGGACAGAAGCTCCTTTAGGAACATAATTGCAATACCAGTGCGCACACCATATTACACGCCAAGCACTAATTTTTATCATACAAGAATCTCTGACTACGTACTCATACAAGAGACAGCTCATCGTAAAAAATAACAGTGCCACCGTCAAGCTCACGCATCCCACTCATATCATGTGGTACTGTCATCACGTCCCGTAAAATATCAAAAACCCCAGCGCTATCGCTCAAGCACATAGAGCGATATATGAAACAGTCGACGGGTATGCCAAGCGCTATAGACCGCAATAATCGCCACAATACCGGTCCATATCCATAATCCAGGATGCTCCACACACTGCACAAGGAAGGGAATATGTGAATAACATAGTGCAGATCGCACAATCCAAGTAACAATAAAAAATGGCACCCCAATACAAATCCATTGCTGTACCGCCCCCAAAAGAAACCGACTAAAGCGACGCGTATATCGTAATAAAGCAATTTTATGATTAAGAAATGCGACTAACAACACTGTGCGCAGGATAGCGGTCAAAACACCGGTAAGCGCGATACCATATATTCCCAATAAGGGAAGCAATAGGGCATTGCTCACAATGCCACACGCAGTACTGATCAGCGCTATAGTACTTGGCCGTTTTGTGTAATGCAACGCATAACAGGCGTTAAATAGAATACGATTAATAGCAAGAAAACAAAGTCCGCACACCTTAATAATCAAAATAATACGTGACTGTGCAATCACTCCTGCAGTATCAGGAGACATTCGATAGAGCGCAGTAAAAAGATCGGTCGCATACCAGCCCATACCAATTGCTATCGGCACCAGAGCCCATACAACTGCCTTAACCGCTTCAAAAATAAAAAAAACGATAATCGTCGTGGGGAGCGAGCGGCAGACCGCACAAAATCAGGAAACAGTACTGTTGCGAGTGCATGTACTAAAATTCCTAGAGGTAGGCGCATAAAACTAGCAGTATAGGATAGAATGGAAACAGAACCAACCGGGAGGAATGAGGCAAACTGTAACTCAATAAAGGTACTAATTTCACTCATGCCCGTTGCCGTCATGCAGGGAAGAATCCGCTTTCCAATATCACGTAAAACAGACCAGGTATATGCATCAGGCATTGCGATGGTGAAACCTGCGGCAAAATAACCCAATATATGCACTATCAGTGGCACAATAGAACTCCATACAATAACCCATGCCAGATGCAAAATCGAGGGACAACAGCGAGCATACCAAAACAATCCCGCAATAAAGATAAGATTCAATATAATCTGACCTGACGCCGGTATTGTAAAAGAATGCTGCATCCGCAATGCCTCTACGAGGAGCGCGGTCAAAGCGCTACACAACATGAACAAAATCAAGATACGCACTAATGAGATAGCTAATACCAACTGTTCACCTGAAAATCCTGGTACTACTAACCGTATAACAACGGGAGCATAGAGCATCACTACAGCACATACCAATCCTGCAATACTAATACCCATTGCCATTAACCCAGTCATTAACCGGCTGGCTGCGTACATACCTTCAGTCCGTACCACATGCCCTAACATCGGTGCAACAGCGGAACCTAAAGAGCCGCCAAGAAATAGTTCATGCAATAAACTGGGAATGCGAAATGCTGTCAAAAAAGCGTCTGAAACAACTTTAGTTCCCAATGACCGAATAGAAAGCACTTCACGTACAAATCCCAACACTCGGCTAATCAAAGTTAAGGAACTTACCGTAATAATGTGATACGCACTTGATCGTTGCACAACATGCTTTGTGCCCTCACGTGGAAACACAGACCAACGTGCCATCACGTAACTCCCATACTTCATCTGCATCGTACGCAACCTCAGGATCGTGGGTTGCTATCAGCATGCCCAATCCATATCGATCATGTAATGTATGCAAAACCTTCATCATGTTTTTTTTATTCTGCGTATCAAGGTGTGCGGTTGGCTCATCAATGAGCAAAAATTGTGGATGCCCCATAAGTCCTCGTGCAATTGCCACCCGATGCTGTTCTCCTCCTGAAAGGGTTGCTGGCAAACGATTTTCATATCCTTCCAATCCTAATGCTCGCAAAAGCTCCAACGCCATCTCCTGTGATGCAACAGGATCAATATTGGCAATATGTCCCTTCAATTGCACATTTTCAAGGACTGAAAACTCATTAATCAACCACGATTCCTGAAACACTACCCCGACACCACTATATCGTATCACACGTAATTCATCAGCAGCATACCCCGGCAATGGCCGGTCATTATACAACACCTCTCCCTCACACGGTGATATAAATCCCGCGAGAAGATGCAATATAGTCGATTTTCCCGACCCTGAAACGCCATGTAACGCATACCACCTTCCCCGCTCACACCGTAGTGAAATATCACGCACAATAACATGCAATGGTGCATGGGGATTTACAACCCACTGAGTAATATGTCTCAAACCAATAGCATCAAGTATCATGCCGTATTCACATCCAGTAAAAAACGCGGGATAGCATCAGCAATACGTGCGGTAATTTCATTAGGATTAGTATGTACACGTGCTGAAAGATCATTGGGACGGATACCGTCGCAATCTCCCATAAGCACTACGATACTCCCCGGTACCGCTTCAGGGATCATCGTTACATCTATCATTATCAAATTCATACTCACTACCCCGATTACTGGCGCATAGTGACCGCATATCATAACTATACCACAATTTGAAAAACTACGCGCGAACCCATCGGCATACCCCACTGGAACAACAGCGATACGCATTGGTCGCTTTGTTTTATAGGTACGTCCGTATCCCACATGCTCCCCAGCAGGCACCTGGTTGATCTGTATAATAGAAGTATACCAAGAGGCTATAGGCCTAAGGTACAGACCAGGGTACTGATCCTGTAATCGCATACGATGTGTCTCAGACTTCCATGAACCATACAGCACCGTTCCCACACGAACCATATCAAATAGCACATCAACCCAGAGCGCCCCCGAGGCAGCAATATGTCGTACACATGATGAGGGAACCATCTGCGTTACACGCACAAAAGTAGCAATACATGCACACGTATAAGAATCATCATCCGTATCGGACAAATGAGCAAACACACCAGTCACCTGTATTTCTGGTATAGCGAGTATATCTGTAAAAAATGCTGCGAATTCTTCAGGAGCAACACCTAATCGGTGCAATCCAACGTCAATTTTGATGTGCACTTGTGCTCGCTGCTGTAACTGACGTGCAGCTAAAACAATCTGCGTAACAGAGGACCGATCACTAATGGTAATCGTTATTCTTCGCATGACCGCATCGACGATACCATACCAGTCGCTAGTCATAACCAGTATATGTTTAGTACTACCACAATCACGTAGTTGTAACGCCTCTGCAATAGTCCCCACTAAAAACCATGCTACATGAGCATTTCGCTCGAGAACAGAAGCAAGCAGTGCAGCCCCATGACCATACGCGTTACTCTTCAGAACCACACCACATGCCGCCGTTCTCGCCATATACACAACTTGCGCAAGGTTATGATGCAATGCATCAGTATCTATAGCAAGCCATGTCCTTAGATGCATTAGACGCATCACACGATCGCATAATAATGTTACGGTTTCGCAGAAGTTATTCCCACAACTGATGGTGTTTGTGTTGCCGCTACCGCAACCTCCGCTGCGAGGTTTTTTACCACGCTACTCTTCGACGGTGACAGAGAAACGATCAATGTTGTTCCGTCTTGTGTCACCACAGGATTAGAAAGATCAACAACAGGCAATGATTGCGCCGCTATAATTGCACCTGCTTGTGAACACATTCCGAAAAAGCATACTGATTGCTCAGTCAGACCATGCGTCATAA